>JAESGK010000557.1_pt1 | contig 13850 bp, 10 predicted proteins | sample 9269681 | NCBI WGS metagenome assembly JAESGK01 (sample SAMN14515347, study PRJNA621673) | algae metagenome | isolation source: Timaviella obliquedivisa GSE-PSE-MK23-08B and co-occurring heterotrophs from... | place: USA: Grand Staircase Escalante National Monument, Utah | collected 2006-08-15
CTATAAATGCGGCCCACGGCGACCAGGCGATACCTAACATGACCGATGTAATATATCGTGTATTTTAGCATGACGGGTACAGAAAATGCCGCTCCGATTTATACAATTACCATTATAATCCGGCATTCGCGGCGTGGCGTATGCCGGTGTGATCCAGGAATTGGAACACCGTAACCTGCTCGTAAACGTGCAGCGTGTAGGCGGCACGTCGGCGGGAGCGATTGCGGCGATGACCGTATCGTTGGGCTATACCTGAACCGCTCGGGACTGACAGACACCGACTGGAAACGTACGGTGTCCATCAGCAGCGGCACCATCGGCCCCAAGATCCGGAAGCTTTCCGTCAACGAAAAAGACACGCTGATGAACAACGGCCGGGTAGCCTTACAGCACTACCTCGCCTCGCTGCCGTAATCCGGCGGAAGGTTGCAACAATTCGGCGATTTTTTTCAGATTCAAGAGCCACCAATAAATAAACTGGTTAACAACCAGTTAGCAACACACGTCCAAAACAGATCGGCATCCTTAACCTGCGCATTGTCAGTCGATCACATCGTATTTTATAAAGTTTGGCAGCCGGCGTAAAGTCATCGACAGAGGGCTTTGACATAACAATTTTGCATGTATTTTAGCGACCCGATTTTTCCAGATGCATAGCAAGCCTTGTTGCCACGGCGCTGGAAAAATCCTTACAGTTAAACAAAATCAATCTATGGCCAAGGAAATTGCAGCAAAAGAAAACCCAGTGGTAGACGCATTAAAAAAACTCAAAGAAGAGGAAGCAGAATTGGTTTCCAAACTGAAGCCTTTACAAGAGGCAATCGGTGCGCTGGAAAAGATTATCGACAAATCTGTTAAGAAGACTAAGCCTGCAAAAGATAACGGAGGCGATGCTTCGGCAGTCGAGGAAGTCGTAGCCGAATCCGTAGAAGAGGTACAATAGTCCACCCGTATCAAGGCATAAAAAAGTTGCAGAGACTGTGTCCCTGCAACTTTTTTTATGGCGTATTTTTTCTTTAAAAGTTGGTATCTGCTTTCTTCAGGTCCAGCTCTTTAATCCAGATATTTCGATAGAGCACATCATGTCCTTCTGCCTGAAGCTTCAAGCCTCCCGGCACGTCCGTTATTCCTTTGCCGCCATCATTTCCTCCGTCGATCCCGGAGTTGGGTCCGCCCCATACCTGGGTAATGGCGTGATTGGTGTGGATCTTCTTACCGTTGAAGTAGATGGTCACCAGCGGTTGCTCGGTGCGCTTGCCGTTGACGAAACGGGCCGCGCGAAACGTGATGTCATAGGCGTTCCACTTGCCGGTGCCGTTGTACGCGCTGTAAGGGGCTGCTGCTTCGTTGATTACCGCGGCCAGGCCGTGGGTAGTGGAGTCGCCGTCGAGCACCTGGATCTCGTAGCGGTTTTGGAGGTATACGCCGCTGTTGCCGCCGGGCTTCTCGATCAGGAACTCGATGTGCAGGCGGAAGTCGCGGTATTCTTTCTTGGTCACAATATCCGCGGCACCGTATTTACCACCGGCGCTGGCAGGGTCGTTGGTGTTCACGACCGTACCGTTGTCTACAGGATCTTTCACGATCTGCCATTTAATGGGCAGTGTGGCAGAGAGGCGGGGGCCTTTCCAATACGTCCACTTGGCGTCGAGCATGGCGCGTGAACCATCAAAAAGCACTTCGGCTTTTTCAGCAGGCTTGGCGCCTACCCCCACCTGGGCGTTGGCCACGGTGGCGGTCAGCACGAGCAGAAATAACTGCGTAAAGATTCTGGTTGTTTTCATAACATACGTTTTAGATACATTCAAGTAAACGAAAATGCACTCCATCTCCAACACCATGAATCATGTATTCTCTGCGTCCATCACAATCCATGCTACTCCCGCTGTTGTTTGGGACGCGCTCACACTTCCCGCGTACATGACGCAATGGATGGGTGAGCCCGAAATGGAGATTCGTGTTCTCACGGATTGGCAAGCAGCGTCACCGATCGTCATACGCGGCATGCATCATGTGCCGTTTGAGAACAACGGTGTTGTGCTTCGGTATGAGCGAGAAAAACTGCTATGCTATACACATCGCAGCTCGGTGTCTCAGTTAGCAGATATACCAGAGAGTTATTCCATCCTTACATTTTCTTTAGCGGCTGACAACGGACATACGCAGCTTTGGCTGGAGATTCGAAATTTTCCGACAGAGAATATTCAGCAGCATTTGGAATTTTATTGGCGCACTACGTTGACGATGCTGAAGGAGTGGATTGAAAAACGTTAGGTAATCGGGCGGCGGTCGGAGAATACCAGGATCAGCGTAACAACGCCGATGGCAAAAAAGCTTATGACCAGCGGGAGTACACCGTGTACCATGAAGTGGCTGATGAGGGCGCCGAGGGAAGAGCCTACAAAGAAAAATAACGTACCATAGACGGACGCCGCCATGCCGGCCATCTCTCCCATGGGCTCCAACGCCAACGCGCTGCTGTTGGGCTCAACGGCGAGGTTGATGGCCAACATAATCGCAAGGGCGACAAAGAATACCAGCATATTCGGCGGATCGCCCGCCACCAGCGTGACGACCAAAAGCAACGCGCCGACGATGGTATAGACGACAAGTAGCCCCTTTACCGTGCGCCGGGCGCCATAGCGTGACGAGAGACGTGAGTTTGTAAAGGCGCAAAGCGACATCAGCAATCCAATGCCGGCAAAGATCCAGGCAAACAGTTCGGGCTTGCCGTAGATCTCTCCGATGATACGCTCCGAGCTGGCGACATACGAGCTCAGGGCCGCAAAAAGGATCGTGGTCGTGGCCATATACCGAATGAAGACACGGTTGCCGATTACCGCCGAGACGTTGTTACGAATCGTTGTCCACGCCAGGGGTGTCCGACGTTCGGGAGGCAAGGACTCGTGTAGCCGGAATGACCACAGAAACACCACAACGGCAAACAACGGCGGCGTCAAAAAAACCATTTGCCACGACGCGACCGACATAATGGCTATTCCCAGGAACGGGGCGAAGATCGGTGTAAACAAAAAGATCGTTAAGATCAGCGACATGGTGTGCGCCATCCTGTCGCCCACAAAACGGTCGCGGACGCCCGCAATGGTCGTCATGAAGACCGCCGATGCTCCCATACCTGCCAGAAACCGCGCCACGTACATCAGCGCCAGCGTTGGTGCAAAGGCTGCTGCCAGGCCGCCGGCGATGTACAGCGGAAAGCCAATGCGCAAGATGGCCAGCCGGCCGAAACGGTCTGACAGTACGCCAAATATAATCTGGGCGACCTGGCCCATAAAAAAGAAGACAATGATCTGTGCCGTGGCCGTGGATTCCGGGGCGAGGCCGAAATGTTCGCGCAGCTCGCCAAACGCCGGTAACATAATATCAATCCCCAGGGCTGTCAGCATCATGGTGCAGGCTGACAAGGCAATAAACTCCACCGTCTTCATATGACCTCAAAGCTAACAACTGCCTCCAGATTTTGCCGGTGCAGAATAGGACATTTACGGGGGGCTATTGGACATCAATGCGCTCAACGGTGTATTTCAAAGACTGACAGTGTATTACAATTGTCGATCGTCTTATTCGCGTTTGTCGCATAGGTATCAAAATTGACCACAATCAGCTTGTTGCCCAATACGACGAGATCGCACGGACAGTCCAGATCGGCCGTGCACGCCGCGTCGCCATTCTTCCACAACGAGGTCACTATCTTTTCTTTAAGCCGATATTGCAGCACACTATTTTCAAGGAAATTTGCAATCAACAAGGAGTTGGAGCGCTTGTCAAAGAAAATACCATCACATCCGATCAACTGCTTGTCCTTTATCAAGGTTCCGATTTTATATTCTTGCCCACCGCTGCTGAGTGTGATCTTCGTCAGGGCGCCATTACTGAAATTTCCAATGTATAGATTTCCATCAGCATCAAAGTCCATCCCATCGGTACCTACTCCGTTGGGAATCTCTGCGTCGAGCTCCATCTCGTGAACCAGGTACTTCGCACGGTTCTTATGATCGATCGTTACTGCCTGGCGGGATAGCGCTTCGGCATTAAATCGAAACACTCCGCTCTTCCGTTCGTTGTCCGTCCAGGCATCCGTGATGTACACGTAGCCTTGATGGAACCTCAAGCCATTCGCTACATTCAAACCCGACACTACTGTCTCGATCTGCTGAATGGCCCCGCGTTGAACCGTGGCGCGCAGTACCCGCGATGCATGTTTGTGACCGGCAAAGCTTTGGTTGTCGGCGATGTATAGGAATCCATCTGTTCCGAACGCCATGCCCATCGGGTGTACTTTGCCCGTTACAGGGTGCCTGGGCAATTCGGCCCATGTTCCCAGTATAGCGCCGGTGGGACTAAGCTTTATAATCTTCGCACCATATTGATCAAACGTCGTGGCATTGGTCACCGACAAATAGATATTGCCCGCACCGTCAATCGCCAGGGCATCCGGCGTCCTGCACGTACTATCCAATGTCACAAAAAGCTTCGGATTTCCCAGCTGCAGTGTTGTCTGAGACAATACCGTTCCCGCCAACATCACCAATACCACGAAACAAAAAAGACCATGCTTCATCATACTCAATCATTATTCTATCGTTCTTTTTATTTGTACTTTGGCAAACCCTACATGCCTATGCGCGCTATCTTCCTAACGACTCTCCTCCTACTCTACCATCTGGCTACCATTGCCCAATTGGCAGACGACCATTTTATCAGTTATACCACCACACCCAGCACTATTGCATTATACTGGAAAGATGACAGGGGCCAGCCCCTCCGGAGCTTGCAGAACCTTAAGCAATATATCGAGAAGCAGGAAAAAACGCTGGCTTTCGGTATGAACGCCGGCATGTACCGGCCAGACAGCTCGCCGCAGGGCCTGTTCATCGACAACGGCACCATCCGGCAGCCCCTCGACACGCTTTCCGGCGGCGGCAACTTCTACATGAAACCCAACGGCGTATTCTACACCACGACAAGCCGCCACGCGGGCGTGCGGACGACACCGCGCTTCACGCCACACGATACCATTACTTTCGCCACGCAGTCAGGCCCTATGCTGCTGATCGACGGCGCGATACATCCGGCCTTCAAGAAAGGCTCCGCAAACCTGAACATCCGGAACGGCGTGGGAATACTTCCTGACGGACAGGTACTCTTCGCCATGTCAAAAGAGCCTGTCAACTTCTACGACTTCGCGCAATTCTTTCTCGGTAAGGGCTGTAACAATGCATTGTATCTGGGCGGCTTTGTGTCACGCACGTATCTACCCGCGCAGGACTGGAAACAGTTAGACGGCAACTTTGGCGTAATGATTGGCGTAACCGAATAGACTTACCGTTCGACGTATTGAGCAAGGTTCGCCAGTGTCGATTGAATGCCCTGTTGATGGTCCTCGGCCTTGACGCCCGGGGGTACATTCTCACAGACCACGTTGACGTTCGTTCCGTGGCGCTCCCGTACCAACGTGGTCGTAATTTTCATTTCCCCGGCAAAGGCAGGATCGTCCGATTCAAACTCCACTAACTCGACAATACGCTGATGTGGAATCAGTTCCGCAAAATGCCCGTGAAAAACATCGGCATGTTCGGAAGTCTTACCTACTACAGAGCGATCCGATTCGTCATAGCCGAACGACATCCGGAAGGTTCCGCCCTGCCGTGGATTAAACTCGTAAATCTCGGCGTGCATGCCCTGTGGCGGACGCCAGGCTGCAATTGCCTTTGCATCCAGGTACGCCGCATAGATTACCTCGGGCGTTGCGTGAATAACACGGGCGCCGGAATCGGTTCGTTTGGAAGTCGTTGTATTCATAACACGGAATTGATATGGACAAATCCGACAATAATGATGCCCGTAAAAACAGTGTGCGTGTGAGCGCGAGAGCGACTACCAACGTCGCCTTTCCGCTCTCACACGCACACTGCTTCTCCACTCCAGGTCCTAGAACAGCTGCCCGATCCGGTAGGTATAGTTGATGTTGATCGAATAATCGGCAAATGCCGCATCGCCCTGGACCGACACCTTTTCAGACTCATTGGTAATCACCGAATTTTGCAGGTTCTGCCGGGCGATATCGGCAGCACTCTTAATGCGGTTCTTGATAAAGTTATAGGGCACAAACAAGGCGATGCTGTGTTTACCCGTGCGATACGAAACACCCGACTCGACCGCTACCACATAGCCCGGACGTCGGTAGGCCACCTGACCGCCAAACGCATCGTAGGCTGGAATACCCTCCCAGCGACCCGCCAGCGACAGGGTAACATTTCTTGTCTTACCGACAGCGGCCATAAAGCCCGCGCGGGCAAAATACTGATCGGGCGAAGCATATTCATTATAACCATGGAGTGTACCCAGTGTATTGCCGTCGGCATCTTTCACCACCGTTGGGGCCGACTTAAACGAACCATTTGTCTCCCGTGGGTTGAACAGATAATATCCATTCGCAAAACCGTAAATTCTTCCATACAGATGGCGGAATCCCTGCACCTCAACCGAAATACCAACGCCGCCGTCACCGGGCTGTAGGGCCTGGTCCATGACTACACGCTTCGTGGTGCCATCTGCCTGTGGCGCATCATCCTTTACCGAGTGGCTGCCCGTGTTCAGCTTTACACCCAGTCCTATGGACAGGTTTCCTTTGTCGGCGTGCATGGGATCCAGCACCCAATAGCTGGCACTCAGCCGGATGTCACCCAGGCCTTTTGCGTATACACTATACCGCGAAGTATCGCCCGCAGTTGTTCTCAATATCTGGGAGCGTTCGTTATGCACGTAGGGAATCGCCAGGTTCAACTGAATGCGGTCGGAAAGACCGTACGATACATTGATATCGACGGCGTGCGAATAAATATTGACGGCGTTGCCGCGCTCTTTGCCGTTGGCATCATGTCCCCCGCCCGTGGTCTGACGTTCCTTTTGTTCCTCGGTGCCGACAAAGTGGCGCCATGAATGGAAGTAACGATAATTCAACCCAACCTGAAACTCATTCTTAGGCAGTGTATACCCATTCGACGATAGCGGATTAAGTCCTCCCATCTGGCGAACCGCCACACAGCCTTGCGCCCGGGCATCCATACAAGCAAGCGAAACCAATACGATCAATACTGAAATGTAAAATTTGTTATTCATAGGAAAAGCTATTAATGTAAATGAATAGAATAGCCAGCATGATTCACGCAGATCATAGCGATCTATGTGCAGGCTGGAATAAAATAGATTACGATAGCTTTTCCGGAGGCGGAGAAATGACCGGGTAATCGGCTTCTGGTAACATCAGGCAAACCCGGCATGGTTGATGCGTTATATATAGGCTCGTCAGGGTATCTGAAATGACGAGACTGGCGGTGGGTTGAAAATCTTTAAAGAATTTAGCAATGACTTGCAGGGCTCGTCCACTGGGCAGGTTGTTGACGATCTTCGAATAGTCGGTCATTGCCAGGATGAGCTCGCTTTGCCGAACGTTTCGCAAACATACCAATTGCACCAGGTCTCCGTCCACCTTTTGCCGCACAACCGTATACTGTTCGCCCTGGTATTCAAAGGACCTGGGTGACGATGGTTTATATTCGCCCGCGTGCACCGGATACGGAAGAGAAAAGGATAATGACAGGATCAGTTCGTCGGCGGTTGTATAGTGACCGGCATTCGCCCGCTGGGCCAGTACTTTTTCTGCCTGATAAAAGGACATTAGAAAAACAGCATAATAACCCCCTGCATGAAACAGGAATATTAGCAAGAAGAATATCGCTAATGGTCTTTTCAGGGTCAAGGCTGGTTACGGCATATACTAGTTACAGAGAATTATCCAAAAAAGCAACGGGCACACGGCTAACGGCCGTTTGCAGCTCCGCAGGCTTAATTTACGTACAAAACAACATTTTTCATTACGCGCCCCGTCTGAAGCCGGGGAGATCATCTATTTTGCCTTCCAACGGACCCTCTACTCATCATGAGACAAAAATTCATCTACCAGGACGACAAGTCACACAAGTTCTGGGACATCGAGATTATCGGTCACTCGTGCACGATCTATTTTGGAAAGGCCGGCACACAGGGGCAAACCCAAACGAAGGAACACGCCTCGGAAGCGGAATGTAAAAAGGCCGCCGGGAAGCTTATTGCCGAGAAGACCAAAAAAGGATATGTTGCCGTGACGGAAGACCCTCCCCCCGCGGAAGCCGTTGCTGCCCCCACGCCTGTTTCAACGGTGGTGACACAACCGGGCAGCTTCCCACCGCACTATTTATACCACGACCTGCTGGCCCTTGCCGATCACCTGAAGCAAAACCCTCCGGAGGGGGCTGAAGTCGAAATTGTTCCCGTCGTTGCCGAGAACATCGATGCCATGGAAGCTGCGGCCGGTTTTGAAATGCCCGAAGTCTTTGGCATGTACTGGCTTCGAAACGGTACGCTGTTTTTTATGAAGGATGGTTTTATCTGCACAGTCAACGCGTACAATGCCCAGGGTACCAATGCCAATACACTCTACGGCCTCCTGTCATTTTACCAGGGATTCCACCGTCGTGAATTTCCGCTGATCGAAGAAGAGCGAGCCATGCTGACGCAATGCTTCTGGTTATTGGGCATGATCATCGACGACGACGAAATGCGGCTCTTCGTGGGAGATCCGAACACCGTCGTACACACGGTTCATTTTAAGCAATCGCTGCGCGACATCAGTATCGACGCTTTCGAGCAAGCCATCGCGCCGCTGCTGGCGCTGAAAGATGTCTTCAGCCGGTTTATCAAACCTGTTGATTATACGGTGCTTGACAACGCAGCAGAGAACGGGGAAGATAACGAAGTGGAAGAAGAAGAGGAAGATAACCCGGAAGCGGCAGACATAGCGGAAAAAGCAGAGACACAAGCCTTCCTTGACAAGTATAATATTCGCGCTGTGTCGTATGAAGAAGTGCGGGAGGCGATGGGCGTAGACGAGTTTTTTGAATACTGGAATGGCGATTCTGAAAACAGCCTGGCGGATGACTACGAAAGCGAGCACGACTACTTTGAATACTACGATTCCATCTATTATTGTGACGGCGATCTAAACGTCGACGGCGACCTGAAGATCCCGAACGCGCGTATTGACCTGCTCGTGGTGCGCGGTAACATGACCGTGCATGGCAAAGCATCCTCGGCATACTACGTCGGCGGCAATACCACGGTTGACTATCTCGAACTGGCATACTTTCAGAAAACAGTGGGTACGGAGACCGTTCGCTATGTGGCTTCTGTCTGGGCAGAAGATGACGAAGTTACACACACCTTGCCGTTCCGACACATCAACGCACCCTACTTTTTCGCATGGTTCTATGACCCTGCGTGCTTTGAGTTTTCACCGCAAACCGTCATCGTGGCATTGTATAACTATGACAAGGTGTTTTCGTACAAAACCAGCAATGCCTATTTACCCTGGCATAACTATGCATACGCGCTTCGACCCGAGCTTTGCTACATGGTGGAAGAGTCGCATTACGATGCATTGAACATCAACGTCCGAACGATCTACGAAACACTCAAAGCCGATCAGCCGATTTTCCGCGAAGGCGTGACCCCCGAGGGTATCATCCTGACGCTTGCGGGGACGCAGCTGGCGAAGGAAGACGACAACACCGGTGCATATCTGTTGTATAAGGACGCTATCGCAACATCACCCGGCTACTACCTGCCCTATTACCTGGCGGGCAAATGCCTGGTGAGCGAAAAGGCCTATGGCCAGGCGATGGTGCTATTTGCAAAAGGTATCCCCCTCACACCGGATAGACTTGCCTATGAAATTGATTGCCTCGAGCAAGGCGCGCTCTGCGCTGTTCGCATGGGTGAATATGATCAGGCAATCGCATGGGGCAAAGCTGCGGTAGAAAAGTATCCGAATGCAAGCTTCTCGCTGCGTGTCATTGGCGAAGCGCTGATCTTTCAACAGAAACTGGACGAGGCTAAAGACTACCTGGAGCAATCGCTGGCGATCGAAGAGATGTTTAGCAACAACTGGCTGCTGGGATTGATCAATCACCTGCAGGGTGACAAAAAGAAAGCGGAGTCATACTACAAAGCTGCCGTTAATAAGAACAGCAAAGCACTACCGTATGAGAAACACACTACACTGGAGTACATATACGGTGATAACGTTACGATCGATTGGGATACGAACCGACCGGCAGTAAAAGTAAAAGATCAGGCATACTGGGATCAATACCTGGTCAATGCGCTCCAGCAATATGGCCCGCAGTGGCTGCATAGCAAGGTTCCGGATGTCCCCGCACAGTATCGGTCCAAAGAGATGCTCGTGTCACTTCTGGAACACCAAACGAAAGGAGAATATGATATCAAAGGCGAAATCCTTGGCCTCTTTGATCCTGCGTTGTACACACGCGAGATTATCCTGCTGGCGATCCAGCGCCAGGCCCCTTGCTCGTACGATATGATTCCGGTGTCGTTCCTGACGCCCGAAGTCTATCGGGCACACCCTCGTGGCATCGATCTGTCGTTTATCCCGGCGGAGCAATTGACGTACGACCTCTGCTTCCTGGCGGTGACGCAAAGCCAGTATAACTATAAGTATGTGCCGACCACCTTCCAGGATGAACGCATGAACATTGCGCTTATTGCCGGCGGCGGTCTGCAAGAGTATCCCGTCAAGCAATTGCCCTCCCGGTATTACACGCCCTCGTATGTCAAACAGGCACTTGACCTGGGCATTGATAGTATCAGGAGGATTCCGGTTAAATTAATAGACCGGGAGATTTATGCCTATGCGACCGAAAAGTATGGGCAGGATCCAGCCTGGCCGTTCATTGTGGAGCAATACGACCGCCAGCGCTGGCGGTGGGGCTCGACATCCCTGATAGAATCCATGGGCGAATTGGTGCGGAAACATGGTATCGGCATTTTCGATCATGTCGATGTCGACCAGATAAACAAACACAGCTACGGCTACTATAAAAAACACCTCGGGCATCTGCCGGAATTTAATGAGAGGGCGAAAGCCTGCGGCTGGCATGAGCGCCGCAATGAAAAAGACGAATATATTGCCGAGCCCGAGTTCGACTACAACACCTTCGGCAAGGTGTGGCCCTGTTTCTGGGATGAAGAGTTTATGATCAAGGCGCTCACCGCGGGTGAACCAAATGAGAGCGAGCGAATTTACAATGTCATGCCCCAACACCTGACACCGAAGATTTGTGAGGTTGCTGTAAAAAGAAATTCCTACGATTTTCAATTCGTGCCAAAACAGTGGATTACGCCGACGATGTGTGCAGAGGCGTGCTCGAAAGACTACGGCAGCGCGCTGGAGTATGTACCCGTGGCGATGCGTACACAGAAAGTCTGCGAGCTGGCCCTCGGCCAGGATACGGAGAATATAAAATTTGTGCCGCTGGCGCTTCGTACACCGATGCTTTGCGCAGGCGTATTGTTGGGGCATACGCACCTGAGCAAATATATCCCGCATGAACACTACGCGCCGGTTTTTGAAATACTCTCGAACAAATTCAAAAACAGATTTGATGCCGAATACCTGCAATTGAACTGGGGATTGGGCCTGATCTTCCAAAAAGATCATGCAAGCGCCCGCAAGAAATTAGCGGCCGTCGAGTCCTCTAAGAAAGCCAATAGGCCCCAGGTGCACCAGGCATTGTATTACACCGGTTGGAGTTACTTCCTGGAAGATGATACGAAAACGGCGCAAGAATACTGGCGCAAGGCGCAAGACATGGCCAGGCAGGAAAAGATAGACGACGAGCAATGGCTGACCTTTTCCTATGCGGAGTTCCAGCTGCCGGAAGTGACCGGAGTCTACGACTTTGGCAAGGACGAATTCGACCAACGCATGCGCGAGGTAACGGTGCTGGTACAAAACAAAGACTATACCCAGGCGCTTGACGAGCTCACGCAGGCGGAACAACAACTCAAAGACTCGCAGCATAGCGAAATGCGGTTGTGGGCGTATGTCTGGGATCATCAACGGTATGCCCTTTATGAGGCCGGTAGAAAAGAAGAATCGTTTACTGTTTGCCGTCATATCATTGCCGAGATCGGTAAGATCACACTGTGGGATTACCTCGAAGAGTTCAACCCGATTCGTGGAGCGCAGCGCAGCGCGCACAACAGCCTGGCGTATCATTGTTACGAAACGGCGACCGACTTGAGTGGTATCCAGGAAGGCCTCAATCACATTAAAATAACGATGAAGACGATCGCTCCGATCGAAGACAAGAGCGTGCTGAATCCTTACTACGAAACGCATGCACGGCTTTTACACAAAGCCGCGAGCTTCGACCCGTCCTATCAAAAAGACTTTGAAAAAGTGATGACCAGGATCACGAAATTAAAATTGAAAAATGCTGACGTGTTGAGTGATGAGTTTATCGAAAAATTCTTAACAACGTAGACAGACGTCTGTAAATAAAAAGCCCAACGCCACCGTTGGGCTTTTTACTTATAAAGCCGTTAGTTATTAATCTTTACCCGTTCGGTTGCCATCCCACCCGGCGTCCTCAATTTCACTACATAATACCCTTGCAACGCATGAACGTCCACCGTAGCCTCATGCACTCCCGCCTCTTGAACTCCGAGGTCAACAGCACGAACCTTCTGCCCCAGCACATTGATCAGCTCCACCGACACGACACCTCTATTAACAAGCTTATACTGCACATGCACAGTAGACTTCGCCGGGTTGGGATACACCACCAGCGATGACGACTGCTCGTCTCGCACCTCATCCGCTATCGCGCGCTCCGGTGCCCCCGCTGTCCGGGCAGCAGGCGCCCCTCCTACTACATACGGCGCACCCGCGCTTCCCGACGCCGGCACATAGCCAACCGTTGTCCAGCTGGCGTTTATAGAACCCACGGCGACCCGTATCGTTGCCGCCAGTGTACCCAGCGACGACCGGGGGACAGACGCTTCCAAAACCGTCGTATTCTTCACGGCAGTAGCCGTGCCCACGGAGCTCCACGTCCAGCCTGTGCCCGTGCCGGTGTATTGATACAGCGTTCCGTTTTCAACCATAAAGTTAAACCCGGTGGACGACCAGCTGCTGCCGGTATATTCATTGGTTCCCGAAGTGTTGTTGTCGGTATCGATGAAGACCTGGTAGTTTGCGCCGATCGACGTGCCCTGCGCCAGGATGTAGACATTGTTTGCGCTGTTAGCCACTTTCAGGCTTGTCAGTCCTCCGGTGCCACCGGTGGCAATGGTGGTGATGGAGCTCCACTCACCGGCATTGCCATCGATCACAATCGTTGTGGTCCCACCGCCGGCCGTCGTGGTGGCGCTGGCCTGGCTGGAGTTCGGCGAAGTGCCTGAGGCGTTTGTTGCCTTCACGACATAATAGTAGGTGGTGCTTGCCGGGAGTCCGGTATTGCTATACGTTGTCCCGGTTAGCCCGCTGGCTACCTGTGTGTACGGCCCGCCATTCACAGTCGCCCGGTGTACACTGTAACTCGTCGCGCCAGCCGACGCCGTCCACGACAAATTGATCTGCGAAGCCGAAGCCGCACTAGCAGTCAGATTAGTTGGGGCTGCCGGAGCACTCGCCGTGGCACTCACCGTCAGCGTCGCGTTCAACTTGTTAAAGCCGGTGGCAGACTCCCATGTGCCGGTATTGGCAAACTGGATGCTATATTCCGGCCGGCTCGCAACAGCCCCGTTATTACTCATATCGCTTAGGTGCAGCAACAGCTCGTACGTACCCACGGGAACATTGGACGGCAGCGTCAGCGTTTTGTTTAAAGCAACGCTCTGCCCCGACAACCAGAAACGGGTATCGGCATCGGTACCTGTTATATCGACTTTGTAAACCGTCGATGTACTCGTATTTCGAAGGACAA
>JAESGK010000558.1_pt1 | contig 13827 bp, 7 predicted proteins | sample 9269681 | NCBI WGS metagenome assembly JAESGK01 (sample SAMN14515347, study PRJNA621673) | algae metagenome | isolation source: Timaviella obliquedivisa GSE-PSE-MK23-08B and co-occurring heterotrophs from... | place: USA: Grand Staircase Escalante National Monument, Utah | collected 2006-08-15
CCTGTAGACGTTTGGCTTATCGTCGTATTCATAGAGCTCGTAGCTGAACAGGGTTGGCTCTCCATTCACTAAAGAGTAATTGTCAAACCGCGTGACATTGCCGAGGTTATCGTATGTATAGACTCCGCCCGTATAGGCTGCGGAGCCGGAGCCCTCTGTCCACCCTTTGATCCGATTGTTCTCGAAAAAATAGTGATATTCGTACTCTACGTAGTCGATACTACCTATCGTATACATTTTTTTCTCCACGAGCGTATCCTCTTCGTAGTCGAATGTTGTATAGTGGTCGAGGCCGTTCTCGCCCTCATATACTACGTGGGTTAGCGTGTCTTCGGTCTTCCAGAAATAGCGGGCGGTGTATTGGTATGTACCGTCGTCATATCTGTGGTCGATATCCCGGATCATATTGTCTTCGGTATCATAGTAGCTTAGTGACAGGGATCCCCAGCCTTCGACCCCGGCAATGACCAAGGGGAGGCACTCATACGGGTCATAGGGCGCGACGGAAACGGTGACGGTATAAGCTTGCTGGCTGCCGTCTTCTGCCGTAACTGTGTATTGTACGGGATCTGTGAAGTCTTGTGCCGTGCCCGAGGCAGGTGTTACGCTGGCCTTATCGGATAGCACGATTGTAGGAATGAGTGTTTCCCGGCTCGTGCCGGGGGGAACGGTTAGCGTTACGGTTTTTTCGCTTTCGTTCACAGTGCCAATGACGGGCGGGGTGAGTGCCTGGAATGCGAATGCGGTAATGCTTTTAGCGTCGCTTTTATCAGGCTCTTCGTTTGGCGGGTCTTCGGGATCGTGGTCATCGTCCGAACAATGGAATAGCGTTACGGTGCTCGTCAGGAGCAGCAGCCAGATAATTGTTTTTGTTTTCATCGCGAGGGGGTACGTTGAATGGTGGGCCGAACATTTCCCAGTATGTAAGGAAGATACGATTTTTTGATAAGCTATGATACCCCTGGTCGCATGAAAATCCAGCGTAGCGTTCTGGCGATCGTTTTAGCGCATTTGTTCCTGTAGTTTAGTATAGATCCGCATGCCGATTCAGCCATTGCGGTGCTGGTGGCGGGTCTTAGCATGTGACGTGGTTTCCTTTGCTGCATTGCGTTGTCGCACACGCGTAGTTATTTCTCACTTATTCTCTTTCATCGTACATGTTTAGAGCAGTTTTGCGGTGACGGCGCGGGAACGTGAAGAAAAATTGCATTTACGTGTTTAAAAGTACGTTTTGCTAAAACGGTTAACTAAAACGTTTGCGTTTGTGGGGAATATTATTAAGTTTGCTAAAACGATTAACTAGTTTAGTCACAAGAGTGCTTCAGAAGCACGCCTAACCGCCTAAAAAGAGCAGAAAACCGGGATAACAGCAATGTCAATGACTATGAGTCTTATCGATGGCTTTATTTACTGGAATGTATCCCCGGTTATGTTCCACATCCCGGGGACGTCTGTTTCGTTGACGTGGTATGGATCGATGTGGGCGCTCGGCCTCGTGATCAGCAGGCAGGTCGGTCTTTACATTTTTTTGAAAGAGAATCGCTATACGGTAAACCTCCCTAATCTTTTTTTGATGATCGTTGTTCCGGCAATCGTGGGTGCGCGGCTTGGACATTTTTTGTTCTATGATCTTCATGTCCTCCTCCGTGATCCGCTCGTGCTGGTAAAACCTCCTTTTCATGGCCTTTCGAGCCACGGCGGTGTATTCGGCATTCTTGTGGGCGTATATATATGGTGTAGAAGAAATCATGCTGAGTATCTTTTTGTGATCGACAGGCTCGCCTTGGTAGCCATTAGCGCCGGCGCCTGTATACGATTGGGTAATTTGATGAACTCAGAGATTGTGGGCATACCTACTCATGTGCCCTGGGCGTTTATTTTTCCCCGCGTCGATCAGGTGCCGAGACATCCCGCACAGCTCTATGAGTGCGTTTTTTATACGCTGTTCTTTTTGTTCATGTTATATGTGTGGTATCGATATGCTCATCCGCTACCTTCGGGCGTACTGCTGGGCATAATATTGACCGTTCTCTGGATATTCCGATTTGTCGTGGAATCTTTAAAAGAAAACCAATCGGCGTTCGAGAACGAGCTCTCACTCAACATGGGACAGATTTTAAGCATCCCTTACATTATAATAGGCGTTGCGCTGATTCTTACACGTAAATCAATAACTGAGATGAAGATATAAGTGAATCGATGCATGTGTTTCCCGTAACGCGTGCATGTGCAGGTTGCGCTTGTATTTTTTGCTAAAACGATTAACTAAACCTGAGGCAAATGAGAAGAGTAATTCTTTTGGCCGTATTTATGGGCGGGGTTATGCTCGCCTGCCAGGACGCAGATTTCCTGGACAACACACAAACCACCAATCTTAACGAAGGGACTGTTTTCGCCGACAGTACGTATGCGACGCAGTTTTTCTATGGGTTGTTCGAGAACATCGGGTTCGATTCAGACCCCGGAAGATTCAGTGAAGGGGGCGCCCGCTCCGGCGGACTGGATGGTGGCTCTGACGAGTCAGAACCGCGTGCAATCCCTTTTATCACCACCAATGTACAGTTCGCTACCGGCACAGTCAATTCTGTCATCGTTTCGTCGGACGCGTGGGACGTCTGTTACCGGAACATCCGGAAGGCGAACCAATTTCTGAAGCATCTTGACATCACTCCCTTTCAGCCGTCATTGAAGACGCAGCTGGCCGCGGAGACGAGGTTTTTACGTGCATGGTATTATGCGACCCTCCTGAAGCATTACGGTGGTATTCCGCTGATCGGCGACACGGTATATCGCGCCGAAGACAAGATTATTGCCGTCAGGAATACCTACCAGGAGTGCGTGGATTACATCGTTTCGGAATGTGACAAAGCGGCGGCGGATTTGATTGTCAGGCCGGTGGCCCGAGACCATGGACGGATCGGGGCCGGTGCATGCAAGGCATTGAAAGCGCGCGTATTGCTGTACGCTGCGAGTCCGCTATTTAATGGAAGCGGTTTTGCGCCTGAGCCGCTTGCGGCCATCGTGGGATATCCTACTGTCGATCCTAACCGGTGGAAAATTGCTGCCGAAGCCGCCCAGGCTGTTATCAGTCTCAATGCCTACCAATTGCATGTTAATAATTCACCTATACCCGGGGAGGGATTTTATGAAGAGTTTGTAGCGAAAGATTTTCAGGCAACCAATGCTTACTCCGGCATTATCCTGGACCGTGTGGCTACCGATGGTAATTATGAAGAGGGACTGTGGCAGCCGCCGTCACGCGGCGGTGGACAAGGAGGGGCGTATCCTTACCATGATCTGGTCAATGCTTTTGCTATGGCGAATGGAAAAACGATCACCGATCCTACTTCCGGTTACGATCCGCAAAACCCTTATGCAAACCGTGATCCACGTCTTGACAATAGCATCAATCATGACCAAAGTCTGATGCCCGCCGGGTTTCAGGGCCCGCGTGTTCCGATCGATATTTTCCTTGGTAGTTATCAGGGCAGGCAATCAGGGCAGGATGCAGTGCGTGCTGGAACGCCTACAGGATATTATGTGAATAAGATGGTACACCGGGTTATCGTTGCGAACGTATTCATTCAAGGCCCCGGGTCGCGTCCGCTGATGCGTTACGCGGAAGTACTGCTTAATTACGCCGAGGCAAAAAATGAATTTGATGGGCCCACGACGGAAGTATACGCTGCGATCGAAGCCATCCGTGAGCGTGCGGGCCTATCTCCGTTCACCCTACCCGCGGGTTTGTCGAAAGAGGCCATGCGGGAAATCATCCGGAATGAAAGAAGAGTGGAACTGGCATTTGAGGGACACCGCTTCTTTGACGTACGTCGCTGGATGATCGCGGAGGAGACTGAAAACAAGACCATGACCGGAATGGAAGTGGTGAGAAACGGTGCATCCGCCAGCTTCAACGTGTTCAACGTTCGCAAGCACAATTTCCGGGATGCGATGTATTTCTGGCCTATACCTTACACGGAGACGGCCAAATCTTCGGAGTTATTACAAAATCCATACTACTAGACCTTAACCCTGTTGATATGAAAACTATTTACGTGCAGGTATTGGCCATCGTGATGCTGGTATCCTGTCTTTCATGCGAGAATAATGATGACAACGCGCCGGCTGAAGCTGTGAAGAACATCGATGGAAGCTGGAAGGTTGTGAGTGTAACAAGGAACGACCTGGATATTACGGGCGCGTTTGATTTCACCCGGTTCAGGGTAAACTTCAGCGAGGACGGCACCTACAGTTTTGAGAACTACCTACCCTTCATTGTAAAGGAGGATGGCGACTGGGCTCTTGACGATCCACAATATCCCTTCAAGATTATTTTCCGGGAAGGCAGCAATGCTGAAACGCTGGCAGCGGATCTGACTTATCCGGTTGTGCAGGGAAATCGGCAGATCCAGTTGACATTCAGCCCCGGATGTCAGCTGAACAGGTATAAATATGTTCTCGAGAGGATCAACGAATAACGACGGGAGTAATATGAAGCTTAATACCCAAAAAATGACAGCCAATACCATACTCAGTCGCAAGTGGCTTGTTGGTAATATCGTAGTGATCGTACTCGGTATCTTTGCCATCACATGCGTGTTCATCAACGAGGTAGAGTACGAACCGACAGTAGATGCCGGACAAATCGCGGAATTCAAGGTAACTGTTTTTCTCGACGTCATAGAGGCGAGAAATGATGCCCGGCTGGTAGTCGGTTTTCTCGCACCCAGAAGCTGGAACGGCGCGCAGAATATTACCGCAACCTACACCGATACCGAAGAGTCTGGTGTTCAAACGATGAGTATCATTCCCGCGGGAATAAGTCCGTCGCAAGCTCCTGGCCAATCCTGGTCTGCCGCCATTAAAGGGCGCGCTGGTATCGGTGAGAACGTGCTGGATGATATGGAATGGATTGTGTTTTGGACAGATAAGACGTATTCGGTAAGCAACGGACAGGACATCTACATCGACGTTACCATCAAGGCCAAGGCCGGACCGGAAAACCTCAGTTTCAAGCCTACGATTTTTGTGAATGAGACTGCCGATGGCATGACGACGAATCAGGATTTCTATAAGATCTATAAAGGCGATTGTTTTGCCGTTGTCAACGGTACTGGCGATGTTGTTGACTTCTGCGAATTGCACTTTAATTCCGTTCAGCCGCTAACGGCTACGAAAGACGATTTTATTACAATCGGTTTTCAGGGGGACGTTGGTAGCAATGCTCTCGTAGATGCCGGAGTTGATAAAATCTTCCTGTCGTCGACGGCATACGTCCACGGTAGCGGCCGGCAGATAGAAGTGCGGGACAATACCGGGGCGCAGCAGATGATCAAGCAGTTCCAGTATGGAAATTCATATGCTATTACCTTGTGGCCCGCCAGTTATTATAGTCTGGCGGAAGGAGAGGAGCTCGAGAAGATCGAATATTCTTTTACCAATGAAGACGGTTCGCTCGAGGTCATGGACGAAAACGCAGGTGCTGACTTCGTTTACACATTCAAATGTCAGTAACAGGTCTATAGTTTACTCAAATCCAATAACAAGATTATGATTTGTCTCTATATAACACGGCTTAGAAGAGGTGCACTGGCTTTGTTGATGCTGATGTTCTTTATTTCAAAGTCCATGCTGGCACAGTCCGTCGTTCAGGAATCTGTGCGTGGCGGTATGGTGCTCGACAGCTACGGTAACCCGATTGAAGGTGTTACCATCCGGGTGCAGCGCGATTCTGTCGCTGGTTCCGACAGCGAAGGAAACTTTGTTTTACTCTCTACGGTCAAAAATGGTGACGTGCTTGCTTTTGAACATCCCGATTTTTATGTGCAAACGCTGATCCTGGGTACCGAAACATCGGTTAAAATCAAAGACGATTCGCAAACATCGGAACGTTTTAACGTGACGCTTTTCAACCGTTACCTGCATAACCCCGAAGAGGTCTATGTATTGTACGGCAAGGCAGACCGCCGCAGTCAGATCGGTTCCATCGGCACGATTCACACCGAGCAACTGAATACAACGCCTGCGCCCACCGTTGCCTATGCGCTTGCAGGCCGCCTTCCTGGGCTCTACCTGTCTCAGAACAACGGATTCCGCGTTCCGGCAACAGGCAACAATTACATCGTCGACCTCGGCGGGAATGTCCCCAGGTATTTTTTAGGCGCACCAAGCGACAACACGGAGTTCGGAATAAACCTGAGAGGTCAGGCACCCGTGGTGGTCATTGACGGTGTACAACGCGATATCTATTCCATCGATCCGAATAACATCGAGTCGGTATCGGTATTGAAAGATGCGTTCTCATCGTTACTGCTTGGCATGCGCAGCTCGCGTGGCGTATTGCTAATCACCACCAAAAGACCGGATACGCAGGAATTCAAACTTTCGTTTACCGGTCAGGTAGGTGTTCAGCGCGCGCTCAACATGCCGAAGGCGCTCCCTGCGTTTCAGTATGCTTATCTGCTGAACGAGGCCCTTCAGAACGACAACAAAGCGGCGGTTTACACGAACGCTGATTTTGAAGCTTTCAAAAATGGTACGGACCCCATCGGCAGACCGAATGTAGACTGGTATGACCAGGCATTGCGGTCCAGCGCCCCCATGTCATCGTACAACCTAAATATAAGCGGTGGTGGCCGGGTAGCGCGGTACTCTATCAGTGGGAGCTACATGAATCAGCAGGGACTGTTCACTACGTCGGCACAGAATTCATATCAAACCAATGCCGAACAAAAACGCTACACCATCAGCTCGAATGTGGCGGTAGATGTTACCGACGACTTTCTCGTAGACGTATCCCTGTTTGCCAGGGTGCAGGATGGCTCTCAACCTGGAGCCGGTATGGGTGCGCTGCTTTCGCAGATCCTCGAAACTCCGAACAGCGCTTACCCCATTTATAACCCCAACGGATCGTATGGCGGTAACGTTTCGTATCAGACCAACCTGATGGCGCGACTTATTAACTCGGGCTATATTGAGGATAATAGCCGTGATGTACTTGCCAATATCGGCCTGCACTATAACCTGAATAATGTTATAAAGGGGCTTTCTGCAAATGCGGTAACCAATATTTCTACTCAGAATATCACAGCACTTACGCGAAGCCAGCAGAATACTGTTTTTCAGTATGTGCCGAGCGAGTCCGGCGAAGGTGGAACGTATACACAGTATGGCAGTGCCATTGCACAGTCCAATGATTTTGCTCCGGTATCTACTTCCCGATTGTGGTATGCTCAGTTCTCCCTTGACTATGACCGGCTGTTTGGCAAGCATCACGTGGTCGGTAAACTCTTTGGAGATCGTCGTGTGGTAACGATAAACTATGACCTTCCCCAAACCCCTTCCAATCTTGCCGCTCGCGTTCAGTACGATTATGAAGGCAAGTACTTTGCGGAAGGGGCGTTCACCCGCAGCCACGTCAATGTATATGCACCGGGCAGACAGTGGGGTTCATTTTATGCGGTTGGATTGGGATGGGATCTCAGCAAGGAGGCATTCCTTCAGGATGTTGCGTGGCTGGATCAGCTCAAGCTCCGTGGTGTTTATGGAAAGACCGGAAACGGTATAGACAACTCCGGATACTACATATTCCGTCAGACCTACTCCCGAACGTTTACCGACGGTACGTACCAGCAGGGGTTCGGACGCACGAATGGAACTGGTCTATGGGAGAACTCGCCGTTGGCCAATCCCAACATCACCTGGGAAAAGGCACATAAGTTGGACGTGGGGGTAGATGTCTCCGTACTGGACAATCATATGCAGTTCACCGCCGACTACTATTACGACAGATACTATGACCTACTACAGGATCGGGGAAAGAACATAGCTCTGATCGGGTTTACCTATCCCAAGGAGAATATCGGCGAGAACCTCTACAAAGGGCTTGAGCTGTCGGCCACCTATCAGAACAACCTCGGAGACTTCAACTACTTCCTCACCGGTAACTGGTCGAGGATGGCAACGGAGGTGGTCTTCCTGGATGAACAGAAGCGTGTATACGACTACAACCGTGTAACCGGCGAATCGGTTGGCGCTTACTACGGATATATAGCAGACGGATTTTTCTCGTCGATGGCAGATGTGGCGTCCAACGCGAAACTGGAGAACATCACCGTTCAGCCTGGCGATATCAAATACCGCGACCTTAACGGTGACAATGTCATCAATCAGTATGACCAGACCGTTATCGGCAGAAACAAACCGATTTCCTACTATGGTGTAACGGCCGGATTCAACTTCAAGGGATTTGATGTAAGCGTGCTGCTCCAGGGTGCGTATAACCGTGATCAGTATATCCGGGACGCTGTCATGGACGCAGGTTTCCAGGTAACTGGCCAATCGTATGGCCAGGCGTATGAGCAGATTCTGGGGCGGTGGACACCGGAGACCGCGGAGACCGCAACGTATCCGAGACTTTCCACCAGCAATAATTTTAACAACACACAGACATCATCGTTCTGGGTGCGCTCGGGCGATTACATGCGACTTAAGAACGTGAGCATCGGCTATACGCTACCGTTCCGGATTTCAAACCGCTATGGTATTTCGCAATTGAAGTTCTTTGTGAACGGACAGAACCTGTTCACTGCGGCTTCTTATGACGCAGTCGATCCTGAGGTGACCAGTTTCAGAAACTATCCGATCACGCGGGTGATTAGCGGCGGCATTAACATTAAACTTTAAGCTTAGGGAAGTTATGAAGCATAGAATATTTAAGTTCTCTTTCTTTATCGGTGCGTTGGCGCTGGCTTCTTCATGTAACGATGATTTTGAAGCGCTCCCTGTAGAGCAGTATACCATCGATTTTGTTTTCAGCAAGACGGACTCGCTCGGTGTAAATGCCAGGCAATATCTCACGACAGTGTACTCTCAATTGCAGAACGGGCACAACCGGGTAGGAGATGACTACCTCGATGCCGCTTCAGACGACGCGGTGTCGTCTGCTACGGTTGTGGTGGATATTACCAAGTTGGGTACCGGGCAATATAATGCGGTGTCGCAAGTGCCAAGTGATATGCGCTGGGCAAACTATTATGCGGGCATCAGAAGCGCCACTACGTTTATCACCAATATTGAAGTAGTGCCGTTGAGAGACAAGCTTCCGAATGGCGTTCCGATGGCAAAAGTATGGAAGAGCGAGGCAAGGTTTATCCGGGCCATGCATTACTTCGAGTTGCTGAAGCGCTACGGTGGCGTGCCACTGATGGGGAATCGTGTTCTGGTGCTTGGGGAAGATGTGGAGCTGCCGCGAAACACGTTCGAAGAATGTGTGAACTACATCGTAGGCGAATGCGACGCGATTAAGGACAGCCTTCGCACGTATCCGATCGCCGACCCGAATGCGAATAGCCACGTGGTCACGAAAGAGGCGGCGCTTGCGCTGAAAGCAAGGGTGCTGCTATATGCCGCCAGCCCGCTTTACAATGGTGGTAATGTCGATCCCGACAATGCGCTGACAGGCTATACAAACTATGATGTCAACCGCTGGAAGCTTGCTGTTGACGCGGCGGAGGACTTTATGGATCAGAACACATATTTCTCTCTCGCACCGAGCTTTGTAAAGCTGTTTATCACCGACAACAACCATGAAACCATCTTTTTCCGTTCAGGAGGAGCCGGTACCAGTATAGAGAAGAACAACGGTCCCGTGGGATTTTCCGGCGCCAACCAAGGGCTCGGCCGCACCAGCCCATCACAAAATCTGGTGGATGCGTTCCTTACAGCAGATGGAAAATTTATTACGGACGCCGGATCAGGTTACGACCCTACCAACCCCTATGCCAACCGTGATCCGCGGCTTGACGCAACCGTGTTCCACAATGGTTCTCTGTGGCTCAATGCAACACTGGAGACATTTCAGGGTGGCCGTCACAGACCCGGCGGGCAGATTCAGCAGACCAAGACCGGTTATTATATGAGAAAGTTCATGGGAGAGTTCGAGACTGCCCAGAACTATGGCGACACGCCACACGATTGGCCTGTGTTCCGGTATGCGGAGATCCTGTTGAATTATGCCGAGGCACAGAACGAGTTCGTGGGCCCTACTACTGAAGTATATGACGCTATACGGGCTATTCGTCAGCGTGCCGGCATCCAGTCAGGGGGTGGTACGTACGGTGTCGATGCAGGTCTCACCAAAGAGCAAATGCGCATCGTTATCAGAAATGAGCGCAGGATCGAGTTGGCATTCGAGGAGCATCGCTCCTGGGACATCCGCCGCTGGAAGATTGCGGAGGAAGTACTCTCCACGCCTGTCAACGGGGTGATCATCGTGAAGGCCGGGACTCAATTGAATTATAACGTCGTGCCTGTGCAAGATGCGGCCTTCGACGAAAAAAGGTATTTCTATCCCATATCGTACGACGAGGTGATCAAGAACGGTAATATGGTTCAGAACCCGCAGTGGTAATAAAGGAAATCATCAAAGAAAAAATCTATAGACATGAAAAACATTTTACTGATTTTTATTTTTTCTCTATTGGTGACATTCTCCTTTGCGCAGAGAAATAACACCATCGAGGGAAAAGTTGCTTCAGTGGAAGGCGAGACGCTTCCGGGTGTAGGTATTCTGATCAAGGGTACTTCGGTCGGAACGACTACCGACAGCGACGGGAAATTCACGCTCAAGGCAGACGATAATGATGTCCTGGTGATATCGTTTATCGGTTTTGCCACGGAGGAGATATCCGTGAAGGGAAAGACATTTTTGGATGTGAAGTTGACGAGCAGCCTTACCACGCTGGAGGAAGTTATGGTGATTGGTTATGGTGAGACCAAGCGGATTACCAACACGGGTGCTGTCAGCTCTGTGCAGGCCGCGGAGATCCGTACGGTACCGAACTCCAACGTTCAGAACTCGCTTGTCGGAAGAATGCCGGGGTTTTTCGCGGTGCAGCGTTCCGGCCAACCGGGACGGGATGCGTCTGACTTCTTCATCAGAGGCGTAAGCTCCCTGAACGCCGCCGGTAACCAACCGCTGATCATCGTTGATGATGTGCAATATTCGTACGAGCAGCTGCAACAGATCAACGTCAATGAAATTGAAAGTATCTCGATCCTGAAAGATGCGTCGACGACAGCCGTGTACGGCATCAAAGGTGCAAACGGGGTATTGGTGGTGAAAACACGCCGGGGCAAAGCGGGGAGGCCGCAAGTGAACGTTCGCGTGGAAACAGGTGTTCAGACGCCTGTACGCAAGCCTAAATTCCTCGATTCCTATAACTCGGCGCTACTGATGAACGAGGCCTATGAGAACGACGGACTTCAGCCGCGGTTCACACAAGCCGATCTCGATGCGTTCCGGACAGGCAACGACCCGTATGGACACCCGAATGTGAACTGGTATGACGAGATCTTTAAAACACATGCATGGCAGCACAACGCCAACGTGGACGTGTCGGGAGGTATTGACAGACTGAAGTACTTTATATCGGGTGGCGCGTTTTCACAGGACGGTCTGGTAAAAGATTTTTCCGGACCGCAGAGCGATGTAAACACCAATTACTTCTACCGGAGGTTCAACTACCGTACCAACCTGGATTTTGCGGTAACCAAAACACTGGATTTGAGATTGGACATGACGGCCCGTTTTTCGAACATCAACGAGCCCCGCAATCAAAACGCGGTGTCGGAGATCTACAATTTTCAAAAGATCAGACCTTTCTCTGCCCCCGTACTGAACCCGAACGGCACGTATGCCTATGCGTTCGATACACAGGATAACCTTCCCACGCTCAATGCACGTCTTGCCAACGGCGGTTATACGCGTACAAGACGTACGGATTCCAACATCCTCCTGGATGCCACGCAGCGCCTGGATTTCATTACACCCGGACTTGCCGTGAAGGGCACATTTGCTTATTCAGGTATAGAAGAGAACAGCAGGCAGGTGACGCGTGGTGACGCTCCCGGGTATGGCATACCCACGTATCACTACAACTCCATAGACGGCTCATACTCTATCGATCCCCGGGGTAACTACGACTATTCCGGCTATGCTGTATATGGATACACGAGTATATACTCGAAGAACACGAACCTGCAGGCCTTCGTGACCTACGATAAAGTGATCAACGATGTGCACACTCTCAAGGTCATGGCTTTATACAACCGTCAAAGCACCACGGTGTTGGCAGAGCCTTTTAACCCTGACCTTAAGAAGGTGCCGTTCAATTACCGTGGTTATACCGGCCGGATCAGCTATAATTACAAGAACAAATACCTGGTAGATTTCAACGGTGCCTATAACGGCACAGACCGTTTTGGCAAGGACAAGAGAAACGGGTTCTTTCCCGCTATTGCGGCGGGGTGGAGCCTGTCCGAGGAGGATTTTTTCAAAAACGCCATTCCTTATTTCACGCTATTCAAGCTCAGGGCGTCGTACGGTCTGGTGGGCTCGGACGTTGCATTCGGAAACCGCTATCTGTTTATACAGGACTACGCCGCTCAGGTGAATGGCTATGCATTCGGTCAAATTCCACAGAGTGTTAACACCATTCGCGAGGGCGATCTCGGTAACCCGAATGTTACCTGGGAAAAGGCGAGGAAGTTTGATATAGGGCTTGACGCCAATCTCGTCGGCGACAAGCTCTCGTTTACGATCGACTACTTCTATGACTTCCGCTATGATCAGTTGGTGAACCGGGGCAGCATTCCTTCGATCATCGGTATCGGCACCTCGCCTACCAACATTGCGGAGACCAGCAACCAGGGTATCGACGGTTCTGTAAACTATCAGACTCAGGTAGGGCAGGTGAACCTGACGTCGTCCTTTGTATTCTCCGTTGCCAAAAACAAGGTGTTGTACAATGATGAGGCACGCCCGGCATATCCCTGGCTGGCGGCAACAGGCCGCGCCATCAATCAGCCGTTCGGCTATACGTATATCGGCTTCTATTCCGAAGAAGATATTGCGAACAATAGCGACGGCGATGCGGCCAATAATGTTGCCGCGCCGCGCACGAGCATTCCCGTTCAGGCCGGCGATCTAAAGTATAAGGACCTGAACAGCGATGGTGTGATCGACAACTTCGATCAGGGCCCGATCGGCAAACCGAACCTGCCCAACACTACGCTTGGATTGAACCTCGGCGCCAACTACAAAGGGTTCAGCCTGTCTGTTTTATTTCAGGGATCGTTCAACTACAGCTTTAGCGTAGTAGGTACCGGCATTGAGCCTTTCAAAAGCCAGTTTCAGCCTGCACATCTTAAACGGTGGACGCCTGACAATGCGGACAACGCAGAGTTCCCCCGGTTGACAAGTAACCCTACGACGGTGAACAGCGGAAGCGCTTATCCCTCTGACTTCTGGTTAATCGACGCGCGTTTTGTGCGTTTGAAGACCGTGAACCTCGGTTATCAGTTACCAGACAGGTTGGTGCCCAAAAATGTCAACAACGTAAGGCTCTATCTTACTGCATACAACCTGTTGACATGGACCAATTTTTCAAAATATCAGCAAGATCCTGAGATCTCGACTAACACCGCGGGGGATGCATATCTCAACCAACGCGTGGTTAACGTGGGCGTGCAGGTAGGTTTCTAAAAAACACACACATGAAAAGAAGTCAGAAGTCTATATTCTTTTTGGTTGTTCTTGCCTCTATCATCCTGGGATGCAAGAACGATGATACCGATACGGTCGTGTTCCCGTATGGTAATATTGTTTCCTACAACGTTCCCGGACAGGTGGGTAGCGCCGTGATCGATAAAGCGAAGCGAACGGTGACCATCACCCTACCATTTAATACTGACCTGGAACACGTAGTGCCCACGGTCGGTATTTCTTCCAACGCTACGGTCGTTCCAGCATCGGGCGCTACGGTT
>JAESGK010000561.1_pt1 | contig 13813 bp, 14 predicted proteins | sample 9269681 | NCBI WGS metagenome assembly JAESGK01 (sample SAMN14515347, study PRJNA621673) | algae metagenome | isolation source: Timaviella obliquedivisa GSE-PSE-MK23-08B and co-occurring heterotrophs from... | place: USA: Grand Staircase Escalante National Monument, Utah | collected 2006-08-15
GCGATTTTCCGCTTTGTACTCGTGATTGTAGAAGTCGTCGACGGAAACAACTTCCAGCGGGTAGCCCGGCTGTAGCTCCTGATACTTTTTTCGAATCGTCGGGATAATACTTGCCGCCTCGCCATCCATTCTGACATACACAAAATATTCCGGATATTGATTTTGCCATGGCAGCCGCATGACGAGGGGTTGCACCTTGTGATGCAGGGTACTGATGTTGATGTCATTGACTACTCCGATGATTGTACCCTCCCACTTGCCGGAATCTTCGGGATGTGTCAGGATGCGTGTGCCGACGGGGTTGGACAGGCCGAGCTCCCGTACCGCGGTTTCGTTAATCACGAAGGCCGCAGTGCTGTCGGCTTTGTGCTGGTCGTCAAACACTCTTCCTTGTAGTACCTTCATGCTCAGCGTCTCAAAAAGCTTATCGTCTGAAAATACTTCATATAATTCTACCGACCGCAGCTCTTTTCCGTTCTGCACGGCGTACCAATCTTTCCAATAGCCGCCGCCTATACGGAAAGAGCTATTGGATACATGTGTTACGCCGGCGATAGAGGTTAATGCGCTTTTCAGTGCGATCATCTTTTGCGTGGTGAAATCTTCCGACATCGTCAGTACCAGCAAATTTTCCCGGGTTATTCCCAGATCTTTATTGTGGATAAAGCCAATCTGACGGGAGACCGTGAGTGTGGCGCCAATACAGATGATCGATATTACAAACTGCACCAGGAGAAGGGAATCATTGAACTTCATTTTGCCTCCCCGCGTATACACGCCCTTGAGGTCATTAACAACAGAATTGGTCGCAAACCAGCCTGCCGGTATGACGGCAGCGATTACCGTTAAGGCTACCAGCACCAAGCCGGTGGTCAGCATAAACGCCCGTGAGGTGACGAGAGAAAGATGAAGGTCGGGCTCTATGTATTGCTGGATCCTGGGGAACAGGAGATAAAGCATGGCTGTGCTTATAACAAACGACACCAAGACGTAGGCTACTGTATCAAGTGCCACCTGCACAACGATTTGTGACCTGTTTCCACCCATCACTTTACGCACGCCCATCTCTCGCGAACGGTTGATAAAACCCGCCAGGGATAGGTTGACATAATTGATACAGGATATAGCCAGCAGGAACAGACCCAGAATTAAAAAGACATACAGGTATACCAGGCTCCCTTTCTTTGTAAATTCATATTTCAATGGCGCGGCGAGATAAATGTCCTCCAGGGGCTGTAGCGATACTTTGAAGGCCGTCTCTATGCGTTGTTGTTTGCCGATGTGCTGATCTACGACCGCTTCCAGTTGCGCGGTGAATCGGTCAGGGTCTGAATGCTCGTGCAGTTTGACAAACAACACGGTGGCATTATCAACAAAATCTACCGGAGAGATGATTTGCCGGACATTGAAGTGGGCGACGCGAATGATCGGTATAAAGGCATCTACCCGGATGTGGGAGTTCGTTGGAATATCCTTGATAACCGCCGCAACCTCATACAATGTTTTTTCATTATTGATGGTCAGTACCTTCTGCATCGGGTCTTCCTCACCAAAGAGCTTTTTTGCCAAAGTTTCGGTCAATACGATCGTAGCGGGTTTTGTCAGTGCTTTTGAAGAACCTTTTATAAATGTATACTGGAATATATTGAACCATGTACTGTCTACCGGGAAAACGCCACCGTACACTACGCGGTCGTCGACACGTAAGTGGCTTCCGTTGGATATGTCCAGGCGCGAATATGTCTCCAGGTCCGGGAATCCGGTCTTTAGCATATCGCCAAATGCCAGCGGGGCGATGCCGTATTGCTCAGCATGGCCATTTTCCATGCGCTGCGTATTAACGCGATATATACGTTCATAGCCGGGGTGATATCTATCAAAGGATAGTTGGTACGACAGGTATAGCACCACCACCATGAGGCTGAATATGGCAAGTGTCAGGCCTGCGATCTTAAATGCCGAATTGACTTTGTCCCGCAGCACGTGCCGGTAGCTGGAGAGGAAATAGTTGGCAATCATCGCCTTGTTAAAAATTGGCTTACGGCTCATCTATGGAAAGATGCGGCAATTTTAGGAAATTGACAAGAGCTTCCTGAGCCTGCTCCGCTACAACCGTCTTTTCTGGTTCTTAGAAAACAGATGAATGAATGTATCTATTAGCGGCAGGCCTATAAAGACCATCCACGGCACCAACACGACGGTCAGTATGAATGTTCTCTGGTATAACGGCAGCATCGCTAGCGCCGGGCCGAACAACGAAAGGAATAACGTTATAGATGGGAAGATGACGACCCATATTTTCAGGGTCATCATCAATTTCATTTTTGTCTTCATCGGGCGTTAGTCTGGTGGGGCGTAATTACCTGGCCGGTATTTGCGCCAAAGACGCTCTTGCGGAAACCGTATTCAAGTTGTTTCATGGTGACCGGAATGTCCTGGAAGAACGGGAAGTATTGTGGCGAGTTCTCGATTACCGTGGGGCTTACGGCGTTGATGCGAACACCGTTTTCCAGTTCAATGGCAGCTGCGCGCACGAAGGCCTCCACGGCGCCGTTGGCGGCGGAGGCGTTAGCGAAGTTCATGACGGGCTCATATGTTAATGCACCTGTGATGAGTGTAAATGATCCTTTGGGATTAATATGATGTTGGCCGATCAGCACCAAATTGATTTGCCCCATCAGTTTGCCTTCAAGGCCTTTGCGAAATTCTTTGTCGGTCATGTTTTTCCAGGGGCCAACATACGTGGGGCCTGCCGTGCAGATCAGTGCGTCAAACGAGCCTGTATTTTTAAATAAGTTCCCGATGGATTCTGTCGACGTGATGTCTACCTGAAAGTCTCCCCCTTTTGTACCGACCCGGATGACTTCGTGCTCTTTTTCAAATGCACCGGCTAAGTATTTGCCCATTGTTCCCGTAGCACCTACGATAATGATCTTCTTTTTTGCTTTCATGCTGTTGAATATTGATTCGTATGCAAAACTACTTCTCCATATTCGCAGCCCTGTAGGACAAAAATTGAATTGAATGGGACAAATGCCCAAATCGCCAGTCATTACCCGGGTTAAATATTATACCGTACAATAATTAGACCGTGCCGTTCAATAACTGATACCGTCCGTTGCATCAGTCGTTTGTTACCTTCCCTCCGTTGCCGATATCCCCGCCGATCGGCCATACTTTAAACTCAACCGATATGAAGAAAACTTTAACCAACAGATTCGCATTGATAACAGCCGTTGTGCTGTTGTGCGTCACCGCTCATGCTCAGACCCCTCCCGCCACCTGGCAGGAACATTGGTTTGAACACAACCAGGTTTTGAACCGTGTCTATTATGACAACGACCTGGCTGTGTATTACGATAATAACGTAAGCGCTAGTGTTACGTGGCCCTTTCAATACATGGGCGACGTCTGGCGTTACACAAAAAGCGTATACGGAAACTACGGTACTGAAAACCGCCTGTACGCCATCTTTCACACCGGCCGCTACAGCGGTGGACATCCTTCCACGTACTTCGACGCCGGGCACGACAATCGAAACGTGACAGACTGCGGTCCCGGTCCCTGGACAAGCGGCGCTGGTAACGATCTGGACTTGACTACACATGAAGTGGCCCACATCGTGGAGGGAGCTTCTAAAGGCATTCATGGCTCGCCGCACCGCCCGCTATGGGGTGATAGCAAATGGGCTGAAATCTTTAACTACGATGTTTATGTAGGACTGGGACGTACAAACGATGTAACCCGCTGGTACAACCTGATGATCAACAACAGCGATAACTTTCCGCGGGCGAATACTTACTGGTTCCGCGACTGGTTCTATCCGCTCTATGCCAACCACGGTGGTACTGCGCTGTTAAATAATTACTTTGTGCTGCTGGCACAATACTTCCCGAAGAATGGCAACAATTATGCACGCGACATGAACTGGGGTGAATTTGTGCATTTCTGGAGCGGCGCCGCCAATGCTAACCTGAAAGCGCAGGCAACGCTTGCTTTTGGATGGCCTGCCGAGTGGGAAGCACAATTCATTCAGGCGCAATATCAATTCCCATTCCCCTACTCCAATACGGTCAATAACGGCAACGACATCACCAACCTGGGTGGAAGTGTTAGTGCCCAGTATACTGACTCACCGGCGGCAGAAGGTATTGCCAACCTCATTGACAACAGCCATACGAGTAAGTACCTGACATTCCATAACTCGGCCTGGGTACAATATCAGGCTACTACCAACTATGTCGTAGATCGTTACAGCGTTACCTCGGCCAACGATGCCGTTGAGCGCGATCCCCTTGGCTGGACGTTGCAAGGCAGCACAAACGGAACGACCTGGACTAATCTTGATACACGCAGTGGTGAAGACTTTCCCTACCGCTATCAGAAGCGTGTGTTTACATTCACGAACAGCACCGCGTACCGCTACTATCGCCTGACGTTCACCAACAACAGCGGCTCGCTCCTCCAGCTGGCAGAGCTGGAATTCTTTGAAAAAGGAACGGCTACGGCTGCAACGGCTAAGACTATTGTTACAAGCGCCATATACCCTAACCCGTCGACCGATAAGGTTGTGGTGAGCTTTGAGGGCAAACAGGCCACGCTTACGATTACCGATGCGCAAGGTCACAAGGTGGTTCCTACCAAGGCGGTAGGCTCGGGCGAAGCCATCAACCTGTCGCACTTGAAAGAAGGAGTGTACTTGATTCATCTGGAAGTAGACGGTGTAACAAAAACTGAACGACTACTTAAAAAATAATACGATGAGAAAGGCATGGAGCTTGTCATGAGCTTCATGCTTTTACTATTGAGCTCCGCGATTTTCATGAAGATCTGTTTAGCGCATATTTCAAAACTGGGTTTTCATGCCTACATTTCAGTAGGTTTACTCGCAGTATTCATGCTATCGTACAAATTTCGACGCAATGTATTTCAGATCATTTCTTTTGGTGTGATCTGGGGCATTGCGGGTGCCGTGTATAGCGTTCTCGAAAAAGGACTTCTTGGGAATCTAACATATTACCCAAGCACGGGAAATCCTTATCAGTTCGAAACCACTATTTTCGCCACGCTGTTATCGGCCATCCTGCTCGGGCTGGCGTTTGGCACTATCGAGGCGATGTATCTGCATGGATTATTCAGCAGCATGAGTCTGGCCAGGAAGATCGCGTTCAAAACGCTGCTTTACCTGGCTATTATCGTTGTGATCCTGCTCATCATCACGACCATCTATAATGCCACCGTACTGAAAGCCTCTATTTTCGACGACCGGGTGCTCCATCATGTTTGGCTCTTTGTCTCCCACTACGCGTTCTGGAGCGTCGAGGCTTACATCGCTGCCATCATTGTTATATCCCTGTTTTATCTGGAAGTAAGTGAAAATCTTGGCCAGGCGGTACTCCTCAATTTCCTAACGGGTAGATATCATACGCCACGGGAAGAAGAAAGGATATTTATGTTCGTGGATATGAAGTCTTCGACAACGATCGCGGAAAGAATAGGACACCTGAAATATTTCGACATGCTGAAGGCCTATTTTGCTGACCTGTCGGATCCCATCCTGCGTCATGAAGGTGAGATTTATCAGTATGTTGGAGACGAAATTGTCATTTCGTGGCGTCTGAAAAAGGGGTTGAAAGACGCTCATTGTGTTCAGTGTTTTTATGCTATGCAAGCGGCGCTTGAAAATCACAAAGAAGAATACCTGAAAAGGTTTGGAGTGTTTCCGACATTTAAAGCGGGTCTTCACTTCGGTAAAGTGACTACAGGTGAAATTGGTGTTGTCAAGAAGGACATCATTTTTACGGGCGATGTCCTAAATGCTACGGCGCGCATACAATCGCTTTGTAATAGCTATAATGTCGACATCTTGATTTCCGGGGTGCTTTTGCAACGTCTTGATCTTTCAAATCGATTTGAGGTCGAGCCGCTAGGGGAAAGCGCGCTACGAGGCCGCGACGAGAAAATAGCGTTGTTTACGCTCGGCCCTGCCTAACGCGACTGTTATAGAGTTGGTAAATGCCCTACAATTTTACAACGCTCTTAGACTTGCGCAACTTAACGATGACGATATCAGATTTATTCCGAACAAAGTTGCTGACCTAGATATTTCGCAACCAGCATTATTGAGTTGATATAATCCGTGTCGAATCTAACAGTCCGAATCATATTCCCGTCGATGTTCCTCCCAATTCTTTCTATCATAGGGTGAGCAAAGGTTTCATATCCGAAGAATTGTCGGCCGTCCGTAGTTTTACCAATATGGTGCGTGTGGTTGTCCTCCATGCGAAGGATAGGTATTTTTCATGTATTGGCATATTGAATGGATTAGGAACGTATCTTACGCTTGACAATGGTATAGACCTTCTTCTCAAACACCCAATACCACACAAACGACACCAACGTCGTAACACCTAGCTTCAGCAGAAAGCTCATCGCGGGCGACTTCGCCTCAGGCGTCAAGTGTACTACCATAAAATGTATCAGGTAAAACGAATAACTTATCGATCCGAAGAACAAAAGCACTTTGTTCTCGATAAGCATTGAAAGTCTTCCGGTACTATTAAAAAATATCACCAGCAAGAACGTTGCAGCAACAAAGGCCCACTCCGTGTACACCATAATGTCAGGAATAGAATTACCGATAAATACAACTATCCCAAACATCAAAACGAGCGTGATTAACAGTAGATCAGAAACACCACTCCGGGAGAGTTTAATCCTGGAGAAGAAAACATCGCTTAACTGATTCCTCAAATAGTAGGCTAATCCTCCCAGAAAAAAAATATAGCCATAGCTAAAGGGCATCCAGTAAAGCATGATCGTATCCAGCTCAAGCAGGTTGGATATAACCGCCATCAAAACACTTACCAAAAAAAACGATATCCCGAAAAGAAGAAAAGATCGTCGGGAGAGTGTGAATATTCCGTAGCTTATCGATACACCAAACAGAACATAGAAAAAAACCTCCACCCCAAGCGTCCATTCTCCGCCGATAATAGTATTCTGATAATTTTTAAAATACGGAGACAGGTATGTAAAATGCGCGACCATGTTACCGATACTGATATCACCGTCGTTTAATAACGTGGCCCAGCTGTTGAATTGAGCCCCTCCCATCTTAATGTATATAAATACCAATAGCAGAATGGGATAATAGGGAATTGAGATTCGGAATAGCCTGACGGCAAGAAAATCACGCAGCGAATATGTCTCCGTAAAAAATTGGTTAAAGATTGTAAAACCGCTAATCACGAAAAAAATCTGGACACCGAACTTGCCGATATTCACCAAAAAGGTCATCGCCGGGCCCATATCCGTCAGCCCGCCACCTCCCGAGTGTATCAAAAAAACCAGCAGGATGGCGATTGCCCGAAGGCCGGTTATAAAATTAGTGGCCTTATAATCTCGTTGGACAGCTGACATCATGCATTAACAGGCTTAGTCTAGCAAGGTGAGTATTTCTTTAAACTCTTAAAATTTGATTCCATGCTGTTCTAAAAAAAGAAAGGCGATCCTTTCGGATCGCCTTCTTCTGTGTAGCGGGGACAGGACTCGAACCTGTGACCTTTGGGTTATGAGCCCAACGAGCTACCAACTGCTCCACCCCGCGATGTATCTTTATAATGACTTATTTCTTTGAAAAGTTCGCCGGCTGCGAAAATTGATCCGAGTTTTTGTTCCTTTTTAGGGGTCTCTGTCAAATCGTTTGCAAAAGTAGACTTCTCACATATAAAAAACAAGTTACCTTTGTAAAATCATTTATGGTTGAATCATCAAATTTTAAGGCGGGCTTTGTCAGCATTGTTGGTAAACCCAACGTGGGGAAGTCGTCACTCATGAATAAACTCATGGGTGAGAACCTTTCCATCATCACCGCAAAAGCGCAAACGACACGTCATCGCATCATGGGAATTCTGAATGGTGCCGATTTTCAGGTAGTTTATTCTGACACGCCGGGTATTCTCGAACCAAAATACTCTTTGCACGAGGCCATGATGAGCTACGTCAAGGTATCGCTGGAAGATGCAGACGCTATTTTGCTGGTCGTGGCGATAGATGATGTTTATGAACCGGAGCTTTTTGAGCGCTTTCTGCACATAAAGACACCAATTCTGCTCGTATTAAATAAAATCGACCTGGCGAAAGGTTCGCAAGTGGAAGATAAGGTTGCTTATTGGAAAAGCTCCCTGCCCAATCTGCGCGAGATCGTGACCGTATCGGCGCAGACCGGAAAACAAGTAGACACGTTGTTGCCGAAGCTGCTGTCGTTAATGCCTGTGCACCCGGCGTACTTTCCGCAAGACGAATATACGGACCGCACCGAACGCTTCTTTGCGCAGGAGATCATTCGCGAGAAGATCTTCCTGAATTATGAGCAGGAGATACCGTATAGCACGGAGGTGAGCGTGACTTCTTTTAAAGAAGAGCCTGATATCATCCGCATTGCTGCCACCATTTATGTTGAGCGCGACTCACAGAAGGGCATCATTATTGGAAAAGCGGGCAGCTCGCTGAAGAAAGTAGGCATGCAGGCGCGAAAGGATATGGAATCATTCTTCGCGAAAAAGATATTCCTCGAAACACACGTGAAGGTGGCGGACAACTGGCGCAAGGAAAAGTTTAAGCTTCGACAGTTTGGATACCTGGAATAATTAATGATCGAAATAGCACACACGGAAAAGACAACATGGCAAACATTGTAGCAATAGTAGGAAGGCCGAACGTCGGGAAGTCTACCTTTTTTAACAGGCTGGTAGAGAAACGCCAGGCCATTATGGATAACGAGCCGGGCGTGACCCGCGACCGCCATTATGGCTATGCCGAATGGATCGGTAAATTCTTTACGGTGATCGACACGGGCGGTTTTGTTACCGGCTCGGAAGATAAGTTTGAGTCGGAGATACGCAAGCAGGTAAAGATGGCGATCGACGAAGCGTCTGCTGTCATCTTTATGGTAGACTGCCGCGATGGTCTGACAGGTTTTGATAAAGAGTTTGCCAACGTTCTGCGAGCCTCGAAGAAACCCATTTTTGTCGCTGCGAACAAAGCCGATACTCCCGACAAGTCGATCCTGGCTGCCGAGTTTTACGGACTGGGTTTGGACAGTGAGATCTTTCCGATCTCTGCCGAGAATGGCGGGGGCACGGGTGAGTTGCTGGACGAGGTAGTAAAAGTATTTCCGTCGGAAGGAACCGAAGATCCTGAGGCGGGCATTCCCAAGATCACGATCGTGGGACGCCCCAACGTTGGGAAGTCGTCGTTCCTTAACGCACTGCTTGGTACCGAGCGTACAATTGTAACGGATGAAGCGGGTACGACCCGCGATGCAATCCATACCCGGTATAAACTCTTTGGTAAAGATTTTATCCTGGTTGACACGGCCGGGGTACGAAAAAAAGGAAAGGTAAAGGACGACGTCGAGTTTTACTCGGTATTACGTTCGTTGCGGGCATTGGAAGAGAGCGACGTTGTGATTATCGTAATCGATGCGGAGCGTGGTATGGAGTCGCAGGATGTAAACCTTATCGCCCTGGCACAACGGCAGGGCAAGGGTATGGTGATCATGGTCAATAAATGGGACCTGATCGAGAAGGACTCCAAGACGTCGGACAAGTTCAAGAAGGATATCCTGGAGAAGCTGGCGCCGATCGACTACATTCCGATCATTTTTGCCTCGGTATTGGAAAAACAGCGGATTTTCCAGGTAGTCGAGAAGGCCGTCGAAGTGTTTGACAACAAGACGAAAAAGGTGCAAACCTCGAAGCTCAACGACATTATGTTACGTGAAATAGAGCACTATCCGCCGCCGTCGATCAAGGGTAAGCTGATCCAGATTAAGTACATAACACAGGTAAATGCACGGTTTCCATCGTTTGCATTCTTTTGTAACCTGCCGCAGTATATCCAGGAGTCATACCAGCGATACCTTGAAAACAAGATTCGCGAGCACTTTACTTTTGAGGGGGTACCGGTTCGCCTGATCTTTCGTAAAAAATAAATTTTATTACCCGTTTGAAATCGAACGAAAGAATCGTAGTATATTTGCGCTAAATTTTTTAAAACCTGTAAACTATGAAAAAATTTATCGCATTTGCAGCCGTTTGTGGCTTCGCACTGGCATTCGTTGCTTGTGGCAAGAAAGAAGCTACTGAGACTGCACAAGACTCAACTGTAGTTGAAACTCCTGCTCCTGTTGTTGCAGCTGACACTACTGCTACTGACACAGTTGCAACTGACACTACTGCAGCTCACTAATCCGACTGCAAAGATTGTTATTAAGAGGCTTTAGGTAACTAAAGCCTTTTTGCTTTTATATGCGCCCAGACAAGGTATTACCAGTATTGCAACAACACCTACCCCCCTCTTCGGTGGAGTATTGTTTTGCCTTGTGGCAGGCAAGCCCCTTTGAGCTGAAGCTGACCAAAAGCCGGCAGACGAAGGTGGGTGATTTTACCAGTCGTAATACCCGCAGCCACCCGCGTATTACGCTGAATCACGACCTGAATCCCTATACCTTCCTGGTAACGTATGTACATGAGGTTGCACACCTGCGTGTATACCTGAGGCATGGCGCCCGGGTGGACCCACACGGCGAGGAATGGAAGACGATGTTTACGGAATTGATGGTGCCCATGCTCTGGGAAACTGTGTTTCCGGAGGAAATCTTACATGTCCTAAGACGCCACATGATCAATCCAAAGGCCAGTTCGTTTGCCGACGCCGAGCTAACGCTGGCCCTGCGCAAATTTGACAAGGATGCCCACCGTTTTGCCACCCTGTCGGAGATTCCCGAAGGCAGCATCTTTAAGCTGCAAGACCGTTATTTTCAAAAGGGCAAGCTGCGTCGTACGCGGGTAGTATGCCGCGAATTAAAGTCGAAGCGTGACTACCTGGTGCCCGCCGATGCCCAGGTGAGCGACGTTCAGTTCAGTCTTCTCTGAACAAAATTGCTGACCAGGTCGTAAAACACTGTGGGCAGCAGGGTACGCCAACGATCTAGCTGCAGCGTGCCGCCCATGTTGATATACTGGTCGATGTGATATTTCTGAAACTCGGCGCGCACAAACTCGGGAAAGTTAACGGCCGCGATCCACCCATCGCCTACTTCTTCAAACCACTCTTCATAATACGAGTCGTCGGAGCCGTGGAAGTTCATAATGTTCTCGCCGATCAGGATAAACTTATTGATCCCTTCGTTGATAAGCACTTCGAGTATATTCCGCTTGAGCGTCATGATGTCGTTGTGCAGGGTGTCGTTCCACTCGCCGATAAACTCGATAACGCAATAGCCGGCATCGTAGTCGGCGTAGAGAATCTTGATGTATAATGTTTCCGAGCCGATGCTGTCCCAGGCGGGATCGATGTAGTAGCCGTAGATGGTTTCGGAGTACCGATCGAAGTTATACTCTTTACCGTAGAAGGGCGAGCGCTCGTCTTCTGCCGGATCGTAATACTTAAGCCAGTTGTAATAGGGTTCTATCTCGTGCATGTGTCATTGTTGGCTATCAATAGCCTTTCTGACAGAACCGTGTTCGCGCAGCAGTTGTTCAGCCTTTCCGGTCGGAATACCCAGCTCGTCTACAATCATGCGGACTGCTCTTTCCACCAGCTTGTGGTTGGTGAGCTGCATGTCGATCATCTTGTTGCCCCGTACGTGGCCGAGACGGATCATGACCGAGGTCGTGATCATGTTCAGGGCCAGCTTTTGGGCTGTGCCCGACTTCATCCGTGTGCTGCCCGTGAGGAATTCGGGCCCCACCACAATCTCTACGGGGAAGTCTGATTCCCGGGCTACGGCCGAGCCGGCATTACACACGATGCAGCCGGTTGCGATGTTGTGCTTCCGTGCTGTGGCCAGTCCCCCGATAACGTATGGCGTACGGCCAGAGGCGGCAATGCCCACCAATACATCGCGGGAGCTGATGTTGTATTCCTGCAGGTCTTTCCAGGCTTGTTCCGCGTCGTCTTCCGCGTTCTCTACTGCCCGGCGAATGGCTCTGTCACCACCGGCTATTATACCAATAACGTGCCCGTGCGGCACGCCAAAGGTGGGCGGGATTTCCGACGCATCGACTACGCCCAATCGGCCACTGGTGCCGGCGCCGATGTAGAACAGGCGGCCGCCTGGCTGCATGCGCTCGACAATGACGTTCACCAGGGCTTCTATCTGCGGAATGACCTTTTGTACGGCATGGGGTACCGTCTGATCTTCGCGATTGATGTTTTCGAGCAGCTCACGCACGCTCATCTGTTCGAGGTTGTCGTAGTCGGATGAGGATTCGGTGGTAGCTGCCACGAGTATGTTAGTTTGATTCGTTCTGGTGGTACAGGGTCAGGCCAGCAATAGGGCCTTCCAGGATATTCTTTACCGTGATGCCTTTGTCGTTGGCCACCTGGCGCAGCACGTCGCTGAAGTAGAAGGCGATGGAGCCAGTGAAGTGCACTTTGAGGTCCTGGTAGTTTTTGTACTGCATCACGTTGTTCTCATAGAACTCGGAGAAGCTGCGGTATACCAGGTCGTAGCAATACGATTCTTTCAGGTGTTGGAAAAGGAACTTGGTGAAGCTTGCCAGGAAAGCGCTTGGGCGCTCTTGCTGGTATACTTTCTCGAGAAACTCTTCGCGGGTCAGCGGGAAGCGCTCGTGGAACTGTGCGGCCAGTGTTTTTGGCAATTTGTTGCGCAGGTAATCTACCAGGAACTGGCGGCCCAGGTGAGCACCCGATCCCTCGTCGGCCAGGATCCAGCCCAGGTTCGCGACGTTGTCGACAATAGCTGTACCATCGTAGAGGCAGGAGTTTGAACCGGTGCCCATAATACAGGCGATGCCGGCTTCATGTCCACACAGTGCACGGGCAGCAGCGAGCAAGTCCCAGCCGATCTCGATCTGTGCTTCGGGGAAGAACTCGAGGAACGCACTCTTGATGGTGAGCTGATTCTTTACCGACGATACACCGGCGCCGTAGAAAAAGATCTTGCTGACGTCACCCTGTTGTTGGTTGATCTTCGGCAACAGCACCTCCTGCACGTTCTTTTTCAGATCTTCGATGGGTTGATAATACGGATTGAATCCCGGCGTGTTGGCCTGGCCAATCGATCCGTCGTTTTGAATAAATCTCCAATCGATTTTGGAGCCTCCGCTGTCGGCTATAAGAATCATGTCGCGTGGTACTGGTTTGGCTAAGTAAATCAGTTGAAATCCGGAAATGCCGTTTTTCAACCTGGCAAAACTAAAAGAGTAAACAACAACAAAAAAGAACACAACGAAATGTGTTCGTGTGTCTGGTAAAATTTACAATCTTTTAATGCTCTGTCTGTCCGGTTATGGCAATAAACGTCCGGTTACGGTAAATTTTTCGAAAACAGAATCTGTATGTGGTGCATCCTCGAGCTCGTCGGTGAGGTCTTGTCCCGCCCAGTGTTCGTAGTGCTTGCCGTCGCGCCACAGGCGGGAGCGTCCCACGTCGTAAATGAGACCCTTGTAGGCGACCCATACCTGCGGCTTGTCCTGGCCGTTGCGCAGGGCCAACTGTGCGCGTGTGTAGGTAGGAAGTGTTTCGTGTGTACTCACTTGCCGGCGGTCAGTTGGCTGTAGTCTTTGAGGATCGTGGTCAGAAATGCCTCGAAGGTCATGTCGGTCTGTATGCCCAGCCGGGTCTTGATCTTTTCGGTGACGATCATGGCGGGCTGCAGGTTGTCGTGACGGCGATATACTTCCAGCGCTTGCTGTATCAACTCGGCATCACGGTCGGAGAGCATGATTACGCCGGGGAACTGCGGCACATAGTCCTCTGTGGCCAGGGTAAAAATCTCGGC
>JAESGK010000563.1_pt1 | contig 13767 bp, 12 predicted proteins | sample 9269681 | NCBI WGS metagenome assembly JAESGK01 (sample SAMN14515347, study PRJNA621673) | algae metagenome | isolation source: Timaviella obliquedivisa GSE-PSE-MK23-08B and co-occurring heterotrophs from... | place: USA: Grand Staircase Escalante National Monument, Utah | collected 2006-08-15
GGTTCCTCCAATGGTACCTGGATGAACAATTCGAAGAAGAGCGTCAGGCACGTCGCTGCATCGAAATATTCGATCTCATGAATGCGAAAGATGCATTGTATGATATCGATCGCGAAATCCACGACCTAAAGAAGGGCGAGTAATTTCTATTTACCATCGTAACCTATCGAAGAGGCTGCCTACAAGGGCAGCCTCTTATTTTTTCTCCGCCAGCAACAGCATGTTGGTGACCGGATAGGCCAACGGCATCAGCTCCTCTCCTTGCGCAGTAAACAGGGCGACTTTGCCCACTAGCCGGTTGTTGACAATCCACTCGTTGACATAAGCCTTTGAAGCCGGCACCACGGTAAAGCCCACTTCTTCCAGCGCGTGCTTCCAATCGGCAAAGCTCCAGAACGTAAACGTCTCGTGCATCTCGCTCTCCCAATTGTCAGTATAGTCCTTGCGGCTCATGAACTCGCACGCATCACCGAGCGACAGCCGAACATAACGTTCGCGCTGGTGCTCCACGTCCTCATACGCCAGTGCATACCCTTCTTTTCTTCGAAAGTCCTGCGCAAACCTGCTGAAGCGTGCTGCGGTGGAAAGTCCCTCGAGGTGCTGCGCCAGCGCTTCCCGCGTTTCGACGGCTTTGAAAATATCGTCGTTGCTTCCGTCCGTTTCATTGAGCTTCATCAACACCGACTGGTGTTTGTCTTCAGGGCCAACCACGTCGCGGTTTATCCAGACACCCCCCGAACGAAGCTCCGCGTAGCGGTTACGAATAAAGATAAGCAGGTCGGCACGGCTGCCGTAGGATTCGATCTCGTGCGTAAGCGACGAAGTATGGATCGTATCCATCGAGTTCGGCTCGAAGGCCAGTCCGGTCACGGCGTTGCGTTGGGAGAAGAATACAAAGGGATTCTTAAACTCACCGTTGTGCTTTCGTTGTTGGCAAATGTCGAAGAGATGGCGTGCTACTTCGATGCCATAGAAATCCGACTCGCGTAGCCGCACGTCATCGCACGCAAGCTTAATCCAGGAGCCTACGGCACAGCCGATGTCGCCTACACGTCCCGGGCGGATGTACGGCGCGGTATCGGTATACTTCAACGCGGCGATGGTATCCATCTGGCGCACGTAGGTGTTGTAGTCGCGGGTGGTGGTGATATCACCGTCGTCACCAATCATGGTGTCACGGAACAGCAACTGCACCTTGCTCGCCAGGCGATATTGTTGCCACAGTGCACGTGACGACGGATGCATGTGATCGTGTATATAGTGATCATCCTCCCACGCATCGGTCGTGGCAATCTTTCCGACGACGTCCCACGGCAGGGCTGTATTGTGTTGCCAGGTACGGCGGTCGGTCAGCTCGGCTGGCAAGATAGGAAAGCCGAGTGACTCGTACATCTCCAATACCGGTGTCGAGCAGATCACTGCGGTGTTGCCCGCGTGCAGGTCCAGCTGGCCGTCGCTTTCGTGCCGAATATGTTTTATGGTGTAGGTGGCGAAGTTGCTCAGGCTGCCCACGTCGTCAATGCCATAGATATATACCGGCACACCCAGCGTGGCCGTGAACTCACGAATGGCCAGTGCGCGTAAATAAAACGGCAGCGGATTGCGGCGGGTATTGCTATGGTTGGCCGACGTCACGGCAAACACGATCGCATCGATGTCACCGGCGGGCAACTCCTTGCCGTGAATGTCACGGGCGGTGTGCCGACCATTGGACAACAGACCCGATAGGTAATGAAACTGGAAGTTGGTCAGGAGCTGGTGGCGTCCGGGAAAGAGCAGGTACATACTCAAAGATAAAGCTTTTAGCCCATCTGGCTAAGGCTTTTGTTGGTCACCAGGTGCTCGATGGCACGGGCCAGCAGCTCGGCGCACGTCACGATTTCGACCTTTGGGTGATCCAGCGCGGCCACAACGGTGTCGGCCATGTACAGCTTCTCCAGGCGTGAGTTCGTGAGGTTGTCCAGCGCGGGGCCGCTCAGCACACCGTGCGTACAGTATGCACGGACCGACCGGGCGCCGTGCTCCATCAGCAGATCGGCCGCCTTACACAACGTACCAGCCGTATCGACCAGGTCATCCACGATGATGATGTTCTTGCCCGTCACGTCTCCAATGATCTCCATATGCGCTACCTGGTTGGCCTTGAGGCGCTCTTTGTTGATCACCACCATGTCGGCGTCTACGTGCTTTTTGTATTGTTTGATGCGTTTGATGCCGCCAAAGTCGGGGCTGCACAGACACAGGTCGGGCAGGTTGAGGCTTTTGATGTGGCCCACAAACAGCTTGAGCGAGGAGAGCGGATCGAGCGGTATTTTGTAAAAGCCCTCGATGGCGTTGGTGTGCAGGTCGAGGGTGATGATGCGGTCAGCCCCCATTTGCTGGATGATGTCGGCAATGATGCGCGACGAGATGGAGGTGCGCTGGTTGTCGCGCCGCTCCTGGCGGCTGTGCGGCAGGTACGGCAACACCAGCACTACCTCGCGGGCCGAAGAACGACGCGCAGCATCGACGGTCAGCAGCAGCTCGAAGATGTTCTCATACGGCATGTTGATCTTGGCGATGAGAAAGACGGTCTGGCCCCGGACGCTTTCGTTGAAGCGTACAAAGAGTTCGCCGTCCGAAAATTTCTCGCAGTGGATGTGGTGCAGCGGCATGCCCAGGTGGGAGGCAATGCGTTCGCTGAGAACCCGTGCGGTCGAGGTACTGTAGATCTTGATGTTGTTTTCCATAAAAGGGTCGTACTAGGCTTGGTTGCGGATGGCTGCAAAGGTATACTCTTTCTTGATCTCTCCATCCTCGAAGACCGTCTCTAAAATGTCGGGCAGTCCTGCCTCCGCTCCTTCCGCCACCGTGCGGAAACCGGCGCTGTCACGTACGAGCTTCAAACGACCTGCTTTGGAAGTTTTGAATGACTGCACCAGGTTGCCGTTTTCGTCCATCTCCTTCGGCGACTTCTGCACCATGACCGGACGACCGTCTACTTCCGCATACGAGCACTTCAGTGCAAACTTCTGGGTATCGCGATTCACCTTTTGCAGCAACGCACCGCCCATACCCAACACCAGGTTCTCGGCCGATATGCCGTCTTTCTTTAGTGCTTCATAGAGGGTCTGGATAGAATCGTAGTCTACACCGTCACCTTGTATGACACGTATCTGCGGCGGCAGCAGCCGGTAGCCTTTGCTGTTCACCGTAAAACCAAATTTTTCAAACAGCAATTCGAAGATTTTCTTCAGGGTCATAACCGGGTCGCCACTATCGGGACGTATCACCAGTCGACCATTGCGCGCCAGGATGCGATCTTTGAATACACCACCCCACAGGTTGCCCACGGCATGGAAGACGTCGTAGGAGTCCGATACACACGCGAGTATACCTTCGGGGTATGCGTTCAGCACATGGTCAAAGACTTTTTCCTCGCCACCCTGGCCGAGCAATGTCATGATGGAGTGCTCGGTAGCCGGTACCGACAGGCCGTATACTTTATCGGCGTTGTAATATTGCTGGGCAAACACGGATGCGTATACCGTGTCGCTACCCATGAAGCTGAGCAAGTGTGCCGAACCGCCAAGCCCCGCACTCTCCACAGAGCTCACACCGCGAAAACCAAAGTCGTTCAGGACGAAGTCAATGCCACCGTGTGCTGCTGCATCAACGGTCTCATCGTAGTAACGTTTTACGACCTTGCGCACCTGGTGCGACAGCGTGGCCACCGTGCTGGGGTACCATACTTGCATCAGCAGCGTTTCCAGGAAGTTCGTTAACCAGTAGCAATTCGGGTCGGTGTTTTCAATCGTCATTAACACCTGGCGCACGGGCACTGCCATACCTTCGGGCACAGCCTTGATGCGCACGGGCAACCGGCCGCCGTGTTTGTTTAGTATATAGTCAAAGTTCGCGCGCTTAAAAACACCCTTACGGCCAAAGACCTGCTCCATAATTTGTTCCGCGGCGTCTACATCTGCCTTGGTAAACGTTTCGCCCTGCAGGTATTCTTTCAGGAAATATTGCAGTCCATAAAAGACGGTTTCATCAAACATGCCGCCGCGGCTTTCGAGGTAAGAGTATATCTTTTCAGTGCCCGGATAATACAGGGCATGGTGGGAATATTTATAGGCGTCGGCCAGTAGAAGGAGATTGTTCGTTTTCATACCGATGGTATTGGGGTGGGTGCTTATTTGTGGTAGGTGTTGAGCACAGCGGTCAGCTGTGGTGTGTGTTCATGGGCCGTCTGCCCGTTGGCCATGAGCGTGGCAACATCGGCCAACGTAAACCAGGCCACTTCGGCAATGTCGTCGCTGCCGATCGGCGTGCCGGCCAGGAAGTCTGCGGCAAAGAGCGTGGTAATGATCTTGTCTTCTTCGCGTCTGTACCGCCAGTCGTCCATGCGGAAGGAAGCCATGTACTGCAACGCAGAGATTTCCAGTTCACCACATTCTTCACGCAGCTCACGCGCTGCAGCCTCCTCGTAGCTGGCGTCCGTCGGATCGCAGAAACCACCCGGCACACGCCATTTGTTGTCGATGTCTTTCCGCCCCAGCAGCAATTCCGTACGGTTGTTCCGGAAGAGGGCCACGTCCACGGTAGGGTATACCTTCGAATACGTGTTCGCGTAGGCGTAGATAATGCCCGTACGGAACTCTTGCGAGTCGAGTACTCTATCGCTGATCTTTTCGCGGATAAGGGTGGAATTGTGGCCGCCGGTTTCCGGTAGCTCGACCGTTTCGTGCCCACCGCTGTAATAGGTCTTAAAACTGTCGCGGCTGCCGTAGAGCACAAACTGTCCGCCGGGAAAGGCCGAGGCCAACAGCGTGTCGAGCTGTTGCGACCACCGTGTGTCCAGCGGGTGGTCCGACAACGGCAACACGACAATGTCGGGAAACTCTTTTTTGATCATCCGCTCGCGCGTGGGAAAATCGAGTGGATTACGGCGGCTACCACGTACGGGCGATACGCCCAGCACGATGACGACCTGGTTGTGCCGCTCCTGCACCGAGGTGATCAGCGCCTTGTGGCCTTCGTGCAGGTAAGGCGACTGGACGCGGGCGATGATAACTCCTGTTTTACTCATATGAATGTTTGTTACTATTTGTGTAGTATTTACGCAAATGTAGTATTACAGGTTTTACCTTTCCCAAACAATTTGCGTGTTTTCTACAATAACTATCCCCTACTCTATTTGCAATCGATGGAACCGCATGCTTTCATACAGCATAGCCCTCCGGTTACAGGAAGAGATCGAAGTTGTAGCCTTTTGTTTTCAGCTCGTCGTATTTCTTTTTGTTGAAGCGATAAAGGTGTGCAGGGCGGCCGGCTTTGCGCTGGATGGTCTCGTCCAGTTCTTCGAGAAAGCCATAGCCGATAATCTTCTTTTTAAAATTCCGCCGGTCAATCTCGCGCCCCAGCAGTGTCTGGTACAGGTTCTCGAGATCCGAGAACGGAAACTTCTTATCCAACAGCTCAAAGCCTACGGGCTCATAAGCAATCTTGCCGCGCAGGCGGGTTATGGCCAGGTCGATGATGGCTTTGTGATCAAAGGCAAGCTTGGGAATTTGGTCGATGCTATGCCAGGCAACGTCTTCGGCATCGGTCTGCGCAGACAGTTGATAGTCGGAAGGACGCACCAGGCCGAAATAAGCCACCGTTACCACGCGGTTGCGTGGATCGCGGTCTGGTTTTCCGAAGGAATATAGTTGTTCGAGGTAATTGACGTCTACGCCTGATTCTTCCCGCAATTCACGACGCACGGCATCTTCCAGCGACTCGTCATTGGCCACCAGGCCGCCGGGAAGTGCCCAAACTTTCTGAAACGGCTCATACTTGCGCCGGATTAATAGAATGGAAATACCTTTCTCAGGATCGTAGCCAAAGACGACAGCGTCTACAGCAACTTTGATAGACTGCTTCATGGATAGTAAATGAAGCAAATTTTACGGGGTGATCCGAAGATCGGCGCTAAAAAATCAGTCCTCGCGCAACTCTGACAGCGCCTTCTGGTTCCGCAGCTGCCGGGCACCCTGGCGGGTGAGCTTCAACAGGAACAGGCGCTTTTTATAGGGAGGTGTCACAACCTTGATCAGGCCCTGGGCTTCCAGGTCGAGCTTCACCTGCAGCACGTACCAGCTTACGTCACTATCGATCATGTCGGACAGGCCCGATTGGGCACGTTCCAGCAGTGCATGCAGCGTAAAGGTTTCTTCTTCGGTATCCAGGACAGAAAGCACAAACGTGCAAATCTCGTCGTAGTGATGCTTGAGCATAACGACACCCTTCTTCCCATCCGGCCTCAATGTCACAATTGTCTCAGTCCCGCTCATGCCTGTCATATCTATTTACGTGTAAAGTTAACCTCTCTAACGTAGAACTTGCTTACCGGATATATCAGGTATCTACCTTTTTTCAAAAAAAACGTTGCCGGTCGGGTAAAATTTTACCGCGTGCAGCACGGTAAATCAAAAAAGACAGGTTATAGGAGCCGCCTATAACCTGCCGTTAGAATATACTTTACTCTTTGTAAACTCCCTCCTCCCCTATACAGGGTAGCGGCGTAAGGTATATATAACGCTATCGCTAAGGGCTAATACGGGGCAAATTCTTCATCGCTCACCGTGTCGTCCAGCGTTACCGTGACGCCTTTTTTGGCGCGGCCCTTGTCAGTTCGGGCAGCTTCTTTTTTACCGTTACCGTTTGCATGCGTTGTATACTGCGGTGCCCACTGCTGGAATTTGCGCACGGTATAGTCTTCCACCGCGCGATCTTTCTTCTCGTCTTCGATCTTAAAGAATGACACCAGGTCTTTCAGGCTTTCGGCCTGGGCGGCAAGCTCCTCCGAGCTGCTGGCCATTTCTTCGGCATTGGCTGCGTTTTGCTGTACAATCTGGTTAAGTTGTTGCAACGCGGTGCTTACCTGGTTCGCGGAATCGCTTTGTTCTTGCGAGCTGGCGGCGATTTCTTGCACAAGGCCCGACGTGCGTTGTATATCGGGAACGATTGAAACGAGCAGTTTGCCCGAATGCTCCGCTACATCCACACTGTTCTTGGAAAGATCGTCGATCTCAGAAGCGGCGTTGTGGCTACGTTCGGCGAGCTTACGCACTTCGGCCGCTACCACGGCAAAGCCGCGTCCATGTTCACCGGCACGTGCTGCTTCTACCGCCGCGTTCAGCGCGAGAATGTTGGTCTGGCGTGCAATCTCACCAATAATCTTGATCTTGTCCGCGATCGTCTTCATTGACGTTACCGTTTGGGCCACCGAACGATTACCTTCGGCGATATCGGTTGCAGCCTTCACCGAGATGCGTTCGGTTTGCAGTGCATTGTCTGTATTTTGTTGGATCGAAGCCGTCATCTCCTCCATCGACGAAGCAACCTCTTCGGCAGACGCTGCTTGTTCGTTCGCGCCTTGCGAGATCTGTTGCGAACCAGAAGACAGCTGACCGGACGCGATGGCCAGGTTGTCAGAGATGACCGCGATGTTTTGAATTACATTCCGCAATTTCTCCACCATCGCTTTCAGGTCTTTGTAGAGCCCTACTTCTTTGCCTTTATCAAAGGTGACGCGCAGGTTACCCTTCGCCAGGTTGCGGGCAATGTCCGCGGCTTCAAACGGCTCGCAACCCAGTTGGTTTACGATACTACGCGTCAGCAACACGCCCGCCAGGATCAGGATGACCAATACAGCACCGAAGAAAATAAAGGCCAGCAGCGTTATAGACGATGCCGCCGCCATGCTTTCCGCGTATTCCGCTTCTGTCTGTTTTGAGCTGATCTCAGTCAGGTCGTTGATGGCGTTGCGCATGGTTTCAAAATGCGTGGAGTAGGTGCCAAAGTATAGTTCACGGGCATCTCTCAACTTGCCGTCGGCAATGAGTTTTTGGAGTGTCATAGAGCCTTCTTTTACCAGGGCAAAATGTTCGTCAAACGTTTTGAACGAAGCATTGTCTTGTCCACCGGTAGAAAGAAAGGTCTTGCGGAAGTTGTCAAAGCGACCGCTGAGCTGGTCGAGGTTTTCGTCGATGTCTTTAAACTCCATCGCCAGATCTTCCGAACGGCGTGTGCGATTATTACCGGCTTCTGCGCGGTTGATGGCCTCGCTAATTGAGATCTTCGACTGGTAACCGTCGCGGTCGGCCTCCAGCAGGGCTGTGATGCTCAGCAACCGGTTTTTATAAATGCTGGTAACATTCTCCGTGATGTTTCCCAGACTGACCAGGTTATAGACAATGTTGCCGACATAGAAGGCGATGATAATGATAAAGGTTATCATGACGCGCTGCCCCACTTTCAAATTGGATAAGGCTTTCATAACTGTATGGAGTTTATTGTTTCTCGGTTTTTGAATACTTAAAGAAATTGAGGTTGGCAGTGATCACCGCATAAAGCACCTGACTCTCCTGGATCTCACGGCCACCAAACAGCTGGTCCAGCGTCGGAGTACCGAAAATGATCGAATGCCCCAGGCTCGCTTTAAAGGTGGATGTCAATTTATAGTTGATCAACACGTCGTTTTCAAAGCCAAGGTTGTGGGACATGGCCTTATTGTCGTGCGCCGGGTCATTGATCACCGCCGACGTAGCAAAGCTGTGCACGTGGTCTTCAATCGACAGCTTCTTGGTGACGTTGATCTTGGTTTTCACATAGTAGTCGTGTACACCGGGCGTGGTCGGATAGTTTACATAGAAATAATCGAGGTAGCCGAAGTGGCCGTGGATCAAACCGTAGTGACGATCGAAGTAGTGGCTTTTGCGGTTGGTTGGATCTTCATCGTCGGTCTGGTCGTTACCCGAGCCGGCGTCTACCCCCACGTTAAAGCTCAACACCTTGTTCACTTCGTATTGTACCTGGAGCGAGTAGAAGTATGCGTTTACATGACGATCTTGTACGTCACGACCAATCTGATAGTAATATACCCCCACCAGGCTTACTTTATCGCTAAGCTTCAGCTCGGAGTCTGTGCCGAACGTTTGCATATAGTATACTGTAGAGGTCGTGTCGCCACGCTCCATACCACGATTCAGGAAGATCAGCGACGCATCGAGCTTGCCGATCTCTTTATGGCCCCAGAGAAACTGCATGTTCTGGTAATAATTGTATTCGTAGGGCTCACGCTTAAAGCTCTGCCCATTGGCATTGTAGGCCGCGGCCAGGTGCAGTTGCAGTCCCTCTTTTTCGTATTTGAGCAGGGCTGCGTCGTGTGCGCGCGTTCCGACCCAGTTGGGCTCGCCCAAGAGGTATTGATTGCCATAGACAAAGCCCTGTCTGCCCAGTCGCAGCGACAGGTTGGGGTTGAAGTATTTTTCTACCCAGGCACGGAACACCGACATGTTTGCTACATCCGAGCGATCGTCCTGATCACCCCAGAAACGACGGTCCTGCATAATGAACTCGGCATCCAGGTCGTTCTCTTTGTGGTAGTTCAAGATGAGGCGTGTGCGCTGCATGGTATAGAACCCCGCTTTGTCGCCCTTGTACATCGGTTCCCGGAAACCGCGCGAGTAAACCGGGTTGATGCGGTACTCACCATCGACGCTGATGTCCTGTGCGCCGGCCACGTGGGCCAACGTCAGTAGCAGTGTCAGGATGGACAGTCGTATACAGTGTTTCATGTCTATCGTTTAGTTTACAGTTGTTCTCTTCTCTCTATCAGCCGCTGGATGCGTGTTCCGTGCTCCTCCAGCATGCGGGCCATGGTACTGCCGGCTTGTTCCATCTGCTCCACTTCACCCTGCAGTATCTCCAGCAGTTTTTGTTGGTCGGCAGGCCACGATTCTTTCTTGAACAGCTGCAGCATGCCTTTTACCCGAAACAGCGGGCCCCGCAACATCTGGTCATTGTGAAACATATACTGTCGTGTCTGCTCGTGCACCAATTGCAGTATATCCCCTTCTCTTTCCATCGCACATTCCGTTTATCTCCTTTGTATCGCCAGTGCGTTTTATTTCGTGGCACCTTTGATATACTTCATCATCACAATACCGCTGGACGTATCGAAGCGGATGTTCATGCCGTATTCGCCGCAGACATTTTCCGCCACGATTGGGATGCCGTACTCCTTCAGCATTTGGCGCGCGATTTGCGCATTGCGCAGCCCGATGTTATAGGCTACTATATTGCCGTCGCTCTGCGCCCGGCCGCCAAATATTTTCGCGACCATGTTCCGGCGCTCAGCACCCGCATACTCCAGTTTCTCCACCAGCTTCTCGATGGCGATGTTGCCATATTTTGGCGACGCCAGCCCTTCACCGTTCCACAGCGGCAGCAAGTAGTGGTTCATGCCGCCGATGCGTGTCTTTGTATCCCACAGGCATACCGCCACACACGTACCCAGCAACGTGGCAATGCACAGGGGCCGCGGCGCCACGTGTAACGTAGCAGGGTACAAAAAAACCTTCTCCAAAACCGCTGTGCCCGACACCATGTGTTAGAAAGCCTCGTCAAACAATATTTCTGAACCGTCTCCCCCCAGCAGTGCGCTAAAGCCTTCCTCGCCGACCTTCGCCGGCAGTATGACCGTAAACGTTACACCGGGTGTTTGCGTGGTGACGGCAATCGAGCCGTCGAGCAGCTCCACCAGCGATCGAATGACCGATAGTCCAAGGCCATGGCCCTGGTATTTTTTCACCGTACCGGTGTCCAGTTGTGTAAAGCGGTCAAAGATGCGGGCAACGTCTTCCTGCGGTATATCACTCCCGGCATTCGTGATCGAGATCACAAGTTTTCCGTCTGTGGTACGCAGGGTAACCACGACAGCGTCGTTACCATTGCTGAACTTTATCGCGTTCGAAACCAGGTTGGCGAGAATGATGCGGAAGTAGCGACCGTCGGTCACGAACTGTATCTGCGCGTCACCCAACACACGCACCGGCACGCCCTTCTTTTCACGAATCGTTTCGAACGACTGAATGACTTGTTCCAGCACTTGCGACACGCCCACTTCCACCCATTGGGGTGTTACCTGTCCCGCCTCTATTTCGGCCGCAGTCATGATATTAGTCATCTGGAAGTCGAGGGCGTAAGCTTCGTTATAGATCAGCTTCAGGTTGCGCTGCACGTCGGCAGGCAAACTGCTTTGTTTATCTACGATCGTTTGTGTCAACGCCAGGATCGACGCCAACGGATTATTGATTTCGTTCTTGATATTGCTGATGAAGTGACTCTTCAGCGCCTCCGACTGCTCCAGCCGTGCATTAAGTCGCTGCATCTCTTGCAACATGTCTTGTTGCTCCAGAATGGTCTTTTCACTCAGCGACATTCTTCTGCGTACTTCGTTCAGCAATGCTTCGTCGGATAGTTCCTTCATCGTCTTCGGGTCTTTCGCTGCTTTATTGAATCGTTTCTCCTTGCGCCTGTTTCAGGTCGATATACTCGTCGTTGGAGAATACCTTGTCGACGTCGAGAATCATAATGAATTTGTTGTCGAGCTTGATCACGCCCTGGATAAACCGCGTGCGTTCTTTGTTTCCCATCGCGGGCAGCGGCTGGACCGCTTCGGGAGTGACCTCGATCACTTCCGCAACGCTGTCGACAATGGCACCGATCTTCAGCAACTCCTGATCAACCTCTACCTGCAGCACGATAATGCACGTATCGATGGTGTCGGCCGCGCCGGGCAGCGAGAACTTCACGCGCGTGTCAATGACGGGCACTACGGCGCCGCGCAGGTTGATGACGCCACGCATGTACTCGGGCGCGCGCGGCACACCGGTTACGGGCAGCATTTCCATCAGCTCCGTTACCTTGTTTACATGCACGGCGAAATATTCGCGGTTCATCATAAACGTCAGATAGGAATCGCCTGCTACTTGTTGCTGATATCCGGTTGACTGTGTCATGTTATTGCGGTTCGTTCGGTGTACAAAGGGATCACTTTTGTATAGGAGTTCTTATAGGAGGATTCTGTTTTGCCCGGGAAATCACCTTTTTTGGATTGGGAAAATTCCTATAGTTCCATCAGGCGATTGGTATCCAATACCAGGGCCACCGCACCGTTGCCCAGAATGGTGGCGCCAGAGGCAAAGTCCTGGTCTTTGTAAATCTTGCCAAGCGGCTTAATCACCGCCTGGTACTCGTCCAGAATACGGTCTACCGCGAAGGCCACCTTGCGCTCATCCTGTTTGGCCACGATCAGGTTTACATGCTCGGGCTTTTCACCCTGGCAGCGAAAGATGCTGCGCAGGTCCACGTAGGGCACCTGTTCGCCGTCCAGCACGATCAGGTCGTTCATATCCGGGCAAACCGCATCGCGGTCTACTGCATAGCACTTATCAATGGTACTCAGCGGTATGATATATTTCGCTTTGGCAATGTCTACCAGCAAGCCGTCGATGATGCTCAACGACAGCGGCAGCTTGAGGCGAATCGTCGTGCCGCGGTCGGGTACCGATTCGATCTCGATTTCACCGCGCAGATTAACGATCGCCCTTTTCACCACGTCCATGCCTACACCGCGACCCGATATGTCCGTTATCTGGCGGGCGGTAGAGAAGCCGGGGTGAAAAATGAAGTCGTAAATCTCGTGGTCGCTGAGGCGATCGGTAGCATGTACCAGTCCCAGTTGCAGCGCTTTTTGCCACACGCGTTGTTTGTCAATGCCCGCGCCGTCGTCCTGTACTTCCAGAATCACGTTGGTACCGGCGTAGTACGCCTTGAGGCGAATCGTGCCGACGGGATCTTTGCCGTTCCGTTCGCGTACGTCCGGCAGCTCGATGCCGTGGTCCATGCTGTTTCGTAAAATGTGCAGCATCGGGTCCACCAGATTTTCGATGATCTTCTTGTCGAGCTCGGTGTCGCCACCGATCGTCTCAAAGCGGATCTGTTTTGATAAAGCACGAGAGGTGTCGCGTACCAACCGTTCGAAACGCACGGATAAATGACTAATCGGAAGTAGCGATATACTAAAAGCCTCGTCGCGCAGCTGGCGTACCAGCTTTTCGACGTTCTCGGTAATTTCTTCCAGTTCCTGGTTGCGCACATTGCCGGTGAACAAGCTCAGACGCGCCTGCGTAGTCACAAGCTCACTGACGATGTTCATGAGCTTGTCGATCTTATCGTACGTTACCTTGATGGTTTGGTACGAGTCGTGGCGCTGATGGGCCGGACGTTGCTCGAGCACCGCACCGGCTGTCTTCACGGTGTCTTTTTCGACGTATACCTGGATCAGCTCGCAGGAAAGCCGTTCCGTGTATTGAAACAGTAACTCGCGGAACGAAGCTTCATTCAGCAGGTTGCGGTCACCGGCTTCATCGATGCGCAGTTCGCATTGATCCTCCACAAACATAAATTCCGACCGGATGCCTGCCACATTACGTGTCGTATATAAGAGAATATCCCAATAGAGATAAGTCTCGTCGAGATTTAACGTGCCCTCGGGAAGTTTGTCGGTATAGGTGCGGAGATGAAGCTCTCCCAGCCCTGCCAGATCCTCGAGCAGGTACAGCGGGTTGCTGCCATCGCGCATAAAGTCGGCATGTGGCGCAAAGTGTATAAGGTATAGCTTGCCGGCTTCTGCCGTCGGGGCTACCGGAGCTTCCAACGGGGTGTTATTCGATGCGGTGAGCCGCCTGACCTGCGCCAGCATCTCCGCATGGGCCGCAGGCACATGGTCGCGCTGACTAATCAGGGCGCGGATGTGGTCGACCGAACGAAGCGCGAGGGTGAGGATCTCGTCTGATAGCGCCTGCTTGTTGCGCCGAATGTCATCAAAGATGCTTTCGAGGTGATGGGTAAACTCACCGACATGGTCATAGCCAAACATCTTCGCGGTTCCCT
>JAESGK010000565.1_pt1 | contig 13721 bp, 7 predicted proteins | sample 9269681 | NCBI WGS metagenome assembly JAESGK01 (sample SAMN14515347, study PRJNA621673) | algae metagenome | isolation source: Timaviella obliquedivisa GSE-PSE-MK23-08B and co-occurring heterotrophs from... | place: USA: Grand Staircase Escalante National Monument, Utah | collected 2006-08-15
GGCGATTCATATAATAAAAAGAGTTTGTCTCTTAAAGTTACAACGCATTATTGACATAGCGTCATTGGACCTGCCGTTTAATAAATCGTTTCAGCCGTTCAATAATTATACCCACGCAACATGATAGTCCCGGACGGTTCGGACTGCCGTACTGCTTTCCTTTACAATTACATCAACATTTAATGACAATGGACTCTACGTAGCCTTATCGGCGGCGACCTGTCTATAGCCCTTCCAGGACATACCGCATCTCTGCAACCTGGTATGTCCGTTGAATCACGTGTAAACCGAAAATCTGAACAACTATGACCAACCTTACTTTACATGTCAGGATTATTGCCGTGCTACTTTCCTGTTTTGTTCATTACAACAACGCTTTAGCACAGATAACATGGCCGCAGGGACAACTCCTTCCCTCCTTTCCGGCGACAGCACAAACGCAGGATCTAATCAATTGGGGGCCAACCAGTGTTCTCGGTAACATGACCCGTTGGGAAGCCGAAGGTACTTCGCTGGGCCACAAAACCGGACGCCTGGAAACCGACGGCTGGCTTTGCCAGGTAGGGATTGATGCTCCGAATGAGCACATGATCTACGGGCCGTATGTCACGAATGTACCAGCAGGACCTAACATTGCCGAGTTTCGAATGAAGATCGATAACAATACTGCCAATAACGATCCGGTGGTGGATATCGATGTTAGAAACGCAACGACCGGCGCAAGCCTGGCGTTTCAAACGGTCACCCGCCAGCAGTTCCCCATCGCGGCGAACTACACAAGTTTTAGATTGCCCTTTACCATGCCGGCCGATAATCAAGCCATTGAATTGCGTGTCTATTGGCGTGGGGGGGCCTATATAAAAGTAGATTGGGTTGGCGTACAGGCTGACAACACGGTGGGTGAGCAACTCTTATTCACTTCCTTGAAAGGAATTGTGAACCGTACACAACCGCGTATTTTCTCGTACGAAGGTGATGCTTTTGCGGAAGGCCCCTATACCTGGCTGCAATCGTTGGGGTTGAGCTGGACCGAAGTCGCCAACAGATGGTCCCTGATTACGAAGTATCGCAGCGAGATAAACGGGTTGATCGTGTACGATCCATCCCAGATACATACCGTCAACCTGGCAACAACGCTAGCGAAAGATAGAAAAGCACTCATTGTTTCTCCCGCATTCATATCAACGTTAACAGCCGCACCCTATAACCTACCTGTGCTCATGGATTTGCGCGGACAGTTCACCAGTAAGTTGCAGGTCTACCAGACACTCTTCAATACCTACTGGCCAGGCATCGATCACCGCCTATTGGTTGGATTGAGTCCGGAAGCACATGTCATGGGCATGCGTGAATATGCCGTAGCATTAGGGGCCGCAACGATCTGGCTCGATCCCGCCGTGGCCGGCGAAAGTGAACTGCTGAATAGCTTTTTATCGTCTATGCCGGCGGGGGCTAATTTTATGGGCTGGTGGCCCGAAGAGGGTGCCGGGATAACGCGGGCGTCCCAGTATGGTATCGCCACTGTTGCGAGCGATTATGCCACCAACTTATCGGTTCACAGCGGCATGCCCAGGACGATTACTATTAAACCCATCCCTGCGAAACCTGCCCTGCAGAATAAGATCTACGTAGCCTTCATCATAAGCGATGGCGACAATTTGCAGTACGTAGAGCACCTGATGCGCAAGCTATGGAACAATCCCGATCGCGGCTCCGTGCCGATCGGCTGGACTGTCTCACCGGCGATGGTCGATGCGATGCCCGGCGCACTAAACTTCTATCATCAAACGGCTACCACCAACGACAACCTGATCTCGGGGCCTTCCGGCTATGGCTACGCGTATCCGAACAATTTTCCGAATCAAAGCTCGCTCGATCAGTTCGTTGTCAAGACTGAAGAGTACAACCGCCGGGCTGGGCTGCGGGTGCTTACTGTTTGGAATACCATTACAGGGGGCATTAACCAAAATGTTGGACAAAGCTACGCTACGTATGCGCCGTCATTACTCGGATTAACAGCTCAAAATACCGGTGGACCACTTACTATATATAATCAAAGTCTTCCCGGTTTTCCACTTTCGTGTAACTACTGTTGGAATGAACAAAATATAAAGGAGCACATTGCCAACGCCGCAGCCGGATGGAACGGCACAGAACCCCGGTTCATCATCATTCAATCACAGCCATGGCAGGACATAAAACCCAGCAATTTTAAGAACGTTGCCAATTCCCTCGGTGCTGATTACGTAGTGGTACGTCCGGACCATATCTTCCAGCTCATCCGGGAAAAAAATGGACTCCCCACAGACCCGGGTCCCGCCAGATTAGTTACCGTGTACAAAGATTGCAACTATGGCGGCACGTCCACGGGGCTCGACGTAGGCGATTACAACCTGGCGCGCCTGACATCACTGGGTATTCAGGATGATGACATTTCATCCCTGCGACTCACGCAAGGGTATAAAATTATCTTATATCAAGATGATAATTTCACGGGTGGCTCCCTTGTCGTTAATTCCGACTTAAGTTGTTTTGACGCCACCTGGAATGACAAAGTTACTTCCCTTCGAATACTCGCCAACACGCCCACCTCCACGCTGATACAAGCCGAAAGCTATTCTAACATGAGCGGTATCCAGACCGAGCCGACAACCGACACCGGCGGTGGACTGAATGTGGGCTATGCCGATACGGGCGATTGGATGGCGTATAGCAACATCAATTTTCCGACCACAGGTACCTACTTACTGGAGTACAGGGTGGCCAGTGCGGTGAACGGAGCTAGAATATCGGCTGATCTGAATGCAGGGGCTACGCAGCTGGGGGCACTCGATGTACCCAATACCGGTGCGTGGCAAAACTGGCAGACGATATCACACACCGTGAACGTGAATGCAGGGACGTACAATTTCGGTGTCTTCATCCAAAACACCGGCGTTAATATCAACTGGATCAGGATTACCAATGTAGCGGCAGGCGCAACCGCGAGAACGGCTTCGCCCGGCAAGGAAAAGATAGAGAAAGAGGAGACTGCAACTTTTGAATTGTATCCCAACCCTGTTGAAAACACGCTGTATTTCAGCACCGCGATGGAAGGAGCAAAAGTCAGTATTGCCAATCTTCAAACAACAGTACTGCCAGAAATATGGGTGAATGAAAATGGACTGAATGTCTCAGCATTACAACCGGGGCTTTATTTTGTCTTTTTCAACAAGGATGGAAACCGAACAGTAAAACGATTTATTAAGAAATAATTAAACGAAAGAGGCTGTCATTTTTGGCAGCCTCTTCTTGCCAACCCCGCCCAATCAAACCCACTATCGGCACGATTATGCTTCAACGCAGGAATTTGGGTCGTAATAATCACGGTCGTGCCGGCGATATCAGTCCTATGATGCTGAGGAATCTCTTGCTTCACCCCTTTCACCATCGCGAACTCAGCGCGCTCAAAAAACTCCTGAATGGATCGCTTCAGCTGGTTGATATTGTTCATGCCGTACAGTAGAACTACCCCTGGCTTATGCTCCTGAATTCTACTCAGTATGGTTTGTATACGTTGCAGATATACCTGTTCCTCGTATAGCTTTCGTGTTTTGAGCATGCTCTTTTGCGGAAGATCGAGCCAGCTATAGTACCATGCATGGTTGTGCGGACTGGGTAACGGATACAATGCAATCAACGCCTCGGTAGTACGTGCGAAATCATTCTTTTGGTAGTGGAGAAGGTCCGGAAGCGCTCTACCCTGATAACCATGTGTAAACGCAATCAGGTTTTTCCAGATGCCATGCAATACCGCCTGGTCACCGAACCTGTAATCGTAGAGGGTGGTAAACAAGTTCGCCCGTGGTCCGTCCGTTCTAAAGGCTACATGCCGGTACAGGTCACGAAGATCGCACAGCAAGGGAGATCCGGCAGGCTTCAGTCCATAGAAATAGTCAAACTTCTCGGCCACCTCTTCCGGCAGATCACCACCGCCTTCCTCATATCCTACAAACCACACCGGTGCGTCCCAGGATCCGAACCCGTAAAAGCTATCAAGCCAGTGTTGGAGGGTGTGCTCTTTTATCAGCATGCGGGTAAGTCTTTAGTTCCTGCCAGTCATGGCTTTCCCTTGATTGCTTTTGCAATCGCCTCGAGGTGCTCGTTAAACGAACTCAACTGTATCAGCATCTGACCCGACGTGTCGCCTTCGCTCAGTGTTCCAAATTTGTTATTCTTCACAAAGATCTCTTTGATCTGCTGCCAGCGATTTCTTTCCTGTTCGTTGAGGAACCCTGCAATTTCTTTTAGTCGAAGCAAGTTAGCTTCTGCATCCGACGTCAGGGTTTGAGATTCGCCTTCGTAATGGGAAAGGATCAATGTATTCACTTCTTCGGGATTCATAAGCGGCACGATTTTACCTGCCATCTTATTCATATTCCGATATGACCCTTGTAACTTGAAGGCAGGCTCCGTACGGTATGCATCCTTCATGGCGGCGCTCGCAATATACTGTTGGTTCACAAGCATCACCACATCGCGAATCCGGACGATGTTTCCGAGTACCGCGATGGCGTCATCTATTTCCTGTCGGTTATAATTTCCTTCAAGTTCAGGCAGCAGGTCACCGTTTGTTTCGACATGACTAATGAGTTTGTACAGATCATCGAAACTGCGACCGCTGATACGTTGCAAGTACCGATTCTCAGCCACACAGTTTTCGATCAAACTTAATCTGAACAGTTGATCGGTATTGCCGATCACATCCCCCAGGTTATAGACATCGGCTCGGTTCGCCAACATGTCCGGGATCTTAAACTGCTCGCCACTCTCCGTATACGGGTTTCCCGCCATCACCACGCAGAAGCGCTTTCCGCGCAGATCATAGGTTTTGCTTTCGCCTTCAAAAATGCCATCCATTTTCCGCTGACCGTCGGCGAGGGATATGAACTTCTGTAGAAACTCCGGACTACAATGCTGAATGTCGTCGACATACAACATCACATTATCGGCCATTTCAAAGGAAAGGTTTATTTTTTTGAGCTCTGCCCGCGCGCCTGAAGTCGTCGCTTCCTGCGGATCAATGGATGTGATACTGTGCCCGATGGTTGGACCATTGATTTTCACAAAGTGAAGCCCCATCGTTTTTGCCAGGTACTCCATCAACGTCGTTTTACCATAGCCCGGTGGCGATACCAGTAATAACATCCCCATCCGGGCAGTGCGTTTGTCGTCGCCCGCCGCACCGATCTGCTTGGCAAGATTGGCACCGATCAACGGAAAGTATACCTCGTTAATGAGACGATTACGAACAAACGAGCTCAATACTTTCGGTTCCAGCTCACTGATCTTCAATTGCTGGCGATATTCCTGTACCAATTGCTCCTTGAGCTGATTGAAAGAAGTGAATGCGGGAACAACCGACTCAAAATAGCTGCGCATCTTCTTCAGAAAGTGATGAAAGTTTAACGTGTATTTACCGTCACCCTGTATCACTGCATGCGTGCCTTTTAAGGCAACAAGGTCAATTGAATCCGCAGCGGCTCTTTCGCGGTAGGCATGGTCCTTAAAAAGAAGCAGGCAAGCTGCTTCATCAACATATTGTATGTCACCAGCATCCGGTTGCGTTTGTAGAAACGCGCGCAGCCAGCTTTGGATTATATAAAATCGCTCTGCCGTATCGAACCCCGAACTATTTACCTCTTGCAAGAACAATGCTGCCCTTTTCTGTGCGTGCAAATATCCATCGAACGCTTTTTTGAGATGCAGCGCCTGTTGGCTGCCGGTAAAAAACTTGCCGGCCGAAAGCTCTAAATACAAATACTGCGCTACATCATTTGCGCCTACCGATTCGTATACAATTTTCGACTGCAAAAATCGTGATGATAATTCTTCTTCTATGAAATTTGCACGCGTGCTTTGAGGAAAACTTTCTTGTATGGAATAAGCAGCGGTAATCAATTGCTGAAGCTTATTCCGTGAAGCCTCGTCCAGGCCGAACCAGAACAGTTGGGCGGCTACACGAACGGCAGGGGAAAACTGAAGGATGCCCAATTCTGCCTGAAGTTTTTTAATCCCCTGGTAAATAACCGCAGCATCGGTATTATGAACGCCTTTGAGATACGCGGCCGCATAATCACGTTCTGTCCGGTCATTCAGGAAAGTTTCATAGCTCCAGGGCTCATGATGCCGGAGACTTTCGAGATACGTTTGATACGCAAGATATTCAGAACGATAGATCTCTCTGTTTTCAGAGATCAATTCCTGCTCCCAGATGGCGCGATGCTGATAGAGCGATTCAGCGGTCACCGGCTTATAGAAACTGGTCCCCAGGAGATGAAAATATAAACTCTCATTTCTGCGAATGATTGTCAGATCCAGCACTTGTTTATTGACAACAAACTTGTAATTACCAAGTGCAATGATATTTTGGCCGTCAACAAAAAGATCCGTCTTGTCTTTGAGATTTCGCAAAGCCGTTTCCTGTGCGACTTTCACAAGATTCTCCAGATTTTCTGCTTTTGCTACGTCGCCCAGATCTTTTAAATCGCCCATCAGGTTACGTACCTTGTCTACCATCAGGTCCGTAGAAAAGAATGCGTAGATACTTTCCTTATCGTTAAATGACTGGGCTTTATTCTCGATGTTTTTTAGAACCCGTAAGCCGACCTGTTCCAATGCTGTTGTGCGCTTGTTCAACTGCGCGATCAGCATCTCCTTCTTGCCATTGAAGGCTTTGATGACTTCGTCGCGCTTGTCTGAAATTTTTAGAATGAATTCATCAAAGTCGGCAAACTTGCTTTCGAGGTCCTCCACCTGAATACTCACCTTCGCGAAATACTCCTCACACTTTTCAGGTGATGTCGAAAGATCAAGGAAATTTACAATGCTTTGATCCAATAACGTAAGCTGCGCATAAAACTGACCTGTCGACTCCTGCGTTCTCAGTGCAGTGGTAATGCGTACCACTTCTGCTTTTACTTCGTTCAGTGATGCAAAAATCAGGGAAATCTTTTCAACGATGCGCGTGGTTTGCGTCGTGTCTTCAATTTTCAGGCTGTTCAGAATATCGATAAGCATTTCCAGTCCGCTGGAAATCTCTTTTATGGTAAGCTCTACCGGTTGAGCCTCTATCACCTTCGAAACACCGCCCGCTGCTTTCCTGAGCGCAGCAACTTTGGCCTCATACGGCGCAAGCGCCTCTTCTTTTAATAAAAAAGTAACGGTATCCTGTGACAGTGAGCTGTTATATTGCGCAAGCGTTTCTTTTAACGCATTCACCGCATTCGTATCAATATAACGAACGTTCTGCAGATCGATAACAGCGCCCTGCGCACTCCTCGTTGCCGCGAGTAGGTTTACAAGTTGATCCAGTGACGTGATGGTCGCACCTTTGATATCGATCACCAGCTGGTCCACTCGTTTTTGCATCGCCACGAGATTGTCGTTCGCGTGCTGGCGCTGAGTCTGCACCTTGGCAAACTCATCTATCGCGGTGTTTGCAATATTCCGGATGTTGGTCAGTGGAGTCGCGAGATCGAATGTACCTTCATCCTTTAACCAGAAATAAGAATCGACAATATCGTTCGCACGTTTATGTACGTCCTCGTAAAGATCTTCGTAGCTATCTTCCTTTTGTAAGAGCTGTATGATCTCCTGGCTTTCGCTCATCGCACTTACGATATCCTTATTGCCGATCTTATACAGCACATTATTGCTCATCGCTGTATTTTCCTGAAGCGTAGCGGTATACGGTGTTTGCCAGATTTGTACCTGGTGATGCCTTACCGCTTCGTTCTCGGATCTGAAATATACCAGCATCCCATCATTAAATACGGTAAAGCCATTACAGATGATCGGTGTCTCTACCTTTTGGGCGATCATATTGTATGACATTAACACATAGGTATTTGTCTGCTTTTGATAGAATACATAGAGAAAGTCCTCACCATTAGGAGAAGCAACGCTACTATTAAATTCCAGCTCAGATACCTGTAGCTCGAATATTTTGTGTTCTCCATTTTGCAGGTAATAACCATTCGGGAAGATTATCCCCTGGTTGTCCGGCAGCAGAGCGCCAGCGTCGAGCAGACTATTAATGGGAAGAACCTGCTTCGTCCGCACATTAAAAATATAGGCACGAAAGCCCTCCCCATAGGGTTTTATCTTGACAGGGATGAGATTCCCGAGGTCTGCATAGTGATATTCCGCATCATCCAGTTGCTGGTCTTTATTGGAGACGGGATCAGAATAAATTCCTTTTCCGGAATCTGTATTGTTTTCGACCTTAAAGGTAATATCACCATGAAGCGCCTCTATGAAAACTTTGTCTAAAATCGAGATATGCGGATATAAACCCAGCCGGCGACTGTTGAGATCGGTTTTAATCCAATCGAACTCGTGTTGTGGTGCTTTTTTTACTTCATGAATACTTCTGTCATCGACATAGACCAGCTTTTCATCTTTTATCAACCATTTAAAAGCCTTTCGGTCGTCCGGGCTTTTGCTGGTCTGAAAAATCATGAACAGATGGTTCTGTGTCTTGACAAATTTAGCAAAGATTGAATCCCTGTAGTATTTGTACAGATTGCTGAAGTCCGTAATAAAATTCTCGTCTTCAATCAATGTAAGCGACTCCGGGCCGAAATGATCACCCGTGAATTTATAGATACTGAAAACATCGCTGAGCCTGATGTTTTCACGCAAGCCAAAATGGACGTTGTAACCGAAGAGGGTGAGATTACCAAACGCCATAATACCACGCGGCACGCCGCTGTTGACAGTAGTAATACGTTGATTGGCGATCAGCTGAAATCCCGTGGAATTGAATATGACCTTGCGGGCATCATTCAGTTTGGCCAGTCTCTCGATTAAATTCAACCGTTGCTCTTCCAGGCGCTTCCGGATGATCTCATATGTCCCGGAATCCAATCCAATATTTGTATTTTCAGTACCTGCCATTGCGAAAAAAGATAAACGTTACATCCGCGTAAATTGCTGCCGTCCGAATCGGCTGAACTGCGACCTTCCCCGACTCCCGATTCATGCTTAGTGATCCCGGCTCAGCAGAGACCCCGATGATCGACGTACTACAACTTCCTGTTAGACAATCCCAAACTATTTGCCAGGTTGGCGAGGTTCAGCAGCGATGGACGGTCCTCTTCCGAGCTGTTCTGTTGCATTTTCAGAATCAGACTTGAAATGGTCAGGTTTTTGATATCGTTCGTGGTGATATTGTACTTATCGGCAAAGTCGCGGATGCGCCCTAACAGATCACCACCGTTTCCTCCTTCACCCAACAGCGCAGTTTTGATCTGTGTCGCGTTCTCGCTTTCGTTGATCAACCGATCGAAACCTTTCGCATTCGAAATCTGGTTGACGATATTTTGGAAAAACATCGTTTCGCCACCCACGATATCAATCTTCGCAGATTTCAACGCCTCTCCTAATATCGTGGCCTGTGCATCGGCAATATGCTTCTGAATATCGATCTGCGCGAGCGCAATCTCTTTCTCCTTGGTGAGCAGCAACTTAAACTCTTCATGATCTTTTCCGACAGCATCCAGCTTCTTCATTGCTTCCGCTTTTTCCTGGATGCCCGCAGCTTCCGCCAAAGACTTTTCCTTCGTTACTTCAGCTTCTGATAAACCTTCCTTCCGTTTTGCTTCGGCGATTTTCTCAATCACAGTCGCGTCAACGATACCTTGTCTTTCTACCGCTTCTGCCTTTGCTATCATAACCTCTGCTTCAGAAAGCCCCATTGTCGCTTCTTCGCGTGCCTGGGCTTCGGCCAGTATTTTACGTGCTTCTGCCTGTTTCACCGCGGCTTCTTTTTTAGCGTCCGCATCAATGACCAACTGTTTTGCTTTTTCCTCTGCAGCCTTCTTTTCAGCCTCTGCAGCCTTCACGGTATAGATCAGTTTTTCCTCGGCCTGTTGGCTGGCCTGTGTGATTCCCACTGTTTTATTACGTTCCACCTGACGGAAAGCCTCCAGGTCTTTTATGCCCTGTTGCTCTTCCACCACACCTTTTTCAAGACGCACGCGGTCGCGAATAACATCCTGAATGTTCTTACGCTCCACTTCCACGGTTTTCTCCTTCTCAATTTGAGCCAGTGTTACGATCTTTTCGCGCTCGGTAGCTTCCAATGCGCGGTCCTTTTCTACACGCTCAGTTTCCACAGCATCCGTGCGTTGCTTATTTTTTTCAGCGATGATGATCTGACGTAGCTTATTCTCCTCCTGTACGGCAAGAGATTCTTCCGTTTTGATCCGAACCGTCTCCGATTTTAGTCTTTCTTCTTCTCTTACTTTAATGATCTCGGCTTGTTCGCGTGCGCGCACATTATCAATTTCTCTACGCTGTTTCTCTTCTTTTTCGGCCATCTGGCGTTCCAGTTCCAGGATGGATTCGCGCGCCTCGACATCTTGCTTCTTGATCACTCTTTCTTCTTCGCGCTTGATAAGATTGGCCTTTATGTTCTGCTCAGCCGTAAGCTCGGTGATCTTCTTGATACCCTGTGAATCGAGGATGTTTTGCGGGCTAAGAAATCTCATCTCTGTCTGTTCGAGGAAATCAATAGCGCAGTCGTCGAGAATATAACCGTTCAGGTCGGTTCCTATGATATTCAGAATTTCGGTTCTGAACTCGCGACGCGCTTCATACAGTTCGATAAAATCGAATTTTTTACCGACTGTTTTTAACGCTTCTGAGAATTTCGCTTCGAAGAGGTTGCGAAGTGTTTCTGTATCGCTGGCTCTTTCTGTACCGATAATCTGGGCTACGTTCAACACATCGTCAGCGTTCTTATTTACGCGAACGAAGAATGCCACTTTGATATCAGCACGGATATTGTCTTTACAAATAAGACCGTCTTGCTCCAGACGGTCAATCTGCAATTTCTTTACGGAGATATCCATGATCTCCATTTGGTGGAGAATAGGAATTACATACATTCCTTTATTGAAAGCAACGTGACCACCCCCCACGCCCGTGCGCACAATTGCTTTTCCCTGCGGGATCTTTTTGTAGAAAGTCGCAAAGGCAAAGAGGATAATGAAAATAAAGAATACTATTCCACCAATAAATAATAAACTGATGCCGCCAAGTAGGTCCATAGATAGATTTTAAGGTTAGATTTTTTAAGAAAGGTGTTTCTATATAGGTAATGTCAATCAAACAATATTGGAGAGGTTGATCTCTGGAACCACCAGGTAGAATTTCTTATCGGCCGATTCACCGGCAATCATCACTTCCGAATCATATTCAATCGGGTCACCTGTCTTGCTTTGTACATTGATGCGGATAATATCATGTTCTATCTTTACTTCAGCCGCCCCGATCTTATCGCCGGAAATTGTACTTCGCATCCTGGCAATCCTACCCAGAAGCTCCTGAGGTTCTTCGCCATGGTAGCCCATGGCCTGGTACACTTTGACCAACGGCCTGGTCGCATACCGTGTAATGACATACGTTACAAAAAAAACAGGTATAAGAACGACTACAGATTTCCATCCCCAGCTTCCTAATCCCAACACTACCGATGACGTTAACGTAATGATCCAGGCAAGGAATTTAAAAACGGAATATACTACCATGAACGGCATTTTCCCGATATTCACAAATTCGAGCGCTTTCTGAAAGAAGGACACGTCTGCTCCTGCGTCTGTATCGGTATCAATATCCGTATCTACGTCTGCCCCGTGCACGGAAAAATCACCCTCAACGCCGGAATCTCCAAACAGATCTCCGGCGACGAATGTAGTTAGCCAATAAATAGCAGTTATTCCCGTGAGAATGGTCATGATGGCATTACTCAACGGATGAAACAGCAGGTCTGTCATACTTGACATCGGGTAGGTTGAACGATTAAGATTTTATAATATCCCTAATTTGTCTTTGATCGCCTGAAGATCTTTCTCAATAGAGAATGAATCATCTTTTAACAGGCTGTCCAATTCATCTTTCTTACTATTCTTATCCCGGGATATTTCACCATAGGCTTTCGAGAGCGCTTCCTGATCTTCTACCTTTGATTTCATACGCTCAAGCATGCCTATTATTCCGTTGCCTTCAACCTGCGCCAGTTGTTTGTTTACCTGTACGGTTGCGTTGCTAACTTTCAATCTGGTCTTCAACGTTCGCAACTCCTTTTCCCACTTCTCCATATTCTCCCTCAGAATTTCGGTGTTGCGTTGCATCTCCCTGGAAGATTGCTGTAACGCAACCGCTTGCTGCCCCAGCTCTTCTGATTCTACAGAATACCTTTTATAGAGCGACAACGCTTCTCGCGCAAGCTCCTCCGCCTTGACCAGGTCTACCTGCCCGGACTGTGCTTTTTGCATGATCAATATAGCTTTTTCAGCATAATTTTTTGACTCCTGCTGGCGGTGAAGCTGATCATTTTCAGTGCGGATAGCCAGGGCCTTTACTTTGGCATAGGCTTCCGTTGCCTCTATAAGATCTGTGCGCAGCTCACGGAGGCCTTGCTCCGTCATTTTAATGGGATCCTCCATTTTATCGACAGCGGCATGGATTTCAGCCTGTCCTATTCTGAAAAGCCTTTTGAAAATACTCATGACTGATAATTTTTTAGGTTAAAAACACTCGTTACGTCAAATTATAGCTTCGAAAAATCAATGATCTGCTGAGAGAATTCACTCAATAATAATCCAAGAGAGTTTAAGGCACTCTCAAATTCATTAAAGTCGATATTCTGAAGCTGCATGGTATAACGGAACAGCACCCGATCGCCTTCTTCGTTAATGACAAAGGCGCCGTGAATAGTGTCCCTGTTTTTTTGCAGCAGCTTTTTGAACATGTCCATACTGTCTTCCCGGAAGGAAAAGAGAAACTGCTCCATAATAAGGATAGGAGGCGCGACGCCAAGGATCAAATTATGGATACCGTCTGATGGATTGTCGATCTTGAGAATGCCATTCTGTTCATTCTTATACAGTATTCTGCAGTTAAGCCTGAGTGCGAAATCTTCGATGGTCTCAAAATGGTTCATGAGCATAGTTTCTGCTGACAGAACAAATTTATCGACTAGTTTTCAGAATTGCAAAAAATATTAGCATTGTGATAATCAAAATTACAATTATCTTTGACAGGAATGACAAAGATTGGCGCCAATATCAAAAAGATCAGAACGACTAAAGGGCTTAGCCAGCAGGCGTTTGCGGATTTATTTGAATTAACCAGGGGAAACATCTCCTCCTACGAGGAAAACCGGGCAGAGCCGAAAATCGAAACCGTCATCCAAATTGCTAATTATTTTAGCATACCCCTGCATCAATTTATTACGGAGAATCTCTCCATACACGAAATATTGAAATATAACGGCGATAAGCTGATCGAGGATGAAAATCATATCATAAATCTTCAGCTCAGACAGGTTCCCTTCATGAATGATGCCATTTATATGAAATGCTGCTATCAGGAATTGCCCTTTAACGATTGGAATAGTTTTCCAAAGCTGATCTTGCCGGAGGTAAACAATCACAATATGTTCGCCTTAAGCTTTAATCCTAACATCTCCCGCCACGAATCGCTCCCATCCTATCAAATGAATGACGTGTTGATTTTCGAAGAGGTGACCCAACAGAATATCCACCTCTGTCAGCACAAAACCGGCCTTTTTACTGCCGAGCGCGAGATCATTATCGGTCAGTATGAAATGACCGACGAAAAAGTTGACCTCGTCTCAAATGATTTCAAGCGAGAGCGATTCGATTTCAAGT
>JAESGK010000566.1_pt1 | contig 13683 bp, 14 predicted proteins | sample 9269681 | NCBI WGS metagenome assembly JAESGK01 (sample SAMN14515347, study PRJNA621673) | algae metagenome | isolation source: Timaviella obliquedivisa GSE-PSE-MK23-08B and co-occurring heterotrophs from... | place: USA: Grand Staircase Escalante National Monument, Utah | collected 2006-08-15
GTCTCGTGCCGTGCATCGTACAGGACACCCGCACCCGGCGGGTGCTCATGCTGGGCTTCATGAACCAGGAGGCCTACGACAAAACCGTGCGCGAAAAACGCGTGACGTTCTTCAGCCGCAGCAAACAACGGCTCTGGACCAAAGGCGAAACATCGGGCAATTTCCTCGAGCTCGACGAAATCCTCGTCGACTGCGATCAGGATACGGTATTGATCAAAGCCTCACCAAAAGGCCCCACCTGCCACACCGGCGCCGACACGTGCTTTCAGGAGACCAACGATCATCCCTTCGACGTGCACACGCTCGAAGCCATCATACACGACCGTAAAGCCAACCCACGCAAAGGCTCCTATACCAACAGCCTGCTCGATCTCGGCATTAACAAAGTAGCACAAAAGGTGGGTGAAGAGGCCGTCGAGCTCATCATCGAAGCCAAGGACAACAACAAAGACCTGTTCCTCGGCGAAGCTTCCGACCTCCTATACCATTACCTGGTATTGCTCGCGGCAAAAGGCTATACACTGGACGACGTATTGGATATACTGAAGAAAAGACATCAAAAGTAAAACGCTACCGGTTCAGAACCGGATGTCGGCATACTCGCCGGCGGAATACGTGCGGCATGAAAGCCGGCCCTTGAGCGCATCGGGTTTGAACAGCGACTTGCCCAGCAGCATGCGCACACATTCCTGTATACCCTCCGTAATGGACGGGTGCGGATGTACACATTCTGCCAGCTCTTCAATGCCTTTATCCATAGAGATCAGCAACGCCACGGCCTGAATTGCGCTGGAGGCCTGATTGCCGATCACTTTCATGCCGAGTATCTTCATGTTCTCGTCATTCATTACCAACAGCTTGATAAAGCCCTGTGTATTGCGCTTGGCAATGGCACGCGGAATACAGCTATAGTCCAGCGTCGCTACTTTGTAGTCGATACCACGTTCGCGTGCTTGTGTTTCGTTTAGCCCCACACCGGCCACCTCGGGATTGAGGAACATGATCGTACTGATATTTTCATACAACAGCTTGCGGTCAGGACTGCCAAAAATTTTCTCGACAGCGTACCGTCCTTCCAGCTCACCCACATTCACCAACGAGATGTCGGCCGTAATGTCGCCCACGGCATAGATATTGGAAATATTGGTTTGTGTATCGTTGTCTTCAATGCCACGTTTCGAGATGGTGATGTTGACGCTGTCGTCCCACAGATCTTCGTAGTTGGGCACCCGCCCTACCGCGACCAATGCCTTCTCGACGTTGAACACCGCTTTGCTGCCATCGTCATATTCCAACTCGTATTCCACACGTTCGTGTTTCACTTCCATGCGTATCAGCCGCGAATTACGGTGTATCAACACGCCGCTGTTTTCCATGTTGCGCTCGATCACGCGCACAACGTCTTCGTCTTCAAACGGCAGAATACGATCGCCTTTGTCGATCAGGTGTACTTTGGTCTGACCGAAACCCGAGAAGATGGTAGCATACTCGCAACCAATAACACCCGCACCAACAATCACCATGCTCTCCGGAAAATCATCCATCGCCTCCACACCATCGCTGGTCATGACATACTTCTCGTCGATGGGCAATTCGGGCAGGTAACGCGGGCGGCTACCCGTCGCCAGGATGATGTTGTCTGTCCAAACCACCTCGCGACCAAACAGGGCATGACTGATCTCCACCTCGTTTTGGCTTAACAGACGCGCAACACCTTTCTTAAACGACAGTAGCCCCGCGTAATGCGAATCTTGTATCAGGTGCAGGTGCTCTTCCAGCATACCCATGCGTTCACCCACGGCGCGCACGACCTCTGCTTGTATCTCCTTATAGTTGATGCTCGGCGCCTCCAGATTAAACCGCCGCAGGTTCTTGCGGAATGAAGCTGTTTCGCGGGAAAGCTCCCACCAGGTTTTAGACGATAGGGCACCGTTGGTAACACCCGCACCGCCAACGTTGTTTTTCTCGATCAGCAGTACTTTCTTCTTAAAATCCAATGCGCGCATCGCCGCCGCATATCCCGAAGGTCCTGCCCCGATAACAACCAGGTCGTATTTTTCCATAAAAAACCAAAAAGACAATGATTTGTACACAAGATACGGTTTACCCCGCGGGTTCAAAACGGGATTTACCCTAAAAATCAATCTTCTTAAATACCGTGAAAAACCCCGCACACACTTCTGTACATTTATTCTTAGATTTGATCTTCTAACCTCCAGGCCCCAAGCCGCATGAGTTTCATCCATCCCGTATTATACGTAGGGCAAAAATTTGTCGGCACAGCTGCGGACAAGCGTGGGGTTATTCTTTCCAACGCCATCAGCTTGAGCCTGCTGGGCTTGAGTTTGATTCTATTTGTATTCTACTACATCTGGTTTGACTGGAACTTTGTTACGATCGCCATCCCCTGTGTAGGGTTGTTGGCCTGCGTCAGCATATTATTAAATGCCATGGGCCACACGCACGGCAGCCGTGTATGGATCTGCCTGCTGATTCCCGGTCTCATCACAGCGTTGTCTATTTACTCCAAACAAATTTATTACGCCAGCCAGGAAGAGCTCGATTATTTCACCTTCCGGTTTATCGTTCTGGGCACCTGCTCCTTTCCCTGGATATTCTTTTCTATCCGCGAGAAAAAATATCTCATCGGCTGTGCCATGGCCGGCCTGAGCATCCTGATGTTGTTTGATCCGCTACACGCTGCTTTTGGTGTGGGCTACAACAAGCCCTATATGACCATCGAGATGTATTACTTTACCAACATTGTAATCTTCATCTCGTATTGTATCCTCATCAGCGCGCTGGCTTTTCTAAAATGGGTGTCCGAGAAAAACGAGCAGCGCAGCCTGGACCTGATCGAAGAACTGCACCAGGCCAATGAATTGCTGACCGAAAAGAATGCCGAGATCGAAGCCCAAAGCGCCGAGCTACAGGCGCAGAGCGACGTATTGCAGAACAATCAAAAAGATCTCGTCAACGCGTACGATGTCATCCAGGAACAAAAAGAACGACTCTTCTCCAAGAACCAATTGCTTTCGACAGAGCTCCTGACCAAAAATAAAGATCTAACCGACACGAACAGCGAGCTGATCAAACACAACAACGAGCTGCGGCAGTTCTCCTATACCGTGTCACACAACCTGCGCGGCCCGGTGGCCAGCCTGCTGGGCCTGGTCGACCTGGTGGCTCCCGAGAAATTCCAACCCGAAGACGCCGAGGTGATGCAGCACATTCGCATTGCCGCCGAAAATCTGGACACCATCATAAAGGACCTCACGAAGATTATCGACATTCGCCACGACATCTTCAAGATCCGTCAGAAGATAATTTTACAGAACGAAGTACACGACACGGTACAGCTATTGCAAAAGGATATTCACCAGCATAATATCGAAATTCGCGCAAACTTTACGGCATGCCCGCATATCTATTCCGTAAAGCCAATGGTGCATAGTATATTATATAACCTGCTGAGTAATGCTATTAAATACCGCTCGCCGGAGCGGCCACCGGTCATCGAGGTCAGCGCCCGCGAAAGCGATCGCTATACCGTGCTGGAAGTCCGCGACAACGGCATGGGCATGGACCTGAAGCAACACAAAGACAACATCTTTAAACTTTACAAACGCTTCCACTTTCACACCGAAGGCAAAGGCCTGGGCTTGTACCTGGTGAAACTCCAGGCCGAAGCGTTGGGGGGTACCGTAGACGTGGAAAGCGAATTGAACCGGTTCACGACGTTCAAAGTCTACCTGCGCAAGCCCGACGACGTCGAACGCCAGATTCTGTACAAAGAGCCCTATGCCGAGATCTTCTTTGATGCCCGTTTGAATGCGACAGGTGTTATTTGGGCCGGGCCCGTGACCGGCGAACAGTATCGCCATGCGTACCGCAAGTGTCTCGACTTTGTCAAGACCTATAACTCGCCCAACTATATTGCTGATATTTCGCGGCAAGGTCATATCGAAGACAAGGAGCTACAATGGATGCTCGACAGTATTCTGCCCGAAGCCGCGCGCAACGGCCTGCGCCGCATCGCCACGATCCGGCAAGACGCCGAAGACGAGCACGTCCAGGAATACATACGCCGTATAGCGGAACAGCTTCTGACACTGAACATCAATAGTCGCTATTTCCGCACGTTTCAGGAAGCCACTACCTGGCTGGAACAGGAAAATGAGCAGCTGGCACTCAAGAGTGCCAACACCAGAAGGTAACATGTAAACCCCGGCCACGAGAGCGGCTTCCAGGGTTTACAGGCCAGGCAATTGGCAATACGTATAACCTACACCAATCTGGCAAGTGTAATATTTACAGGGTATTTCCGAAAAATACCTTGTTGACACCTTGCTATATTGTGGGTAGATTAAAGTAAACCAACTTACAGAACGATGTTTCTAAAATTACCAAAGAACCCCTTTACCCGGGGCCGCACCCTGGCTGTTTGCACATGCATAGCCGTTGCGCTCCTGAGTGCTTGTAGCGATGACGAATCGGATCCCGACCCGATTGATGCTGACCTCCCCACGGTTACCGTAACGGGAATACAAGCGAACGCCACCATTTGGAGCACGGTGGACCTTACCATTGCTGCCGACGACAACGAAGCAGTAGAAAAAGTTGAGGTTAAGGTGGACAACGTCAGCATAGTTACAAAAACCGAGAAATCGTTTACCTATGCGTTAAACACGTTTGCCCTGGAACTGGAGGACGGCCAGCATACCCTTACAGTAATTGTAACGGACGCTGCAGGCAACGAGAAAAAACAGGATTATACCTTCACCGTTCTGAATACGCTCGTCGCGACCGACGTACGCGCAGATTTTCTGGAGGACGGTCAGCGAGGATTCATCTTCCTGTCGGATGCAAGCGGCAAGACGATCGTAAGCTATGAGTACGAAAACGGCGAGGCCGTGCGCCTGACGGCACCGGCCTATACCGGCAGCGATTTTTACCTGACGGAAGTAGTCCTCGACACAAAGGACGAGCAGGAGTTGCGCACCTTCAGCAAAGTAAACCGCGGCGCCTGGACGCTGACGCCCAAAAGCGCACCCTACGACTATGCGCCGGCAGGTATTGCGACCCTGAACTTTACGAACATCCTGCCTGATGTGGAGTACGCCGTTCATACGGACATCATTGATGAACTTGCAACCGTCCGCACGGATCAGTCGCTCATTACCGTTGGTTTGTATAAAAGCCCCTCCAAGATCTATATCACACGCAACGAGAACGACGAATTCCCCACGCATTACCTGCTTACTGCGCCAATGTCGACAGGTTCCGGCAATCCGCCCATCGACCTCGGCCAGGTGAATACTGCGCTAACAAAAGAGACGATTGATGTGAGTGATTACGGCTATGAGTTCGGCGGCGTAAGCATCGTGGGACTCGTAACACCGGGCGACTTTGACAATACCTACGAGGTGAGCTACACCGGCCCGGAGAACAATGAACTTAAATATCGCTACCCTGGCACCGCCTTTCCTACTTATTACTCGGAGGTCGAGCTTTTCGGCCCGGGCTTCGAAGTTATGAGCTTCATGGAAGGTTTGCCCGACCTCACGCCGCTGGCAACGGACGCTGAAATCAATCTCACGCTCCCGGATATCAACGGTACGGTAACGGGCGCCGATATAGACTTTATCATGTTCGACATCGAATCGGACGACAATACCTACTGGTCTCTCTTCGCCGCAAAGGGCGCAGTGGATCTTGTTATTCCGGAGATACCGGAAAATCTTCAGGCTTTAATAACTACCGAAAGCACCGATCCCTATGTCGGACTTTATGCCTGGCAGAAATTCAACTTTGACGGCTATGACGGCTTGCTGAATTTCATCCGCAACTCCAGCCACGGCGCACAGGAGCTCGACGGCAGGAGCGCAACGTACAAACAGATCGAAATCCACCTGACCGATGACCCGCAAGGCAGACGTCAACAAGCGGAGAAGTCGAAAGCGCTCGCACATTCGGGTCGAAAGCGCCTCCACTAAAAGGTGTACTCACCACATTAAAAAGTCGCATCCGTCCGGTGCGACTTTTTTTGTATATTCAACTACTAAACTCCCCCATCATGCTTAGCAGTAATTTCTTCCACCTCCGGACGGGCTTCTTAGCCCTGCTCTTGCTTGTTGCCCTGGCCACCTCCTCGTGTAAAGACGACACTACCGAACCCAACCCTGATCCAAATCCTGACCCCGAATTACCGGAGGATCCCGACGACGTAGAAGAAGACACCGAATTGCCTACCGTATCGATCACAGGGCTTCCGGAGAATGGAATTGTCCGGAATACTGTTACCCTTACTGTTACCGCTGCCGATAACGTCGGCATTGACAAGGTAGTGCTTACGGTGGACGATGTTACCGTGGCCACCGAAACCGAAGCATCGTTTCCCTATGAACTGAGCTCGCTGACGCTCGACGACGGTGAGCATACCATTGCCGCCACCGCATCGGACACCACCGGGAACGAAAAGACAGCACAATACACGTTTACCGTGCAAAACGTTGTACTCTCGATCGACGTCCCCGCAGTCTTCCTGAACGACGCCAATAAAAAAGGCTTCGTGCTTTTGTCTGACGCTGATGGAGAAACTATCGTAAGCCACGAATACCATGACGGGGAGGCCATACGCCTCACGGCGCCTGATTTTGAAGGCGACGAATTCTACGTCACAGAAGTATACATCGACCCGGGCACCAGCACGCAGGAGCTGCGCACGTACAGCCACGTCCAACGCGGCGCTACCTGGGCGTTGACACCGCCGCGCCCCGGCTCCGGTACGTTGCTGGGCCAGGCAACAGTAGACTTCTCTAATCGAATACCGAATATAAATTATCTTATTACATCAAACGGCACTTCCAGCTTTCTTAGGGGAACCAACACGCAGATTAAAATTAATTTAAAGACAACTCCCTCGAGGCTTTTAATCATTCGCAGCGCGACCAATGATCTGGAGAATATGACACACTACATGCTCACTGATCCGGTAGCGGTGGGTACTGGCAATCCCGTTGTCGACCTTAGCCTGGTCAGCAATGCGCTGACGATTGTCGATACAAACCTCAGCGCCGGTGGCTATCAATCGGCCGAAACCGGTATTTTCGGACTTGCCACAGCCGGCGATTTTACGGCCCCTTACTCGTTATCAATATTTCCTATAGACGATAATAATCATATTAAATACCACTACCCGGGCAATGCCTTTCCCGTGTACTACTCGCGTACAAGCCTTTACGGTAATGACTTCTCCGTGCTCAACTACGTTGACGGTCTGCCCGACTTCAATCCTCTACCCTCCACCATCGACATACAGGTAGACAACGTCAGCATCACCGGCTCGGTCACGGGCGACGATGTAGACTTCGCCGAGTTTTATACCACGTATACCGCCAATAAAAAGTGGTATTTCTTTGCTCCGAAAGGCACCGTCGACCTCGTCGTTCCCGATTTACCAAACGACATTGCGAGCCTCCTGAGCCTCCAAAGTGCAAACCCTGTCTTCACGGCATCGGCCGTACAGAAATTCGGCGACGTGGACGACTACGAGAGTTTCCTCGACTATGTCCGCACGTCCGGCCACGGCTCCCGCGACATCGGCATTATGGGCACTACGTTCAAACGATACGACCAGGAGGTGGATTTCACGGCCATGGGCCGCCTGCGCCCGTAGCAAAAACAAGTATATAAACGCCTATTAACCACAAAAAGCCATGGCATAACGCCACGGCTTTTTTACTTTTACACCCCATGGAGCAACTCGTCGAATGGGATAAGGCATTTTTTTTATACCTCAACGGCCTGCATACCCCCTGGCTGGACCCGGTCATGATGTTGTTGTCACATCGGCTCTTCTGGGTGCCGCTATACCTGGTCTTGCTGGCCTTGATCGTAAAGCGACACGGCCGGGAAAGCTGGATTCCCGTAGTCGGTATTATCATCACCATCCTGCTGGCCGACCAGGTGTGCAGCAGCCTGCTAAAACCCGTCGTCGCCCGGCTTCGCCCTTCACACGAGCCTTCCCTCGACGGACTCGTACACATCGTTGACGGCTACCGTGGTGGGCAGTATGGTTTTGCCTCCAGCCACGCCGCCAACACATTCGGCCTGGCCATGTTCTTTATCCTGCAGTATCGCCGGGTATGGACGTGGACGTGGGTGTTATTGCCGTGGGCCGCAGTCGTGGCCTATAGCCGTATCTATCTCGGCGTGCATTATCCCGGCGACGTCATCGTAGGCGCGCTGATCGGCATGCTGGCCGCGTATGCCGGTAGCGGAACGTGCCGAGGCCTCAGGAAAGCCATTCACGGCCGGCGCCCCACCTCGGCAGTCTGAGGGCATTACTTGCCCAGCAGCCGCTTCACATACTTGCCGATAATGTCAAACTCGAGGTTGACCGTATCACCCATCTTTAACTGATGGAAATTGGTATGCTCGTAGGTATACGGAATGATCGCTACGGTAAAGCCATTGTCGCGGCTGTTAAAACAGGTGAGGCTCACGCCATTCACGGCGATGGATCCTTTCTCAACCGTTACATTGCCTACGCCGGGATCGTACTCAAAATCGAATAACCAACTGCCGTCCTGTTCGGTAATGCCTGTAACGACCCCTGTCTGGTCGACATGGCCCTGTACAACGTGACCGTCAAACCGTCCGTTGCTCAGCATGCAGCGCTCCAGATTCACGACGGCGCCCTGCGTCAAATCCCCCAGGTTGGATTTCTGCAAGGTCTCATCAATGGCCACGACCTGATACTGGTCCGGGCCGGTTTCGACGACCGTCAGGCATACGCCGTTGTGCGAAACACTCTGGTCGATCTTTAATTCCCGGCTCAACGTACTATGGATGGTAAAACGGCGGTTGCTTCCCTCCTGCTGCACAGCCTCCACGCGGCCCGCAGCTTCAATAATCCCTGTAAACATGCCCCAAATTAGCGCTTTTCGGCCCTTTTTGATAAATAATATTGGTTTATAATATAAACTACTTTATGTTTGAACCACATTCAAACACAATGGAACCTACCTCTCAACCCATGACCGCGCAGGAAAGCCTTGACCTGATCACCAGCATGATCCGTCAGGCGCAGCGCAATGTGCACCAAAGCAGCTTCTACTTTTTACTGTGGGGCTGGGTGGTCTTCCTCGCCCACGCCGGCGCGTATGCACTGCTCTTGCTGGATTATCACCGCCCTTACCTGGTCTGGCTGATCACCATTCCGGCCTGGATCATCACCGTGTACAAGTCGCGGCGGCAAGGCCGTGCCGCTCGCTCCGTATCGCATTTAGACCATATCACCCTGGCGCTCTGGGCCGGCTTAGGCATCTGCATTTTTACACTGGTCGCCTTTGGGTATAAGATCAACTTTCAGCTTAATGCCGTCATTCTATTGGTGTGCGCGCTCCCGACAAGTGTCTCGGGCGTAATCCTGCGGTTCAAGCCATTGATATGGGGCGGCGTTTGCTTCTGGCTGTGTGCCATTGCATGCTTCCTGCTGCCGGCCTCGTGGCAACACCTCGTGGGCCTTATTTCCATTGTATCAGGCTATCTCGTACCCGGGTATATGCTGCGCAATAAACTGAAGAATGTTTAAGGACCTCGACCCGCTTTTACACGCGCAGTTGCGTCTGGCCGTGATGTCACTGCTCATGAGCCTGGAGTCGGCCGAGTTTACTTTTCTGAAAGAAAAGACAAGCAGTACAGCCGGCAACCTCAGTGTACAGCTCGACAAGCTGGCCGAGGCAGAATATATAGTCCTCGAAAAAACCTTTCGTGGTAAAAAGCCCTTAACGACCTGTCGCATTACACCGAAAGGTGTAGCAGCCTTTGAACAATATGTAAACGACCTCAAACAATACTTAAATCACAACCCCTCATGAAAAACACGTTGATCCTCCTCCTGATGCTGGCCCTGCACATGCTGTTCAGCCGCACACTGCCCGCACAAGACGCCACCAATCCCGACAAGTTCAAACCTTTTGCTTCCTGGATCGGTCATTGGCAAGGCGAAAGCTCGATGAAGATGGGCAATGGCCCGGCCCGTACCGCGCACGTGAACGAGCACGTGGAAATGAAGCTCGACGGCGCCATCATTGTTGTGGAAGGCGTTGGCAAAGCCGTCAATCCTACTACCGGGCAAGAGACCGTCGTGCACCATGCCTTTGGTGTATTGTCGTATGACCTGAACACCCAGGAGTATAAATTCAAAACATACCTGAAGGATGGCCGTGGCACCGACGCCTGGGTGAAGCCGACCGGCGACAATGCTTTTCAATGGGGCTTTGATATTCCCAACCGCGGCAAGACCCGGTATGCCATCACGATCGACCCGGTAAAAAAGACGTGGCATGAAACGGGCGAGTTCTCGGCCGACGGCGCCACCTGGTTCCCCTTTATGGAAATGAACCTGACGCGGGTCGATTAATATTCTGAATGTGCTATTTTTACCCGTAGCACGTTTTATAGGCATCATGGAATTTGGAAAGGTAGATCCGAACACACTCGACGCAATTGACTTTACACTCCCGGCAGACCCTGCCGGGACCACCGCTATACTGCAGGCCACGAACCATGCCAGGCCGGAAATCTTTGTCGGGTGCGCCAAGTGGGGACGCAAAGACTGGGTCGGTAAAATCTACCCACCCGGCACGCGGGAGTCGGACTTCCTGGAACACTACGCACGCCATTTCAACTGCATTGAAATGAACGCCACGTTTTATCGGATGCCGACGGTAAGCCAAACCAATAGCTGGCGCGAGAAAGTCGGACCTGATTTTAAGTTCTGCCCCAAGTTCACGGAAGACATCACCCATGGGAAACGACTAAAAGATGTACAGGAGCTAACGGATCGCTTCCTGGAAGGTATAGCAGGATTTCAAAACAACCTGGGCCCTATCTTCCTGATGCCGCACCCCAGCATGGGCCCGCAGACGCAGGATACTCTCGAAGCATTTTTAAAAGGACTCCCACGCGACCTCGACGTCTTTGTAGAGTTCAGAAACACGGGTTGGTTCAGTGACCCGCAGGCGTTCAGGTCCGTCTTTGATATGTTAACGCACAATCATTATGGATCCGTTATTTCCGATGCTTCCGGACGACGCGACTGTGTACACATGCGGCTGACGACGCCAGAGGCCTTTATCCGGTTTGTAGGCAACGGACTGCATCCCACAGACTATACGCGCATCGATGCATGGGTGCAGCGCATCAAACAGTGGATGAGCCACGGCATTCAGAAGGTATATTTCTTCATGCACCAGCACGACGAGCTTCACTCACCCGAGCTGATCAAATATTTTATCGCAGAACTGAACAAACATTGTGGCACACACGTACGGGAGCCGGCGTTTATTCCCCAGCAAAGTACGTTGTTTGATCTTCCGCCAGCGAGTGCCCCCACCGGACGAAGGCCTTCGCGAAAATCGTAATTATTGTACTACGGTCGTATCTGCATCGACTTCTTCAGTCATATCTACTGAGTCCGCTTCTGAATCATAGCCCCCGAGGTCATCCTCGTTTTCATCTTCCTCGTAGCTGGATACCTGGCGTTGAATCTCCTTCCAGTCGGTGCCGAGGATAGGCCTGGGTGAAAGCGTGTAGTTTTTCTTCAACTTGATGATCTCGCCTGCACGTTCGTCGGTGTCGGGATGTGTGCTGATCCAGACCAGTTCTTCGGGCATATCGTGCTTGCGCGCCAGGCGGAAGAAAAAGTCACCGAGAGGTTGCGGGTCGATGTCGGCAGCGGCCAGTGTCTCAACCGCAAAGGCATCGGCTTCGCTTTCCTTATCACGATCAAATGCTGAGGACGAGAGTGTCTTAGCAGTTTCGCGGGCAATTTTCCCACCGGCTTCACCTCCGGCGATAGAGAAAAGCATGGAGAGGCCGATATCTTTGGTAAGCTTTTTCATGACGTGGTCCTTTTCGATGTGCCCGATCTCGTGGGCCATAACACCTGCCACCTCTTCGGGGTTTTCCGCATACTCCAGCAGGCCGGTGAATACCACCAGGTGATCGTCCGGCAACGCAAAGGCGTTTACTTCGCTGTTGCGCACCAGGTGCAGCTTGATCTTGCTGCAGTCTAAGTGTTTGCCTTCGCACAGGCGCGTCTTGATGGAATCAAGCACCGCCTTGAGCTTTTTGTTATTGACCTCTTCGCTGGTCAGGGTAATGCTTTCGAGAATGACCTCGCCGAGCTTCTGTTCGCTTTCTGCCGCGAACTTATCTACCCGGTCGCGGTTGACAAACTCAATACGGCTGAGGAGAAACCACAAGCCGAAGAAGGAGATGACCAGTACAGCAAACTGGATCAGTACTTTTTCCATGATATCAGTCTTTACAGATGAGGGCGGTTAACGGACCAAAGAACCAAAATGACACGTGTTGTCCCTTGCGGGTAACGATGGCGGCATATACGGTAGCCATAAACTCGCCGATGTTGAACAACACCACGGTGATCATATAAGCCATGTAGGGATTGGTTAACGTGGCCTCGCCGAAAATAATAGACATGGTCCAGGCAAACCCGGCACTGTTCATGCACAGCACCGTGACTTGTGAGAGCAGCGCTTGCGTGCAATGCCAGCGCACGAAGAACGTGCCCTTGCGGTTGCCAAAATAAAAGAATAGTGTAGCCAGCAGGTTGATAATGGGCAGCGGCAACCCGGCGATTACCGCCACGACAGACATCAGGTAGCTGTTCGATGCTTTTTCACTTTCGTAGTCATCGGGCCGATATGCAAATTCCGATACTTGTGCCATGGTTAAAGATCTTTAAGGATGTTCCAGCCCCAGTTCACGAGGACAAAGGCGATGAGGGGTACGTACAATAGCTTCTGTTGCTGCAGTTGGAGCTCCGCCCAACGGTAGGCCCTGGGTAACGTACGCTCGCGCTGCACGCCGTCATACAATGCCCAGGCCGGCAGGACTATCAACAGGATGGCGGCCACAAGGCCGAGGGGATTGATCCACAACGCCTCCTGCATATTTCCATGCAGGAGAGAAAGAAGGGACCGGGTAATACCACACGAAGGACACGGTACGCCTGTCATGTGTTTGAACACACACAGCGTAACGTGGGCATGGTTATCGCCTCCGAAGAGATGATACCCCAACCAGGCATACCCGGCCCCGGACAGGAATACGATCAAGCCATAAACACTACGGTTACTCAGTGCCATACGATCGGATTCTGTTAAAGATGGTTTATACCACTTGCAGCAGACGCTCGAAATTTATTTCGCGTGTGCGTGCCTGGATCATGAACCAGTCAACAATGGTCCATATGCCCAGGCCACCACAAGTCAGAAGCTTTGCAATGCCAAGACCTGTGTCACCGATCATAAAACGATCGATACCAAGGCTACCGGCCAGGATAGAGACGATCAGGATAGTAGTGGGGTCTTTCAGATTTATAGCGTGCAATTGAGCAAAACGGCTTTCGTCCAACGCCAGGAGGCGCTCGCGGATCAGGGGAATCTTGTTACCATCGAAGAACTTGGCGTTCGTCATCAGGTACATGTCAATCTTTGATGAATCCATAGATAATTGTGGAAAGGTTAGAATGGTGAATTTTTGTGAAAGATATCCATTACTGCAAAAAATTCAATGAACATGACAGAAATGAGCTGACTTTACAGTTTTTTCATCATCAAAGAGCCTTACGCCCTACCCCACCGAAGG
>JAESGK010000567.1_pt1 | contig 13654 bp, 11 predicted proteins | sample 9269681 | NCBI WGS metagenome assembly JAESGK01 (sample SAMN14515347, study PRJNA621673) | algae metagenome | isolation source: Timaviella obliquedivisa GSE-PSE-MK23-08B and co-occurring heterotrophs from... | place: USA: Grand Staircase Escalante National Monument, Utah | collected 2006-08-15
ACGCCCCACGATCGCCACAGTCCTTTGAGGAACCGGTACCCTCCCGTCGGTGCAACGACGTGTACGTTTGCACGGCGTACGATCGGGTCGATCTCGGGATGCGTTCTTGTCGTGGGAGAATACAGCGTGTAGTGATCGTGGGGATAGAACTCGCTCAGGGCGTCGACGACAAAGCGCGCATAGTTACCGAGACCGGTAAAGTTGGTAAAGAACCGCTTTGCCTCGAAGCCAATATGCATTATTTCTTGGCGTAGGTCTCCTGGTAACGCTTCATGCTGGCCTGGAGGATGGCTTCTGCCTTATCTTTGGAGAGAAACTCGTCTACGACGACCTTTTTGTTCTCCAGCTGCTTGTAGCTCTCGAAGAAGTGTTTGAGCTCGGCACGCAGGTGCATGGGTAGGTCTTTCACATCCAGAATATGGCTTACGCTCGGGTCTTGTTCGGCTACGGCAATGATCTTGTCGTCGGCCTCACCCTGGTCAATCATTTGCATCACACCAATGATTTTGCAGGGAATCAGGCAGCCTGGCACCACGCTTACCTGCGTCAACACCACGATGTCGAGGGGATCATGGTCTTCACCCAGGGTCTGGGGAATAAAACCGTAGTTCAGCGGATAGTACATGGACGCGTATATAACGCGGTCCAGCTTGATCAGGCCGCTCTCCTTGTCTATCTCGTATTTTGCGCGGGAACCTTTGGGAATCTCGATGATTGCGTTGACTTGGTCCGGGGGATGAACACCAACCGAAACCTCGTGCCAGGGATGTAATGACATGTTCTTTTTTAGATTTTAACGGCAATATTAAACAAAAAAGCCCCGATTACGATCAGGGCTTTTCTGCGACCATGCAGGTTTATTTTTTCGGCGACGTGTCCTTTTCCATTAGCCGGACCTTGTCACCGTCTTTCAAACGTTTGGATACCGCCAAAAACGGCCCTGTGATTACTTCGGTGCTATCGCTCACGCCCGAGATTATTTCTATATTATCGTAATCACTTATACCGGTTTTTACCTCCACCATCCGGGCTGTGCCTTTATCGTTGACGAACACAACGGTTTTTACCAGCTCTTTCTTCGCGGGCTTGTTGTTGTCGTTGGTAGACTGATTGTTTTGCGGCGGGCCATCTTGTTCCTTTTTCTCGCCATCATCTGGTCCCCGCGTTGTAACGGCTGCCAGGGGCACAGACAGCGCGCCGATCTTGCGTCGCGTTAAAATGTCCACGCTGGCGGTCATGCCAGGCAGGAACGGGTATCGTTTACCTTCCTGTATCAGATCCTTGTACGACGAGTTCAGGATTAGAATACGCACTTCGAATTCAGTAATGGCATCCGCCGAAGCCTTCTCTTTCGCGGTGTTCGCGATGAGTGTCACAACGCCCCTAAATTCTTTTTCCTGGTTTGAATATGCGTCTACATCAATGTTGGCAGTATCACCAATGTGTACGCGTACGATGTCGTTTTCATTCACTTCCACGCGCACTTCCATGACGTTCAGGTCGGCTATACGCAGCATCTCCGTTCCGGCCATGGTTTGTGTTCCCACCACGCGCTCGCCTTTCTTTACACTGAGCTTTGATACGATGCCGTCCATGGGCGCCTGTACACTGGTCAGTCGCACGTTCTCGCGTGCTTCGCGCACCGAGGCTTCACTGCTGCGCACCACAAACTTCGAGGCTTGTAGCGACTGCTTCGCCGACTTCAGATCGTTCTCGGCTACCTTGAAATTCTGTTGAGCCAGTTGCCAGTCGGCCTCTGCGATAACTTTCTCATTCCACAGTCGTTCGTTACGCTTATATTCCTGCTCGGCACGAAGGAAAGTAGCTTCCGCGCGCGCCAGCGATGCTTCCGATGCTACTTCGTTCGCACGTTGCTGGTTCATAGAGGCCTCTGCCCGCTCAAGCTGTGACACCCAGGTGTCGGGACGTATTTTTACCAACAGGTCACCCCGGCTGACCGAGTCACCTTCTTCGATCAGCAGCTCGCGAATTTCTCCTGACACTTCGGGTGCAAGCTTGACCTCTGTTACAGGTTGGATGGTGCCCGAGGCACTGACCTTTTCAATGATGGTCGCGTGTTTGGCTTTTGCCAACTCCACCTCGATCTCGTTCGGTTTGCCGATCCATCCGGCCGTTTTGCCAACGATTACGAATACCAGAAGAACGCCCACGATGATTACGAGCCAAAGGATGAGCTTATTGGATTGTTGCTTTTTTGCCATTGCGGTCAATATGTTAATATGCTAAAGGCTTGCCTTGATAGAAGTCGAGCACTTTCTTCTTAAAGATAAAATCGTATTTGGCGCGTACCAGATCGGACTTGGCCTGGAAGAGATCGTTCTCGGCCACCTGGTACTCTACGTAGTTGGTCGCCCCGGCTTCGAAGCGTTGCTTGGTCATGCGGAAGGCTTCGTCGCGCGCCTGCACCTGGCGCAGGGAAGAGTTGTAGGTCTTCGAGGCCGCCACGGCGTCGTTATACGCAGTTTCGACACTTTGGCGAAGGGTGTTGGAGATTTCTTTGGCGTCTACTTCGGCCTGCTTCTGTCTGACCACGGCCCGCTGCCATGCTGTGCGCGATTGGAAACCGTTGAGGATCGGTATATTCAGCGTGAACGAGAGCGTACGGAACACGTTGTCTTTGAGCTGATCGCGATAACCATAACTATTCCGGTACTCCTGCGCATATGTCGGCACTCTATTAACCGACATGACGGGAAGTGTCGTGCCATTCACTCCGACAGTACCTACTTGAATAAAGTCGACAACCGGCGGACCTGAGTTGATATAGCCCGCAGCATCCTGCGAGCTGGAGTAGTTCGAGCTGATAGATCCACCCAACGATAAACGCGGGAGCATGTCCCCCTTCGCAGCTTTCACACCGAAGTACGAGCTTTGCACTTTCAACTCCGCACTTTTCATCTCTGGCATTGACTGACGTGCTACATCATAAATGGCGTCGCGCGATTGGTCCAAAACCAAATCTTCTATTTCAATCGGGGGAATCTCTACGTCCAGGTTGGCTCCTGCGGGCAATTGAAGCGCTTGCTTTAACCTGAGCAAAGACAGGTTTAAGTTATTTTCGCGTGTGACAACATTCACTTCGTTGGTTGCCACTTGTGCATCGAGGTTCAATTCATTTGACTTAGGCAGTGCGCCTGCCGCCACTTGCTTGCGCGTGCGGTCGTACTGCTGTTGGCTGGAAACGAGCTGAGATTTGGCATTCTCCAGCTGTTCTTTATCAAAGACAACAGTGATGTAAAGTGATGCTACATTGAGTGTGACATCGTTCCGTGACTTCTGCAGGTCGTAGTTGGCGGCGTCGTAACTCTTGGAATACTGCCTGATAGAATTGTGAATACGAAGGCCGCTAAAGATAGGTAGTGAACCATTCACACCCGGAGATAATACGCGTTGCTCCATGGTCACGTAGTCATTGCTTACAGGATCGAGCGATCGTCCCCACCGGAAGTCGTATGACGTAAAAGCATTGACGGTTGGGAGTCGGCCCGCGGTGGACTGCGTGTAATCGATTTTGCTGCTCTCGACGTCGTACTCACTGCGCCGTACCTGCAGGCTGTTCGCCAGCGCATAGTCAATGCATTGCTTCAGATTCCAAACCGAGCCGGGTTGTACCGTATCGGCAGCCGGCTGTGTTTGCTGCGCTTGCAATAGGAATGGCGCACATAAAAGGAAAAAAGTCCAGCGTAGTGTTCTCATCATTACTCTAACAATCAATATTATTCTAACAATCAATATCGGGGATATAAATGACCTGTTTTACCCAGCTAAGACTCCGTAGATACGCCAATGTTACAGGCTTGATGCCGGAATCCATTTCGATTACCAGGCAGGCCACGTCGTTTCTGCCCTTGCGGGATACCGACATGGTGGCTATGTTACAATCGTCGTGTGCCACGACGTCGGCAATAAAAGCGATGCTTCCTTTAACGTCGTCGGCGGTGATGATGACGGTGTGGGCATTGGCACCAAAGTCGGCCTTAAAGCCGTTTACTTCGGCGATGTTGATCAGGCCGCCGCCGCGGCTTTCGCCGACCACTTCCAGGGTCTCCTCTCCTTTCCGCAGCACCAGTTTAATGGTGTTGGGATGGAGCGTCGAGGCGTTGCCGACAGACTTAAAGTGGTATTCCAGCCCGGCCTCTTTGGCCAGGTCCAGTGCTTCTTTGATGCGTTTGTCGTCGGTTTTAAAGTCCAGCAGGCCGGCGATGATGGCCCGGTCGCTGCCGTGGCCTTCATAGGTGCGGGCGAAGGAGTTATAAAAAGTGATCTCGGCTTCCTCGGGACGACCGCCCAGCAGTCCGTAGGCGGTCCGGGCGATGCGCACAACACCGGCGGTGTGCGAGCTGGAGGGACCGATCATAACCGGCCCTATCATATCAAAAACACTGCTTTTTTCTGCCATATGGGTTACAATACGCAATATGTCGCCAAAAAGATGGCGACGTTACAGATTTTTTAAGGAATTAATAATGCTCGGCGCCACAGGCGGTTTTGGGGCACGTAGTCCGGGTAATTCGGGGATGTCTCCGAGTTGAGCCGGTGTATAGTCTGATATAAGCCCGTTCTTATAGCACGAAGACCAGTCGGGTTAAATCGATGTTGTTCCGTGTATTATCGGCTTCAGATGGTACAGCCTTCGTCGGGTCATCCTCGGGGATAAGGCACGGTGGCAGCAAGGCTATCGCTGGATCAGACCAGAGGTAAAGCATAGATCCCTATAGTGGCTTATCTATGCTTTAACCTTGCTTTATCTATGCAATATCTATGCTTTATTCATGCCTTTTGGCCTGGTGTTGGCTGTCCGGTCCGTATCCTGTTTGGATCTAGTGCTGATGATCGTGGCCGTGGCCGCCGTACCACATTTCCTGGATGTGGTGGAATTCGTCGTGGAGCTTGTTGAGGGACTCGCCGGTGGCTTTGTCATCGCCGCTTTTTGCGATGGTGGCAAAAGCGGCGGCATCCGTTGACAGTTGAGCCAGGGCGGTTTTGGCTTTGTCGTTATTTACTTTTTCCGGCAGCGGGGCGTTTTTCCAATGCTCGGCGCTGCTGGCCAGGGCTTCGGCTTTTTCTTTGGCGGGGACCAGGTTGGCCGAGTCTTTATAATAAGGGTGAAACGCTTCAGCCATCAGCATGTGGAAGTCGTCCATTTCTTTCCATTCGTCGGCGGCGATGTCGTGCTCGTGTGTTTCTTGTTTCTTGCCAGAACACGCCAGCGCTACGGCGGCGATCAAACACATCATGCAGAAAAGGTTAAGCTGTTTCATAGGGGCGTGGTTATTTGTCTCTTCGTTTATACTTACGGTTTCCTTCCAACACCTTGATGATCCCTTTCAAGGCATCGAAATACAAGGTCAAAAATAACACAAGTGTCATACTCCAGATCACGCCGAGGTTAAAATATAACGTGTCGATCTCAGCTCCCAGGAGGTGCTTGGTAGGTTGGTATAAATTCGCGGAGAAGTCCAGCGGGTTGCTGGGCTGGTGATCGTCCTGGTAGATGGGGTAGATCTTTTGCACCAGCTTTCCATCGTACTCCACGATCCGCTCGGGCGAGCCGGTATTTTTGACGGCGTCAGTTACCGCTTTGTTTACGTAACGGGCTTTGCTGACCTCATACTCCTGGGATTTATCGGGTGTGTCTGTACGGCTGGCAATCAACGCTTCCTTCTCTTTCGTTGCGCGGTCCATCTTACGGGCATAATACTTCTTCAGCGAATTCAGGAACCGGGAGGTTTTGAGATAGACCGTCGAGTCGAATTTGCCGATGGCCAGGCGGTCGACTTCGGGCAGGCGCGCGTCGCCTACAAACTTCAACTCGTTTTTGATTTCAGTTTGCAGCAGGTTGAGCGACGCTTCTACATCATCGTTTCGCTTTATGCGCCAGCTATTGGGGTGATTCAGGCAGTAGGCTAACCGCGATTCCAGTTGCGGTATATAGTATACCCGTTTGTAATCCGATTCGGCGGTCACTTTGTCGAGGTCGTAGAACTCGCGTTCGAAGGGGTTGTCTTTGAATTGGGTCACCATGTACGCCTCAAAGGCCCAGCGCGAGGCCATCGTCTCGCCCATGAGGGGCACGCCTACGGGCTTGCCCACCCGGGGGTTGAATTTATCAAAGCTGATCACCACACCGCTCAGCAACAATTGTGGAATGACCAGTACCGGAATCAGGATATAGATCGTTACCGCGGAGTTAAACGATGCTGAAATATTCAGTCCCAGCATGTTGGCAAAACATGAGCAGCTGAACAGGATTACCCAGTAGCGAGTCTCCGTGAGCGGTATCTCCAGGATCAAATTCCCGATGGACGTGAAGAGCAGGGTCTGTATCGCGGAGGAGGCAAACATGACGGCCACCTTCGACACGAGGTAGCTGCTGCGGCTCAAGTGTAAAAATTGCTCGCGTTTTAATATAATACGGTCGCGAAAGATTTCCTCTGCACTCATGGTCAAGCCGAGGAACAACGCCACGACCACACTCATAAAGAAGTATACGGGGATGTTGTAGTTATTATAGAAGCTGTAGTCCGCCTCACCGTCGAGCACGTTGTGGTACCTGACCATGAACGCGATAAAGAATGCCAGCACGGGCGCCTCCAGTACGTTGATGAGCATGTACTGGCGGTTGGCCAGCTTCGACAGTACATCGCGGGTAATAAACACTTTCCATTGTTTGAACCAATGGGGGATTTCCTGCACCACCGGTAGCTCGTTGCGTAAGTGTTCGAGCCGCGGGATTTTGATCTTTTGCTTAAAGTATTGGTACCATTGCCCCGGCGATACTTTGCGGGTATTGGTCAGGCGGCCGTATTCGTTCACGACCTTGGTCTCGATGATGCTAAAGATCTGTTCGGGGTTGATATTACCACATTCCGGACAGGCCCCCTGCATTTTGTTGGCAGCATTGATGATGTCACGGAAATAGATGACGGCTTCCACGGGGTTGCCATAGTATATCTGGAAGCCCCCGACGTCCATAATAATAAGCGTATCGAACATCTTGAAGATGTCGGACGAAGGTTGATGGATGACCACAAATACCATCTTGCCCCGCAGCGACAATTCCTTGAGTAAGTCCATGATGTTTTCGGAATCGCGCGACGAAAGGCCCGATGTAGGTTCGTCGACAAACAGGATGGTCGGTTCGCGCAGTAGCTCCAGCGCAATGTTGAGCCGTTTGCGTTGGCCTCCGCTGATGGTCTTGTTCAACGGTGAGCCTACCTTTAGGTCGCGGATTTCGGTCAGGCCCAGGTTGATCAGCGTGCGCATGACCAGGTCGATGATCTGTTTATCGGCGTAGTGGTTGAAGCACAGCTTGGCGGCGTAATACAGATTTTGAAATACTGTCAGCTCGTCGATCAGCAGGTCATCCTGGGGTACATAGCCAATGATGCCGTTTACCTGGTCGGAATTTTCGTGTATATCTATACCGTTGACGAGTACCCGGCCGCTGGATGGTTTTTCAGAGCCGTTCAGTACGTTGAGCAACGTGGACTTGCCCGAGCCACTGGCTCCCATGATGCCGATGAGCTTGCCGCCCTGTTCGGCCAGGTTGAGGTTTTGGATGCCAGCACGACCACTCTTAAAGTGGTAGAAAATGTGGTCGGCCGTGAATGTTATACCGGTACGGCTATCGCCGGTCAAAAAATTGCCGATGATGTCGCTATAATAAATGGGCCCGACCTTGTCACCGCGGATCGTACTGCCGGTCGGGAAGACATCTATCTTCCGGCTTTTCAGCAAAATACTATTGAGGTACAGCGTGGTAATGCCGAGGTATTTGATGAAGTACGTTTCTGCATCGGGCAGTCGGAGGATGGCGATGAGGCCGGTCAGGTCTTTCTCGATAATGCGGGGACCATCGTAGTGGCCAGAGCCTTCATCGATGACCAGTACCTGTTTTGACGACAGCTCGTCTATGTCCTGGCCGATGATAAACTGCTGCAGGGCGTGGACGTCCCCCTGGGGTATTTTAAGGGCCTGGCCGATGTAGAAAATCAGGTTCTCCTGACGGTCGGAGATCGAGGTGCGGTCGACGTAGACTAACTCGATGATCTTGACCACCATGACAAGCTTCTGCTGCATGGTGAGGGCCTGGTTCACCTGCTTGATGATGTGCATGATCCGGGACCAGTCGTCCACGAACTGCTGGGTATCGGCATCGAGGTTATCGAGCTCGTGCCGGGCGTTAATATGATTTGCCTGGCAGAATTCATCAAAAAGTTTGAGATAGTAGTTGGTGGCCTCCCTGTTGAGGTGAAGGCCCAGGAACTCCTTTATCTTGGTTCGCTCGTCTTCCGTAATGCGCTCGCGTACAACAATGGCAAAAAGTTGAATGATTGCCTTGAGTAATTCTTCACTCATAGAAAAAGTCTAGGTCGTCCAAAATAGCAATTAAAATGTAAATGCATGCAGTTTGGAGGGCTTACAAAACAAAAAGAGCGGAATTTCCGCTCTTCTTGTTTTATCGGGATGTCCGGGCTTAGCCGATCTTGGTGGTGATCAGGTCGCTCAGTACAAACAGGCCTTCGCGCAGGTACTCGTCGTCCAGGTCGTCGAGGGTCTTTGGCTCAGGCACTTCCCTGGGCGGAATGTGTCCTTGCAACTTACTGTTCGACGCTTTTTTCTGTTCCGCATCGTCCATTTCTTTCTTCCGCACGACCTCATTCAATGACACGCGGGTGTCGCGGTAGCTCTTTCGAATCTCATCCGTCTCAATTACAAACCGGCTCAACGACTTATCGGTTTTCAGACGCTCCTGGTAAGCTTTGTTGATGTTGCTCAGTACCTTTTCGTTGATCACGGGTGTTTTCTGGAAGAGTGTTCCGTTGATCTCATCCCAGGGCATCGCGCTGGGGCTGGCGCTTTCGCCAAATTGCTCAGGATCCAGCGGGGTGGGCAACAAGACGTCGGGTATTACGCCTTTGTTCTGGGTGCTGCTGCCGGTGACACGGTAGAATTTTTGGAACGTAAGTTTCAACTCGCCTACCTGGTTAGCCGGGTCGTTGATGAAGCGATTCAGGTCGATTACGGTTTGTACGGTGCCTTTGCCAAAGGTGGACTCTCCTACTACCACGCCGCGATGATAGTCCTGGATCGCGCCGGCGAAGATCTCCGATGCGGAAGCACTGAAACGATTGGTCAGCACTACGAGCGGTCCGTTGTAGCCGATGGCCGGGTTGTTATCGGTCATGACTTCAGTCTTGTTGATGGTGTTTCGTACCTGCACCACAGGACCATTTTTAATAAACAGGCCTGTAAGGTCGATTGCTTCGGTGAGCGAGCCACCACCGTTGTTGCGTAGGTCGAGCGCCAGGCCACTGATGTTCTCGGCTTGTAGTTCTTTAATGAGACGCTGTACATCGCGGGTCGTGCTGGTATAGTTGGGGTCGCCTTTTTGGTAGGCATCAAAGTCCATGTAGAAACTCGGCAGGGTGATGACGCCTAAGCTCATGTCTTTACCATCCTTCTGGTAGCGGATGATACTTTTTTTGGCCTGTTGGTCTTCCAGCTTGATCTTATCACGTACAATCTGGATTATTTTTGGGGCGCCATTCAACCCGGTTTCCGCGGGTAATATCTGCAGACGTACCGTGGTGCCTTTGGGGCCTTTGATAAGTTTTACGACGTCATCGATGCGCCAGCCGATCACGTCTACCATTTCGCCGTCGCCCTGGGCTACGCCGATGATGCGGTCGTTGTTGTGTACGAGCTTGCTCTTATCTGCCGGGCCACCGGGAATAACCTCGGCAATCTTGGTATAGTCGTTCTCGGTTTGGAGTTTAGCACCGATACCTTCCAGCGACAGACTCATTTGTTGTTTGAAGAGGTCGGCGGCACGCGGCGAGAAATAGTTCGTGTGGGGGTCGTATGCCTCGGTGATGCTGTTCATGTACATGCTGAACACGTCTTCCGAGTTGAATTGCAGAATGGATTTGCTAAAGCGCTCGTAACGCTCACGCAACATGCGCTCTATGTCTTCGGGGGTTTTGCCGGCCAGTTTCAGGCTAAGTGCCTGGCTTTTGACAATCTTACGCCACACTTCATTGAGCTCTTGTTCGTCTTTGGCCCACGGCTCCTTGTCACGATCGGACTCATAATATTCGTCCGATGTGTAGGTAAACTGTTGTTTGAGCAGTGTTTTGAAAATATAGTCTATACGCGTGTTGAACCGCTTCCGGAACACGGCATAGATATCGTACGCCAGGTCTACATTTTCGGCACGGGTCAAATCGTCGATCTTATAACGAAAGGCCTCGAAGCTTTTCAGATCGGACTGTGTGAAGTACGTCTTATTATTGTCGAGGCTCTTAATATATTCATCCAGGATGACCGAGGACATGGAATCGTTGAGCGACAGCTTACGATAGTGATTGTTGTCCAGGATGTAGGTAATTACCTTGGCTTCTTTTCCGTATACCGGTTTGGGCTTTAGGCGGGTTGTGTCCGCCACTGTCGCGGCCAGGGTCGTTGCGAACAAAGCCATGCTCGCCAATCCCGCAAAAATCATTTTCTTCATCATCACTCCCTAATTTTTGGTAATACAAAGGGGCAAATCCCATGCCCCGATTTCTTTAACGTAAAAAGTCAGATTTATGATCCTTTTTCGGCGTCATATTCGTCCAAAAACTTCTGTGCCTGCTCCATGTTCTGGAATTCAAAAAACTTCTTACCTGAAATGCTGGAGTGGATCTCGATCCGAACCATGTCGATGTTCTTGTTACGCTTGAAGGTGTGCATGCCTGCCTTGCGGTAGTCATCCGCCTCTTTGGTGGAGATGTTGTATGCGGTTGCACGCACGGATTTGCAATAGGAACACTGAAAGTGTTTAATTAATTCGCCTGCGGCGTCTTTACTGGGGTGGCGGGTGATCTCTTCTTTGACGATTTTCATCGTGAAAAAACCACAGCTGTTGCAGCGCAGGGCCTGCAGGTGGCCAGGATATTTGTCGACTTTTACCTCACCTGATTTCTCATCCATCCACACATCGTAGTCAATTGAGAACACATTCTCTTCTGCCTGCATGCCTTCTTCCAGGTGTACGTCCTCCTCTTCTTCGCTCAACAGGCGCATGGTATTGCCATCTTTGCTGACGCGGGGCATGTACCGCCATTTGCGCAGTTTTTTATTCAGGACAGTCGGGTAATAGTAATCGAGTATCAGGAATGCCACATACGCTACCAACGTACCGCCGGCGATGGACATAAACAACCGTACAAAGAACCATATCTCCACTGTGTTGAGCTTGCCCATACCGTAGAGGTTGATGAACATGGTGGCAGCCACAGCAAAGCAGACAAACATTTTCTTATAGTTCCGAATCTCTTTCTTGTTGATGTAATCGTATTTGGCTTTGTAGTCCTTGATGGTGGAGACGCGCAGCTTGTGTAAGAGGTAGATGATGATCCCGGCAATGATCATGAGTATCGCGCCTGTTATCATCGAGGAGTGCCAAATGTCAAGAAAGGGATTAGCAGTAGATTCCATAGAGGTTGTTAGTGTTTTAAATATACTGATTTAAACGAATTGGTATCTGTCAAACGTTTGTTGCTCCTCATTATTTCGGCAACGGTCATGTTCGCATACAACTGGTATAACTATAACGCGTGTGGACGGAGGTAATTGGATGGCTTTGTCTCGCCGGTCACTCCCGCCGTCCGTACTACTTCAGATCACTGATAATTAAGTAACAATCAAACACTTAAATATCATTCCAAGCTCTTTATCCAACCGGTGGGCTGGTTTCAGGTGCTGAAAAAATTGTGCATTTTTACACACAAAACATATCCAAAAGTGCTCTTTTTTCGTATTATTGTGTAATAATGCACAAACGTGATGAACGAGCATCTCCGTACCCAGATCGACCAAGAGTTCGAGCTTTTTACGCGCCGGAACTTTGAAAGCCCCATGTCCTGCAGGAATCTGGATCAGATCCGGTTCTATGTACACGAGCTTTGTCTGAAGATCGATGAGCTCGAGTCGCGGTTTCACTATGTGCCGCACGGTGCCTTTACGTTGCTGGCGCAATACAACGCATGCCAGAACACTATGTCGCACGTTGATTTCAGAGACTTTTAGCCATGACGCATTATGCGGTATATTCCGTCCCCTATTCCGCTGCAATACAGCTACATTTTTAGTGCCACTGCGAACGGCTCAGGCCGTATGCAATACCACCGTATCAAGCCGGGCTTTAGCAAGCTGCGCATCAGCCGGCAGGAGTTCATAAAAGCGTATAATGAGTCTCAGATCCTGGCCATCAATCCGTTACAGCTAGGTGGACAGGACACGGTATTTCAGTTCGAATTTTATACGTAAGATTCTACGATGCCCGCAAGATTGGCTGGACTATATTCGATTGACTTGATCGTTTTGTTGTCCGACTTACGGTATACCAGCCATTTGCCATTCTCTTCCGTATAATAACATTCTGTACCGTCTTTCTTTTTATAGTGCTCCACGGTGGCTTTTGCTTCGTCTTCTGAACGACAGGCTTTGCTCATGTTGGAGCGTTGCACTTCTTCAAAGAGGGCTTTGAACTTGTCGCCCAGGCCAAACTCGAGAATGGCACCGGCCAATACGTATTGCAAGTCGCACAGCGCGTCGGCTACTTCCACGATGTCCTTTTCCAGGATAGCGACCTCTAATTCTTTCAACTCTTCGGCTAACAGGGCGACGCGCAGTTTACAGCGGTCTTCTGAAGGTATGGCCGGTTTTTGCAGGACGGGGTGTTTAAAGGTGTTATGGAATTCTGCTACAAGCGTCAGGGCGTCAGGTTGTTTCATAGAAAGAAGTGTAATTCAGAGCGTTCTAATGTCGATTTAATGTTCCAATAAAGCGAAAGGAAAACAATTTTAAAAAAAACACGTACTTTTGGGATAATGAAGGTTTTTAGAAACAGAGTCGTCCTTACGCTAACAACCCTGCTTACGGGTGTTCTGTTTTTGAACATGAGCTTCTTTTTAGCGGAAGTATCTGCCCTGAAGCTTACGCAAAACAAAAAGATGGTTGAGAACATCGCTAAGCTTGTCGCGGGGGCCGCTTCGGAAGAAGAGAAAGATGCCTTTGGAGGCAGCGGCAGCGAAGATTTAAAAGGCGTTACCGAAATAGACCTCCTTCTCCACCACAAAACGCCCCTCAGCGATTATACCGTTCTGCCTCAACAGCTCACCTATATGGCCAGTCATGGCCAAAAGACATTAGCGGGTACACGGGATACCGTGATACAACCTCCCGAGGCCTAACACGCACATTTCAGATACTGCCTTCACGCAGTATCGCTACATCCTTTTAGCAAAGTACTAACTTACCGTCTACTGTACGCCGGCACAAGCTATTTGTTATGCTTCGTGTGGCCGACAGGAAGGTGTATTCATTAACAGTTCTATTTTTTTTTTAACGCGATCAACGTATGGATATATATAAGTCATTATTGGAAGGCAACCGTCAGTGGGTACAAGAGAAACTTGACGAGGATTCAGAATTCTTCACACGCCTGGCACAAGGTCAAAACCCGCAGGTATTATGGATCGGCTGTTCCGACAGCCGCGTACCTGCGAACGAAATTACCCGCACGCAGCCGGGCGATATCTTTGTTCACCGCAATATTGCCAACATGGTGGTGCACTCTGATATG
>JAESGK010000570.1_pt1 | contig 13509 bp, 14 predicted proteins | sample 9269681 | NCBI WGS metagenome assembly JAESGK01 (sample SAMN14515347, study PRJNA621673) | algae metagenome | isolation source: Timaviella obliquedivisa GSE-PSE-MK23-08B and co-occurring heterotrophs from... | place: USA: Grand Staircase Escalante National Monument, Utah | collected 2006-08-15
CTTGCAGCGCGTTGCGTGTGGGGTTGGTGCCGCGCGCGTAGGCAAAGCCCTTGTGTTTGGCAGGCGACTCCTGTACGTACGTGGACGTTTGGTAAATGGGGGTCATGATGGCCCCGGTAGATGGGTCCGGCGTCACACCGGCATGCACAGCTTTCGTTCCGAATTTCATAAGGTAATATTCAGACTTTTAGCCGACAAATGAAATACCCGCGCCCACATCGTGTGCAGACCGGGGTATGCTGATACGAGGGGGATTACTTATTACGCCAGTAGGTACGGATCGTTTCCTTCCACTGGTCACCGCTCTTGAGGTATAGCACGGTGTTGATGAGCATCTTGTCTTCGGGCAGGGTCTGGCCGGATGTTTCTGCTGCGCGCAGAATGATGTCGTAGAGCTTCCGGCGGAAGGCCGGGCCGCCTTCCCGACGGTAAAGTGTCTGCAGCGCCTGGTCAATACTGTCCGCTGTGACCTCCTGCACTACAGGCTGGGCTAGGGGAGCGTCGGCTACGGGGGCTGCTGGTGGAGCAATGGGAGCTTCGGCAACAACCGGTGCGGGGGCCACGGGCGCTGGTGTCTCCGCGGGGAGCTGACCACTCAGGGGGCTCGGGGTCACCAGGGTGGCGGCTTGTTGCTTCAGGAATTCGTCAAGATCTTTGAGTGTATTCTTCTTCTTGCTCATGCGAGATAATTAAGAATGGCTTGCGCCACAGGCTGATACTCTTTCTCCGCGTCGACCGTACTGAAATTTACGAAAAGATTTTTCTGCGGTACGACTACGGGCAGGATGATGGCATCCAGTTTTTTGAGGTTATCCCGTACGGTAAAAATATTGGTGGAGCTGTGAATCCGGTTGGGCAGGATGATGATCTTCAGTCCGGTATTCAGCTCGCGGGCAGGGGCCAGGTCGGTGACGGTTTGATAGGTCACCAGCAGGTCGTTTTGTGTCAGGCTGGTGGGCACGACCACGGCGTTGCTGACCAGGCAGAGCTTTTTGATACCTTCGTCGGTAGTCTTACCGGCGCTGTCCACAATGATATAGTCGAACTTCTTGCTGTCTTTCAGTTTTTCCAGCTCTTCTGCCACCTGATGATCTTCCGAACCCAGGATCTCGAACATGGTTTTACCTTCCTTGGCCCGGAACATTTCCATTTTGCGCAGGGTGTTCAGGGTATAGTTGGTATCGGTTTCCACCAGCAGCACCTTTTTGCCAAGTTGGTGAAGGGTGGTGGCCAGGTGAATGGCATTGGTAGTCTTGCCCGTACCGCCCTTCCGGCTGATGAATGAGATAATTTTGGACATGCCTAAAAGTAAGAAACCCGGGTGATTTCAAAAACCTCCCGGGTCTAATTAAGCTATCCGTGTATTAAATACTGCGGTTTATGTCAAATTTCTCAAGGTAGTCGGCTACCCGGCGTACCATCATTCCACCCAGGGCACCATCGACAACACGGTGGTCGTACGAGTGAGAGAGGAACATCTTGTGACGAATCGCAATCACGTCACCCGATGGCAGCTCCAACACGGCAGGCTTCTTCACGATTGCTCCCAGGGCAATGATACCGACCTGCGGTTGCACGAGGATGGGTGTGCCCATGACGTTTCCAAAGGAGCCAACGTTGGAGATAGTAAAGGTACCACCCGCCAGCTCGTCGGGTTTAAGTTTGCCGTCGCGTGCGCGGCGTGCCAGGTCGTTTACGATCTTGGTCAGGCCACCCAGGCTGAACTGGTCAGCGTTTTTGATAACGGGTACGATTAGGTTGCCGCTGGGCAGGGCCACGGCCATTCCGATGTTGATATCTTTCTTCTTGATGATGCGGTCGCCGTCTACCTGTATGTTGATCATCGGGTAGTCTTTGATTGCCAGCACCACCGCTTCAATAAAGATCGGTGTGAATGTCAATACGTCGCCTTCACGTTTCTGGAAATCGCTCTTCACTTTGCCGCGCCATTGTACCACGTTGGTCACGTCGGCTTCGACGAAGGAGGTTACGTGCGGCGCAATGCGTTTGGAGTCCACCATGCGCTCGGCAATCATCTTGCGCATGCGGTCCATCTCGATGATCTCGTCACCGGCGTTGATAGAGGCCTGTACTTTTGGCGCGGGTGTGCTGCTGGCAGGCACGGCATGTTTTACTGGCTGTACTGTAGTGCCGCCTACTTTGCGGGTTTGTACATATTCCAGCACGTCTTTTTTGGTTACGCGTCCTTCGTTGCCGCTGCCTGAGATCGTTTCGAGCTCGGCCACGGTAATGTTCTCTTCGCGGGCGATGTTTTTCACCAGCGGTGAGTAGAAGCGTTTGCTGTCTTTAAAGCTCAACGCTTGCGGTGCGCCGTTGCTATGTGCTACAGCGGCTTCCTGTAAGGAATGCTCGGTTGCACCGTTCGCTTTAGCCGGTGCGCTGGCAGTCGGTTGCGGTGCAGCAGCACCCGCCGCTACGTCAGTGGTAATGATCGCAATGGGAACGCCGACCTTTACGATCTCGCCTTCCTTCGCCAGAATCTCCGTTAATATACCGGCGTGGGTAGAAGGTACTTCGGTGTCGACCTTGTCGGTTGCTACTTCGAGCACCGATTCGTCTTGCTCGATCTTGTCGCCTGGCTTCTTGATCCAGTTCAGGATCGTCGCCTCGAATATACTTTCACCCATCTTGGGCATGATAAGTTGAACCTGCGCCATGTTTCAATCGATTTTTGGAATGGCAAGTTACTATTTTTTCGTCTGGATAAACCTGTTTTTATATTTCAAACGTTTCTTTGGTGACGGTATCTTTTTGACGAATAATGCCTTGTGGCCCCCGCCCAAATAAAAAAAATGTACCTGTAGACCAGTCGCCCCATGGAAATTAGTAACATTGAAGTATGAGAAGAGGTCTTGTCTTTTTAGTCTGGGCGTATGCAGCCGCATGTTTGTTCGCCTGCTCGTCCGATGATGAAGAACCCAATGACCCCGATGCACGCACACCACATGCACAAGAGGTTGTCCGCTATTTTACCGAGGTTGCCCTCGGTGGTGAGTTTGACAATGAGCCACCGGTAATACGCAAGTGGTTGCGGGAAATGAAGCTCTACGTCGGTGGCACACCGGACCAGGTGTTGCGAAGCGAGCTCGACGATGTGATTAGCGAGATCAACGACCTGGCGCACGATGGTTTTCAGATCACCACTACGACCGACTCCGCAAGCTCCAATGCCTATATATTCTTCGGTGCGCCCAATGTCTTCGAGTCCTGGGATTGTTCTTTAGCTTTCCCGACAATAGCACAAACGAGCTATACCGCGCCGTGATGTTTGTAGACATGGTGCGCAATGCCGATAAGAAAGCACAACGCCATATACTGCGCGAAGAGCTGACGCAATCACTGGGGTTAGCGCGCGACGCTGACCGATACGACGATAGTATCTTTCAACAGGCGTGGACGACCGGCACGGAATACGCCCCCATTGACCGCGAGCTGATCTGGTTGTTATACGATCCTGCCATCACACCGGGTCTCGACTCGGCTACGGTCACGCCGTTGCTGCAGCAACTGCTTAAAGAAAAAGTGTAATGCCGGTAGTATTGCCGTTATTTGGGCAAGCTCTGACGAATCAGGTTCAAGGATGCGATCGACGCCAGGCGGATGTTCAGGTCGCGTTCTGTTGAGAGCTGTAGCTTGCGCGTGACAGTCTGGTATTTGTCGGAATAGGCGATCCACACCGTACCGACCGGCTTCTCGGGAGTAGCCCCGCCGGGACCCGCGATGCCGCTGGTAGCCACACCGATGTCTGTATTAAACTTCGCTCGCACCAGGTTGGCCATTTCGCGTATCGTTTCTTCGCTTACGGCGCCATAGCGTTCCAATGTTTCCGGACGCACGCCCAGCTGCCGCATTTTGATATCGTAGGCGTAGGGTATGATGCTGCCCAGGAAATAGGCAGAGCTGCCGGCCACGCTTGTGATGAGGTGCGACAGATAGCCACCTGTGCAGCTTTCGGCCACGGCCAGGGTGAGGTTACTGGCTTGTAGTGTTCGGCCCAGTACCACTTCCAGGGGCGAATCGCCATAGCCATAAATAAATTGGCCGACACGCGTTTTTAAGACTTCTACTAATTGATCTGTTTCGGCCTGAAGCGATTCCCGCGAGCTGCCGATGCCCGTGAGCCGCAGCTTCACCTCCCCCAGGCTGGGCAGGTAGGCCAGTTTGATATGCGACGGTAGGGAGTGCTCCCAGTCGGCAATCTTTTCCGCCAGAAACGATTCGCCAATGCCTACCGTGCGGATTACATGGTGGTGAATGGTCGGGGTGGCGAAGGTGGCTTTTAATTTGGGGACGACCAGGTCGGTCATCATGCGTTTCATTTCGTGGGGCACGCCAGGCATAGAGACAAATACTTTGCCCTGACGGGAAAACCACATACCGGGGGCAGTACCCACCGCGTTGGTGACCTTTTCGCAGCACACCGGTAGGTAGGCCTGTTGGCGGTTGACTTCCGTCAGCTCGCGGCCGCGGCTTTTAAAGAATTCAGTTACTTCGACCAGTGCCTCGGGATGGATCGCGAGCTCGCACCCGAAATATTTCGCCAGGCAGGGCTTGGTCATGTCGTCGCTTGTAGGGCCTAAACCGCCCGTGATCAATACGATGTCGGCCCGTCTTTCGGCTTCTGCAAATGCCGTCAGGATTTCGTCTTCCTGGTCCCCCACCGTAGTCTTGCGGATAACCTTAATGCCGGCTTGCGATAGCGCGGTTGCCATCCACTGGGCGTTGGTATCAACGATCTGGCCATACAAGATTTCGTCACCGATCGTTAATAATTCCGCTAAAACAGTCTTCATATAAAGAATCTAAAATATTTTACACCACGGTCCAACGTTCCACAAAGGAAGCCAGTCTTACCCATAAAACAAACTGCTGCTTATGAATAACCCCTTCAACGTGAAACGCCTGTGGCCACTTTCACTAACGCTTTTGCTCGCGGCATCGTTCAGCGCCTGCGATGTGCTGGAAGATGACGACCCGATCGGTGGTGGTAAAGGTGTTGTCATCGACGACTCCGATGTTAAAATGCTGTCCCAGGGTACCGCCTACATTGATCTTTACGCTCGTGTAAAGACAGAACGCCCGATCCGGCTCGACATTACCTCCGAGCCCAGCCACGGTACACTGCGCGAGCTGCGTACCGGCCTCCTCCAGTATGTAGCCCATGCCGATTTTGTCAAAGGCCGCGATGCCTTTCGGGTCTCGGTATATGCCGAAGACAACACCCTGTTGTTGGAAGATACGGTGGGGATCGTGATTGAGGACGATACCACCAACCTGCCGTGCGGCGTCTACACGCGTAGTGACTCTGCACAGGTCTGGGGCGACTCTACAGTATACATATATCCCCTGGCCAACGATTTGTTGTGCGGCGATACAACACGTTACCACGTGGAGATTTATCAGCCCAATAATTCCCTGCCGCCGCACTACGGTACCGCCACCGTGCATGCCCATAACTATATCACCTATGCTCCCAACAGCAATCCGCCGAAGAATGATCTGATCATCTACAAGGTGTATGATGTCACCGATACCACGCGGGTGGGCTATGGGGTCATCTTTATCACGCCGACTTCCGCCCCCGGAGAAGAGCCCGAGGAGCCTTGCCAGTTTTTGTTGATAGATGATTCTTATACTGTAGTGCTGGACACCCTGCGGACGGATAGCCTGACCTTCAGGCCCTTCGAGAATGACTCGTTGTGTGACCATTCCTGGAGCTCTTACACGCTGAGCATTGCCGGGCAGGGTAAGCACGGTAACGCTACTGCGCTTCCTTCGGGGCTCCTGTTGTATGAGCTTTGGGAGGAACCTTACCATGGCATGCGGGATAGCGTGGTGTACCGGGGGTGTCGCGGAGATACCTGTCGAACTGCCAAAATAAGAATATACTTTAACTAACGAAACCTCCACGAGAAAGCCTCCTGTTGACCAGGAGGCTTTTCCTCGTTTTACTATGATCGGACCGGAACTATTTGAACAGTGTAAGCGAAAGGATGCCAGGGCGCAGCAGTCCCTGTACATGCTTTATAAGGCGAGGCTCATGGGCCTGTGCCGGCGTTACGCTGCGGATCGCGAGGAGGCCCAGGACATCTTACAAGAAGCGTTCATCAAGATCTTTACGAACATACACCAGGTCTCGGCCGCCGAGAAGTTAGAAAGATGGATGAAGTCTGTGGCCGTACGAACGGCCATTGACCACTACCATAAACGCAAGCGCTCGGTCACCTTCCCTGAAACCGGCAATACGCCGGAGGTTGCCAACGCCGACTACGAAACGATGTTGGATAATCTCACCGACGAATACCTCGTCTCGGTTATCAATGGACTGCCGGAAGGGTGCCGGTTGGTGTTTAACTTGTTTGTGGTGGAGGGATACAGTCACACGGAGATCGCGGGGTTGCTCGGTATTACTGAAGGCACGTCACGCTCGCAACTGCATCACGCTAAATTTCTTTTGAAACAACGACTTACAACGCTGGGAGTAAAACGTTATGAAAAACTTGCCTGAAAATAACTTTTGGAACGAGATCAAAGACCGGCTCGACCACTATGCCGAAGAACCGGCCGATGACTCGTGGGATAAGATCGCTGGGGGGCTCAACAGCGCACCGCGGCCGCGTATTCTCGCGTGGCTGGAGCGGCGTGCGTCATCCACCCCGGTGGGCCTCACGGGATTTGCCTTGCTGGTAGCGCTGGTAGCAGGCGATCAGCCGGCAACAACCTGGAGCGGCTTCGTGGCGAATGCTGAACACGAGGAAGTATATAGCGAGAAAGAGAATGCGACTTCTTCTGATAACACCACGGCATTGACAGTGCCAAAGGAAGCAGCGGTTTCACAACAAGAGCATAACACATCCCGTAGGGTGAAGAGCGCTCGTGAACGGACTGTGCTGCAGGCAAGGGCGTATACCCGTTTCGATGAAACTGCTTCTGTGGAAACACCCGCCACCGTACAGGCCATAGCACAAGAGACAACAGACACAGGCGATGAAGCCTTTGCAAAGAATCAACTGGTATCCCCGGCGGGAGTATCTGCGGTCGATACCGTTGCGCAAGAAGATATCGACAAGAAAGAAAAGAAGGTTGTTGTTCATGCCAGTACGAAAAAAGAGGCAGAGAAAAAGAAGGCACAACTTCACATCCCGATGGTTTACTTCCAGGCAGGGCCTTCTCTGGCGTATCACAAGATAACGCCGTCGACAAACGACGATGTCACTATCACCGGGCTGGAAGAGTCTGGTGTTTTTGCATCCGACCGTGTGGGCTTCTCGCTGGAGGCAGGCTTCCAGTACCGGGTTGCACCGCGACTGGAAGTATATGGCGGGTTGTCATACTACCAGCAGCAGCAACATATACGGTACACGCTGGCCCATGGAGTATCAGGAAGTGTGGCCGGAAACCCTGAAGACGGGTATGTGTTCACACCGGTAACCAGTCAGCAGGAAGTGAACTATACCATGCGCAATGCCGGTGTGTCGGCGGGTATGTTTTATCGTGTGAAAACGCATTTGCTGGAGCATAAGGTGGGCGTCGGATTGTTATACCAGCAAGGCTTCCAAAGCACAGCGGGGGAAGGCAGCGCCTACACCAACAAAGGCTCGAAGTACCTGCAGTACCAGTTGCTGTACCGCATGGAGGCCGGATTAAACGACCATATGCGGCTATACTTCCAGCCGGGCTATACGCACGCGTTCCACGTTGACGAAAAACTGAATGCCCCCTTTACCATCAAACCGTACCGCGCGGGAATAAGTGTGGGGATCGTGTATCTGTTCAAGAAATAAGGACGGGTGCTACGAAGTGCGCATCTGGCGGAAATCATCAGATTTTCGGCGGATGCGCATTTTTTTCTTCGCGCTCACACTCACTCTCACGCTGTTTTTTTACCTTTCCGGCGAAATACATCCTTATGAAATTCCTCCCGGTATTACTGATCACGCTTGTATTAACCGCTTGTACGTCGGCACAGCTCAACCAAACCATGGGGGAGGTCAACAAAGCGATCGGCAAAGACACACCGCTGACGACGACAGAGGTAGCCAATGGCTTGAAAGAAGCATTGGTCAAGGGGATTTCCAATGGTTCGGACATGGCGTCGCAACTGGATGGGTATTTTAAGAATCCCAAGATCAAGATTCCCTTCCCACCCGAGGTAAAGAAGGTAGAAGACAAACTTCGTCAGATCGGATTGGGCGGCGAGGTAGATAAATTTGTCATGACCCTGAATCGTGGAGCCGAAGATGCTGCGAAGGAAGCAAAGCCTATTTTCATCGCTGCGATCAAACAAATGACCATACAGGATGCCTGGGCCATCCTGCGCGGATCGGACAACGCCGCAACGGAATACCTGAAGCGCACGACATCGTCCCTGCTCTACGACAAGTTCAAGCCCGTCGTCCAAAACTCACTGAATAAAGTAAACGCTACCAAATATTACGGCGACATCGTTACCCGCTATAACAAGATTCCGCTGGTGGAAAAGGTCAATCCCGACCTGACCGACTATGCCACCAACAAAGCCATGGACGGTTTGTTCCTGCTTATTGCGGAGGAGGAAAAAAAGATCCGTCTGGACCCTGTGGCGCGCACGACTGAGCTGTTGAAAAAAGTCTTCGGCACCCAGAAATAACCATCTGCCATACAGCCGGGGAGGGGCCTGGAAACCGCGTTGGATATTCCAAACAATCGTTAACTTAGTCGTGCTAGAATAACCAAACCCCTTGTTAACTGTATGGACTTTTTTGACAAACATAAGGCCACACTCGACCGTGCGGTGGCGGCCCTTCATAGTCGTGTATTCTTCGCTAACTTTCCCGAACATCCTGCCCCCGCTGTCTATGGCGAGACCGCCGATGCCGATGGCCAGCAAAAGTTCAAGGACATGCTGGGCAAAAAGTTCGAAGCGTTGCAACAACCGAATCCCTCTGGCTGGGTAGGCCAGGAAGAGTCGCCCTACCTGCAACAGCCGTTGGGTATTTCGTACCCTACCTTTACGGTGCCTGCCTTGATAGACGAGGCACAAAAAGCTTTTCACACCTGGCGCAAAGCTTCGATCGAAACACGCACCGGAATATTGTTAGAATCACTCGAACGCGTTAAAGCCCGTTTCTTTGAGATAGCCTATGCCACCATGCACACCACAGGACAGGGGTATATGATGGCCTTCCAGGCGTCGGGCCCGCACGCTGCGGATCGTGCGCTGGAAGCAATCGCAGCGGGGTATGAAGAGCTGGACCGGTTCCCCTCCAGCGCCCTGTGGGATAAGCCGATGGGTAAGTTTAATGTGCAGCTCAATAAAGAGTGGCGCGCTGTGCCGAAAGGCGTCTCGGTGGTGATCGGTTGTTCGACGTTCCCCACCTGGAACTCAGTTACGGGTATATATGGTAGCCTCGTCACAGGTAACGCGGTCATTGTGAAACCGCACCCCGGCGCTATTCTGCCTATCGCCATCATCGTAGCCGAGATTCAGCGTGTGCTGCAAGAGCAAGGCTATGCTCCCGCAACGTGTCAGTTGGCGGTTGATACCGTGGACGCTACGATTACGAAAGAGCTCGCCGAGCACCCCGCGGTAAAACTGATCGACTTCACCGGCAATGGTATCTTCGGTAGCTACCTGGAGTCGTTGCCGGGCAAGACTGTGTTTACTGAAAAGACGGGTGTCAACTCCGTGATACTCGACTCGGTAGAAGATGCCGACAAGGTCGCGGCCAACCTGGCTTTCTCATTATGCCTCTATAGCGGACAGATGTGTACGGCGCCTCAAAACTTTTATATACCGGCGGGGGGGATCAAAACGCCTACCGGCACACTCTCGGTTGAAGACTTTGGTAAGAAGCTGGCCGAACAGATCAACGGCCTGGTGGATAATCCCAAGGCGGGCCCGTTTGTATTAGGTGCTATTCAAAATAAAAAAACATGTGAGCGCGTGGCCGATGCCGCAAAAATACCAGGCCAGGTGTTGCTGGCGTCGCGTGTGTTTGACAACCCACAATTCAAACAGGCGCGTGTGGCTACCCCGGTATTGATTGCCGTCGATGCTGCGCAGAAAGATGTCTTCGGCAAGGAGCTCTTCGGGCCGATTGCGTTGTTGATCAAAACCAAAGACACCGATGCCAGCATTGCGCTGGCGCAGGAAATGGCCCAGCACCACGGCGCCATCTCGTGCGGTGCGTATACAACAGACCCTGCTGTGAAAGAAAAGATTGCCGATGCCATGTCGCTGGCGGCTACACCGGTATCGTTCAACCTGACGGGGGGCATTTATATGAATCAGAACGCAGCCTTCTCTGACTTTCACGTGACGGGTGGGAACCCGGCCGGGAATGCATCCTTTACCAATCCCGAATACGTGACGCGTCGCTTCACCTGGGTGGGGCACCGCGAACCGGTCAGCAAATAAGTATAGAATATTTTTAAACAGGAACCGTGCACTGGTGTATCACCTGAAGAATTTGTTCAGGGTCATACGCCCAACATGTGTCCCGCAGGGCCTGGACGTTCTGCCGGTATTGCGGATCAGTCAGGACCGTTTGAATGTTGCGGGCAATGTCGGCGGCGGTGTCGTGCACCATATCGCCGCGCACGCCGAGGCCGTGATACGCGACGCGTACGGCATTGCCAGGTGGATCGAGAATAGACTTCACCGGGTATACCAACATGGGCACGCCGGCATCGATGGATTCCTTGATGGAGTTGATGCCGCCGTGGGTAATGAAAAGACCCACATAACGAAGCACGTCCAGCTGGGGTACGGTATCGAAAATATATACCTGCTTGTTTGCGGCGTACGTTGCCGCGAAGGACGTAGCGAGGGAGGCCAGAGATAAGAGTAATATCACAGGTTGGCCGTCAATAGAAGCGATCAGTCGCCGGATGAACTCTTTGGAATGGCTGGCATCTTCGGGTTGCACCGTACCGATGGAACAATAGATGCATGCTTTTCCGTCAGCAATCTCCTGTTGCACCCACCCACGAAAGTTTAAGTAGCGTTCGCTGCCCTCTGTACGCGGTATGCCGACGCGGCGCAGTACACCGATATAGTGTTGCGAAGCTGAATCCGGTATGCCCGGGAAGTTAAGCTCTTTCGGAAGTAGGATGAATTCATGTACATCTTGCAGGGCGAGACCGTAGTAGATTGTTCTGCCGGAAAAGAAATGCCGGGGTATGTTGTTGCGGCGTACGCGCCGGTGCAGAATGGTGCTGTCGTCCATGCCCAGGTATAGCAGCTTTTGTTTCCAGAGACGTTTAAGTCGCTGGCGTTTAGCCTTACGATGGGCGCGGCGTATACCGGCTGCGTCGCCGGGAAAAACTGTGGTGTTGATGGGCGGCACGCCGGGGATCAAAGCGGCCGGCGGCATGGCATGCAGAATTCCGAACCGGATGCCCCTCGCGTGCAAATGGGGGTATAGCACCAGGAAGTCAGTGGACTGCCGGTCGTCTACGAGGATCAGTGTAGGTTGCAGCTCATCCAGCATCCTGGTCAGCTCGTGTGTACGTTCTTTATACAGCCGGTCGCTCCAGCGGTCACACAGCGTGTGGAGGTAGTGCGGCGTGCGCTTTTGTATTGTGTTGACCCAGGCTTCGAAGCCGAGGCCGAAGGGAACGGTCTGCAAAGGATAATAGGAAAAGCCCGACCTCCGCACGTAGGCTTCGAAGAATGCGACGCCGGCAAAAACCACGTCGTATTTAATCAGGAGTATTTCCGCTAAGGGAAAGCAAGGGTTCAAATGGCCCGTCCCATGGTAGCATAAAAAAACAGCGAGCGGCCTGGCCATGGTTAACGTACGCTAGCGGTGCGGATGTAGCGGGCAAACCAATTCGGGAACCACCGCTTGAATGGAACGCCGAAGGTTTCAATACCGCCGATATATACTTCGTTTTTCTTCTTTTCGATGGCCCGCACAATGCGTTGAGCGCACCACTCCGGCGGTTTACCGCGATACGTAGCATCGTCTTGCTTCCCCAGCGGGCTCCCATCACCCGTAACGGCCGACAGCGTAATAGGAGTATGGATAAAACCGGGGCAAATCATCGTGACGGTGATCTTGTCGCGTGTATCCTTCCACAGCTCGGCCCGCAACGAGTCGAAGAAGCCGTGTAGCGCATGCTTGGAGGCCGCATAGCCCGAACGGTAGGGGGTACCGAACGTGCCGACCACGCTGGATACTGTTACAAAATGGCCGGTGCCCCGCTTCATAAAATGAGGCAGGGTATTTTTGGTGAGCGCTAACGCACCGAAGTAATTTACTTCCATGAGCCGCCGGTCTACGTCCAGTGTGGTTTCTTTGGCAAGTCCCCGCTGGCTGATGCCGCCATTGTTGATGAGGATGTCGACATGACCAAAGATCTGTATGGCGGCGTCGGTCGAAAGCCGCAGTGTTTCGGGCTTGGTCAGGTCCAGCGGCAGGATGTGTACCTGTGCCTGGGCGGCCGGTGGGCAGTTGCCCTTTACACGTTCAAGCTCTTCTTTTCGCCGGGCGGAGAGAATGAGGCGCGCACCCTTCGCGGCGAGTGCGTAAACAAGGGCCTCGCCGATGCCGGAGGAGGCCCCGGTGATCCAAACGACTTTGGCGTGTAAGTAACGGCTCATCTATACATGGTTATTTCTTGAATACAAAATACACGGCCAGGATCAGGAATACAAAGCCGATCAGGTGGTTTACCCGAAAGGTCTCGTTTTTGAAAAAGACCAGGGAGAAGAGCATAAACACGGTCAGTGTGATTACTTCCTGGATGACCTTCAGTTCTATTAGCGAAAAGGGCCCGCCATATTCTTTAAAGCCCAGCCGGTTCGCCGGCACTTGCAGCAGGTATTCAAACAGGGCAATGCCCCAACTGATCAGGATGATCGTGATCAGGGGCAGATTCTGGCTCCATTTCATCTCCTTGAACTTGAGGTGCCCATACCAGGCAAAGGTCATGAAGGCGTTAGATAGTGTCAGCAGCAGGATGGTGTATAATACCCTCATACGTGGTGTATAATTTGACGACTAAGGTAAGTGCGGTAGTATAAAAAAAAGCCGCGTGTCGGCGGCTTTTTTTAACAGAATATCATTTTACCAGCTTTTTATACTTGATGCGGTGCGGTTGTTCGTCACCGAGGCGTTTGCGTTTGTTTTCTTCGTATTCGCTAAAGCCACCTTCGAACCACACCACTTGCGAGTCGCCTTCAAAGGCCAGAATGTGCGTACAGACGCGATCCAGGAACCAGCGGTCGTGAGAGATGATGACCGCGCAGCCGGCAAAGCTGTCCAGGGCTTCTTCGAGTGAACGCAGGGTGTTTACGTCCAAATCGTTGGTCGGCTCATCGAGCAGTAACAGGTTGCCACCCTGGCGCAGCGCAATGGCCAGGTGCACACGGTTACGCATACCACCGGAAAGCTCTTTAATTTTCTTCTGCTGGTCCGTACCGTTGAAGTTGAACTTGCCAACATACGCGCGCGAGTTTTGGGTCTTGCCACCCAATTCGATCAGTTCATTGCCACCGGT
>JAESGK010000574.1_pt1 | contig 13394 bp, 12 predicted proteins | sample 9269681 | NCBI WGS metagenome assembly JAESGK01 (sample SAMN14515347, study PRJNA621673) | algae metagenome | isolation source: Timaviella obliquedivisa GSE-PSE-MK23-08B and co-occurring heterotrophs from... | place: USA: Grand Staircase Escalante National Monument, Utah | collected 2006-08-15
AGGACTGGGAAAAATCCATCGAAAGCGCCACCGCCTTCGCCCACATCGCCAGCATCCGCATGCTCACGCGACGAATCGCAAGACACTGCAAACCCGCGTGAACTTCTGAATCGGGCTCTCAGGCGTCCAGCCGGCAACCGATCGCCCAGCTTCGGACATGCCGGCGGGACATGTCGCCGCCGCCGAAACCCTCCGGCGCACAAGCAGAAACCCGGCAGAGCACGCATTGTGATGACCTCGATCCTGACGGCGACGAAACGCCTTATTCTCGACAACGCCGACAAGATGGCGGGACGCCGCGCCGAGTAGCGCGAGAAGGCGGCCTTCTTTCACGAGGAGGACAACCGCTTTCTGCGCTTCGTCATTCCGCAGGGTTCGCGGGTTCTCGAGATCGGTTGCGGCATCGGCGACACGCTGGCGGCGCTGAAGCCCTCGCGGGGCGTGGGGCTCGATTTCAGCCCGGGGATGATAGAAGAGGCGCGCAAGCGCCATCCTGGTCTCGAATTCCATCTCGGCGATGCCGAGGACCCTGCTGCGATCGCGGCCATCGAAGGCCCGTTCGATTTCATCGTGGTCATCGACACGGTCGGCTTTCTCGACGACATTCAGGGCTTTCTCGAACTCCTGCATCCGTTGTGTACGCGCGAGACGCGCCTCGTCGTCGGCTACTTCTCGCATCTGTGGCTTCCGCTGCTGCAACTGGCCGAGCGCACCGGCGCGCGCATGCCGGCGCCCAACGCCAACGTCATCTCTCAGGCCGATCTGAGGGCCTTCGCGGAACTGGCGAATTTCGATCCGGTCAAGTCGGAGTCGCGCCTGCTCTCGCCGGCCCGCCTGTTCGGGCTTGGACGCTTCATCAATCGCTTCATCAGCCCTTTGCCGCTGATCCGGCACCTGGCCCTGCGGCACTACATGGTCGCCCGCTCGATGGTGCAGAAGGATGACGGGCTGAGATCGGCCACGATCGTCATCCCGGCCCGCAATGAGCGCGGCAACATCGAGCCCGCGATCCAGCGCATTCCGCGCTTCTGCGACGACATCGAGATCATCTATGTCGAGGGCAACAGCAAGGACGAGACCTATGAGGAGTGCCTGCGCGTGCAGGCCGCCTATCCGCAATACGACATCAAGGTGATGAAGCAGCCCGGCAAGGGCAAGGCCGACGCCGTCTTCACCGCCTATGACGTGGCGCGCGGCGACGTGCTGATGATCCTCGACGCGGACCTCACCATGCCGCCCGAGCAACTGCCGAAATTCTGGCAGGCGATCCGCTCGGGGCAGGGCGAATACATCAACGGTTCGCGGCTGGTCTATCCGATGGAGGACGACGCCATGCGCTTCCTCAACCTGATCGCCAACCGGACCTTCTCGATCCTGTTCTCGTGGCTGCTGAACCAGCGCTACACCGACACGCTGTGCGGCACCAAGGTGATGCGACGCACCGACTATCTCAGGCTCAAGCAGGGCCGCGCCTATTTCGGCGATTTCGATCCATTCGGCGATTTCGACCTGATCTTCGGCGCGGCGAAGCTGTCGCTCAAATCGGTCGACATGCCGGTGCGCTATGCGGCGCGGACCTATGGCGAGACGCAGATCTCGCGCTTCCGCCATGGCTGGATGCTGCTCAAGATGGTGGTGTTCGCCTTCTTCAAGATCAAGGCGCTGTAAGCCGGGCGCTGCGTCGCGCTTGCGTCTGGCGTGCCGGCGTATCGTCGGCGCTGCCGGCCCTGCCCCATCCGTAGACAGTGCGGCTGGACGGGTGCTAGACGGCTTCGTCCATCATGAACCCGCCTCCGGGCGAGGCGGTCGTCCAAATGACAATACCTTTCAACTGGCCCAAGGTGGCAGGCGAAGAATTCCGCTTCATGGCGGACGCGATCGCCCGGGGAAAACTGGCCGGCGACGGCCATTACACGGCCGCCTGTCACGACGAGATCCTGGCGGTGACCGGCGCCAGCGCCTGCCTGCTCACGCATTCCTGCACGGCTGCGCTCGAGATGGCGGCGCTCATCCTCGATCTCAAGCCGGGCGACGAGGTGGTGATGCCGTCCTTCACCTTCTCCTCCACTGCGAATGCGGTGGCCTTGCGCGGTGCGACGCCGGTTTTCATCGACATCCGGCCCGATACGCTCAACATGGACGAGACGCAGCTCGAAGCCGCGATCACGGACCGCACGCGCGCGATCTTCGTGGTCCATTACGCCGGCGTCTGCGTCGAGATGGATGCGATCGAGGCCGCCATTGCGGGGCGCGACATCGTCATCGTCGAGGACGCGGCCCAGGCCTTCGGCTCGACCTATCGCGGCCGGCCGGCCGGCAATCTCGGAGCGATGGCGGCGTTCAGCTTTCACGAGACCAAGAACCTGATCTCCGGCGAGGGCGGGGCGCTGGTGATGCGGGACGATTCGCACAAGCTGCGCGCCGAGATCATTCGCGAGAAGGGCACCAACCGGAGCCAGTTCTGGCGCGGCTCCATCGACAAATACACCTGGGTCGATATCGGCTCGTCCTATCTGCCGAGCGAGCTTATCGCGGCGTTCCTCTATGGCCAGTTGCTCGAACGCGATCGCATCCTGGCCGAGCGCAGGCAGGTCTGGGATTTCTATCGCGACGCTCTCGCGCCGCTGGTGGAGCGGGGCTACCGCCTGCCTTTCATTCCCGAGCACTGCGAGCACAATGCGCATCTGTTCTATCTGCTGGCGCCCGACGAGCGCCTCCGCGACGGCCTGGTCGCATCCCTCAAGGCGGAAGGCGTCTTTGCGCCGTTCCACTACATTCCGCTGCACAGCGCTCCGGCCGGACTGCGCTACGGCCGCGCCGTCGGCGACCTGCCCCATACAAACGATGTCAGCGGGCGGCTTCTGCGGCTGCCGCTGTTCCCGGCGATTGGAGACCGTGCGGCGGAGGTGGTCGATCGCGTGACTCGCCTTGTCGGCGCGGATATGTCTCGCCGCTCGGCCTGAGACGGCCTTCGCTGTCCGCCCGGCCTGGCGAGCGCATGCCGTGCCGGGCCCGTTACCCTTCGCATCGGCCGGCGAACGCGCCGCCGCTGATGGGAGACGATGATGAAGACGAACGAGTTCACTCGATGACACGGGTCGCGATCCTGCAGTCGAATTATATTCCCTGGAAGGGTTACTTCGATATTATCGGCTCTGTCGATGTGTTCGTTGTGTATGATGACGTTCAATACAGTAAAAACCATTGGCACAATCGCAACAAAATCAAGACTCCATCCGGATCTCAATGGGTTACGATTCCTGTATCCAAAGAAAACGGTTCATTTCAAAATATTGATGAGATCGCTATCGCAAAGCCTTTTGCAAGGAAACATCATCAAACTATTGAGCAGAATTATAGGCGCGCGCCATTTTATCCACTTTATGAATCCGATCTCAAGAGAGTGTATAGTTCAGTCGAATTGTTTGATAGGCTTAGCGAAGTAAATATTCTTTTCCTTGAAGAAATCTCCAGGCTGCTTGGGTTCAGGACCCGATTTGTCCGGTCGACCGGGCTGAGCGCGAGGGGCGGCAGAACCGAACGCCTGATCGGCATCTGCCGGGAACTGGGCGCGACCACATATCTCACCGGCCCGTCCGCGGCAGATTACCTCGATGTCGGTCTCTTCGCCGCCGAAGAAATCAGGGTGGAATGGATGGATTATGGTGGTTATCCGACCTATCCGCAGCTCTATGGCGAATTCGATCATGCGGTCTCGATTCTGGATCTTTTGATGAATACCGGCCCCGATGCGCGCGCCTTTATGAAAGCGCCGCGCATGGCTGCGGGCGCCCTGCCCTGACGCGCCAACGTTCGACATTGGCGGGGACAATGGTTATGTCAGCGCGAGAAGCGGCCTGACGCCGCCGACACGGGACAGCGAAGGACAGGATAGCTGAATGACGGCGCCCAAGCAGCCGAGCGTCTCGATCGTGATCCCGGTCTATAACGGCGAGAGACTGGTCGAGCCGCTGCTCCGGAGTCTGATGCCGGAACTCCTCGCGACGGGACGCAGCTTCGAGATCGTGCTGGTCGATGATGGCAGTCCCGATGCGAGCTGGCCCGCGATCGTGCTCGCAGCAGGCGCCGGGTCGCATGTCCGCGGCGTCAAGCTCAGTCGTAATTTCGGGCAGCAGATCGCGGTCAGCGCCGGCATCGCGCGGGCGCTTGGCGAGAATGTCATCGTGATGGATTGCGATCTCCAGAACCCGCCCTCGGCGATTCCCGCCATTCTGGCGGAACTCGATGCCGGCCATGACATGGTCTATACCGTATCGAGAGCGAGGAACAACGCGACCGATACGATCACGTCGCGGTTGTTCTGGTTTTTGCTGACGCGCGTGCTGCGGGTCAATATCGTCAAGCACCAGCTGATGATGCGTGGCATGTCCTCGCGGTTTGCGCAGGCTTACGCCGCCTACAAGGAAAACACGCGCACGGTGGCTGGAATCGTCAGCCACATCGGATTTCCGTATACTGTCATCGAAGTCGAAAACGCGCCAAGAGAAATCGGTAAGAGCAATTACAATTTCTTTAAAAGATTTAACTTAATGATCGAAATGATTATATCTATCACGACGGCTCCGCTAAGTATATTAATATACGTCAGTCTCTTCACGTTCCTTTGCACGACTCTCATCGCGATCTATTATATCCTGATTAGCCTCGCAGGTTTGGGCTTGTCAGGCTTCACAAGTATCATGATCGCGATATTCTTTTTTGGAAGCCTTATCACCTTGATTTTGGGCGTTATAGGTCTTTATCTAGCTAATATTTATGTCGAAGTTCGGCGTCGGCCACTCTATTTTGTCGAGAAGGAGGTTTGATCTTGGGTAGCGAAAAGATCATGTCCGATCGGCGCGTTCTTTATGGTCAGAGCTTTCATCTCCATGGCGACAGCCCGCACGGCGCCTATCGGAACGCCGAACTGACGCAAAACATTCGCTTCGACGCGCTGTTGCGGCATATCGAGCCGTTCTTCCTCAAGGGTTCGACCATCCATGACATCGGGTCCGGGCTTTGCAATCTGTATGAATTTTTATCCGTGAACCGCGGTCTGGGCCACATGACCTACTCGGCTTCGGAAATCGTTCCCGAGATGGTGGACCTGTCGCGGCAGAAATTCCCTGGCATAACGATCGACAACCGGAACTTTCTCGCTGAAGCTGTCACGGATCGATACGATTTCATCGTCTTGAGCGGGGCGTTGAATTCACAAGGCGAGACCGAAGCGTCGAACTGGAAGGTCATGTCTCTCGCGCTGATTGAGAAGATGTTCCTTCAGGCCGACAAGGCCATTTCTTTCAATTTTTTGACGTCCTACAGAACATTCTCCGATCCATCGCTGCACTGTTTCGACCCGCGAGAGATGTTCGATTTCGCCATGACGCATCTGTCGCGGTTCGTGACCATCGACGCCGCATACCCGCTCCACGAAAGCACGATAACCGTCTTCAAGAAGGACTTCGTCGCCTCGCGGCATGCTGAGAGCGAACTGGCGAAGTATTTTCGATGACGGACGGTTCATCGCAGGGTGACGAAGCCTCCGCTCCGCGCGTTCTGATCATTGGCGCGGGCGTGTGTGGCCTGGCGGCAGGCGTCGAATTGACCCGGGCCGGCGTGCCGGTCGTGCTGGTGGAACGGTCGGCGCAGGTCGGCGGCCTTTCGCGAACGCTCTACCTTGAAGGGGAAGCGTTCGAACTCGGGCCGCATATCTATTTCGATCAGGACGAGGACGTCGTCGCCTACTGGCGCGGGCTGATCGGCGACGGGCTCAAATCCCATGTTCGACGCAACAAGCTGTACTACGCGGGCGCCTTCATTCACTCGCCCCTTAAGCTGGGCGATGCGCTGGTCCGGATCGGCCCGGTGGCAATCGTGCGGATGCTTGCAAGCTATCTCTGGGCGCGCCGGACGCGCAAAATCCCCGGAAATGCGCGCGATTGGGTTGTTGCAAATTTCGGCGTAGAACTCTTCGAGCGTTTTTTTCGGGTCTACAATGAGAAGATATGGGGCCTCGATAGCAGACAAGTCGATGCGGACTGGGCCGGTCAGAGAATCAAGGCAAGTCTTCCGACGCTGATCCTGAATGCCTTCCGGCGCGGCTCTAGGGAGTCGATCAGGACCTTCTATTTTCCGGAGGGGGGCTCGGACGCCATCAGCGAAGCGCAGGAGCGCCTGATCCGCAACAGCCCGACAGCGGAGATTGCTCTCGATACCGTTCCGACCAGGATCGTGAAGCAAGCGGGCGGCTTTGTCGTCGATTTTGCCGGCGACCGACCATCAGAGCGTTTTACGCATGTCATCGCAACCAGCCATCTGCGAGATATCGTCAATCTGTTCGCAGCCGAGATCGACGATATGATCGTCATCCAGGATAATCTGGATCGATTGATCTATCGCAATATCGTGATCGTCAACTTCATCTACGCCGACCGCGACTTTGAAAATATGAGTGAGCACTGGATCGACGTTCACGATCCTGATGTCAAAGCGCTCAGAGTGACGAATTTCAGGAACTATCAGAAAAAAGATAATATGGATATCGCAGCAGTCGGCGTCGAATACAACTTCTCGCCTGGCGATGCGACGGATTCGATGACGGATGCGGAAATTGTCTCTCTGGCCAGAGCCGATCTTCTTCGTATGGGATTGGCTGAAGCCGATCCGCTGGCTCACTCCGTGGTCCGCATCGGTGACGCCTATCCCGTCTACTTCAAGGGCTACAAGCAGACGCTCGCGCCGATTTTCGACGCCCTGGCGCGCATAGATGGCTTGATTCTGGCAGGACGCAACGCAATGTATAAGTGGAACAACATGCACCACTCGGTCAAAACTGGCCTTCTGGCCGCGCAGAATGTCATGGGCGCAAAGCATGATCTGAGTCTGATCAAAGGCAAAGTCACTTTAGGCAAAGAGAGCAATTGATCTCTCAGAATTCTATTCGGAGGTAAGCTTGGACATACCAGCCTGAGGCCTGCCGTCATCGACATCGTCTCGCTTCTCTCTACGAGCAAGGCCCCTGGAAAGCATTCCAGCTCGAAACGACGTCCAAAAATTCTTGCGATCGGGTTAGACACAGCATGATACCGCATTCCAGACCGATGCTCGGCGAAGCGGAAATCGAGATGTGCGCCGAGGTCATTGCAGGCGGAATGCTGATCGGAGGACGTGTCACCGAAATCTGGAGGTCGCGGATCGCTGGTCCGAGCGCGAATTTGCCAGCGCAGCTCTTCTGTAGCGGTCGGCAAGCCCTACGGGCCGCGCTCGCTGCCCTCATGCTTCCACCGGGGAGCGGCGTGGTTGTTCCGACCTATGCCTGCGAAGCCGTCGCATGGGCGATCCGTGCAGCGGGTTTGCGGATTGTCCCCTGCGATAACGGTCAGAAATGGTTGTCGACGCCGGAGACCGTCGAGATGGTGATCGACGATGGCTGCGGCGCCATTCTGCTGGCGCCTCCGTTTGGCCTTCTCCAGTCGGCGGCGGCGTTCCGGCGCTTTGGCGTGCCGATCATCCATGATCTGTGTCAGGCGTCGCCGCAAACATTCTGGAGCAGCCCAAAATCCGAACTCGGCGATATTGCTGTTCTTTCATTTCACCCGACGAAGTATCTGTGCGCGGGCGGTGGCGGCGCTACGTTCGATTTGGCAGGCAATTACCGTCATGTGCTTGAGACCATCGAACAGGAATGGTTTGAGGTGTCGCCTTTCGGGGAACTGCAGGCGGCGCTTGGAAACGCCCAGCTCGATCGACTGGAAGCGTTCGGCCAGCGTCGTTCCAAACTGTTCGATACGTATTGCGATGTGCTGCCTCGAGAGATCATCACAGCCCTGACCGAGGCCATGGACGTGCCTTCATCTGCTCTTCATCGGATGCCGCTGCTGCTCGGACCAGGCATTCCGGTTGGGCTATTCGACAGCTTCGCTTCGCGAGATGTCACCGTCCGCCTTGGCGTCGACAATCTCATCCATCGGAAACTGGGGCTGCCGGACGAACAGTTTCCGAACGCGATCCTGGCCTTCGACCAAACGCTGTCGGCGCCTTTCCATCCTTCATTGAGCGACGCGGAAGCTGATCGCGTAGCATCGGCGCTCGCTGCTCTTCTTTAGGGCTGCGTATCTGGATTCGGGTATAAACTCTCGATGAATTCCTTCCTGAACACCGTCAACGTACATTCGTAGAGCGGATAAGCCGCCTCCAGATGCACGAAATTCGAAAGCTTTCTCGTCACATGATCGAACACGTCGCGTGGATCGATATAGAAAAGGTCTGGGTTCGAGAATGTGCGGTAGGCCGTCAGAAAATTAAACGCGATTCCTTTATCGGCGCGCTCGAACATTTTATCGATCAAAGTCAGGCAAAATTTCCACCAAGCGTCATGCTGCACATTTCCCGGTATGTTGAGCGTTCCGCTTAATACAACAAAATCATAGCGATCATCGTATCGTTCATCGATAAAATCCCGGTTGAACAGTGTTATATCCGGGTATTTTTCACGGGCGCGATCGTTCATTTCCTCAACGATTTCCGTGCCCGAGTAGACCACATTCCGACCTAGTCCCTTCAGGTCGAGGAAGTGCTTCAGATCACAGATGCCAGACCCGACGTCGTGCACCGTGGTGCGTTCGGAAAAATGCGGTGCGAGCCTGCCGATCAGGGATTCGAATCGCAGATACTGGGTCAGTTGGTTGTTCTGAAAGGTCCCGAGCGGACTGTCCCCATGAGTGAGAAAATTGCTGCGATACGCATCCCGCTGCCGGGTGATGATTTCATCGATTTCCATGGCCGCCGACTTGCTCCTCGATCAAGAACTAACGCCGCTGCGGGCCTCAGTGTATATATTTGCCAGATATGCGCCCATAATACATAAATATAAAAGCAGGGATGCCTCATAATATGATCGCCGCAGTTCATAAAGTAATTCTAGCGACGTATCGTTCAATATTGAGTGGGCAATATAATATACCGTTTCTATATAGTAATTTCAGCCAGAATTAACGATAAGTATTATCCCAGATACGATAAATATATTTCCGACGATCAACTGCCAGCTTATCGATTCGTTCAGCAAGATCAGGGAGCCGGCCAATATTAGAGGGTAGGATATGGCGGAAAGAGAATAGGCGATCGAGAGGGGGACGCGCGAAACGCCGGCATACCAGAGAAAGGCAACGACCAGGATGATCGCGGCGCCGAGCCACATCTGCCAGTCTCCAGCCAGCGCCCTGAAATAGACCAGCGTCGTATCGACTGCGAACGGCATAACGCCCCGCTGAGACAGGCGGGCCTTGATGAGGATCTGCGCTACAGCCAGCAGACAACTCGCTACGAGAATCTGCGATATCCCGATGCTGCGGCTGTCGATCGTCATGTCTGGTCCTGCGCTCCGGCCTGTGCACATAAAGTCATACCGGCCCGAAATCCAGCCTCGGCATTTTCGGCAACACGCCGGTGCGGCGCCTGCCCCGTGTGGATGTCAGCCTATCCGACAATGCGGCCTGCGGTTCAACCGCGCCGTCCCTCTTGCTTGACAGGAATTTGCAGGCAGGCTGTCACCGCCATCGCTTGAACGACCCGCCTCGCCTTAACCCCGGCACATTGGTCGCCGATAAGCATGGCAAAGGCCATGCGTGGCGGCGCCGCTGTTTGCCTGCCGCAAAGAAGCGGGGTCTCATCTCGGCAAAAGCGGAACCAACCCGTCGCCGCGCCGTTCAAGGAGGTCTGGCGCGAACGCTGTATGTCTGGAGCAAGCGTACATACCCCCGTCGCCCGTGTCGGGCAGCTTTCTTCAGGGCATCGCGACATCTCGGTCGGCGATGGGTGAGAGGGCTCAGCCTATGAAAACCGCAGGATTGGAAAAACGAAGCGATGCCGAATTTCGACGAACGCGATCGGGTCAGGTCGAGTTTCATGGCGGGCCTGATCGCGGGACGCGGAATCGAGATCGGCGCGGGCCCGTTTCCGCAAGCATTGCCGCAGCAGGCGCAGGCCTCCCACTACGACATCAGGCCGGAGCGGAGCGCGGCCGCCCTGTTTCAGGCGCCGGTGGTCAACGCCAGGCCCATGGCGGCGATCGCCGGGGACTTCCCCGACGGCGCCGACTTCCTGATCGCCCATAATGTGCTCGAGCATGCGCCCGACCCCATCGGCACGCTCCGGAACTGGAATGCTTACGTGCGCGATGGCGGGATCGTCCTGTTGTCCCTGCCGCATCTCTGGTTCTGTGCCGACGCCAACCGCCAGATTCCGGGCCTCGATCACCTTATCCAGGATCATCTTGCCTCGGCTGACGGCGACGATTTCTCATCGCGCGAGCATGCGGCGGCCTTCATCCTCGGATGGTCGAAAGAATTTGCCGCCGCAGAGAATGTGCAAGACATTCCCGCCTTCTCGCAGCGGGCGCTCGACAGCATTCGCACCGCCAAGCACGATCTGCACTGGCATGCGCTCGACACCGAACTGAGCCTGAAGATCGTCGCGGCGGCCGCGATGTTCGCAGGCGTGACGATCGAGGTGCTCAAGGTCGCCTCGCCGGAGATGCGCCAGACCGTGGGCGACATCCTGATCGCCTACAAGATCGTCCGGCGCGGACCGGTCTCCGATGCCGTGGGCAGGCTCGTCACGGCCGCGAGTGACGTCCGTTCGGCGCTCGATGCGGTCGCGGCCGTAATCGAGGCCGGTCTCCCGTCGCGGCCGGCCGGGCCCCGCGCCATGCTCCTGCGAAGGCCGTTCTCGTCGGAGGGCCTCTGCGCGACCGCGCCGATTCCGCCGGAACTCCTCGCCGCCGACGCAACGCTCACGATCGAGGAGGATGGACTGCCGCTCGGCCCCGCCGAGAGCCTTCATGACGAGATCCGCCAACTGGGCGGCGGCCGCTTCTCGATCTGGGGCGATCGGGTCTACTTTTCCGCCTCCGATGGCAGCGACTGCAACAGAAACGGGCGCAACTATCTCATCAGCGCCGGCGGGCGTGGCTGAGCCTGAGGCGTCTTCGTATTTGTCTATGGTTCCGGTCGAGCGGCGCGCTCAGCCAAGCTGTTCAGGGATCGTGATCGTTGATTCAAGCAAATCATAGGTGATGAGACCTGTGCGCGGGTCGGCGTAGACGGTGGTGGCCTGCCTGTTTCGGACGCGTTCATCGCCGCCATCGCAGTTGCGCGCTGATCCGAGCTTTGCGCGATCAGATGGCTGCCATGACGATCGATCGGGTGCGCTTGAGGTTGTAGGCGATGGGGGTGAGGTGAACCTGGACGGCGGCTTTGGCGAGGCCACGCCATCGCATCCGCCGCAGCCCGTAGGATCGCTTCCATGTCCCGAAGATCTTCTCGATCCTGGCGCGAACGCGGTGGATCGACTGGTTCCAGGCCTGGAGGCGAGCCTGCACCTCGGCTTCGTCGCGCCCCCACATGCCGGTGGCGACGACGCACGGCGTTCCGCCCCTGGCACGAACCGCGTCGCCGAAATACGAGCCGCGATAGGCGCTGTCGGCGAACACCTCTCCGGGATCATCCGGCAGGGCGTCCGGACCGGCACGTCCGTCATTGACGTTGGCCGGGGTGACCGAGATCTTCTCAACCAGGGCGCTCGTGGCATCCGCGCCGACATGGGCCTTGAAGCCATGCACAGCCGGTTTGCCCTTGTGCTTCACCCATCGGCCATCGTCGTCGCCCTCGCTCGCCGAGGCGATGACGGTGGCGTCGACCAGCGTGCCGGTCTTGACCGTGACCGCCCTGGCCTTGAGCTGGGCCGTCACAGCTTCGAACAAGGTCCGATCGAGGTTGTGCTCAACCAGCTTTCCGCGATAGCGCACGAAGGCGGTGCGCTCCGGCGTCACCTCGGAGCGCGAGAACCCGCAGAAGCGGCGGAACGAGGCGCGGTCATCGAGTGCCTCGGCCAGCTTCACATCGGACAGATCATACCAGACCGACAGCAGCAGCACCTTGAACATCGCCAGCGGAGGCCAGGCCGGCTCGCCCTTGGTCGCAGGATACAGCGGCCTGAGCAGCTCCGCGACAGGATTCCAGTCGATCAGGCCATCGAGCTCATCCAGCGACGATGCGCTCCGCGCGCCAATCACAAAGCCAAGCTGCTCCTGGCCGATCGAACGATGCGCCATCGTTGCTCTCCATTCCGGAAAGCTCAATGGAATCAGGTATCAAGACAGCTGTCTACGCCGACCCGCGCACAGGTATCATGATTGTGTTGCTTGAACCGTACCTTCAAACGAATCGAAGGCGCAATTGACAGAACAGGCAGGCTATTGCGCCATCTTGGTTCAGGCCCGATACTGCCCCGCCCAAGTGCCCCATTGATAGATGCCGAGGTCATGGAAGAGCCCCTCGCGTATGCCCTTTTCAACGAATGGTCTGACCAGAGCGGCCTTTTCGGACGCCTCCTCGCTTTCAATGTCGTCGAAAACGACAAACGCGCCGTTATAAAGGAAGGGCTTGTAGAGATTGAAATCACGCTCAACGTGTCCATCGCTGTCAATGAAAATCAATCCAATTTTTTCATCGCTAAGAGCACATTTTACTAATTCAATAGAATGTGGGCTGTCATTTAATCCCTGTATAATGGTTACAACATCACTAACGTCAAATTTTGCAAGATTTAATTTTAAGTCACCTAAAATATCTTTAGATGGCAATTGAGGATGATTTTCATATACGCCGCCTAGTTGGACAGAGCTGCCTATCTCAACGGTGATAATGCGGCGACCGGACGGCTTTATTGCATGTGCTTGAACAATTGTAGAGCCGCCAATGTATGGTCCTAGCTCCAATACAGGGCCTTTAGACATAAGAGAAAATTGCCACAGCAGAGATAACGTCTGCGGATGGAGCATCGATATTTTATTTGCCTCACCTACAATGCTCGAATGGGGTCCATTCTCATATGAATTGGCGAGCTTAAGCGCTGTTTCTTTTGAAATATACATTACGTACACCGTCTTATTCCAACAAGCGCCACATTTCTGCAGTATATGCTATATATGATACTAACATGGCAAGATCTTGTCATTCCATGTGGTTGTATGAGCGTCACTGACTCACAGAGCCTACACGATTGCAAGCAGCAATGCGCCGCGTCACGAATTCAGGGACCGAGTCGCCGTGCAGGATCCGTGATCTTGGCCAAGCGGAATGGCTCCCTGGACGGCCTTGGCAAGGCAGAATCGGTATTCAGAGCCCCCATATTGAGCGGAATCACTGTCCGGAAAAGCGCTATGCGCCGCCGGGATCAATCCCCCTTATTTCCACCTTCCACCCCTGAGAGCCCGATTCAGAAGTTCACGCGGGTTTGCAGTGTCTTGCGATTCGTCGCGTGAGCATGCGGATGCTGGCGATGTGGGCGAAGGCGGTGGCGCTTTCGATGGATTTTTCCCAGTCCTTGGC
>JAESGK010000575.1_pt1 | contig 13317 bp, 15 predicted proteins | sample 9269681 | NCBI WGS metagenome assembly JAESGK01 (sample SAMN14515347, study PRJNA621673) | algae metagenome | isolation source: Timaviella obliquedivisa GSE-PSE-MK23-08B and co-occurring heterotrophs from... | place: USA: Grand Staircase Escalante National Monument, Utah | collected 2006-08-15
AGGCGATCGCGGTTATGCTCGCAGCGAGCGATATCGGTCCAGGCCATCGGAAACCCCATTTGATTCAGCACCAAACGGGAATCACAACCTGCTGATATCGCTCAACTCCTTTTCAATCGGGGTCTTAAGCTGCTGGCTCTCGCGACCGGCGAAAGCCTAACGTGGCTGCCGCACTTCCTAAAATGGCTTGATCTTAAGATCAGCCGACCGAACCTATGATTTTTGATGTAGCTAAGCGTGGCTTCGAGTGCGAGATGGGCTGGGCGAAGTTGCGAGAGGAGCGAGGGGAATAACTTTCCTTGTCGCCCGAGGGGAGAGGTAAGAACCTGCGCTTTTCGTTTGTGCCCGACGCCCCCGCCCGCTATCCCCTGTCGATGATCTCCACCCTTCTCGTCTTTCTCGGCGCCGGAATCGGCGGCGTGCTGCGGCACGGCGTCAATCTCGTTTCGCTGAAATCCTTCGGCCCCGGCTTTCCGATCGGCACGCTGGCGATCAACATCGTCGGCTCCGGGCTGATGGGGCTGGTGGCCGGCTGGTTTGCGTTCAAGGCCGGCGAGGGCTGGCCGCAGGAACTGCGGCTGTTCCTGACAACCGGCATCCTCGGCGGCTTCACCACCTTTTCGGCCTTCTCGCTCGATGCCATCCTGCTCTGGGAGCGGGGCGAGGTTTTGCTGGCGGCCGCTTATGTCGGAGGCTCGGTCGCGCTGTCTCTGGCCGCGCTTGTCGGCGGGCTTGCGATCATGCGGGGGCTGACATGAGGACCGGCGGCAAGGGAACAAGCGGGCCGAAAGGCAAGGGCGCTCCGCGCGGCGGCAGGCCGCCTGCACCGGGCGCGCCCAAGGGCAAGCGCCCCAGCCATGACGCCCGCCGCCCGGCCCGCGCCTCGACGAGGCCCCGCCCCGAGCGCGAGGAGGCCGTGATCAACATGGAGCCGACGCGCGATCCCAAGCCGCATCATCCAGCGCCGAGGCCGGCCGGGCCGCGCAAGCCTACTCCCGAGCGCAAGCCCGCGCCAGCGCGCAAGCCGCCCGTCACGGACGCGCCGACGCGCGCCGAGGTGAAAGCCGAGACGGCGCAGGTGCTGGCCACCGGCGTGCAGCAGCTCGTGGTCACGGCCGACGAGAACGAGATGCGAATCGACCGCTTTCTCGAAAACCGGTTTCCGCAGCTCTCCTTCAGCCATATCCAGCGCATCGTCCGGAAGGGCGAGTTGCGCGTCAACGGCAAGCGCGCAGACAGCAAGGACCGGCTCGAAGAGGGCCAGACGGTCCGCATCCCGCCGCTGAAGCTCGATCCGCAAGAGCAGCGCCCGCGCTCGCTCAGGGCCGACGACGACACGCTCGGCTTCCTGCGCTCGATCACGCTCTACGAGGATGACGACGTCATCGTGCTGAACAAGCCGGCGGGACTGGCCGTGCAGGGCGGCTCGGGCACCGTGCGACATGTCGATGGCATGCTCGATGCGATGATGGGCAAGGACGGGCAGAAGCCGCGCCTCGTCCACCGGCTCGACAAGGACACGGCCGGCTGCCTCGTCATCGCGAAATCGCGTTTCGCCGCTGCGACCCTTGCAAAAACCTTCCGCTCGCGCTCGGCGCGCAAGGTCTACTGGGCGCTGGTCGCCGGCGTGCCGCGCGTGCGGCAGGGCCGGGTCTCGACCTATCTGGCGCGCGAGGAAGCCTATGACGGCGACCAGCGCATGGCGGTGGCGCAGCATGGCGACGACGGCGCGATGCATGCCGTGACCTATTACGCCGTGGTCGAGACCGCAGCCCAGAAGCTGGGCTGGCTCTCGCTGAAGCCGGTGACGGGGCGCACCCACCAGTTGCGCGCGCATGCCGCCCATATCGGCCACCCCATCGTGGGCGACCCGAAATATTTCAACATCAAGAACTGGGAGATGCCCGGCGGCATCCAGAACAAGCTGCACCTGCTGGCGCGGCGCATCGTGCTGCCGCATCCGCGCGGCAAGGGCACGATCGACGTCAGCGCGCCGCTGCCGCCGCATATGCGCCAGTCCTGGAACCTGCTCGGCTTCGAGGACGCGCATTACGACCCGATCGTGGACGCGCCGGACGAATAGGATTCGCAGCTGACGGAGCGTAAGAGAACAGTTGCGGAACAAAATGAACTATGTTCTAATTTTGTTCCCTTCGCTCTCACGCAGGTGCTCCGATGATCCGTTTCGTCTCCGCGCTCGCCGGCCTGTCTCTTTCGTTCTTCGCCATCCAGCCGATCGCCGCCCAGACGGCTCAGCCGCGTCCGGCGGTCGCCGTTACGGCGACCGATGCCAACGATCCCATTCCGCGCGCCGCGCGTGCAAAGGCGCGGCAGGAGTGCCTGTCCGACAATGTCGCGCTCTCGGGCGAGGATCTGCGGGGCGCGATGCGGGTGTGCATGCAGGCAAAATTTCCTGGCATCCAGCTTTATGCCCGCGACGGGCTGACGCGCGACGGCAAGCCGACGGCCGCGACCGCGCGCGCCGCCTGCAAGACCGAGATCGACGCGCGCGGTCTCGACGGCTCGGCCCGTACGGCGGCGCTGGTCGCCTGCTTCAACGGCAAACGGCCCGATCTCGCGGCGCTGGCCGAGTGCCGCAAGGATGGCAGGGCGAAGGGGCTGGACGGCGAGGCTCTGCGCAGCGCCGTCAACGACTGCGTCCGCGACAGGCAGTCCTGATGTCGGCGCACGGCGCGCCGTGCATGAGCGGGGCGCGCCGGTCTCGATGGCGATGCGCGTTAATCCGCGCTACGGCGTGGCATGCAACTCGTCATCTTCGACCTCGACGGCACGCTGATCGATTCAGAGGCCATCATCCTCGGCGCGCAGGTCGAGGCGTTCGCGCAATGTGGGCTGGTTCATCCCGGGCGTGAGGCGGGCCTGGGCGTCGTCGGGCTGACGCTCGACATCGCGCTGATGCAGTTGGCAGGGCTCCAGCAGCCAGACGACCGGCTAACGGCGACCTACAAGGACGTTTTCAACGCAATGCGCCATCGCGCCGGGAGCGATCCGGCGCTGGATGAGCCGCTCTATCCCGGCGTCGCCGCGATGCTGGCTTCACTGAAGGCGCGGCCGGGCCTCAAACTCGGCATCGCCACCGGCAAATCGCGGCGCGGGGCCGACTACATCGTCGAGCGCCATGGCTGGGAGGGACTTTTCGCCACGATCCAGACCGCTGACGACGCGCCCTCCAAGCCCGATCCGGGCATGATCCTGCGGGCGCTCTCGGAGACCGGGGCCACTCCAGCCGGGACCGCGATGGTCGGCGACAGCTCTTTCGACATCGAAATGGCGGTCTCTGCCGGCGTCGTGCCGGTCGCGGTGTCGTGGGGGTTCCAGCCGGTGGCGCGGCTTCAGGCGCTGGGTGCGCGCTTTGTGCTCGATCAGGCCGATGAAATGCCTGGCTTGCTCGATGGCATGGCCGCTACCGCGCCCGCCTGACCCTCGAAGATGACGCTGTGACGCATTGATCCCTCATCCTGAGGAGCGTCGCAGACGCGTCTCGAAGGATGCTCCAGTTCGCACCGGAACTTTCTGGACGATCCTTCGAGACGCCGCTTTGCGGCTCCTCAGGATGAGGGCGTGAGATCGGGCGAACGGCCGCTTGATTCAGAGAGGTGCCATGCTTTCCAAAACCCTACAGTCATCTTTGCGAAACTACGTCAGATCAGGCCCGTTTAACCTGAATATCCGTTCAGACATCGGCATTAACCTCCTGCTGGCAACGCGACCCCATAGTGTTCCTGCAACAGGGACATACCGGCGCATAACAAAGCCGGACAGGGGTTGAATTATGATTGGTCATGAACTTCGTGAATTCGTCGATCGTGTGCTGGACCAGCACATGATCGACGAAGAAGACGTCAAATTGCTTCAGCGTGATGTCATGCTGGATGGCAGCGTCAACCGGGATGCGATCGACGTTCTGATCGCGCTCGACCGCGCCGTCAGCGACAGTTGCAGCGCTTTCGCCGACTATCTTGTCGCGCTTGTCGTCGATTATGCCGTCTGGGAGAGCCGCCCGACCGGCGTGATCGACCGCGACAAGGCGCATTGGCTGGTGACGACGCTCTCGGCCGGGGACGGCCCGACGGTGACCGCCCAGCGCATCGCCTTCGAGATCGTCCGCGAGGCCGAACGCTGCGACGAGGCGTTGCTGGGTTTTGCCCTGCGCAGGGGCGCGGCCAAGTCGCGCGGCTTCGACGCTGGCCGCATCCTGCTGGCGAGCTGAGCGGACAAGGCGGATCACGATCGGGCATGTGCCCGATCGCCGAGGCGGAATCCGGCTTTTCGGACTGCCCCGCGACTTGCCAGCGGCCAAACTTTTGCATCAATGGACGCCGGCTGCGGCGTCGCATAAACCCCGGCTGTGACAGTGCCTTTTGGCCGCCGGGAGACGCAGCCGATGTTCTCGAAAATCCTGATCGCGAACCGGGGCGAGATCGCCTGCCGCGTCATCAAGACGGCGCGCCGCATGGGCATCGCGACGGTCGCGGTCTATTCCGACGCCGACCGCGACGCGCTGCATGTCGAGATGGCCGACGAGGCCGTGCATATCGGCCCGCCCGAGGCCGCGAAATCCTATCTCGTCATCGAGAAGATCATCGAGGCCTGCAAGGCGACGGGCGCTGAAGCCGTGCATCCGGGCTACGGCTTCCTGTCGGAACGCGAGGCCTTCGCCCAGGCGCTGAAGGATAACGGCATCGTCTTCATCGGTCCGAATCCGGGCGCGATCGCCGCGATGGGCGACAAGATCGAATCGAAGAAGGCAGCGGCGGCAGCGAACGTCTCCACCGTGCCGGGCCATCTCGGCATCATCGAGAGCCCCGAGCATGCGGTCACGATCGCCGACCAGATCGGCTATCCCGTGATGATCAAGGCCTCAGCCGGCGGCGGCGGCAAAGGCATGCGCATCGCCCATTCGGCGGGCGAGGTCGCCGAGGGCTTCGCCCGCGCCAAATCGGAGGCGGCCTCCTCCTTCGGCGACGACCGCGTCTTCGTCGAAAAGTTCATCGTCGATCCGCGCCATATCGAAATCCAGGTGCTCGGCGACAAGCATGGCAACGTGATCTATCTCGGCGAGCGCGAATGCTCGATCCAGCGCCGCAACCAGAAGGTCGTCGAGGAAGCCCCGTCGCCGCTGCTCGACGAGGCGACGCGCCGGAAGATGGGCGAGCAGGCGGTCGCGCTGGCCAAGGCCGTGAATTACGACAGCGCCGGCACGGTCGAGTTCGTCGCCGGCCAGGACAGGTCGTTCTACTTCCTCGAGATGAACACGCGGCTGCAGGTCGAGCATCCGGTCACCGAGATGATCACAGGCGTCGATCTCGTCGAGGAGATGATCCGTGTCGCCTATGGCGAAAAACTCCGGATGTCGCAGGCCGATGTGAAGCTCAACGGCTGGGCGGTCGAATCCCGTGTCTATGCCGAGGACCCGAAGCGCAACTTTCTGCCCTCGACCGGGCGGCTCGTGACCTACCGTCCTCCAGCCGAGGGGCCCGATGGCGTGGCGACCGTCCGCAACGACACCGGCGTCTTCGAGGGCGGCGAAATCTCGATCTATTACGACCCGATGATCGCCAAGCTCGTCACCCACGCGCCGACGCGGAAGGCCGCAATCGAGGCGCAGGGCAGGGCGCTCGACGCCTTCGCCATCGACGGCATACGTCACAACATTCCGTTCGTCTCGGCGCTGATGCATCACCCGCGCTGGATCGAAGGCAACCTTTCGACTGGCTTCATCGCCGAGGAGTTTCCGGAGGGTTTCGCGCTGCCGCAGCCGGTGGGCGAGGTCGCGCTCAGGATGGCCGCGATCGCCATCGCCTGCGACCACCGGCTCAACCAGCGCAAGCGCAACGTCTCGGCTCAGATGCAGGGCTGGCGCAAGGTCGCCTTCGATCGCACGCGCATCGTCACGCTCGGTGGCGAACGCTTCGAGGGCCAGGTCGCCGAAGGCGTGACGGAGCAGGGCGGTTCGATCACGATCGCGTTCGGCCAGCGTGCGCTGACGCTCGCCAGCGTGTGGACGCCGGGCGAGCCGGTCTGGCGCGGCACGATCGACGGTGTCGCGGTCGCGGCGCAGGTTCGGGCGATCCTGAACGGCGTGTCGCTTGGCCATGCCGGCGCCTATGCCGACGCCCATGTCTACACAGCCCGCGAGGCGCAGCTTGCCGCGCTGATGCCGGTCAAGGTCGCGGCCGACACCGGCAAGTTCCTGCTCTGCCCGATGCCGGGGCTGGTCAAGGCTGTTTCCGTCGCGGTCGGGCAGGAGGTCAAGGCCGGCGAGGCGCTCTGCATGGTCGAGGCGATGAAGATGGAGAACGTCCTGCGCGCCGAGAAGGACGTCACCATCGCCAAAATCCTGGCGAAGGAGGGCGATTCGCTCGCGGTTGATGCGGTCATCATGGAGTTCGCCTGAAGCGCCGGATCGGATCGCAACTTCATCCATTCATCCCTGCCGTCATCCCGGGGCAAGCCCGGGATGACGTCGAGGGGGTGACTGTTGCTCAGCCCTCAAGACGGCTCGTCCGCCTTGCCAACCGCGCCCGCCGAACCGACAATCGCGAGAACGACAACGAGGAAAGCGCCGGCATGCTGACGATCTGGGGGCGCATCAGCTCCATCAATGTACAAAAGGCGGTCTGGGCCGCCGGCGAAGTCGGGCAGGTGTTCGAGCGGATCGATGTCGGCGGGGCTTTTGGCGGCAATCGCGAGCCGGCCTATCTCGCCAAGAACCCGAACGGCCAGATCCCGACGCTGGAAGACGGCGATGTCTGCATCTGGGAATCCAACAGCATCGTGCGCTATCTCGCGGCGCGCTATGGCGCGGGGTGGATCTGGGAGGAGGACCCGGCGCTGCGGGCCGAGGCCGACCGCTGGATGGACTGGATGATCGCCGAATTGCAGCCGGCCCTGACGCCGGCGTTCTGGGGACTGATCCGCAAGGACACGGTCCGCGCCGGCCCGGCCGAGATCGAGGGCTCGATCGCCAGGACGGAAGCCAAGCTCGACATCCTCGAGGCGCATCTCGTGGGCCGCGCCTATCTTGCCGGCGATCGTTTCGGCATGGCCGACATCACGGTCGCGCCCGGTGCGCATCGCTGGCTCAACATGCCGGTGACGCGGGCCACGCGGCCCAATCTGCAGCGCTGGTACGAGGCCTGTGCGGCCAGGCCCGCCGCCATTCCCGCGCTGCTGCTCCCGGTGGTGTGATCGCTCGCACCATGACCTTGCGTCGACCTGCCTTGATCCAGCCGCGAAAGCACGGTTCAACAGAGTCATGAGCCTCGGAAAAGCCGCGCTGTTCACCCTTGTCGCCTTGACGACCACCCCGCTCGCCGCGCAGACGCCGAGCCCGACGCTCGCTGCCGATCGGGCCCAGCTCGTCGCCTGCCTGCGCCAGAGCGGCACGGTCGCGACATCCTGCATCGGGCTCGTCGCGGTCGCCTGCGTGCGCGCCGCAAGCAGCGACCGCCGCGCCGCCGAGCATTCCTGCGCGCGCCGCGAGGAAGCGGTCTGGCGCGAGCGTCTCGGACAGGCGACGCAAACCGTCACGCGCACCATGGATGCCGGCCAGCGCAGCAAGCTCGCCTCGCTGCAGGTCGCCTGGGAAGGCTATGTCGCGCAGAAATGCGCCTTCTATGGCGCAAGCCAGCGCGAGGGGCTTCAGCTCGGCCGGCAGGCCGGCTGCGAACTGCGCGAGGTCGCCACCCGCGCTCTGGAGCTGGAGCGCTCCCGGCCGCAGGCGACGCCGTCCCGTCCGCAACAGCAGCCGCGCATTTTTCGCGGAGAGTGAGCGGGCAGCGTTAGGCCGGCGTCAGCTTTCGCGCGCTAAAGCTCCGTCGTCGCGCGGAAGCCAGCCATGTTCTTCGTCCTCTCCAAGATCGTCTGGTTCGTCGTCTCGCCGGTGAACCTCGCCATCCTGCTGGCGCTGGCGGCGGCCATGCTCGCTTTCACGCGGTTTGCATGGATCGCGCGGTGGCTTGGTCTCGCGGCGCTGGCGGGGCTTGCGATCATGGCCTTCAGCCCGCTGCCGCGCCTGATCATGTGGCCGCTGGAGAATCGCTTTCCGCAGCAGGACGCGGCGAAAGGGCCGGTCGCGGGCGTGATCCTGCTCGGCGGCGCGATCGGAGTCGCGCGCGGCGACGTGGTGATGACCAGCGCCGGCGCCCGCATGACCAAGACGGTCGAGCTGGCGCGGCTGCACCCGCAAGCGCGGATCGTCTTCGCCGGCGGCGCGGCCAACCTGATCTCGCCGGTGACGAAGACCGAGGCCGATGGTGCGCGTCTGATGTTCGAGGGGCTCGGCCTCGCGCCTGAGCGGCTCATCCTCGAGGACAAGTCGCGCAACACCCGTGAGAACGCGCTTTTCACCAAGGCGCTGGTCGATCCCAAGCCCGGCGAGCGCTGGCTGCTGGTGACCTCGGCCTGGCACATGCCGCGCGCCATGGGCGTCTTCCGGAAGGCCGGCTTTAGCGTCGAGGCCTTTCCGGTCGACTATCTGACGGAAGAAAAGCTCTCGGAGTTCGTGCGCGTCTCGGGGCGCGCGCCGCGGGGCCTGGGCATCGCCGATGACGGCTTCAAGGAATGGGCCGGGCTGCTGGCCTACTGGCTGGTCGGCTATACCGACGCGCTGTTTCCGGGGCCGTGAAGGGCAGTAGGCAGTAGGCAGTAGGCAGTAGGCAGTAGGCATCTTCTCTTCGACTGCCGACTGCCGACTGCCGACTGCCCATTGCCTACTGCCCATCCTCCGGCAGCCGCAGCCGATAGACCCCGCGAAAATCGTCGGGATCGACCGGGCGGCCCTTGCGGGTGATGACGATGCGGCCTTCCTTCATCAGCCTGACCGCGATCTTGCGCGCCGGCTGCATCAACGGGCCCCAGCCATCGGGATGGCCGCCGCCCACCGCGCGCGCGGCCTCCGAGGGGCAGATCGTCCTGCCCGGCCCGCGCGCGGCGGTCAGCGACAGGATCGCGGCTTCCAGCGCCTCGAGATCGGCGCTCATGGCGCGCCCGGATGGCGGAAGACGCGGGCGGCGTCGGAGGCGAATTGCCGACGATACATCGCCACCAGCACGGCGATGGTGAAGAGCAGGAACGTCGCCGGCCCGAGGAACCAGCCCATATAGGCGAGGGCGAAGAAGAAGGCGCGCTGGCCCCGGTTGAAATGCCGGCCCGCCGCGATGTTCATCTCGGTCATCTCGTGGATGGCGCGCGCCGCGTCGTCCGGGTCGTGCTCCTTGGCGGGCGGCATCGCGCCGATCAGGATGACGCAGTAGTTGAACAGCCGGTAGCTCCAGGCGAATTTGAAGAAGGCGTAGCCGAAGATCACGGCGAGCCCGATCACCTTGATCTCCCAGCCGGCGCGCGTCGTCACCGTGCCGAAGGGCAGATCCGCGAACAGCGCCACGACCCGGTCGGTCGATTGCAGCAGCGTCAGCGCGCCGCCGATGGCGATCAGCGAGGTCGAGGCGAAGAAGGCCGTGCCGTTCTGGAGCCCGTTCATCACCTGCGTGTCGACGATGCGGTTGTCGCGCGCCATCGCCTCGCGCACCCAGCGGGCGCGGCGCAGGTTCATCTTCATGTTCAGGCTTCGGGCTGCGTGCGGGCCCATCTCGACCGCATAGTGATAGCCGAGCCAGGCCGCCACGAAGACGGAAAACGCGATCACGTCGAGCGAGGAAAAGCCGATCATTCACGTCCCTTGCCGCCCGACGCCACAGCGTGGCGGGACGCATCCGATGATGCGGAACAGCTTGCGGGAACGCCGCCGACGCGGCAAGCATCTCGTCGCAACGGAGACGAGGCGCATGCCGCAAACCATCACGAAGGGCTACAAGGCGCTGCTCGCCGAGGCCGAGGCCAGGGTCGAGACGCTTTCGATCGGGGATGCGCGCGCGCTGCATGGCCGCGACGACGTCGTCTTCGTCGATCTGCGCGATCCGCGCGAACTGGAGCGGGAAGGGCGCATGCCCGGCGCCTTCCACTGCCCGCGCGGCATGCTGGAATTCTGGATCGACCCCGAAAGCCCCTACGCCAAGCCGGTCTTCCAGGAGGACAAGCGCTTCGTGTTCTTCTGCGCCGGCGGCTGGCGCTCGGCGCTTGCGGCCCAGGCCGCGCAGGAAATGGGGCTCACCCCCGTCGCGCATGTCGCGGGCGGCTTCGGCGCGTGGAAGAAGGCCGGCGCGCCGTTCGACGCAGCGGAGCCGAAAGAGCCGAAGGTCTAAGAGCGCTCTTGTCCCATATCCTCATCGTTCTGGCCGTCATCGGCTTCCTCTTCCGCAAGCCGCTCGGGCGGATCTTCGCGAAACAGTTCCCCGATCGCGCCAGGCGCCATCGCGTCGTCGGGACCATCATCCTGGCGTTCGCGCTGGTGATCGCGGTGAGATTGGTGGCGCTGTTCTGGAAATGAGGTTCCCCTTCTCCCCCTAGGGGAGAAGGAAGCGCGCCCTACTTCGGCGCAAACGCCCTCGGCCGGACGCCCTTGACCGGGCCCGGCGGCAGCGGCTCCTCGCCTGTGACCAGTGCCCTCAGATCGAGATTCGGCTTGCTCGCAAACCGAGTCACGTTGGCGATGTAAGCCTCTGGCAATCCCCAGTGTTTCGCGCTTGCAATCACCGTCTCCAAGTAGCCGGGCCTGGGCCTGCCGACCGCGCCCGAGCGGCCGACATAGACCAGCGCGCGCTTCGCACCGATGGCCAGGATCACCGGCTGGCTGATCTTGACGTAGAGCCCGCTGCCGATGTCCTCGAATGTGTCGAGCGTGCGGATGTCGCCGAGAGAACAGTCCCAGAGCACGCCATGGACCTCCTCGCGCGGGTCGCGGATCACCGAGGCGTAGCCGTCGGTGGTGACGATGAAGCGGTGGCGCGGCAGCCGCGCGGGTCCGAGCGCGCGCGAGTTCGGGCAGCGCTGCGCCATCCCGACCGGGTCCATATTGAGGCCGTAGGCGAAGTAGAGGGGCATGGTGATCGCTTGTCGGAGAGGCGCGGGGAACCCCTCTCCTTACAGGAAAGGGGTTCCCCGCGCTTTACTTTGGAAGGGGAGCGTCATTCCCTGAAAGTAATCGTCCCGGTCCGAGCCGTCGAACCGGCCGCCCGGCATGCAGCAGTTTTTGAAATCTGCGCCCGGAGCCGCAGACGCAGAGATCGTTGCGTCCGAGTTTTTCGTGCAGTTCGACATCGCCATGGACGATGCGGACGCCGCGCTTCACGCGGGTTTCGGACGGATAGGATTTGCGACGCTTGCTCGTGACCTCAAAAGGACGGCTGGTCGGTGAGGTTGTGCGGGTTGCGGGTCATGGCGGCCTCCATCGGGCGGGCGGTAGACGTGGGAATAACTTGGTCATCAGCAATCGACAACTCATCCAAGGCGGTGCATTGGAGCGGCCCTCTATCGCAGTGACGCCTCGGCGTGGTACTATTCAACTGGGGATTCCGATCTAATTATCCTCAATTTATCAAAGTAAAGCAAAAACGTGGCGAATTGGTTTAGAATATAATTTTTGGTAGCCAACATGCTTGAAACGGTAGCTCACTATCTTCAACAGCAAGCGATAGCAAAAAAGGGAGATATTGCTATAGCAGATGTTTTTGGGAGATCGGCTTTCAATCGCTATTATTATGCAATGTTCTTGAGAGCCCGTTCTATGATGGCAACGCTAGATTCTAGATGGGGTGGTATGCCTCATAAGCAATATCCCGAACTGCTCAAAGGACAAGTATGCGGGCGCTTCAAAAGCGAAGTGCGTCGAGCGGCAAAATTGCGAGATTCGGACTTAGTGGCGGCTTGCAAGAAAGCAGAGTCTGCATGTCATGGTTTGGCTGATATGTTTCTTAGGAGTTACGCTATAAGAGTTGTGGCCGACTATGAGCCAGCCGAACGGGTTGTTTTTGACGTCACAGGACGGTTCGAATTGAGGGGCGTAAATATCAATTCTGCTCATGAGTGGCCCAACAAGGCTGATGTTTTTTGCCGGTACATCGAAAAAACTTGGGCGCAATTCTGATGATAGATGAAAGTACGGTCTTAAATTCAATTATTGATTGGAATATCAAATTATCCTACCCTCTCCTGAGAGATCAATCCGATCAGGATAGATTTATTGCATTTATAGATGTTAAATATGATCAGGATGGGATTAGGCGGCCATCTGAGAAATATGTATCTGAATTAAAGAGATATTTTCTGACAATTGGAGTTTATATAGATTTCATTTCAGCAAAAAATGGGGCAGTCTCTATAGAAGAGAAATTGAGATTTATACTGATAAATAATCATGGAGATCTTATCAGGAATAGTTTCTTATCTATAGATAAAAATTCAGCCAACGTATGGGTCGTTCCTAAGCGCGATCTTTCTCCTTTCGAGCGTGACACAGTTCGAAATATATCTATAGAATTTCTAAAACAAGAAAGTTTGACCCTGTCCGGATTTGAATTTTCAGGGGAATCCAATCTTATAAGTAAGACTGGATGTATATCATTGATAAGGAAGTTTGCACCTATATCTCAAGAAAATCTCCGGATAAAAATTGAAGAGCGGGGATTTGTTGTTCCGTCTGACAACTGGCTCTCCAGGATGCTTGACAATATCAGAAGGTCGTCATTTGTGATGAGGAAGGGCGACGGAACCTATGTCTTGACCCTCGCGGGGTTGCGTGCCGGGGGCACTGTAAAAACGCCTCGGAGCCCCGATGTGCAGCGCATGCTTGAATTGGGCCGGCGCTCCGGCTAGTCTTCTTGCGTGGGAGCCTCGGCGCGGGCATGAATCATGCCCAGTTGCTAATGGTACGTACAAAAGGGGTGCCGCCGATGTCGGGCGCGCTCCTTCGAAACGCCCCCGACATCGGCGGCACTCAACGAAAGATAGCTTTGCTTAATGAGGCTCCCACAGCAACTCCTTGAATCTCAGTGGTTTTTATTCGACAATGTAGATGAACTTCTTATCGCGCTCAAGGGCGAGGTGGAGCCGAATGAGTTAGAGGAGGTGGCGAAGCTGAGCGCTTTAGGGCTTCCTCCAATTTCCTCCCGCGAAGTGTTGGGTGTGATGATCGGGGTGAATCCGGGCTTCATTTGGTCATTGGAAAAAAGATCGAGGAAGCAGTATCATTCATTTACGCTAAAAACTGGCAAAAAAGAAAGGATTATTTACGCTCCTAAAATAGCGATTAAGATAATTCAGAAATGGCTTAGAGCCCGATTGAAAAGGAGTTGAGCGATATCAGCAGGTTGTGATTCCCGTTTGGTGCTGAATCAAATGGGGTATCCGATGGCCTGGACCGATATCGCTCGCTGCGAGCATAACCGTGATCGCTTG
>JAESGK010000576.1_pt1 | contig 13317 bp, 6 predicted proteins | sample 9269681 | NCBI WGS metagenome assembly JAESGK01 (sample SAMN14515347, study PRJNA621673) | algae metagenome | isolation source: Timaviella obliquedivisa GSE-PSE-MK23-08B and co-occurring heterotrophs from... | place: USA: Grand Staircase Escalante National Monument, Utah | collected 2006-08-15
TGGCAATCACCTGATAGTCCCGGCCGATGACGGACGCCAGCGTAGTAGTAGGTTCGAGTATGAGCGGGTCGGTGTCATTGTATAATGCCACCGGAGTGGTCAGCTGTGCTGTATAGACCCCATTGTCGGCATCCCAGTGTAGCGCCTGAATGCTATAGCCATCGATTTGCAACGCATTACGTAACCACACTCCATCCAGGGAGATGGTGAACGGCGTACGGAAGGTAACGACCTGGGTATTGTCGGCAGAAAGGTATTGCGTGCCAAATATCTTGCGTGTGACTTCGAAGCCGACGGGCAATACTTTGCCGTTGGGCAACTCCAGCCGCAGGCCGGTGTTGGCTGTTGCGTATGCCCTGGTGGCTTCCAAAATAGTGCTTATCTGGTCGTCGGCGATTTGGGCCTTCTCTTCCGCGGTGGCTTTTATCAACACCAGCTCATTGGCGTAGCGCAGGCCTTTCATAATGACACTGTCTCCCGTCGTACGGACGAATGTGAACTCGAAATCAGATAAGAGGCCCGCGCCGTTCGTACCACCGCTTGTCTCGCCGTCGGGATCCGCCGGGAGGTGAATATAAGAATAGGTATCGAAGGTGAGCGTGATCTTTTGCAATGCCTTCAGCACCCACGTACTGGATTTAGAAGTAGACGCCGTCGTTTCATTGAAGTCTGAAAACATCGTCACATTACCATCTTCATTAAACTGGAGGTGATAGAAGTAGCCACCGCCCGCACCCGTGTAGAGCATGGCGCGCCAGCCGTTGGGAGCACTGGTGAGCAGCGCCTGGTGTTCTGCCAGGGCTTCGCGTATGCGTTCGTCTGTCGACTCGCCGAAGATGGTTTCATAGTCCCGATCGCAGGCCGCCATAGACAGTGCGGCCGCTGCGATCACCAGGACATGAAGTATAGCGCGATAAGAAGGTATGAATGTATATAAAAACATAGTCATTATCAGTTAGCAAGGATACCAAAGGTGTAACCATTATTCGGTTCGTTGACGGGGTACAATCCAACCCAACCACTGCCGGGGCAGGATGTACGTTCCCATTCGAACCTGAACTGGTTGAGAAAGAAGTAGTCGACCAGGTGGTAGGCTTCGTGCTCTTGCAACCACTGTCCGGCTTCGTTGGGTGAATAGTCATAGTACAATGAATAGGATCCGTTATCCTGGGGAACCACCTCGAAGTTGAACGTTGCCATGACATACTCGCGCTCGCCGGCAGCATTGGTACGGCGATAGTATCGTTGCAATTGAAGGTGCGTTTCGTCGGTAAAGACGAGGCGGAAGTATAATTCCAGTTGATAGCCTTTCTGTTCTGCCACGGCGTTATAATCCAGTACAAACGCTTCGCCGAAGCCTTGCGGATAGGTATATCGTGACAGGTCGAACTCCAGGGCGACGGAATCTTTACCAAAGCCCCAAACATCGAACACAGGGGGCAGCTCGGGTTCCGGTGTGGCGGGCGCCAGCTCCTCCAGTGCTTCCTGAACACGCGTTTGTAGCGTTGTGAAATCGATATTGAATTTCTCCTGGAAGTAGTCTACCACCATTTGCTCTTTGCGGCGAATGAGGGCGCGGGAGGCGCCGCTTGTTTCACAGGACAAAATGCGTTCGTAGCCTTCCTTGCCTTCGATCAGCATGGTGGCTACCATCTCCACAAAGTCTTCGTTGGGCGACAGCATGGCATACGAGGTAATATAACCGCGCAAGCGCGCTTCGGCTGTCGGTATGGTTGCCCAGTTCGCCGTATAGCTGCCGGCCGTCACCTCTTTAAACTCGGCCTGGTAGTTGATCGTCTGGTTCAGAATGTGGCCGAACTCGTGCTCTACCGTGTGCATGAGGTCCTTTATTCCTTCGCGGTCGTCGGCTTGAAATTCGTTTACTACAAACAACACAACCTTCCGGCCGCCCTCTGCCGTACCGATGGTACGGGAGCCGTCCTGGTTATAGTTGGCGCTGCCGACAAGCAGGAATTGCTTGGGACAATACTCTTTCATAAACTCCGGATCGGCAACCTGGTTGTAGGTGTCGATCCATACGCGCCTGACGACATCCATGACGTCGCGCACTTTCGCGACGTCGGGAGGCGTAAGCGTTTTATAGGGGTCGAGCTCGGAGTTGTCCCAGCGGTATTTTACCTGGATGTTGTAAGGCTCGGTAAAGTTGTTCCGGATCCACGTATCGAGCTCGGTTTCCGGGCGGTTGTTGTCGCCGGTAACATAGTCGATGTCGCTTTCCTTCACATCGTTGTACGGGTCGCTGCACGATGTGCCCAGCAGGGCGATCGTGAGCAGGCAGGTGAAGATCTGTTTATATGCCATACGTTTATGCCGTTTCATGTTGATTATCGGGGATTAGGCTCAAGGCCGGCCAGCGTGATCGCTTCTGCCGGCAGCTGTAGCGCACGACGCGGGTCGCCGGGCTTCAGCTCGTAGCGTTCGCCGTCACGCGTGGTGTGTACCACGGTGATGTTGTGACGGCGGATGTCGAACCAGCGCATGCCTTCATGTATAAACTCAGTACGACGCAAATCGAGTACCGCGCGCAGGGTGGCCTTCTGGTTGTTGGTCTCGCCGTAAAAATTATACAGCCTGTTAGCGGACAGGTTGTGATACTGAGGTACGTAACCGCTCACGCGCTTGCTTACCCAGAGGTTCATATCGGCCAGCGCCTCTTCGGTGCGCTCCAATTGGGCATAGGCCTCCGCGCGGCTCAGCAATGCTTCCTCCGCCGTAAATAGCGGAATGAAGGTATACGAGAAGCCTGTATTCGCATTCGTGCTCGTCCGTACAAAATGCTCGCGGTATTTGGGTACCGCATAGATTTGATTGGAGTTGGAGATGAGCGAGTAGGCATAGTTGCCCCCCGTGGGGTTGGGTGCCATAATCTCACGCATGCGGTTGATGCCCGTGCTATACCGCAGGATGCGGAAGTTGACAAACCAGTTGGATATACAGCCCACTAGCAACAGGTTGGCTTTTTCCGTCGAACGCGTATAGGCAGCCATCATTTGTTCCGCCGAATAGGTACCATAGGTCGAATTCCACGGACGCAGGTTGGCGGCAAAGTCGCCATTGTTAAAAACTTTACCAGCGTGCTCGATCACTTTATTCCAGTCGCGTTTGAACAGATAGAAACGGGCTGCAAACGTCTGGGCGGCGGCGCGGGTAAAGTGGTAGTGCGGCACACCGGAAGCGTCGGAATCTTCCGTTACATACTCTTCGTCGTTGATCAGGGGGAGCGCCTCCACGAGGTCTTTTTCGATCATCTCATATACCGACTGTACGGTGCCACGGGTGTAACCTTTCAGCGACTCGCTTTCGGGTTCCGTTACGTACGGTATGCCGGGTAAGAATGCTGCGGTGCCGGGATCATATTGTTGCGAAAAGAGATTGACGAGCATGAAGTGTGCATAAGCGCGGCAGATAAGCCCCTCGCCTTTCTCGGCATTATATTCCTCGGGGCTGCCCGCCTGTTCAATGGCCCGCAAAGCGTGATTCGCTGCCGCGATGGCGGAGTAACACGTGTTCCAATAGTTCTCGGGCGAGTCTTGCGACGTAGCGGTGATATTGCGCCAGAAGTAGGCATCGGTGTTGATCACGTCTTGCGACTGGCTGAGGTTGTCCTCGACGTTGTCTGACATGGCCTCGCAGAACGGCATATAGTTGCCATCGGGATATGCCGTCACCAACACCTCGGAAATCTTTTCCTTGGAGTCCAGCGTAGTGCGGTTGTCCGGAACCTTTGACAGGAAGTCCTCGCAGCTCGCCAGGGCTATCCCCGTTACCAGTAATATAGAGCGATATAGTTTCATCGTGCGTGCGGTAAGAGGTTAGAGGTTCAGTTTTAACGTGGCCGTGATCTGTTTGGGCACCGGCATGGCCACTCCCCCGGAGGTATAAAACTCGGGGTCCTGACCATAGAGCCGTTTGTCGGCATACAGCAGCAACAAGTTGGTACCCGTAACCGTGAACGATGCGGCCTTCAGACCGGTCGTTGACAGCAGTTTCGTCGGCAGGTTGTATGCAAGCGATACTGTACGCAGGCGGATGAATCCACCGTCCACTACGCGGGCACTCGAATAGTTGTAGCTGTTGTAGGGATACCCTGCTGTGAGATTCGCGATGGATGTACGATCGAGGATGGACGGGATGTTGGTGTACTGTTCATCGCCCGGCATTACCCAACGATCCAGAAACTCGCGCGGCATGGCATCGAGGTCGGAGTACGCCGTCTTGAAGACGGGGTTGAGACGTATTTTATTACCGCCCTGGTATGTCAGGAAAACATTTAATGTTAAGGCCTTATACCGGAAGGTATTCGATATCCCGCCTGTTACCGTCGGATCGATCGCACCTTCGTACTTCAGGTACTGCACGTTGGGGCTTTGCAAAAATACATCGGAGCTGAGGTTGCCTTCGTGGTCAATGAACTGCGGCATGCCCGATTCGGAGTTGAGGCCCTGGAAGTCGACGGAGAATAACCCCCGTACGGGATAGCCATTCACCGCGCCGCCATCTGGAAAGACCAGGTTAAAGATACGGGGCTCGTTCTTCAGCGAGGTGATCTCTGTCTTGTTATAGCTGAACACATAGTTGGCATTCCAACCCCAGTCGCCGCGATTGAGCAGTGTTGCCCCCAACGTCAGGTCGACACCATGTGACTTCATGTCGGCGTAGTTGATCGCCTTGTAGGGCTCGCCACCGATACCGGAAGTTTTGATGATGCTGATCAGGTCGAACTGGTTGCGTTTGTATACATCGGCCGTCAGGACGAACGTGTTCAGAAAACCAACGTTGACGCCTACGTTAAGCTCGTATTGTTTCTCCCATGTCAGGTCGGAGTTCTCGAGGCTTTCGATGCCGATGAGCGACTCGGTATCGGTGAGGTATGGACGGCGTGTGGTGCCGCTGCGGAATACAACGGAAGCATTATTGGCATTACCGGTATTGGCAGTCAGGCCATAGCCGGCTTTGACAGTCAGGAAGTCGATGGCGCGAAGGTTCTGCATAAACTTCTCGGTGTCGACGTTCCACGCGGCGCTGACGTTCCAGGTTGGCAGCCAGCGGGCCGTAGTCGATTCGCCGAGGCGGTTGGAGCCGTCCATCCGTACCGTGGCATTCAATACGTATTTGCTATTATACGAATACGTCGCACCACCGTAGAAGCTCGCGTAGCGTTCGTAGCCATAGCCCATGCCGAAGTAGTTGAAGTTGGCTTCGAGCATTTGCTTTAAGAGCAGGTAGTCGGTATACGGCACACCACCGCGGCTGTATTGGTAGCCATAGCCGTTGCTAAACGCTGTGCGACGGTCCACCTGGCGCAGCTCCTGTCCTACTACGAGGTTGGCGTTGTGAATGCCAAACGTATGATTCCAGGTGAGTTGGTTTTTGAGGTAGTAGCTGATCATCTTGTCGTCGTTGCGGTTGTAGAAACCACCTTGCGGCAGTACCACGACGGGGTCGACGTTCGGATAGTCGGGATTCCAATATAAGAACTTGTTCCCCTGGCGGATGAGCTGTGAGCCATCTGCGCGGTATGCTTCGGCCATGTTTGACCCCTCCTCTACTTTGTGCTCTGTCACGGTGTTTACCGATCGGGCAGAGCCGACAAAGTCGTATTTCAGGTCTTTGAATACCTGGTAGTTCAGCTCGCCTTGCAGTTTGAAGTCGAGCTGGTCGAGGTCGATGTAGTTTTTATCTACTTCGTTGAGAATGTTGAACGGTGCATAGTTGCGGGTAAAATACTCGCGGCTGCCGTCTTCATTGAACGCGGTGAGCGCACGGCTGGTGTTGATGGCGTAACTGAAGGGGTTGATATCGAAGTCGCGATCATACCCACCTTCTACCACGTTGGCTTGTCGCGAAACGGTGCCGGGAGCACGCTGATCGCGCACGGAGCCCGTGGCAATGATACCAAAGCTGACCTTGTCGGACACCCGGAAGTTACCACGCGCATTGGCGGTGTAGCGCCTGACGTTGTCGGCAATGGACCACCCGTTGTCGTTGTAGTAGCTGGTGGAGAAGTATAGTTGCGACGTCTCTGTACCCGACGACACACCCAGGGAGTGTTCCTGTACGAACGAGTTATTAAAGAGCTCGTCGAACCAATCGGTGTTGGCCAGTGCGTAGCGATTCAGGTAAGCCCGGCGGGCGGCGTCGGTGTTGTCCAGCTGGAAGCCATCCTCGCCGTCATAAGTACCGTTGATGAGGTCGTACATCTTGGTATAGATGCCCCCATCGCGCAGGTTGGAGACATCGGCGTGGTTGAGCAGACCTTTGCGCTCCATTTCCGTATAGACCGACATCTGGTCTACCGAATTGAGAATGTTATAGCTGTTGTAGCTGGGCTTGAGGTAGGATGAGAAGTTACCGGTATAGGTAACGAGCGGTTTGCCCACACGGCCCTTTTTGGTGGAGATCACGATCACACCGTCTTTGGCGCGGGCGCCGTACAACGCCGTGGCAGAAGCGTCTTTCAGAATGGTGATCTTTTCGATGTCGTCGGCATTCAGGCCGGCCACGGAAGATCCGATCAGGGTGCTGGGGTCACCGGTGGTGAGTTGCTCCGCCGATACGTTGACGACGTCTTCCAACACCACGCCGTCGATTACCCAGAGTGGCTTGTTGTCGCCGGTAATAGACGTCGCGCCGCGAATGCGGATCTTGGGTGCGGCACCAAAGGTACCGGATACGTTTTGTACGGACACACCCGCCGCGCGGCCTTGCAGCATGCGGCTGACGTCGACGGTACCTTCTGTCTTGATGTCTTTCGCATCGAGGCTGACGACGGAACCGGTAAACAGGCGCTTGTCAACTTCCTGGTAACCGGTGGATACCACGGTGACTTCACCCAACGTAGCGATGTCTTCTTTCATCGGTACGTCTACCGTTGTTTGCGACTGGATCAATATCTCTACCGGTGAATAGCCGATAAATGTAAAGACGAGTATCGAGCCACTTTCCACTTCCAGGGTATATTCGCCGTTGGCGTTGGTAATAGTGCCTTTACCCGAGCCTTTGACGGTGACGTTCACACCGGGCAATGGCTGGCTGTCGGCAGCCCCGGTAACACGACCGCGTACGATGACGGGCGGGGCATTGCGCGGGGCGATGACGATGAGCTTCTCATCCAGCATTTTATAGGTCAGGCCGGTGGGCGCGAGCAGTCGTGACAGCACGCTTGCCAGCGGTTCGTTCTTCGCCGTGACCGACACACGTTTGTTTAAATCCGTAAAGGCGTCGTTGAAAAAGAACGAATACTCACTTTCCTTCTCAATGGCCCGGAAAGCTTCGCGCAGGGTTACATTGTTTAGCTCCAGGCTAAGGTTTTGCGAATGGGCGTTGCTTGCCACGGCAACCCCTATCGGAATCATGAGTAAAAGCCAGATTTTCATAACCACCGTTATTTTATTCAATACCGACCACGCACAGGCTTGGCCGTATCTTAAATTTTTCATAGAATTAAGATGGGTTTTGGTTAACAAAAAGAAGGTAGGCCTTCGCCCGAAAGGACGCGGCAGACTGTTTTCCAGCCCTTCAGGATCAGAAGATGTGACAGCATCTTTTGGTCCCTTTTTTTTAAGCTCTGGGACTATGTGTGGTGGCTGTACAGATGGTTCATAGTTGGTGTTTTAGGTTCGTTATGATAAAATGATTTTACGGATTTTGCAGCGAACGATACTTCGACGTCGATGACTTGTCTTCGCGCAACGTCACTTTTTTCTCATCGATGGTGAAGGCCACCGGCGATGTAAGCGACAAAGCTTTCAGCACTTGCTCGAGGCTTAGTTGCCGTAAGCGACCGGTATACCGGTAGTTCTCCAGCGTCTTCTCTTCAAAGTTTATTTTGATGTCGTATAGGCGTTCCAGCTTGCGGGCCAGTTCGAGCAGCGACTCGCCTTGTACCGACAACCAGCCATCTTTCCAGGCTGTTTCCATTTCAGCGTCGATTCCCCGATCTACGGTATAGCGGTAGTTGCCGGAGAAGGCCGGCCCGCTGTTTGTCGTGCGGAATGCTGTTACTTTTTCGTTAGGCTTGAGCATGATCACTTCGGTAGCGCCGGCATCACGCTTGCGTTCGATGCGTACGGAACCATGTACCAGCGTGGTAATGACACGATCATCATCGGCATAGGCCTTGACGTTAAAGGCCGTACCGAGCACGGCTACATCGTAAAGCGGCGTGCGTACGCGAAAGGGCATGGTGCTTTTCACGACATCAAAGAAGGCTTCACCTTCGAGGGCCAGGTTGCGATTGTCTATACCAAAACTTTCATCAAACGACAGGCGGCTTTTGGCATTGAGCCATACCGTCGAGCTGTCGGGCAGGGTGATGCGCGTCTTCGAGCCGGGTGGCGCTTCAATGACCGTTAGCGCAAGGGCGGCGCTCGTGCCCGATGCCGGGCTGCTCAACTTCCAGCCGGTGAAGAATGCGACGCCTGCACATATGGCAATGACCGCGGCATAACGCAACCACGGTGCCACCAGGCGCCTGGATTTACTGTCGGCAGGTACCTGATGTTGAATACGGTTCCAGACGGTCTGCCAGTCCTGGCCGGCGTCGATCTGGCCATACGGCAGCCCTTCGAGCTGCTGCCAGTATTTTTTTACCTGGACATACTCCAGCTGGAACTGGCTGTCGGCCTGTAAAGCTTCCCAGGCCAGCTGTTCTTCCGGATCGAGGCTGCTGCCGCTGAGGACTTTGGCCGCCAGGTGCCACTTGCGTTCGTGTTCATCGTGCTCTTGCATAACTTATAAGAATGGTTGCTCTGTTTTTTCTAAGGGATCAATGTGTTACGATCAGCTTGCGCGTAGCGCTCGTGCCGTAGCCATCGGCTTGCAGTATATACATACCACCCCGTGCCTGCGAAACGTCCAGCGACACGCGGCGTTTGCCGGCCCCGACGGTATATTCCTGCGCCTGTACCGTGTGACCCAGCAGGTCGCGCAGGTATACTTGCACCGTTCCTGGTCGGCCGGTCGCCAGGTCGAATGATACTGCATTGGACGTAGGATTGGGGAATGGTTCCGACAGTTGCAGCAGGGCGTTCTCTTCTTCCGTGCCTACGGGGCGGCCATACGTAAAGTCCATGATCACGACACCGGTGCCGTCATATTGGTTGTCATTGTCTTCCCCGCTGCCCAGATCGCTTACGCGGATATAGATTTTGCGACCGGCCGTGACGGGGAAGTCGGCGATGATGGAACGTGTCTGGCCGTCGTCGATGTCGTCACTGCACGCCAGCTGTTTCATATTTTCATCGACAATGGCGGCGATTGTATTAAACCGTGAGTTGGTAAGGTCGACGGTGATGATGCCATCCTGGGGTGGCACAAAATAATACCATACCGAGTGGATCTGTCTGTGGCCGAAGTTATGGCAATATACCACGGAGTCATATTCCGGTTCATACGAGGCCATCATCGTAGAGCTGCCATAGCGGGCCGACACGGGCGAGAGCTCGGCGGCATCGGCGAAGTGATCGTTGGGGACGACCGGCGGCACAATATCAACGGTTCCAAAATACGACGACACCGAGGGCGTGTATTCCACACCATTCACGACGTAGCGGAGGACGCTAATGTCGAACTCGGGATACGGAAATGTCAGCTGGCGCGTTTCGTCTACCTTGAAGCGGATATACATATACGGGTCGCCTCCCAGGGGAATATTCATGTCGCCCGTGATGGTAAAGGTTTGCCCGGGATTTTCGATCGAGCCAAAGCGCGGCACCCATTCGTTTATAAAATCATCGTTGGTGACAAGCTCGTAGGGTGTTTGGTAGAAAATGATCTCTTTAATAAACGAAAGATCGGTTGTGCCATCGAGCGAAAAAGTCATCTCCGTGAGGTGGGCTTCGTCATAGTCGCCGGCCATGACCAGCTCTGCCGCGCCACCGATAATCACTTCGCGGCCTTGCACGACGGGTGGCTGCGGCGGCGTCGTGGCCTGACGCAGGATGGCGTCTTTAATGTATACACGCTGCATGGGGCGCACCTCTACGTCGTCAATCAGCCAGATGCCGGACGTGCCTTCGGGCCCAACGTTCGCGGTATGCACAAAGGCAACGTGTATTGGCACGCCAACATACGCCGATAAGTCGATGCGGAGTTTGTATTCGTCGCCGACGGATGGCGGCATTTCAGCCTCTGTATAGGCCTTCAATATTTCTGTAAAAGATTCCGGCGCACGTGCATCGGTGCGCGAAATCCGGACATAAAACATATCCCCCGTCTCAAAGTAAGAGCGGCGCGCATTAAACATCAGGTAATCGCCGGCGACGGGTGTGATCTGCGGCGACATAAGCCAGTCTTCGTCGACCATGCCTTCTTTAGTAGCCTCCTGCGGCGAGAGTACATATTGATTGATGCCCAGGCCCGGCCGGTCTACAAACCAGGAAGGCGACGGATCGCCAATACCGCCCCCATTTTGCCAGACGGTCCAACCGGGTGGCAAGGAGTAAGCATAGTCGCGATTATTAAAGTCCTCGAAGAAAGTTTGCTGCGCATGCGCCGCGGAGCCTGCCATTATAAGCAGGAGCCATGCGAGGCGGGAAATGTTTTTATACCACGGACGACAGGTATGCGTGCCAGAGTAGAGTTGCTGCATAGAAGTTCTTAGGCTTAGGAATACGATAAACTGTACCCAAGACAGGAAATTTTGCAGCACCCCCTAAAGACCTCCAGAAAATTTTTCTATTTCTTTTTTAACCCCACGAAACGATCATCAGGAAAAGCGATATCAATATTTCCCGTAAACGTTTTAGTGCAATCGAGATCTGGGCTTCGACGGTTTTGACGGATAGTTGCAGGCGATCGGCGATGGCCTGGTTAGAAAGTTTCTCCGTGCGGCTGAGGTAAAAGATCTGCCGGCATTTGTCGGGCAGGCGGTCGATGGCCTGCATGAGCAAGTGCTCTTGTTCGGCCACGAGCATCAGCTCGAGGGCGTTGTCGTTGGATACTTCGGGCACGGTGTAGTCGCGCAGTTTGCGCTGTGCTACTTTGGACGATGCGAGTACATTGAGACAGGCGTTGCGCACGCCCGCGTATACGTATGTCTTGAGGGAGAAGCGAATGGTGACGTCGTGACGTTTGGACCAAAAACGTACAAAGAACTCTTGCACGATTTCTTTCGCCTCCTCGACGTCGCCGCCGGTATACTTCATGGCAAAGAGGGTCAGCGGTCTGTAATAGGTATCGAATATGACCTTAAAAGCCTGCTCGTGCCCTTCGCGTAAATGCCTGATCAGATCCTCTTCAGAATACTCTTTCACCGTGCTGTTCGCGTTTGTCTTTGGGAGGGTGGGGCCATCCAAACGATAAAATTATCAATCTTAGCCTTTAAACCGTAGGAAAATTTTGTAAAAGACTTGCCGGCGAAATTAAAAGTCGCTGCAGTTCCTTTTCTGCTAACGTTGTTATGACATCTGTTTCCGCGAACAGCCTGTTATTCCAATTTGGAGGCCTGACTCATGCCAGATACATACGTGTCGGAGGCGATGTATTTTATGGATACCCGGATTACGACGCTGCCAGCAAATAGGTGAGCACGCGCCAGCAGATAAAAAGACTGGTGTAAACGGTGTATTTGCAGTATTATGCAGCAACATTAACCAAACTCTTTTTCGAGCAACGACATGAATCTCATTAAAATCCCTTTATTCTTCTGCTGCCTGCTGGCAGCGACGTTGGCGGCATTTGCCCAGCAATCTTCGCCATACGATCAGCACGAGGCCTTTGCGCCTTTTTTCTACCCCAGCTATGGTGATAAAGTGCGCGCGGCCGACGGCACGCCCGGCCCTGAATACTGGCAGAACCGCGCCGATTATAAAATAGACGCCACGCTGAACGACGCCATTCACAGCATTACGGGCAGCGTAACGATTACGTATACCAACAACAGCCCGCAGGCGCTGCCGTTTGTGTGGCTGCAACTGGACCAAAACATCTACAACCCGGGGTCGCGGGGTGTAGCCACTACGGCGATAAGCGGCGGCCGCTGGGCTAACCGCAACTTTGACGGTGGCTATACGCTGCAGGCTGTGAAAGTAATGCAGGATGGCAAAGAGACGGAAGCCAATTATACCGTGGAGGATACACGCATGCAGATCAAGCTGGCCAGGCCCATCAAGGCGCAGGGCGGCAAGCAGGTCTTTAAGATCAACTTCTCGTTCTCCATTCCGGAATATGGCACCGACCGCATGGGTCGCCTGCAAACACAGAACGGCTGGATCTACGAGATCGCACAGTGGTATCCGCGCATGTGTGTTTACGACAACGTAAATGGTTGGAACACGCTGCCCTACCTGGGCCAGGGCGAGTTCTACCTGGAGTACGGCGACATTACCTATAACATCGATGCTCCGGTGGGCCACATTGTCGTGGGATCGGGTGAGTTGCTGAACCCCAAGGAAGTTTTGACCGCCGAACAGTTGAAGCGTTGGGCACAAGCCCAGGGCAGCGACAAGACCGTCGCGTTGCGCACTGCCGCCGAAGTAACGGATCCGGCTACACGCCCCAGCGGCAAGACCCGCCTGACCTGGAAGTTTAAGTGCTCCACCACCCGCGATGTAGCATGGGCAGCTTCGAAGTCTTTTGTGTGGGACGCTGCCCGCATCAACCTGCCGCAAGGCAAGAAGTCGCTGGCGATGTCGGTGTACCCGGTAGAGAGCGCGCAAGACACTGCCTGGAACCGGTCAACGGAATATGTGAAGCACTCCATCGAATTTTACTCGAAGTATCTTTACCCATACACCTACCCTGTCGCCGTGAACGTAGCCGGCGTTGTGGGCGGTATGGAGTATCCGGGCATTGTGTTCTGTGGGGCCCGCGCTGTAAAAGGACAACTGTGGGGCGTGACCTCGCACGAGTTTGGCCACAACTGGTTCCCGATGATTGTGGGCAGCAACGAGCGCAAGTTTGCGTGGATGGATGAAGGTTTCAACACCTACATCAACACGCTGGCAGACGAGCAGTTTAACAACGGTGAATACAGACGAAATATTTTCCCGATGCAGTTCCAGACCAACTATGTGTTTCACGACAGCATGGAGGCGATCCTGAATATACCGGACGTGGTGGCGGGCCGTAACCTGGGCGGTGTGGCGTACCTCAAGCCGGGCCTCGGCTTGACGTTGTTGCGCACCCAGGTATTGGGCTCTGAGCGTTTTGATAGCGCAATGCGTTATTATACGCACCAGTGGGCGTTTAAACATCCCACCCCCTGGGACTTCTTTCACTGCATTGAGAATTACACCGGTGAGACATTGGATTGGTTCTGGCGTGGATGGTATATGTATGACTGGAAGATCGACC
>JAESGK010000577.1_pt1 | contig 13267 bp, 7 predicted proteins | sample 9269681 | NCBI WGS metagenome assembly JAESGK01 (sample SAMN14515347, study PRJNA621673) | algae metagenome | isolation source: Timaviella obliquedivisa GSE-PSE-MK23-08B and co-occurring heterotrophs from... | place: USA: Grand Staircase Escalante National Monument, Utah | collected 2006-08-15
TCCTGGCGTGCCAGCAACAAGGTGTTGGTTTATTGTTGGGATCAGACGCGCCCCAGGTGTTTAATGTGCCGGGCTTCTCTGCCCACCAGGAACTGGAGTATCTCGTGCGTTCAGGTCTTACCCCGTACCAGGCCCTGCGGACGGGTACCGTTAACGTTGCTACCTACCTGCATCACGCCGATGCCGGTGTAGTAAAGGCCGGCAATGTAGCAGACCTGATATTATTAAATGGCAACCCGCTAACCGACATCACACAGACGCGGAAGATCGACGGCGTGATGATGCATGGCTACTGGCTGTCGCGTGCCTACCTGGATCAAGAGCTCAAGAAATTGGAGAAGTAAGAACCACCATGAACTATCGCCCGCTTTCTAAAACGTCGCTTCGCATCAGCGAGATCAGCTTCGGCTGCATGTCGCTCGGCGACGACCACGCTACGAACAAAACGTTGCTACACCGTGCCTTCGATCGCGGCATCAACTACTTTGATACCGCCGATCTTTACCAGGCGGGCTTTAATGAAGAGACAGTCGGTCGTGCCTTTGCCGGCATGCGCGACAAGGTCATTATCGCGACAAAGGTCGGCAATCAACTACGGGCCGATGGCAGTGGCTGGGATTGGAATCCGCGTAAAGAATATATTTTGCAAGCCGTCGAGGCGAGCTTACGGCGATTGCAAACCGATCACATCGATCTATACCAGTTGCACGGTGGTACAATGGATGATCCCATCGACGAAACAATCGAAGCATTTGAATTGTTACAAAAACAAGGAAAAATCCGGCATTATGGCATCTCGTCCATTCGACCGAATGTGATTCGTGAATATTGCCGCCGATCGCATATTGTGAGTGTGATGATGCAATACAGCGTGCTGGATCGCCGCCCGGAGGAATCGTGTTTGGCATTATTGCACGAGCATCAGATCAGTGTGCTGGTGCGGGGCAGTCTGGCGAGTGGATTATTGATCGACAAACCGGCGAAGACTTACCTGACGCACAGCGCGGAAGCAGTGGAAAAAGCATCGACCGCAGTACAGCAAGCGGCGACAGGCGACGCATCGAAAACTTCCGTGGCGTTGGGGTATGTGTTGCACCACCCTGCGGTAGCCAGTGCGGTCGTAGGCATTCGCACGGACGCACAGTTGACTGATGTCGTCGAAGCCGCACGTCATGCTATCATACGCGAATCGTCGTGGCAAGAATTACAACAGTCCGTGCCGCAGTTGGTCTACGACCAGCACCGGTAGTATAAATATTCTATGATTCCGCTTTTTCCATCTGTATATTCCTGCTATGGCACGCACCCGAAACCTACTTCTGATCCTGACCGGTATACTTGTTACCACCGGCGTTTATAGTCAAACCTTTAACGCCCGAGTTCCAGGCACACAAAAACCACCCTTGCATGGCCGCCACTGGATGGCCGTTACCGGTAAGCCGCTCGCCGCAACAGCCGGGGCCATGGTCTTTCAGCGTGGCGGCAATGCCGTGGACGCTGCGTGTGCCATGCTGGCGGCAACCTGCACCATGTGGGACGTGTTGAGCTGGGGCGGTGAAACACAAGCGCTGATATACAATCCCAAGACGGGTAAGGTCATTGCCCTCAATGCCCTGGGAGTTGCTCCTACCGGCGCCACACCGGCCTTCTATAAAGGCAAAGGCATGGACTTTCCACCCGAGTACGGCCCGCTGGCGGCGGTTACTCCCGGTACACCCGGTGGGCTTTGCACCATGCTTGCCGAGTGGGGCACGCTTAGCTTGCGCGATGTATTGGCTCCGGCCATGCAGATGGCGGAAGGATATCCCATCGAAGCCCAGGCGGCCAACAGCATCGAGCGCAATAAAGAGATGATCAAACAGTGGCCATATTCCAGGGCCGTTTTTTTACCGCACGTAGGTCAGGAACGCGAAGCTCCCGCCGCCGGCGAAATATTCAAACAACAAGACTTACTACAAACGTTGCGTAAATTGGTAGAAGCCGAGCAACAGGCCCTGAAGAAAGGTAAGAGCCGCAAAGAAGCTATCTACGCCGCTTACGATCGTTTCTACAAAGGCGACATCGCCGCCGAGTTTGCCCGCGGCAGCCAGGAACAAGGCGGCCTTATCACCCAGTCAGACCTGGCCAACTGGAAGGTAAAGATCGAAGAGCCAGTATCCATAAACTATAAAGGCATCGACGTCTATAAGCTCTCTTCCTGGACCCAGGGTCCGGCCATGTTGCAGACCCTGAACATCCTCGAAAACTTCGACCTGAAAGCCATGGGCTACAATTCCGCCCGCTACATGCACACACTCTACCAGGCGATGAACCTCGCCTTCGCCGACCGCGATTTCTACTATGGCGATCCAGCGGTTGCTCCAGACGAACCGTTGAAAGGTTTACTCTCGAAAGAATACGCCAAAACGCGCGCCAAAGAAATCAACCCCGACCGTAATCACGCCACGGCTGGCCCGGGCGACCCCTATCCCTTCGAGCAAAAAGTCAATCCCTACCAAACACTCCTGCGCCAATGGAACCAGGCCGGCCACACACCCGTAGCATCACCGTTAGACGAGGCCTACCTGGCCGACTTCCACCGGGGCACTACCTCCATCGAAGCGTCCGACGAATCCGGCTGGGTTGTATCCGTCACCCCGAGTGGCGGCTGGATCCCCGCCTGCATTGCCGGCAAAACGGGAGTCGGCATGAGCCAACGTATGCAGTCCTTTGTGTTAGACGAACGCCAAAACCCCTTCAACGTATTAGCGCCCGGCAAGCGTCCACGCGTAACGCTCACGCCCGGCCTGGCCATGAAAGACGGCAAACCGTTCCTTTCGTTTGCTGTGCAAGGCGGCGACAGCCAGGACCAGGACCTGCTGCAGTGCTTTTTGAACGTGGTGGAGTTTGGCATGACGATTCAAGAAGCGGTGGAAGCGCCGAACATCGTGAGCTATCAGATGCGGTCGTCGTTTGGCAATCATGATCGTAAGCCTGGTGCTATTACTGTGAATACCAAGACCCCAGATTATGTCTTACGAGAGCTTAAAAAGATGGGGTATAGTATCGGTGTGGAAGAACGTACTGCAGGGCCGATCAACGCCATCTATTTCGATCGTGAGCACGGCACATTCTGGGGCGGATCGGGAAATCATGGAGAGGACTATGGAATTGGCTGGTGATTGATTTGGTTTACGATCTGCTTAACAGGCATAGTATATAGCTGCTATACACTATCTCTGGAATAGCTTTGGTGCGGCTTATCCCTGGCTTTGGTATGGTTAAATGTCGCTATAAGGTCGCTGTAAGGTCGCTATAAGGTCGCTATAAGGTCGCTGTAACCCCGCGTTTTAGGACGTATTGGCACCGCGCGTAAGCGCAGGCACGGAGCTTGTGCCTGAAACTGCTGGCCGTTAGACGGCCGCGTTATTCCAACCGCACACTCTCGATCACCAGCTCATGCGCACTTTCCAATGCGGCACCCGTTAAGCCCGGACCGATAGAAATCTGTAATGTTTCTGCCTGGTCTAAAGCAAAACCCGACCCTGCTGAAGGTACGAAGTAATACGGTAAGAACGATGGATACGGTCGTGGCAATGTTACAACCGACACAGGCTTCAGGCCTGCAAGGGCGACGCTATAGTCGCCTGTGCGGACGTCTACGATAACAGTACCGCCGTAGGCAGAGCCGTCGCGCATGATCAGCGCCAGCTGTACCGGTAGCGGGGTGGCGTCCTGGGTGCGACCATGGAAGACAATGCGTGTCGCCTTTGCTATATCGTCTTGTCTGCCTGCTACCTGGCGGCCAAAGAAATACCGCATGGAGTAGTCGTGTATTTGCTTGCCTTCGCGGTTTTCGGGGTCAACCTCGAACAGCTTCTTCACCGGCACTGCCAATTCAACGCGTCCCGGTTCCGCCAGCGGTATCAAGCTGGTACCCGGTGTCCAGTTCCGCGAAAGCTTCGCTTCATCTGCCGCCGTAAACAGATACACTGCACTCTTTGCAGGTAGTACTGATACGGTATAGGGGGTCCCATAGAAATCCCAATCGGTCGCACCGCTCGGAATCGCGCCGGGGTACGTCGTTGTTTTGCCGCCTGTGCGCACCGTTATATAGTATCGAAGGGTGCCCGGTAGCAAGAATGAAGATGAAATCGTGGCACGATATGTAAAGCCGCTCTCCACGCCCATTTGGATCAATTCGGGCTTCCAGTGCTTTCCGTATACATAAAGCTCGACAGCCTCAGGTACGGTGGGTGTGACCACAGTAGCTTCAACCGTATAGGCATCACCCGCTGTCACCGCTCCGAGCGGCTTGTGTAGTACATACGGTTGCGCCACTCCCAACGCCGGCGCGGCAAATTCCCGTAGACCGATGTTATTATGAAGGCGAACATTCAAATCAACCACCGTGGCGCCCGTTCGCGTGAGTACATACGTGCCTGGCGTAACCGTGAATGACGTTCCGTCAGCGGTTGCCGAGAATACATTTCCTGCATTCATCCCCCGGATTGCATATCCATCCTTTAAATCAGGCAGCTGAATATTGATTGACCGCGCACGCGACTGCACGACCGCCATTTTCTTCGACGGACTGGCCTTGCTAAACGGATCGTCCACCCACACGGCATCGGGCATAACTTCCAGTCGCCACACGCCAGGTGTTACGCGATCGAGGAAATAAGCACCCGTACCGTTGTACTGCACCACGGGCGAGTTGCCCCAGCCCGCGATCTCTACCAGCTTCTCGGCAGCAGGAGGCACTGTGCGGGTGTTGTTAGTATAAAAGAACTTCTGCGCCGTCACCATTTGCGCTAGGTCCTGTTCATAGCTTACGTTAAACTCCTCGAAGGTTGCATTAGCCGGATAGCGGCCGTAGCTTTTGTACAGCGGCACCTTGCGAAATACCTCTCCTGCGATCTTGAGGCTGAGTGCTTTCTGCGGCGCATACACCAGGTTCATGTAGTGCGTGCCGTATTCGGTGTTGACGTCGGCCATATAGGTCGGGTCATAGGCAAACTGCGTGGCGATTTGCATGCCCGCCGTGCGGAAACTACGTGCCATCGCTGGATATATATACGACCGGCCGACGTCGGCGGCATCGAACTCGTATACCAGCTTGGCAATCTTCTTAAAGGCGGGATTTGCTGCAAACGGTACGACGTAATTATCCACGTTGGGCAGCAGGTTGCCGCCCAGTTCGTGATTGGAGCCGAGGCCCGTGGGATACCATTGAAATGTTCCGCCCTGAATGCCGGCATTGAAATACGCATCGGCCAAATGAATGCTATGACTGATGTTGTAAAACACCGGCTTCTTACTACCGGTCTTTTTCATGGCTGTTATCATCCGTTTGATGAACGCAGTCACCTTGGCTGCCGGCTCACCGTGATGGGGCTCGTTCGATACTTCAAAGGCAATAATGTCGGGATCGTTCTTATACGCGAGGCCGGTATGTGGGTTGACGTGATTCAGGAACTGGTACAGGTAATTCTCCTGTGCGCGAATGGCGCCCTCGTTGGTCAGGCAATCGCCCTTGCCATACTTCGACGAAAAGCCGGGTGTCTTTTCATCGGGTGCGGGCCAGCCGTTCTGCCAATAGGCAATGGGGGTGATCATGAACTTCATGCCGCGATCTTTCATCTTCTTGAGCATGTAGTCAAAGAGCTCCAGGTGTTCGTTGTTTAACAGGTTGCCGACGCTGTCGCTGATCTCGCAATCCCACACGTGCACGCGGTACAAGTCAAAGCCCAGACGGGCAAAGTGGTATACATCGTCGTCGATGGCTTTCTTTAAATCAATACCTTGTTGTTTTGCTGTGCGATAGGCAAACGCAAACGGCGCGGTGTAGTTCACACCAAAGGCATGTACCTCTTCATTGGTTTTGCCCCACCGCATAATGCCCTCCTGATCGACATACACATCGGTTCCTTTTTGCGCCCAGCTGGCGGCGCTGATAATACACGTTGCGATCAATAATAATACTCTTACCTTCATGCTTCTATACTTTTCCGTTTCTCGAATCTCATTTTGTGGCAGTCGTCTGTATTGTCGCCACAGCCGGCCGAAGCCCTTCACTGGTGGCATCCAATCGAATCGTACCCGCCGTCTTGCCAGACTGTATAATCACCTGGCATTTACCATTAAACAACGATCGTTGCCAGGCACCGGGTGCACATTGATCTGCTTCGTGGCTGCTGGGGTCACCGTTGCCCACACCGATGATCCGGGCGCCACCCTGCACACGAAAGCGTACAAGGTTGCCGGCATCCGGCACTTCCCTCCCGTGCTTATCTTTTACGGTCACGTTTATCACCGCAGCGTCACGTCCGTCCGCTAATACTGTTGTCCGCTCAGTTACAAGCTCAATGGCATACGGTCCTTCCGTCGTCTGCACCTGTGTACGGATCGTACGCCCATGCTTTGTACCCACGGCTGATAATATACCGGCACGGTATGGCACACTCCATTGCACGTGTCGGTTACGCGGCATTGCCTTTTTACCCAGGCTCTTGCCATTGAGGAATAACTCGACATGGTCGGCGTTGGAGTTCACCCACACGTCGATGTTCTTACCCTCCTGCCCTTTCCAGTTCCAATGCGGTGAGATGTGGAGCACGTCTTTATCGGTCCACCACGATTGATAGTAGTAATAAATATTCTTGGGAAAGCCACACACATCCATGATGCCGAAATGTGAGCTGATGTTCGGCCACTGAAACGGTGTCGGCTCGCCACGATAGTCAAATCCCGTCCAGACGAAGCCGCCCATAAACCAGTCATTCTCCGCGGCCAACGGCCACCATGCCTCCGCGGTGGAAGCCCACCAGGGTGCTGTAATATCCTGATCGGGCACGTAGCCATTGACCGAGTCCACCGCATAGATGCCCCGCGTCGTCACGGTGCTCCCCATTTCGGTACCTACGATCGGCTGCTCCGGATGATCCTGGTGATAGGGCACAACATGCTTTTCGCGGTAGTTAAAGCCGCGAATGGGAATGACTTCGTTTACCCCCGGAAACACGTTGCCCAGGTCGGCTGCGTATGTGCTGGTACGCGTTGGATCGAGCTGGCGCTGTAAGGCCAGCATCGACAGGGCAATACGTTTACCAAAGCTATTAGTTTGCGCATAGCCTTCTTCGTTGCCGATAGACCATAGGAATACGGACGGGTGATTCCGGTCGCGTTCGATCAATCGGCGGAATTGATCCTGGTACTCGGCCGAGCTGCTTAACAACCGGGCCTCGTCCAGCACCAACATGCCCAACGAGTCGCAGGCATCGAGCAGCTCCGGCGTCGGGGCGTGGTGGCTTGTACGATATGCATTGACGCCAAGCTCTTGCAAGCGTCGAATGCGGTAATAGTGCAGGTAGTCCGGCAGTGCCGATCCAACGCCCGCATGATCCTGATGGCAGTTTACGCCCTGAATCTTTATTCGTTTACCGTTAAGCGATAACCCGGTAGCCGCTTCGATCGTCACCGTGCGAACGCCTAAACGCTGACGAACCTGATCGACTATATGACCGTTCTGCTTAACAACACTCACTATCTTATATAAGTACGGATCTTCCAACGACCATAACCGCGCATCTTTGATCGTCAGTTCCTGCTGCACGACCGCTGTGGTTCGGCCAGCCAATACAACGGGCTTTTCAGCAGCCTGCACCAATACCTTACCGTTGCGATCGGTGATGTACGTCAGCACACTGCCCTGTCCGGCAGTCAATCCGTCATTCATCACGGAAGTCTGCACCGCAATCGTGGCATCACGCCCCGCGACCGTGCTGTGAAAGAATACACCGTTCGACGCTACGTGCAGGTTCTCATACTGATTCAGCCACACATGGCGGTAGATACCCGCCCCCTCATAGAACCATCCTTCATACTGCGACGCGTCCACGCGCACGACCAACACGTTCTCCTGTTTAAACTGGATGTAGTCGGTAATGTCGTATTCAAATCCTACGTAGCCGCTTTCGTTCCGCCCCAGGTAAAAACCATTCAGCCATACCTGGCAATCGCGAAAGACACCGTCAAACTGAATGGAGAACCGCTTGCCCGAATCCGCCGGCATGATAGCAAACGTCTTACGATACCAGCCAATGCTATTCTGCGGATACAGCCCTCCCACCGGCTTGTATCCATGCCCCATGACATCGGCATTGTCCGAATTTTCGAACGGCAGGGCTACCGCCCAATCGTGCGGCAGCGTGATGCCCGTCCACGCCTGATCGTCAAACTTCGGGTCGACGGCCGTGCCACCGGCTTTGCCCGCTTTCGAAAACAGGTTGGCAATGGTGAAATTAAAATCCTTCGTAGCATCCGCTGCGTGACCCAGATGGAACTTCCACCCTTCGTCCAGCAACAGATGCTTTCGAGGCGTTTGTGCAGACAGCGTGGCCGTAGTGAGCACGGCTGCCAGTATCAGTAAGGCAGTTCGTTTCAAAGTATATCCCGTTAAAAAGTAAGAGGCTATTCTTCCATGTAGTGGATCGCCGGGATCGTATTACCCGAAAAATCGAAGAGCGCGCAGTTCTCCCACGACGATCCCGTGCCCCAGGTATCCTTCATGTTGGAGCTGATATAGGCAGGCTCCCAGTAGATCATGCCAAGCCCGCCACCATCGTGCACTTCCTGCGCCATATCGCGCAGCAGTTTTTCGAGTCCCTGGCGGGTGTACGAATAGCCAGGCAATATGGGATCGCTTCCAAACAGATTGGTGTAGCTGTCTTGCGCTTCCATCGTCCACGGGTAGGCCGTTTCCAGGATCATCACATCCTTGTTGTACGCACTCTTAAACCCGGCAATGGTTTCGGAAAGCTTGTCGGGCGCTATGGTCGTATGCCAGAGCGGATAATAGGAGAATCCGACAATATCAAAATCCGTTACGCCGCCCGTAGTAGTCAGGTTGTCAAAGAACCACTTCACGTTCTTGGGATCGGCAATGTGCAAGATAACTTTGGTTTTGATCGCTGACGCATCGGCTGCATCGTGCACGGCGTCGATGGCACGGTTGATTACCGCACCGGTCTCTACCCATTTCCCCTCGCAGACGTTGCATGTCGGAAAGCCTTCGGACGCATTCGTAAACATCAGGCCGCAGTTTGTCTCGTTGCCAATCTGCACCAGCTCGGGCATAAGTCCCTTGCCGTTCAGGTAACGCAGTGTCTTGAACGTATAATTGTAAATAGAATCTTTCAGTACGTCGAGTTCCGTAATGTTGGCCCATGCCGCAGGAACGTCCTGAGCGGCCGGATCAGCCCACGTATCGGAGTAATGAAAGTCGAGCAGCACTTCCATGCCTTGCTCCCGGGCTCGGCGGATGGATACTTCCACATCCTTCAAGTCACTATACATTTTCGTACCGTCGGCACCGTATACCTCCTTCGTCCAGGTAGGGTTGTGCCATAGCCGCAGCCGGACCAGGTTTGCACCGTGATTCTTAAAGATCACGTAAGGAGACTGTTGCTGGCCATCGTCTTTGTAGACGCCGCCGTGCTCTTCGATCTGGTTGACGTAGGAAAGATCTGCACCGTAGTAGGTCAGCTTCTGTTCTGTTTGGGCTGTGGCCCCGTCGTCGTCCTGACAGGCTACCAGTGCTACCGAGGTCAGCGCAACAGCCACGTATATTCGTATATAATGAAAGCTCATGGTTTTTGTTGTAAAACATCCTCACCCCGCCAGGCAACGAAACCGAAGGCGTATGCCGGCTCCGTGCCTGTGGGGTTCGGGACGTTATTCTTGAGGAATCAGCAGAAACTGCCGTGTAAGGTCGTTGAAGATGATGGTATAGGTGCCTGCGACAATTTCAATCTTGTCGTCGTTACCCGCCGGCACAGCCGTGCCGTAGAGTTTGTCGCCTACACCGACGGTGCCCCACTGAGCCGTCCAGCCATCCGTTGCCAATTTAATGGCAACATCTGCATCAAACGTATAGTCGAGCGTCCACACGTGTGGATTCGCCGCGGTATTGGCCATGGGGATCAATGCCCAGCTGCTAAAGTCACCGGTGATATTAACACCTGTGTAGTCCGGTGCGCTTGCCTCGTCATAGCTTTCCAGGGTATATTTCATCTTCAGGATATCCAGCGAGAAGGTATAATAACCGGCACTGCCAACCATAAAGGCCCCCGGATCGGGATCTGCATCTGTTGCGCGGAAAAATACGTCCGAGCCATTCAGGCCCCACATCGGTGCCCAGAGGCCCTGGTACGCCAGAATCTTGAGCTGGCCGGCATTTAAGTGGCCGGTGAACGTATAGGTGAAGTTGTCCGCCGCGCTGCGGAACATCGGGCTGGCCAGGTTGGCATCCCACCCAAATTCGGCAGCGTCACCTACCTGGAATATCGTCAGATACGGAGGCTCGGCGACATAGGGCGTCACTTTCAACTCGACCGTATTGGAATAACGGGAGTCGACCGACGCCGACACGTCCGAACGAATACGTACGACCACATCGGCCACCTCTTCGCCCGGCAACTCTTCCGCCAGCATCATGTCGTTCAGCTGTGTTACCGTCAACGCCACCTCGGGCGTTGACCCCAGGATTATCACACGGGGCGATTCGAAATTATCGCTCTTCTTATCGAGTTCCAACGTGTACGTTATCGCAGCAGGAAAACCATATTCCGCATCGGTACGCTCAAACACCACCGCCGTTTCGGAAGCCGTCTCCATCGTTAACACGATCTCAGATTTAGAGGCCGTGAGCTGCGAATTTTCGCCCGGCTTCATGACGGTATCGGTGCCGTCTTCATCGCACGCCACCAGGGCGAGCAGGCACACGCCCAAGGTATATTTCAGTAATTTCTTCATAGTTGTCTGTGTTAAAAACATCTGCGACAGGATTAATAACCGTTGACTTTTGGATCGAGATTCGGATTGGCGATCAGGTCAGACTGCGGAATCGGGTATAATTTGCGATATGCCTCTACCCCACGACCCTCTGCCACGCCGCCCTTCCAGGGCCACAGGTAGGTACCTTCGGTAAAGCGGCCGAAGCGGATCAGGTCCGTACGGCGTACGGCTTCACTCGCCATTTCGCGTGCGCGCTCGTCGATGATAAAGTCAAGCGATAGCTGGCCATCGGTAATGTTCCCGTTGGTATTGTTATAAGCTCTTTCGCGCAGGTCATTGACGTAGCCCAGGGCTTCGCCGCGGCTTCCACCCTGCCCGTTGCGCAGTACGGCTTCGGCATACATCAGGTAGATGTCCGCCAACCGGAACATCGGGAAGTCGGTATCGACGAAGATAGTGTGCGAACCGGGCTGCCCCGTAGAGGTAATGTTCTTGAACTTGATGATGGGATAGCCGTCGGTCTCCGAAGCGACACTGTTGATTTCCAGTGTGTACCCTTCTGTAAAGAACATTTCTCGTTCGTCGATGCCGCTGCCGATCGGCGGGAACAGATCAACGATGTTTTTCGTAGCACGTGGACCTGACCAACCTGCATCAATGCCGTACTCCACATTCTTGCTGCGTGGAATGGGCCCTTTCAGGATATAATTCATGCCGCCATAGCTTTGAATGCGCTGACCGTCGGATGCCACGGGAAAGATCACTTCGGTGGATTTGTCGTTATCCGCCAGGAAGTTGTGTTCAAAATCATCTTCCAGCGTGTAGCCGGCGTCGATCACTTTCTTGGTATAGGTAATAGCCTCGGTATAGTGGGCTTCGCCGATATATACTTCCGCATTGAGGTAAAGCTTCGCCAACAATGTCCACGCGGCGGCCTGATCGGCGCGGGCGTATTCATTTTGACGAGCCGATACCAATTCGTTTTCGATAGTTGTCAGCTCGCTTTCCAGGTAGGCGAACAGGTCGGCACGCGAAATCTGCGTGGGGAAGAAAGAACCTACTTCGTCGGTTTCGGTTACAAACGGAACGCTGCCATACAGATCCAGGGCATGCCAGTAGCTCAGTGCCCGCAGGAAGCGCGCTTCAGCGCGGTAGTGTTTAGCTTCTTCGAGATTGGCACCGGTAATGCCGCGTTCGCTCAGCTTGCCATCTGTTGTTTCGCGAATAAACTCGTTGCAAATGGCGACCTGGTAGAATATACGATAGTACAGGGCTTCTACAAATTGGTTCGTGCTTGTCCAGTCCATGGAATGGAGGTTCGGCAGACCGGCATCGGTCCAGCTGATTACGGCTTCGTCGGTAGGCAGCTCTTGCAACTGCCAGTATTGGCGCAGGTAAGACGAGAAGCCCTCGTTTCCACCCTTGATGTCGGGATTGCCTTCCGGTCCTTGCGAGCCCGTCAGTGCCAGCCCCGAATACGCTTTCGCGAGGATAGACTTATAGTTGTCGAAATCTTTATAAATATTGGCCGACGTATCTTCGTATTTGGGAACCTGGTCCAGGTCGTCGGTACAGCCGAGCACGCCCAACGCCAGGGTGGCGGTAAAGGCTATATTTTTTATGAATGTTGTCTTCATGTTGTTTCGCACCGTTAAGATTAGAAATCGAGGGTCAGGCCCAGGGTAAATACGCGTGGACGCGGGTAGAACGAGTTGGTCAGACCGGTAGAGGTCTCCGGATCGAGGCCACTGTAGTTCGTGATCACGAAGACGTTCTGACAGGTAGCCGATACGTTTACGTCCAGCTTTTCTTTGACAACTTTCCCGACGTGGTAGTTCAGGTTGATGTTGTCCATGCGCAGGAACGACGCATTTTCCACGAAATGATCGGAGTATTGGCGGTTCGCATCGTTCGGTCCGACAAACCGCGTATCATACACGGCAGACGGGATGTTGATGAGGTACCCGCTTTGCGACACGTTAGAGAAATAGGCATTGGCCGCGCTGTTGTTGTATACATAATTGCGGAACGATGCACGTGCTACCATCGACAGGGTAAAGCGGTCGTACGCGACACGCGTGTTGAAACCCAGGAACACGGCAGGCGCCGGGTTGTGATAGCGGTATTTGTCGTCCGCTGTGATCCTGCCGTCGCCGGACAGGTCTTCATACACACCTTCCAACGGAGCGCCTTGCTCGTTGTATACCTGCTTGTATACATAGAACGAATACGGCGCATAGCCCACGGTGTGGATCTGGATGCGGTTGCCCACGCCCCCACCGATATCCCCTACTTCGATGCCGGCTGAGGCTTCGCTGGCCGTTTTGCTCAGACGCAATACTTCGTTCTTATTATAGGTGGCATTGACGCCGACATCCCAGGTAAACTTACCGCGGTCAACAGCCTTCACGTTCACCGACGCTTCCACGCCACGGTTCTCCACCTCGCCTACGTTGGTAAACAGGCGGTTCGTCAGGTTGGAACCCGCCGG
>JAESGK010000579.1_pt1 | contig 13232 bp, 13 predicted proteins | sample 9269681 | NCBI WGS metagenome assembly JAESGK01 (sample SAMN14515347, study PRJNA621673) | algae metagenome | isolation source: Timaviella obliquedivisa GSE-PSE-MK23-08B and co-occurring heterotrophs from... | place: USA: Grand Staircase Escalante National Monument, Utah | collected 2006-08-15
GTTAACTATCTCCAGATTATAGAAGGCTCTATTGTCTTCTCTAAAACTGTTGAGCTCAAGAAGAAACTTGACGAGCCCGACGAGGAGCTGTTAAGCCTTGCGGTGGCTGAATTGCGTGAGCAAACCAATAGTAAGAACGGGGTTATCCTAAGCAACCTGGACATCACGGTGTTGGAAGAGGGTGTTGAAAATGTAGTCCCCAAGATTGGCGACAAAAAGAAGCTTATTTTCCTATCGTTAAAAAATGCACTGGAGCTTAAGAAAGAGAAAGAGATTTTCCGCGAAGGCAAAAAGACGAAACAACAAGAAGTGCTGATTATCCTACAGAAGGATATGAAGCTGCCGACGCTACCTAAAGTAATCGAGTGCTTTGATAACTCCAATCTGGGGGGCACATCGCCCGTAGCATCTATGGTGCGCTTTGTGGATGGCAAGTCCGAACGAAAGGGCTACCGGCATTTTAATATCAAAACCGTAGAAGGACCAGACGATTTTGCCTCCATGAAGGAGATCGTAGGTCGACGCTATAAACGCATCCTGGAAGAGGGCCAACCCTTGCCCGATCTGATTATCGTCGATGGCGGTAAAGGACAGCTTAGCAGTGCTTGTGAGGCCTTAAAGGAATTGAACATCTACGGCAAAGTACCGATTGCAGGCATTGCCAAACGACTGGAGGAAATATACTATCCCGAAGATCCTTTCCCGCTGCTCATCAGTAAAAAATCGCCGGGCCTGTTGTTATTGCAGCAGATACGCGACGAAGCGCACCGGTTTGCCATCACATTCCACCGCCTGAAGCGCAGTAAAAAACATTTCAGCTCCGCACTCGAAGGTATAGAAGGGATTGGTCACAAGACAGCGGAAAAACTGTTGAAGCACTTTAAGTCCGTGAAGAAGATCAAAGAAGCCTCTTTAGAAGAGATTGCTGCTATTATTGGTCAGAAGAAGGCCGAAGCGATGAAACGATAGGACCGAGCAGGTTATAAAAAAAGGGAAGCTCTCGCCTCCCTTTTTCAATATCAAAAAAACAAAACTTAAAACTCCCAGAGATTGTGCTCTTTCTCCATGAGCATCATTTCGGTCCACTCACGTGCCCATACACCTTCACGATAAGGGCGCCCGTTAGCACGGTAGGTGTCGTCGATGGTCTCATCATCCGGATTTTGAACCTTATAGATTGTTCCGTGGAAGAGTCTCAGCAAGAAAGCATCGGCGAAGTTCTTGTTCTGAGCAGTATTCTGCCAGTTGAACCATACCGCTTTCGGGATGTTGTTACGGAACAGTTTCTCGAGGTCCTTATACTTGAACCAACCCAACGACACGTCGATGTTTGTGTTGGTTTTTGCACCGGGAATGATCAGCTCAATAGCCTGAATGTCATAGTAGAGTCTTGATCTTCTTCTGTCGAAGATGATATCCTCACACATGTGGGCATTGCTAATATCATTCACCATGTATTCGAGACCACTGCCTTGTGAGGTTGCAGCCCAGTCGTCTGCAGCGTTGTCCGCACCCGGTGTTACACCACGGTTGTCACGCAGGGCACGATAGTTCTTGCCATTATACGTAATAATGTCGTCGGTATAAAAATCGCGGTTCGGATCCCACTGGTCATAGGTCTGTGCCTGCTCAGCCACCAAACGGCCCAGAAAGTCTTGTTTCGAAACTTTCGAGGTCAGAGAGTCGCTGGCATAAACATCCGTCAACTCGCCAGATTTTACAGCGTCAATGATCAGCCGGGTTACTTCGCCGTTTTTGGCAAAGAAGCCTTTGTTCTGCTTTTCACGCAGATCGATATTCCGCCACACACGCACTTTATAGTGTTGCTCGTAGACAGGAATAGGGTTCAGTGAGTTAGGGTTGTACTGAACCTCCAGGTCCTGTACTTCCTGCGCTCTTGCTATAAAGCACGCTGCCGAAAGCGCTGCAAAAAATGCTATCTTCTTCATCTGTTTATTAATTCACCGGTACAATGATAATACCATTCGAACCCTTCGGGACAATTTTTTCTTCGTCGTCACGGTATGTTCTACGGGCCGCATCTTTAATATCAATTACGAGACGGTCACCAGGGCGGGCTTGGCCTGCCCATGAGCGCAAGTCGGGGTTACCGTTTGTTGCTGTCAGACGCTGTACACCTGCCGTTCCACGACCGAGGATAACCTCAGCACGTTTAATGGAATAACGAGCATCCTTCGGAACTTCTTCCTTGAAGTTTGCTTCCGGCTCAGCTACAAAGCGCAGATTGGCAAGCTGGTTGGCACGGATGCCGTTACGCAGATCGACGGGGTTGTTACCCACGTAGGCTACGTATTTTGGATCAGGAACGTTTTTCACATCGAAGGCCTGATCACCGATCGTAGCGCCACCGTTGCTTACCGTTACTTTGATCTTCCGTTGTTTCGGAATGATCGTTACACGTCCGGGCTTGTCGCCTTTGATGATGTCTGCACCGCCGTTGGCGTTGAACGAAGGGTTATAGTTCGTTCCAAGGGAAGGAACTTCGATGTTCACCGTGTTGCCGCAGTTCATATACAGGGTAGGGGCGTTACCGGTGGTTGCTTTAATAACCGGCTGTGCCACCATATACTGAATGTCTTGCTCGTACGGCTTGCCATCAATCATAATCCGGGCTTTGAAAGATTGTTTCGAAAAACCGTCCTTGTCATAGCTTCCACCTTTCGCGGTGAATTCTACTTTACCCATCTTCACGCCGGACGGATCGTCCATTACCTGTAGTTTTTGACCGTTGTAGTACATCTCGGGCACCAGGCCAGAAGCCGACGCCGTGATAAACATGTCAGCCTGGTATTTAGCACCTGCTGCCACGATCGAAGATACAGGACGAACCATCGGAACGATACGGTCGAACTTCACTACACCAGCACCAGCTTTCTCAGCCAGAATGGTCAGTGCTTTCGCTTCTTGTTCCAGTACCTCGGTTTGAATCTGCGTCACAGAAGCGTAAGCCGCTACCGCAGGCGTATTCTCAAACGTAAAGGTTAGGAAGTCTTTGTTCTTGTGCTTTTCGTTGTCTTTGAAAGCCGGCATTTGATCCGGAGACTTCGTCAGCGTTTCAAATTTACCACCGGTCAGCTTCTCCAGCTGCTTGCGGTATTCTTCAAGCTTCTTCACGAAATCTACACCGACGCCAGCACCGTCTTTTTTGTCAATCATCATCGTCGCTATTTTCGAGCTGTGATCGTTGATGAATTGTTCGTCGACACCTGTAGCGCCAGCCTCAGCGAGCATCTTTTTCTTAACTTCTTCAATATAAGCTACGGTTGCTTTTGACTGCTTCCGTACTTCCTGGGCATTCGCTACCGCCTGCTTTACAGCTGCATCGTCGCTCTTGCCACCGTCTTCCACTATCTTTCCAAGTTGAGCATCGTTCTTGGTATTCCCATCACCAATCAGCGACTCCAGTGTGCTGTTGATGATAGCGAATTTCTCCAGAACGGCATTGCTCACCTGCAGCGCCAGAAGTGCAGTCAGTACGAGATACATCATACCGATCATCTTCTGCCGCGGGGTTTCCTTTCCACCTGCCATTGTTGGTTGTTTTTTTAATTAAACGTTAAAAAACAGTCAATCGTATTAGTTCTGGCCGCCGCCTTTCATGGCCGTCAGCATGCTGCCGTACACTTTGTTCAGTGCCGTCAGGTTATCAGAAAGTTTACCAAGTTCGGATGTGAATTTAGCGGTGTTGTCACCAACCTTCGACAGACCTTGCATAGCACCTGTCAGGCTCTCATAGAACTTGTTCATATTCTTCACGTGGCTGTCGGCATCCTTCAGCTCCATCTCATATACAGAGTTCAGGGCAGCGAGGTTCTTCGTTACTTTCTGAACTTGTGAGTGGTACTCACCAGCGTCCTTCGATGCTTCAGACATGCTCGATACAGCCTTGATCGCAGTATCGTAAGACTTGTTCATTTCCACCAGCTGGGTAGAAGCTTTCTTCACGTTGTTTGCGTAGTCGTTTGTAGCGACAGCAGCGTCGGAAAGGCTCGACATTTTCTTAGCAGACTCAGCCAGGTTGTTCAGGCCTTTGCCGAGGCTATCCAGTAGCTCGGGACCGATCTTCGCTTTCTCAAGTGAAGCGTCCAGTTGCTGAGATAAAGAAGCGCCAGCAGGTTTATTAGAAATACGAGGCGAAGTAGTAGGAGCCTCGTAGTCTTCAGAAAGTTCAGGATATACTTTTGACCAATCGGGTTCTTGGTGAGGTGGCTCAAATGCACTCAGGAAGAAAATCACAGCCTCTGTCAAGAGACCGATCATCAGCATCTGGTCAGCACCGGTCAAGTGAAGAATTTTAAATAACGCACCCACAATTACAACTGCCGCACCAATACCATAAACTTTGGGCATTATGGTCTTGAAGAGAAGTTCGGCAAATCCGCCTTTTTTCTTGCTCATTTTAGTAATGGTTTAAGTTTTTTGCCTTTTGATATTTAAAAAATAGAATAGAGTTTCTGGTTGTTAAAATTCCTGACCTGACGAGCGGCCCAGGTGGGTCATAGCACATCTGAACCCGATGTAGGCGCGCGTTGAGTCTTTGAATTCGTACGTACGTGTACCGGTTTCGAGGTAATAAGCCACATCCTTCCAGGAACCGCCGCGTACCACCTTCTTAGGAGGAACGCGCGGGTTGTAAGCAGAGCTTTCCGGATTGGTTCTCGGATCGATGTACTGCGGGTTCAAGTCCCAAACAGTCGGTACAGACGCGGGGTTGAAGTCATCTAAACACCATTCTGAAACATTTCCTGCCATGTCGAACAGACCGAAGTCGTTGGGGAAGTAAGACATCGCAGGAGATGTGTAGGCAAAACCATCATCGTAAAAGTTACCACGGCCAGGCTTGAAGTTTGCAAGCATACATCCTTTAGAGTTACGGATGTACGGGTTACCCCAGGGATATTTGGCCATGTCACGGCCGCCACGGGCGGCATATTCCCATTCTGCCTCAGACGGCAGACGGAAGGCAGGCATTTGGAAATCACCCACATTTTTGCGGTAATCGTTCAGGTAAGCAGTTCTCCATTTTCCAAAGAAGACGGCAGCGTCCCAATTGACACCCACAACTGGATAGTCGTCGTAACCCGGGTGCCAGTAGTAGTAATCCTGAATAGGGTCACCCATGTGGTGAGCAAAGTCACGTACCCAGGCGGCAGTATCGGGATAATATTTCTGACGGAACGTTTCAGCATCGACTGTCTCGAAGCCCTCAATGGTACCGTTGTCTACCAGGAAGAAGTTTGTGAATTGACGGTACTCGTTGTTGGTAATTTCTGTATCGTCCATGAAGAACGAACCGATGGTTACCTGCTTGTTGAAGTTGATTTGAGTGGATGCAGGATCTTCATCTGCCTGACCCATGTGAAACGTACCAGCTGGAATCGGAACCATCCCGTAGGGAATTGTCATCACCCAACCTTCGCGGCCTGGAACTCCGACGAGTTCGCCCTGATCGTTTCCGCCACCTTTACCACCTCCAAGACCCAGGAGGCCACAAGCACTGGCCACTGCGCCCGAAAGCACTAACACTACTTTTGAAAGAACCTTATTCATACTGCTATCTCAGGTTTGTCTACGGTGAATTTTTAGAGGACGAAAGTTAATTGTATCAGCTTTATTTTTTTGAAGAAAGTAAATGCAAATTCATTAAAATCTTAAAAATACCAAACTCAGTGCCGCTTAATGCCTGTAGCGAGGGGTTCGAACGACTTTTTTGCCGCTGCCCGGATTGACAGGTAATTCATAACTCAGCATGAACTCAAGCGAAAAATTATCTTTGGCATCACGGTCTTTGACGATGAAGTCAATGCCACTACCTAACTTGAGTGATTTGTCTTTTAATAGTGCGTATCCCAACAATAAGCTACCTGCCTCTCCTTGCCTAAACGCCAGGCCTCCCCACATCGTATCTTTCAAATAGCCAATCGTTGCAAAATCTATTTGCGTACGATTTAAATCCGAGCGAACGGCTGTGCTAAATTGTACACGTAAATCAAAGCTTACGTCATAAAAGTAGCCGCCGGTAAAGTTGATGTGGTTTTCCAGTGCGCTGCGCACACCATCTTCACCAAAATCAAATTCAGAACGCAACAAGTGATTAAACCCGATCCCGAGATAATATTTTTCTGTGCGATAAAAAGCACCCAACCCCAGGTCCGGACGAATCTGTGATTCTTTACCATGCTTCAGCAGCGGGTCGTCGGGATTCGTCGCGCGGTACACTTCCCAATCAATCGCTTGCGAGTACACTCCTGCCTTAATCCCTAAGCTCAACTTCGTGTCTTTTATACCCAGGTGGTACGCGTACATCGCTTGTGCCTCCAGGTTGTTCTGCGGTCCAAGCTTATCGTTCATCACATATGCACCAAACCCGCTGCGCAGTTTGAAGATGGGCGTGTTAAAGCTTACCATCTGTGTTACGGGAGCACCACCATCATTGAAGCTTGACTGGTACCCGAGCCATTGGCTACGGTGTACTGCCGTAAGCCTCGTGACACCATCCACACCGGCGTATGCAGGAGTCATGTATAAGTTATTAAACATGTACTGCGTGAACAGGGGATCTTGCTGAGCAGAAACACCGGATCCAGCCAGAGCCAACAGGAGGGTATAAAAAGTCTTTTTCAGCATTAAGGTTAAAAAATAGAATTTAAAGTAAGCGCTTTTTTACGACACAGTCAATCTAATGTAATTAAAGTGTAATAAAAAAGGTCACTTTGTAAAATTCAAAGGATGAAGGAGTTATTCAAAAAAACCACCCGTTCATGCGGGCACATCAAAACGCCCAAAACGTCGAAAACCGTTTCGCCCCGCTGAAAGAACTGAAAATGTGCTACTTAATTCCGTTCGCCTTTTTTATATAGAGCTCAAGCGCACCCGTCATTGACGGCGCGTTCGGCAGGGGGGCTTCAATGTCCAAAATAAGGCCCGCATCGCGTACAGCCTTGGCCGTTGTCGGGCCAAAAACCGCTATGCGGGTGTTATTTTGCTTGAATTCAGGGAAATTGACAAAAAGGGAGTTGATGCCTGAAGGGCTGAAAAACGCCAGAATATCGTAAAACACTTCTTTCAGGTCCGATAAGTTGGCGGCTACCGTATGGTAAATAATGGCTTCTGTGTAGTTGTATCCGCCCTCTTTTAAAAAATCAGGGATGTCATTTTTACGGATATCCGAGCAGGGAAAAAGGTATTTCTCGTTTTTGTGTTTCTTGAGAATCTCCAGCAGATCTTGAGCCGTCTTCAAACCCGTGAAGATTTTACGCTTACGGATCACGATGTATTTCTGCAGGTAGTTCGACGTCTGCTCCGAGATGCAAAAGTATTTCATCTCCGGAGGCATCTCGAGTTTTAGTTCCTGACAGATATGGAAGAAATGATCAACGGCATTACGGCTTGTGAAAATGATGGCCGTATGGTTTAAGATGTCGATCTTCTGCTTGCGAAATTCTTTGACAGGTACCGGCTCCACCTGAATGAACGGGCGGAAATCGATTTTCAGGTTATACTTTTCAGCCAACTTCAAGTAGGGAGAGTTCGTATCAGCCGGAGCTTCTTGGGTCACCAGAATGCTTTTTACCTTGCGCATCCTGTCAGTAGCAATTTCACTCATATCAACACGTAAACGAATTCAGGCTAATTGTACAGTACCTTTAATGTTATCAAAAAGGGTATCAATTCGGTAGCACAAATGTACGAAAATAAATGAAACAACGAGTGGCTCATTTTGCTACTTAACTTGAAAATGATCAGCACCATCCAAACAACAAGGGTCCATCCAAAAAACTGCAGCAGGCCGTAGAAAAAACCAGCATGCTGGCCATGCATGATGAAGTACCCAGACATAATGATTGTAACGGTTCCAAACACCACCAACAGCACGCGTACCCAATTGAAAAAATGTGTGCCCGCCGCTTCCGGCACACCGAATAAGCTCGTTAATCCGTACACCAGCGTCATCTTCACAAAAAAGATTCCCAGCACAATCAGGCTCAATTCCAGCCATTGCAGCATCGCCATGGGAAAATTCTCTGCTTTAAACAGCAAGGCCGTCGTATACTCCGTGGGCAGGAAATGAAAAATGATCATCAGGTAATACCCCAGCATCATACTACAGAAAATATAGAACAGAATATTCGTGCTACTGGTGATCCGCGTGTATACCTGACTGTCGTCCATTTCACGCATCGAAAATATTTTGATAACCGAAAAATAATCTGATGCCAGTTTGGGATTCAGGCGAATGATGGTAATTACCAGCATCACCAACACCAGCAACCCGACGATGGCGAAGTCGCGAAAGGAAGTGTTACGTAGCACCAATTGCTCTTCTGTACTGGTCTTCTGCGGGGCACGCGTCAGTACCCGGGTACTGAGATCCTCCTGCCAGATGCGTTTTTGACGGATGGCCACCGTAAACGACGGCGAAAAAATACCCGCCAGGCTGTCGATGTCGAGGTGTAAACGCGTACCGGTACCGGCGAGCTTGCCGTCGATGAACAGGTTGAACGGTTGGGGGCTGCTTACCGCCAACACATCATGTTGAAATTTACCAGCATCCAAGCGAAAATAAACCGTCGACACCTTCTCGTTTCCGGTAAAAGCCTCGTATTTGCCATCCTCAAAGTAGGTCCACTCGGATGCGAAATCCTTGCGGACAGCATACTGTTGCGCAGCGGCCTGTACTGTGAGTAGACATGCCAGGCAGCTAAGGAGGACCAGTTTTTTTACGCTCATCATACGGGTCAAAAATATCCAGAATTGGTCTCATATCCGAAATGCCCGTAAGTTTGCCACACGAATATGGCCGGAATCTATTTTCACATTCCCTTTTGCAAACAGGCATGCCACTACTGCGATTTTCACTTTTCCACCAATCAGGAGAAAAAGGGAGAAATGGTCGGTGCGCTGGCACACGAGCTGGAACTCCAAAAGTCGTACCTGGAGGGAGAACCGGTCGAGACCGTGTATTTCGGCGGGGGCACGCCCTCGCTGCTGTCCGTGGCGGAAATAGAAACGCTGTTACAGGCCGTCGCTAAAAACTTCACGCTGGCGCCTGCGGGGGAAATAACGCTGGAAGCCAATCCCGACGACCTCGACGCCGAAAAACTCGTGGCCCTGCGTGCCGCCGGGGTCAATCGCCTGAGCATCGGCATTCAGTCGTTTGATGATCAGGTATTGCATTTCTTACATCGCGCACACGGCGCCTCGGCAGCTCAGCAGTGCCTGGAGCAAGCGCGTGCCGCAGGCTTCAACAACATAAGTCTCGACCTGATCTATGCCATTCCCGGGCAGCCGCTGGAGACCTGGCGGGAAAATATTCGGCGAGCACTGTCTTTTGCGCCGGAACACATCTCATCCTATTCCCTCACAATAGAAGAAAAGACCGCGTTTGGCAAGTGGGCGGCCGCTGGTAAGCTGAAAGCTGTGGAGGATGATCTCGCGGGGGCACAGCTGGAGATGCTCGTAGAGATGTTGGAGCCGGCCGGCTATGAACAATACGAAGTGTCGAACTTTGCACGGCCTGGATACTATTCGCGTCACAATAGCAGCTATTGGCAACAAAAAAAATATCTGGGCGTTGGCCCAAGCGCCCATTCCTATAACGGCCAGAGCCGGCAGTACAATGTCGCGAACAACCATGCCTATTTGCGTGGATTGCAAGAGGATAAAGTACCGTTTACACACGAAGCGTTGACGCCGGAAGATGTCATAAACGAATACCTGTTAACCACCCTGCGTACGTCGTGGGGCGCGGATCTGCGGAAACTGCGACAGGAGCTTCAATACGACCTGCAGGCCCTGCACGGCCCCTACCTGAATACACTCTTTGCCGAAAGTCTGGCCATCGTGTCAGGCGAAACCCTTCGACTCACCCGGCGCGGCAAGATGCTGGCCGACAAGATCGCGGCCGACTTATTTGCGACAAAATAAAACCGCGTCGCAACGGCCAAGCCGGAAGTTTCGTAATTTTCACGACCGTTCCCTATCCAAGACCCATGGAAGAAAAAAAAGTGTATATGTTGCTCAAGGCCGTGATCTTTCACTACCACGGTCTGGACGACATAGAAAAAAACGATTTGGAGAAAACCGCGCGCGAGCTGAACGCCCAGGATGAATACAAGTGGGCATTGGATTTTGTAGCACAGGATTATGTCACCTCTTTCGACCGCGCCCGCGATTACCTGAACGAGATCATCGGCGACTATCCCAAAGAAAAGCGCGTGGAGCTAATCAATATGGTTTGGCAAGCAAACAACCTCAAGGGCTACGTGACCGAAATGGAGGCCACGGCCATGCTGAAGCTTGCCAAAGATTGGAATGTGCAAAAAGAGCTGATCGAGCTTGTGTTAGCCTGAACCCATTACAGGCTCATCATATCTTTAAACTTGGCCGCCTGCCGACGACTTACTTCAACCTTATCACCGCCACGAAGTTTTACCATCAGCCCGCCGTTGAACCACGGCTCGATGCCTTCTACCCAGCTCAGGTTGACGATGTGCTTGCGGCTCGCCCGGAAGAAAGCGCGTTCGTCCAGCTTTTCATCCAATGCATTCAACGACTTGTGAATCATCGGCCGGTTGGCATCAAAATATACTTTGATGTAGTTACCGTCTGACTCGAACAGGCGCACATTCGAAAGGCTCACAAACCAGCAGCGGTCGCCGTCTTTTACAAATACCTGGTCGTTCAGACCCAGCTTTTTCTCTGGCCCGCGAACGGCGGCAATCTTAGCACGCTCCTTTTCCGCGAGTTTCGAGACAGTTTCCAGTAGCCGTTCCGGTTGAATGGGTTTGAGCAGATAGTCCAGCGCATTTACCTCAAAAGCCTTGATCGCAAACTCATCATAGGCAGTCGTGAACACCACCAGTGGCACGGCATCCAATTCTTCGAGCAGCTGGAAACCGGTCTTTCCGGGCATTTGAATGTCCAGAAACAGCAGGTCTGGATTCAGGTCATTTACCAGCTGCGTCGCTTCGTCGGCGTTGGCCGCCTCACCCACTACTTCGATCATCGGATGATCTTCCAACAACTTCATTAGCTCTTTTCGCGCCAGGCGCTCATCATCCACGATTAATGCTCTCATAGGTAAAATTTTGAGGAATGATTATTTCAGTAAGTACAAAATTATCGTTTTCATTCACAATCCGGAACGACGCATCGTCTCCATAGATCAGTTTTAAGCGCTGCATGGTATTTTTCAATCCGAGACCTCCTTTGCGCTTGTTCCCTTGCACCAGGTGCCCAGTATTGCGAATATGGACCTTCAAACGGTTATTATCAACAGATGTCTTCACCTGGATCACGCCGCCCTGTGTAAGTTTTGAAATCCCATGTTTGATACCGTTCTCTACCAGCGTCTGAATCATCAGCGGCGGCACCAAAAAGTTTTGCGATTGCGGATGTATGTCGAACTCCGTTTTTAGCCGCTCCTCAAAGCGAATGCTCTCCAGGCCGAGATAGTCCCGCACCAACCGCATCTCGTCATCGAATTTGGTAAGCCCTTTCTTATCCATCGCCAGGCTGTTGCGCAAAATATTGGAGAGCTGGTTAATGGCTTGCTTGGACTTCGAGGGGTTCTCGTCTACCAGCGCCCGAATGCTGTTTAACGCATTGAAGATAAAATGCGGGTTGAGCTGAGACTTGAGGTTGTTCAGCTCGATCTCGATCATCGACGCCTCGTACTTCAGCGATTTATTGTACCGGTCGAAATAGTGATAGGTAAAATAAAACACCGACCACAGGAAGAATACGATCGCATAAAAGGACGTCTGCCCCAGGATTTGTGCCGGGTCAAACGCAGTGCGTGGATCAAATAATCGGCCGAGGATCAAATTGACGGGTATACGCAAGAAATATACCGTTACCCCCATCAAAATCACGGCCACAAATACACCCGGAATGAGCTTGGGCATAGGCAGGTACAGCCACCGCCAGCGGTTCAGGAACAAGCGGAACAAGTGTGTGATCATGAGGCACAAAAAAGCCTCGAACAGCAGGAACGTAATGCGACGCGTCGCAAAACCGTCGGAAGCAAAGAAGCTGAAGACAATCTGGACAACGGCGTAGAATAACCACCCGCCGGTTTGTAGTGTCCAATACAATCTGTGCTTATTTACCATATCGCCTCTGCGAAAAGTTCAAAATATACGCAAATCGCGGGCACCCGGCATCCCAAATTTATGTGGGTGGTGGATCTACAGGTACTTAAACTGCAGGAGGTATAAGAAAAGTAGGCCTGTCACAATAATCAGCGACCAGGTAATGGTCACGATCGTTTTTTTATACGCTACAAGCTTTGGCTCGGCGGCCATGGAGTTGAACGCAAAGGCCAGACTGGCCAATATATACAAAGATGCTTCGAGCAGATCTCCTGTGTATACCTGGTAGACCCCTACCAAAAAGAAAAGGAAGCTGACCAGGTACGGGCGTAGGCGTGCTATCATGTTGATACTGTGTGAAAATCGGTTATTATCACGTGTTAATTCAACTCGGCCTTCAGGAACTTACCCGTATAGCCGGTGGTATTTTTGGCAACCTCCTCAGGGGTCCCCCGGGCGATGATCCTGCCACCCTTCGCGCCGCCTTCCGGCCCCAGGTCGACGACATGGTCCGACGACTTGATAACGTCGAGGTTGTGCTCGATTACCAATACCGTATTGCCTTTGTCGACAAGTTTCTGCAACACGTCGAGCAAGTGCGCAATATCCTGGAAGTGCAACCCCGTGGTGGGCTCATCCAGAATGTACATCGTCTTACCGGTATCGCGCTTCGACAGCTCCGTTGCCAACTTCACACGCTGTGCCTCCCCGCCCGAAAGTGTCGTAGCATGTTGTCCCAGGGAAATGTAACCCAGACCCACTTCGCCAAGCGTTTGGATCTTGCGCAAGATCTTCGGCTGGTTCTCAAAGAACGTGATCGCTTCCTCCACCGTCATATCCAACACGTCGCTGATTGACTTCCCTTTGAATCGTACTTCCAGCGTCTCCCGGTTATACCGCTTCCCCTTACAAGTTTCACAAGGTACATATACGTCCGGGAGAAACTCCATTTCGATAAGACGTAATCCCGCCCCTTCACATGTTTCGCACCGGCCACCCTTTACATTAAACGAGAACCGACCGGTTTTATACCCACGAATCTTTGATTCCGGCATCTGCGTAAACAGGTCGCGAATATCGCTGAACACCCCCGTATAAGTAGCCGGGTTCGAACGC
>JAESGK010000580.1_pt1 | contig 13228 bp, 12 predicted proteins | sample 9269681 | NCBI WGS metagenome assembly JAESGK01 (sample SAMN14515347, study PRJNA621673) | algae metagenome | isolation source: Timaviella obliquedivisa GSE-PSE-MK23-08B and co-occurring heterotrophs from... | place: USA: Grand Staircase Escalante National Monument, Utah | collected 2006-08-15
GAGGGCGTAGGAGCTATAGAATACGCTGTCGTCGAAGAGCTTGTCCCAGGTGCGCGAGAAAAGATTGTCCATCAGGGTGGTGAGCTCTTTTGCCGTAGTATAGTGGCCGCCGTTGGTTTTATAGATGTCGCTATAACGTTCGAGGATGAAATGGATCAGTCCTTCGATGAGCGCTTCGCGTGTTTTAAAATAGTGAACGATCAGGCTGGGGTTGATTTCGAGGTGATCGGCCACTTTGGCTATCGAGGCATTTTCGAGGCCTATTTTTTTTGCTACTTTATAGAAGGCGAGTATAATTTCCTGTTGTCGTACCTCCTTGAGGCTTGTTCTTCCCATGCGTGTTAATGTTTTGTCAAAACTACATTAATTCAATCAGACCCGATATGAAGAGTCTGTTAAATTTTGATTGAATGGTCATTCAATATTTATTCTACCTATACCTTTGGTCGGTAAAACAACATCAATCCCTTTGCCATGAAGCAACTCTACAATCTTTCCGGCCTCGCCCACGTGGTGGTGCTCGCCCTTTTACTGGCGTGCCTTCCAGGATGGGTCATGGCCCAGAACGCCTCGTCTGCGCAGCGCATGACGCTACGCGGTACGGTGACGGATGCTGCCGACGGATCGCCTGTGATCGGCGCCAGCATCCTGATCAAATCCACCGCTTCCGGCACGATGACCGATGTGAACGGCAGCTTTTCGCTGGACGTTGCACCCGGTGACGTGCTGGTCGTCACGTTTATTGGATATGTCACCTCGGAGGTAACAGTCGGCAATCGTTCGACGATCGACATTCCGCTGAAAGTCAACTCTACTTCTTTGGAGGAAGTGGTTGTTGTTGGTTTTGGCGAGCAGAAGAAAGCCAATCTGACGGGTGCCATAAGCGTGGTGGACAGCAAAGTATTGGAAGCCCGCCCGATTCAAAGCGTGGGCCAGGCACTTCAAGGTGTTGTGCCCAACCTCAACGTAGATTTTGGCAGTGGCGCTCCTGGTGCCGTGCCGAACATCAACATTCGCGGTATGGCTTCGATTACAGGCGCCCAGCCGTTAGTCGTGGTGGACAACGTACCGATGACCGTAGCGGACCTGAACCTCATTGCGCCATCGGATATCAAAAGCATATCGGTTATCAAAGATGCGTCGGCATCGACGATTTATGGCTCGCGCGGTGCGGCGGGTGTGATCCTGATCACGACCAAGAGCGGTGTGCGTGAAGGTTTTAACGTGGAGTATAACAATAACTTTTCGTGGGGGAGCGCTACCGTGCTGCCCAACAAGGTGACGGACCCGTATATCTATATGCGGACGCTAGAAACTGCTACCGACAACACGCCGTGGGATTATGTAAATTATACGCCGACGCAATACGCATGGGCGCGTGAGCGCTCTGACAATCCGTCGTCGTCTGGGCCTGTCCGGATCGATCCGGAGGACAATGCGTTGTGGGCCTACATGGGTAACCGCGATTGGACGAAATACTACCTGGACAATCCTACGCTGTCGGTTCGGCACAATGTTAATCTGTCGGGTAAATCCGGTAACACGGGCTATTACATATCGGGCGCTTACGATTCGCAGAATGGCGCGCTGAAAGTGGCCGACGATAAATATGAGCGTTACAGCATACGTTCCAAGCTGGCCTTTACGCCTTATAAATGGCTGACGTTTGGCAATAACACGCAGATTTCGCTGACCAACCGGGTGACGCCGTCACAACTGTCCATGGAGGATCTTTTCAACCTGTTTCCCACCAGTTGGGACCGGAACCCTGATGGTTCGTGGGCCAACACCGATGTAGGTCGTGCGGCGGCCAGAATGGTCGACGGCGGGCAGAGCGTATCGAAAGTAAATATGTTCCAGACCACTTTCACCGGGGAGCTGTCTTTCTGGGAGCGGATGTTGCGGGTGAATGCCGACTTTACGGCGCGTCGCGATACCTATAATTACCGCTCCAACAGTAACAAGCTGCTGATCGGCTACGGTCCCGACGATATTCGCGAGGAGGGTGCCAATACAGCGGAGCGCCTGGGTATCCAACAATCGTATTACGTGTTGAACACGTATGCTACGTTTGAAAAGACGTTTGCACAGAAGCACTATGTCAATGCTATTGTGGGTTTCAACCAGGAGTATAACCGCATGGACTCGGTTACAACCGAGAAGGTAGGCGTAATCTCTCCGTCGATTCCATCGGTGGGTCTTGCTACGGGTCTGGCAAGTGTGGACGAGTCCATCCGGGAGTGGGCGCTGCGCGGCGCCTTCTACCGCCTGAACTATATTTTCCGTGACCGCTATATCGTCGAGTTCGACGGCCGCTATGACGGTTCTTCCAAATTTCGGAAGGACAAGCGTTTTGGTTTTTACCCGTCGGTGTCGGCTGGCTGGAAAGTGGATCAGGAATCGTTCTGGAAGCCGATTGCCACGGTGGTCAATACGCTGAAGATCCGTGGTTCGTACGGTTCGGCGGGTAACCAGTCGTCTATTTCGGAGTATGGTTATGTCCCGCTTTCGTCGCTGAACAATGGCGAGTACCTGATCGGCGGTGCGTTACCGTCTACGGTATCGTCGCCGTATCTGGTGTCTGACAACTATGGCTGGGAAGATATAAGATCCAGTAACCTGGGTATTGACGTAGGTCTTTTACAGCAGCGAATCACTGCGTCGTTTGACGTATACCGCCGGGACACCAAGGGGATGCTGATGCCGGGTAAAGAGCTGCCCGCCGTGCTGGGTGTGGCACCTCCGAGGGAAAATGCCGCCGACCTGCGTGCCACGGGATGGGAACTATCGCTGGGATATGACGATGAATTCAGCCTGGCGGGCAAGTCGCTGCACGCCTTTGCGAGTTTCGTGATTTCGGACAACCGTACTGAGATCACCAAGTTTGACAACCCTAACCGCAGCCTGACACAATACTATGAAGGGATGACGCTGGGCGAGGTCTGGGGCCTGCGCAGCGACGGTATGTTCAAGAACCAGGAAGAGATCGACGCGCTCGACGAGTCTACTCTCATTCCCTGGGGCGCGCTGGATGTCGTACCGGGCTGGCCTAAATACAAGGATTTGGATAACAGTGGCTCGATCGAGAAAGGCTCTACCGTAGACGATCCGAAAGACTTGTCGGTGATCGGTAACATCACGCCGCGTTTCCGCTTTGGCTTTACGGTAGGGGCTGAATGGAACGGATTCGATCTGCGTGCCTTTTTCCAGGGCGTAGGCAAGATGGACTATTATCCCATCAACTATCTGTACTGGGGCTACTATCAGCAGCCGTATGCCGGTGGCTATGCGCACCTGCTGGACTTTTACCGTGGCGAAGGCGACAGCGAAGCGGAGCGTGCGCAGCATTCGCAGTCCTATATCAACGCAGGCCTGGCCGATGCCAACGTGGATGCCAAATACCCGGTGCTGCAAGCGTGGCTGGCCGACAAGAATCTGGGTGAGCGTATCGACCGGGCGCAAGGCCTGGCGATTCCCCAGACAGGCTATATGCAGAACGGAGCTTACCTGCGTTTGAAGAATATTACGATCGGTTATTCGCTGCCACATGCGTTGCTGGATCGCATCCATGTCAACAAGCTGCGGGTATACGTCAGCGGTGAGAATCTGACGGAGTGGTCGGCGATTAAGAAGTACTATGATCCGGAGGCGATCACCAATAATATCAGCAAGACAAATCCGAACTATGATCCGGTGGATAATTCGGGTAGCGACCAGAACGGTTGGGGATATGCTTATCCTTTTCAACGGAAGTACTCTTTTGGAATTGAACTGCAATTCTAGTTTGTCTGACTCACTTCATTAATGAACAATAGCATGAATAAATATAGTATTTTCTGTGTCGTACTTCTGCTGGCCGTGCAGGCCTGCAACGACGACTTCCTGGAGCGCACGCCCGAGACGGATATCAGCGAAGAGGATTTCTTTCATACAACTGACGACCTCGATACCTATTTATATGGCCTGTACGATTTTTCGGGTGTCGGGATTTATGTTGCAGACGCCGGCACGGACAATGCTGCGACCACTGGCGTTACCGAACTAAAGAACATGATGTCCGGCGCACCCACGGCGGCGAACATTACCGAAGGCTGGACCTGGGATCAGCTTCGCAAGGTGAACTATTACCTGGATCACTTCGGCACGGCCAAGTTGACAGAGCCGCAGCAAAGGCATTACGAGGGCATGGGCCGGTTCTTTCGCGCGAAGTTCTACATGGGGAAAGTACAACGTTACTCAGATGTGCCCTGGTACGACAAAACGCTGACGCAGTCCGACCCGGACCTGTTTAAAGGCCGTGACGGCCGTGCCCTGGTTGTTGACAAGATTTTCGAAGACCTGGAATTTGCCCGTCAGTATGTGGACGCCGCGGGCGACGAAGATCGCGCCGGCGCCGTGAACCGGTGGGTGGTTCGGGCCATTATGGCGCAGGCCGCGCTGTATGAAGGAACCTATCGCAAGTATCACGCCGAGCTCGAACTGCAAGCTACGGCAAATCAATATCTGGAATTGGCGGCGGAAGTTGCCGGCGAGATCATAGACGACGGCGGTTTTGCCTTACACGAGACGGGGCGCCCGGAGTCCGACTATGCATCGTTGTTCATCAGCGAAGACCTGGAAGGCAACAGCGAGGTGATACTGGGGCGTTTCAATGAGGCCAACCTGCTCAACAGTGGCTGGTGGGGTTACATGTTTGGCAATTACGAAATGAGCCCGTCGAAAGACCTGCTGCAAACTTACCTGATGGCCGATGGTACTCCCTACACCAGTCAGCCCGGGTATGCCACCGACGAGTTTGTGGAAGAGTTTGAAAACCGTGACCCACGGTTGGCGCAGACCTATGCCTACCCGGGCTGGGAGCTGGTCAACTCGGGTACCTATGCGCAGGGCGCCGGCATCTATATTCAGGAGCTGTCGCGTAACTTTACCGGGTACCATCAGCTCAAAGGTTTTGTGAACGATACGGACACCGATGTGCAAAACAATCTCGACATACCGCTGATCCGCCTGGCGGAGATGTACCTGATCTATGCCGAGGCGAAGGCGGAGCTGGGCGAGCTGACACAAGGTGATCTGGACAACACGGTAAACAAGATCCGGGCACGTGCGGGTATGCCGGCGCTTTCGATCAATCCTTCTGTCGACCCGGTACTGCAGGCACAATATCCTTTGGTGACAAGTGCACAGGCAGCGGTATTGCTGGAGATTCGTCGTGAGCGTCGTGTGGAGCTGGCGTTGGAAGGCAGTCGCTTTAACGATCTGATGCGCTGGCATGCGGGCAAACGTGTGGAGATCGAGCCGGAAGGGCTATACTTTCCGGGCCTGGGTAAATATGATCTGACGGGCGATAATGTCGAGGATATCATTCTACTGTCGGCGGATGCTGAGATTCCGGCGGAAGCTGACAAGGAGCAGAATTCGTTGGGTAAGACGCTAGTGTATTACCGTGTAGGCGCAATCGGTACGGACGGTGCTACACTTTTCCTGACAGAAGGCGAACGTGGTAACGTTGCTACGGCGGATGACCTGGGTATGTTTGACGAGCCTAAGTTTTATTACCGGCCGGTGCCGCAGCCGCAGGTGTTGCTGAATCCTAATCTGAAACAGATTATGGGGTGGTAAGTATGAAATCAGATTAGTTGCATATAAAGAGGCTGTTTTAGGATGGCCTCTTTTGTTATATATAGTGGGTTGGTGTGCGATATATAGGTGGTGGTGGAATTTCGTTGCGGTGTTGCCGCTCGCCAGTCTGAAGACTGGCATCATGGCAGGCACAAGTCTCCGCCCCGGGGCGGGGCTAAGACTTGCGCCAGATGCTTACTATAATGTGTACTGGGCACCGTTTTACCAGTACAATGGATTGAGAATTTTCGATTTGCAAAATCAGATATTTTATATATACCACATGCGCGAGAGGACGACGATTCAGGACAGCTTTTTCATTTTAGTATACCCTAACACGGCGCCCACGCCAAAGATCATGTGTGCGATGAGGAGTTGTTTGTAGTGGCCGGTATAGTCGGTTTTGGGCGGGCGGGGGTGAAGCCTGAAGGCCAGCATCCAGCCGCCGATGCCGACCAGGCCACTGATGGTGCCTAATAACAAACCGTTTGCCAGGGTGGGTTTGCCGATGTTACGTTGCCAGAGCTGATCATATACCGTGGTGAAAAATATCCCTACGCCGTAATGTACGAGCCAGCCGGCAGGGCTTTTCGTGGGTATAGCGGGAGAGCCGGGCATCCGGTCGAGCAGCTTGTTGAGGAGCTCGGGTTCACGGAACTGTTTGCGCTCATGGCGTGAGGCGCCGTAGCTGAATGCCGTCATCAGGGTTGTGCCGGTGAGTGCAGCGAGTAGTAATTTTTCAGCGTGTATCATATACCTATAAAAATGGGCCTGTATAACAGGCCCGGTGAAACATGTAATTTTTGTCGGGCCGTTAGCGCGAGCGTTTTTTGGCGACCTTTCGGGTTGTTGTTCCTTTTCGCGCTGTCTTCTTTGCGGGGCCACGTCCGGTTTTCTTTGCGGCCTTTGCGCCCTTTTTTGCCGGCACTTTTGCGCCGGCTTTGCGTGCTTCGGATAAGCCAATAGCAATGGCTTGTTTGCGGCTTGTTACTTTCTTACCGCTGCCTCCGCTTTTCAGTGTGCCTTTTTTCTTTTCATGCATGGCACGTCCTACTTTCTTTTGTGCTGTTTTTGAATACTTTGCCATAGTCGTATTGTTTAAGCGTGTAATAGGATCGGGTGCGAAATAATCATACCCGGGGGAGCAGTGTGAGTGTGAGAGCGAGAGCGAAGAGCGAAGAGAAAGGCAGCGTATTTATAGTCGCTCTCACACTGTTTTAGGCATGATATTTTCCGGTCGTGGTTAAGAACTTAAACAACGATCCATGAAGCATCTTGTCCTGGCGATGTTACTGGTGGTGTCGGCAGGCGCCGTGGCGCTGGCACAATCTACCCGAAAGACTCAGACCCCTATGAAGAAGTATATCCGTGTACCGGCTGGGTACCTGATGGTGCTGCGGCAGGGCGACAGCATTCTGAACGAGATCGAGGCGTTGGCGCAGGCGGAAAAGATTCCGTCGGCTACGTTTAGCGGAATGGGCTTTGTTAATATCACGTTACGATCCGAAAGAGTTTCGTGACGTGGAGCTGGCCTCGATGCAGGGCACGATTGCCTGGCAGAAAGGCAAGGTGTCTTTGCATGCGCATGGTGTGGTGACGGATAAAACGTTTCAAGCGTACGGCGGGCACATATTGAAAGGGGCTGTGGGCACGGGCTCGGTGGAGATACTGGTGACCTTACACGAGCAACGGCTCGAGCGGGTGTTTGAAGAAGGCCTAGGGGCGAACGTGTTAGGCCTTGAGGGGGTGAGGTGAGGCTATCTGTGCGTGGGGCTCGGCAGTCTGAAGACTGCCATCAGGATAGGTCCAAGTCGCCCTCCCTTCGGTCGGAAGACTTGAACCAGGTTTTTCAGGTCTTCGGCAATCCTACGTAGAAGGTTGCGCCGTTGCCTTCTTCGGCGTCGGCGCGGATGGATCCGCCGTGTTTGGCGATGATGCGTTGTACGATGGAGAGGCCGATGCCTGTCCCTTCGAATTCGCGGGGTGAGTGCAGGCGTTGAAATACGCCAAACAGTTTGTGGGCATAGTCCATGTTGAAGCCCACACCGTTGTCTTTGATGTAGTAGATAATTTCTCCGGCTTCTTCGTGGAAGCCGATCTCAATCAGGGCTCTTTCCTGGCGGCGTGTATATTTTACTGCATTTGAAATGAGGTTTACCCATACTTGCTGCAGCAGTGCGGAGTCGGCCTGAACGGGTGGCAATGTTTGAATGGAGAAGTCGATGTTACGTGTGGGGTCTTCTGCTTCCCGGGCGGTCTTGCAGATGTCGCGCACGAGGTCGTTTACGGATACCGTTGTTTTGATGAGGGGCTTTTGGCCCATGCGGAAAAACGCCAGCATATCGTCGATGAGCTGGTTCATGTGTTTGGCATTGGCCATCACGCGTTGCGCGAAGCCTTTGCCTGTCTCACTCATGCCGTCGAGATGATTTTCCAGGAGTATGTGCAGGTAGCCGTGGATGGAGCGCAGTGGCGCCCTCAGGTCGTGCGATACGGAATAGGAGAATGCCTCCAGCTCTTTGTTGGCGGCCTCCAGCTGGGACGTACGCTCTTGTACGCGGGCTTCCAGCGAGCGGTATAGCTCGATGTTCTCCAGGGTGACGGCGGTGATGTCGGCCAGGGATTGCAGCAGCTTCATTTCGGCCGGGTCGGGGACATGTTGGGTGGCCCAGTAGTTGCCGATCGCACCTATGGGGTCCTGCGTGCGGATGGGCACCATGGCGAGGCTTTTCACGAATGTGGGTCGATAGGCATCGACGGGTACGCGCGGGTCGTTGTAGATATCGTCGATAACGACGGCCTGGCGGTTCACCATCGCCCAGCCGCTTATGCACGTGTGGAGCGGGAAGCGGCTGCCTTTCCAGAGCGGTGAGATGGCATCTTCGTCGGCGTAGAAGCACAGGTCGCCTTCGCGTAGCACAAAGGTTGCGCCGTCGGCGCCGGTGAGTTTACGGGCCGCGGTGCGGACGATGCGCATGACGGTTTCCAGGTCTCGTGCCAGCGATAGCTCCTGCACGGCGGTGACCAGCAGGTCGACACTGGGGTTTTCGACAATAGGTTGCATGGAGAGAATTGTTCGCAATGGAAGATACGAAAATAAATGCAAAGTAACAGTAGCCTACAGCGTTGGCACGCCAGGCGATGTTTGTTGCCGCTTAGCGAAGTGTGTTGGGGGCGGCGTCTGCCTATAACGATTGGCGCAGCTCGTCCTGCAGCATCTGGCGGAAGCGTTCTACCATGAGGGTGCCGTCTTGCAGGGTGAATGGTTTTACAAAATAGTCGCGGGCACCTTGTTCCAGGCATTGCTGACGTTCGTGATCGTTGTTGGAGGTCGAGTAGATCACGACGTGTATGTGACGGAGGTCGGGCTGCGCTTTGAGCATGGTCAGGGTTTGCAGGCCGTTGAGCACGGGCATGTTCAGGTCGAGTACAATTAGCGCAGGCATGCCGTTGGCCGGAAGCTCGGCCAGGTAGGTGAGGGCTTCTTCGCCGTTTTCGCGAAAGACCACGGCGTCGCCCAGGCCCGCTTCGGTGAAGTACTCTTGCATGATGAAGTGGTCTTCCGGGTCATCGTCTACGACGAGTATTTTATAGTCGTGATTCATGCTGTATGGATATGCGATTGTTGAGAGAGGGGTAGTGTTACCTGAAAGCTGGCATATTCGCCGGCCTCGGCGGAGGCGCTGATCGTGCCGTGGTGGAGTTCGGCAATGCGTTTGCAAATGGAAAGGCCGATGCCGGTACCAGGATACCGCGCGCGGCTATGCAGGCGTTCGAATAGCTCGAAGATACGATGTTGTTGTTTGGGGTCGAAGCCGATGCCGTTATCGCGTACGGTGATGGCGAGCGCGTCGGGCGTTTGCAAACAGGTGATGTCGATCCGGGGCGTCACGCCGGTCGCGCTGGTCTTGGAATATTTCAAGGCATTGGACAGGAGGTTGCTGAAGAGCTGGCGCAGCTTGAGGGCGTTGCCCTGAATCATGGGCAGTGGCTGTTTATGTACGAGGGCACCTTTGTCGCGGATCGCGATCTCAAAATCCTTCAGTAAATCTTCAAGTATAGTATCAAGGTTTACGTCACCGAATTCAAACTCGTGTTGATTAAGCTCGGAGTATGCCAACAGGTCGTGAATTAACTCCTTCATGCGCCCGGCGGCCTGGGTCATGTTGTTGAGGACCTGTACGCCGCTGGCATCGATGGTGTCGCGGTATTTTTGTTGGAGTACGTCGGCATAGAAGAACAGTTTTCGGAGCGGCTCCTGCAAGTCGTGCGAGGCGAGGTGCGCGAATTGCTCCAGCTCGTAGTTGCTACGGTTGAGCGCTTCGATCTTTAGCTCCAGCTGTTGTTGATGGTATACCAGTTTTTGCTGAGTATCTTTTAATTCGGTGTTGTCTTTTAACGTTTGCTCGACCTGCTTTTGCGCGTGGATGTCGACGATGAAGCCGATCCATTGTGTGGTCATGTCGCGATCGTTCTCGGCCGGCAGAATACTGATCATGTGCCAGAGGTATTTGTCGGTGCTCTTTTGCCGCAGCCGGTATTGCGCGCGCAGTGGTTTTTTTTGTATCAGCAGCTGGTTGAGGTCGGAGGCCATGCGGTGCTGGTCGTCGGTGTGTAGCACTTGTTGCCAGCTGGCGATGTCGAGTTGGGTGATGGGTATGCCGAGAAAGTCTTGCAGCCACTTGTTGGAGAAGGTGATCGTACCGAGGTGGTTCACGGAAAAGATCATGAGCGGCAACCGGTCGGACAGGAAACGGTGAGAGGCCTCGCTTTCGCGCAGGCGCTGGGCGAGGTCCTGTAGCTGGATGTTCTTGCGTCGGATCTCGTCGTAGGGCGAGATGGGCGGCTCTTCGGCGAAGTACTGGGTGAACGATTCAAGCTTCGAGGTGCTGATGATGCCGGCGAAGTTGATTTCCAGGTGGATGCTTACTTCGATGCGGGGGCCATTGCGTACAACCTTTACGTTGTCGGCGAGGCGTTTGGCGTACGATACGGCTTCCTGCCATCTGTCGGTGTAGGGGGCGGTGTCGTATATTATGGCGGTGACCTGTTTTCGGTTGGCTTTGAGGAAGTCGATGCCCAGGATCATAAAGGCTTCTGCGCCCGACTCGATGGCGCAGCGGGCGATCTCGGAGACGGCGGTGGCAAAGGTAGTTTGTATGGAAAGCGAGAGGCCACACAGTTCGGCCAGCTTCATAGACCGCTTGTGCGCCAGGATCAGGTCCATTTCGTTTTCGAGGCTTACACGTACGATCTCTTTCATCGGCTCGGGTTAACGGTGGCTATGAGGATGGAGGCATCGTCGTTACGACGCGAAAAATCTTTATAGAGGCATGCTGCCAGAATGATGGTATCGTGTTTGAAGACCGAGGGGTATTTTGTGATGTCCCAGCGTGTGCGGATGCCATCGGAGCAGAGAATGAGGTGTTGGTTCTTTTCACCGGGGATTCGGGCATCTTTCATGGTGCCGGGAATGTTGAGACCAATGATACCATTGTAGGACATGTAGTTTTTAAACTCGAGGCCGGTGTAGGTGCGGTTGCTGATATTGCCGATGCCACACAAGGTCCACTCATTGTCCGTTTTATTATACGATGCGATTGTTCCGACCATACCCCGCGTTTTTCTTACCTGCTCGTGCACATACCGGAGCATTTCGACGGGTGATTCTGTCTGTGTGGATTGAAACGCTTGCAGTCCGGCCTTCGCCGCCTCGTGCGCCGCCTCACCATGTCCCAGACCATCGGCAACGAAGATACCCATGCCGTTTTCTTTATGTTTGACTATGTGGCCGTCGCCTGAGACCGTCTCGCCCGGTTTGGGGACATTGAGACTGCGGACGCGGATACTCGCCCTTGCTGCCGGCTCACATTTCGTTGCCATTATTTGCGTGTAAACAATTGTGCCCCAGCCTTTGAGGGAGTACAGCTCGAAGGTGTCACTCAGGCGTTGTATGGCGCCGAGTCCTTGCCCGAGGGTGCCACGGGTAGAAATGCCATCTCTTACCATGCGCGCGGGGTCGGTCATGCCCGGGCCGTTGTCGATGCACAATACCTCGAGCGCGGGATTGTCCGTACCGCATAGCACGATGCGGTATAGCAGCTCACCGCTGCCGGCGTATTTGATGAGGTTGGATGTGATCTCCGACACGACGATATCCACTTCGCCGACACGGGTTTTGGGAAAACCGGCCTGGACCACCCGTGAGTGGATCTCCCGTTTTACAATCGCGACATGACTCCGGTCTTCGACGCTATAGCTGGTGAAGTGTGTGGGATTATCCATTTTTCCACTTGATCACCGTAACCTTTGTTCCTTCGCCGACAACAGACTGTATGTCAAATTCACTGACCAGGCGCCTGGCACCAGGCAGGCCCAGCCCCAGGCTTTTGCCGGTGGAGAAACCGTCTTTCATGGCCAGCGCGACATCCGGTATACCCGGGCCTTTGTCTTCAAATATCAGTCGGATGCCGTTCTCTCTACCTTTGCTGACTACCTCGATGTACACTTTTCCTCCTTTTCCATATTTGAGCATATTACGCACCAGCTCGCTGGCCGCGGTGATTAGCTTGGTTTGGTTGACCAAACCCATGCCGATCTTCGTGGCGTATTCTTTGACGCGGTTGCGAAAGGGCACAACATCCTGTTCTTTCACAACCGGCATCGCGTCCTTATTCAGTATCAGAATAGTCATCCGGAGTTCCCTCATTTAGCGCAATCTTAGATCGAAGCAGGTCCATTCCCCGCTCGACATTTAGTGCACATTGAACTCCCTTTAGGGGTAATCCCAATTCGATAAGTGTAATCGCGACTGCGGGCTGCATGCCGACTACCACCGTTGCGGCGTCCATGATTTTGGACATCGAAGCGATGTTGCCGATGATGCGCCCCATAAATGAGTCTATTATAGATACGGCGGAGATGTCTATCAACACACCCATCGCGCCGGTCTTGCTTACCATCTGAACGAGGTCCGCTTCCAGGTTTTCTGCCAGGCGGTCATATAGGTCCACCTGGATAGTAACCAACAGAAACGGGCCCATCCGTAGTATCGGTATCTTCTCCATACGATCTTATGCGTTCTCTTTTTCGAATCTGCGTTTTTTCACGACTTCCAGCTGAAGCATGTTGAAGGCTGTACGCAATGCGCTTGCCAGGCTGGCTTTGGTGATGATATGCGAGAGGTCGATGCCCAGGTGGACAACGGTTTGTGCAATCTCGGGGCGGATGCCGCTGATGATACACTCGGCGCCCATGAGGCGGGTGGCGCTCACCGTTTTGATCAAGTGTTGAGCCACCAGCGAGTCGACCGCCGGCACGCCGGAGATGTCGAGGATGGCGATACTGCTGCCGCTTTCAACAATCTCCTGCAGCAAGTTTTCCATCACGACCTGGGTGCGTGAGCTGTCGAGGGTGCCGATGATGGGCAGGGCCAGGACGCCGTCCCACACGCGGATGACCGGCGTCGAGATTTCTGTAATTTCATCGGTCTGGCGAAGGATTACTTCTTCGCGGCCTTTGATAAAGGTTTCGAAGGTGACGATACCAAAATTGTCGATCAATTTGCCTATCCGGATGGTTTGTGCAAGGACCGTCGCGGGATCTT
>JAESGK010000581.1_pt1 | contig 13212 bp, 10 predicted proteins | sample 9269681 | NCBI WGS metagenome assembly JAESGK01 (sample SAMN14515347, study PRJNA621673) | algae metagenome | isolation source: Timaviella obliquedivisa GSE-PSE-MK23-08B and co-occurring heterotrophs from... | place: USA: Grand Staircase Escalante National Monument, Utah | collected 2006-08-15
AGGTACAATCTGCGCGTGCATTTCTGAATTTTATTCTTCAGATTGGCTTCCGTCATAAATATGAGGATGACGAGCGGGCCGAGATTGATAAAAAGATCAATAGCAGCGATACCGATCCGGAGCATAGAAGGGAACTGGAGAGAACACGCAAGGAGATCCAGGATTATGACAAAGCTCGGGCCGATATCAGCGCGCAGTTGGAAAAATCTAAAGACCCCAGCCAGCAACTTACCCCCCAGGAACGTGCCGACGTGGAGGATTTCTATCGTCGTTTCGGGGATCTTTACCAACAATGTTTCAGCTATCTCGACAGCAGCGGTAACATGCGTACAATCTATGTGCCCAACCTGGCATTGTTGCCTGTGCAGCCCCTGGGTATATCCGACGCGAAGTTTAAGTTTTCGATGGAAATATCAGACACATCTGAGAAGTATGACCAGATGGGTACGGTGCACTCGGAGAAAAAAGAGAGCCGCCCCTGGTATCTCATTCAGCCCAAGAGCGTACGCGGGACTATTTCATCGGGTCAGAAAAGGGAGAACTCAAGGGCTATTGAAATTGAGATGAATGTCAAGGCCGGAGACATGCCGTTTGGGCTGCACAAAATGCTCACTGCCATTACCAATATATCGACCGATACGATGAATAACGAATCGATCCGCCGTCCTGGCGAATAATACATAAACACCTAATCAATAGTTAATCAACATTTAACCCCCTATTACTATGGCCGATGGAGATATCAACGTTAGCCCCGCGGAGTTTCAGAAAATTCCCCTGGACTTTATCATTGCCACACCCCTGCTCACCACCATTAACGCCCACCGCCAGGCGGCTGAAACCACGCTGGCGTTTATTACCAAGTTATTAAATAAGCCGGCGGATGGAAACGGCCCCAGCGGGGTAGACAACCTGCAGTTTAAGATGAAGGTTAATGAGGTTGACTCGAATGGCAAATCTGTTCAAGTCGAGCGTGAAATTTCTGTACCGCTGATCACCCTGGTAAAAGTGCCCAGCCTGAACTTCGACTCAATGAGTGTGAGCTTCAACTATAACATCTCACAGATCAGCAAAGAAGTAAATACCAATGCGCAACAAGCTAAACTGGACATTGGTACTACCGGCATTCTCAAAGGCTTTCTGAATGCATCGCTGGTAGGTTCCGTCGAACACAGCCGGACACGCGAAACGACCAGCAACCGCGGCGGCTCCCTGGAAGTGAAGGTGAACGTCAGCGAATCGCAACTGCCCGCCGGGTTGCAAAAGATCCTGGACGCGCTTGTTGAGAACATCGAGCTCCCAAAGTAGATGCGGTCATTGCGGCAGAGCAAAGATCAAAATGGCCGCCATGGCTGACCGTGCGTGATTTTAAATGGTTCGATAAAGTATGGAATTCAGTAAACGTCGTCGGTCTGCATCGCCGGCCCCTAAAGGGTTTGCTGCCACCTTTCTTCAAGAAGTGGTTCGGGCAGACATGAGCATGCACGACATGCAGCTGGCCGCCTGGCGACACTTCCTGGGAAGCGACCCCGGCGGCCGGGCGGCCGGCGCCACGGACGGTATGGCCGAACAGCGCTACCTTTTCCTTGAGCATGTCAGCCTGTCGTTTTATATCAAGCCCCTGCCAGGCTTACCGTTTTGGCAGCGGGTAAAGCTGTCGTGGAATGTGCTGCGCGGCAGAAAAGTTATCGACGGCATCGGCCCGCAATGGTATGAAGTGTGCGCGGCCGACGACCCCGAGCGCATCGCCGTGGTCGTGGAAGTACGCCGCTCGGTAGACGGTAAACTGGAGGTTACAACACAACAAAAAGCCCTGTCATGAAGCTATCCAATATTACTTCTCATTGGTCAAATGCGGTGGACTGGACGACTGCGGCCGATTCTTTTTTCGTCGCACCCGGCGAGACTGTTCAGGAGGCCGCGCTGCGCCTCGGCCTGTTTAATGTGGGTGAGGTGAAGAGCGCAAATAAAACGATCACAGGCCGGGCCGACGTGCCGCGCGCCCTTACAGTTTCAGATACTCCGGAGATTGTGCCCCGCGAAGTAAAAGCCGTGATCGAAACGATGGATCGACTGGGATATACGGTATTCCGAAGTGGCAAGAAGAACTACGACTTGAACCTGGTTGGGCTTCGCTCTGAAAACAGCATGCCGAATGCTTTTGACGACGAGTTGATGGCATTCTGGAAGTGGGAGAATCGTTGGATGCTCAAACGGTATAAGATCACCACTGACCCGGGCCTGACGTACCTGACAGATCCTGAAAATAAACACGGCACGGCGATCCTGAAAGAAGGCCAATACCGAAGCTCACACCGGCTGGGAAAACACAAAGGCAAATACGAAGCCCTGGTACAAGCCAAACCTCTCACCGTTATCCGCGACTTTAACCGCGACAAGCTGCTTGACTTTGCTTCCGGCAAAGAACAAACCGGCATCTTTGGTATTAATATTCACCGCGCCACGGCCAACGGTGAATCAACATTTGTAAATAAATGGTCGGCAGGCTGCCAGGTGTTTGCCCGGTCGGCAGAGTACAATGACTTTATTAAGCTCTGTAAGTTGGCGATAGCCGAATGGGGAAATTCTTTTAGTTATACCCTCCTGCGCCGGAAAGACGTTAATCTGTAACATTCGCCCGGCCGCCCGCGGGGCGCTATACCCTATAATGGGTATATATACACCGTAACAGGTATTATACGCAGATATTCTACTGATTCATTCCGATTGTGCCGGGAAGCCGTGATCTTCGCGGCATGACCTTACTTGCTCTTATCCTTCAGATCCTGGCATTTTACCTGCTGTACAACGCGTCGAAGCGAGCGCAACTGCGAAGTGACGCCTTCCGTGTATGGCTGCAAGGCCACGCGTGGTTCTCGAAAACTGCAGGCTTGCTGCTGTTGGTGATTGCTTTCTCGCTGTTTATTGCTGCGGAAGGATTGGGCGTAGGCATGTTTATCGGCTTCCTGGCATTGATGACCGTTGGCAGCCTGATTATTTTGTTGGCCCCTTTGAAACTCCGAAACTAACACGCCATGCCTGCTAATTCGAAATACCTGACGGCATCGCGCGCACAGCGGTTTGCAAAAATATCGGCCGGGATACTGGGCGGATATTTTGTGTCCATGTCTATATTCCTGGCATTGGCCGCATGGTTTAACCATGTCAATATCATTATATCCGGAGCGTTTGCAGGATTTATTCTGTGGGTCACCTTTATGCTGCTGGCGTTTCTCAGCAAAAACGGTTGGCTTGCCTGGTTGCTCTACCTGCTGATAACCGTGGTATTTGTAGCCGTCGCCTACTTGGGAAAAACGTATAACCCTCATTTCCTTGGCCATGAGTAAGCGATCGTATAATATCTTCTTTCACCTGCACACCGTGACGGGCATCGTCATCAGCGTGCTGTTGTATGTCATCTTTTTCGCGGGGTCGTTCTCGTTCTTTCTCAACGAGATCATAGCCTGGGAACGCAACGCCAGTGCTGGTCATTCGGAAAAATTTGGACTAAACGTAGACGCAACACTCGATACGCTGGCAACGCGTTATAATCTTGCCAGCCGGGATATTCACTTTCACAAACACGCGGAAGAGAAAAGATTTTCGGTCAGCCTCTCGGCTCCCAAGGATACGCTTCTCGGCAAAGAGCCTGCTTACTTCTATCTTGATCCGGAGACGTATAAAGATTATACCTATGAACAGTCGTATTCACTGGGCGAGTTTTTATACCGCCTTCACTTCTTTGCGCAGATTCCCTACCCGGCCGGCTATTATATATCAGGCTTTACGGCACTCTTCTTCCTGTTTGCCATCCTGACGGGAATTCTGGTGCACTGGAAAAAGATTATTTCAAATTTTTACGTGTTCCGTCCCTGGGAGAAGTTAAAAACGGTATGGACGGATGCCCATACGGTGCTCGGCACGATTGGCCTGCCTTTTCAAGTAGTCTATGCTGTTACGGGGGCGTTCTTTATGATTAACATTCTGTTGGTCATTCCGAGTCTGATGGTATTATACGACGGCGACCAGAAGAAATTCTATGACGACCTGGGTTACGGAGAGGCGGAATTTGCATACGAGCATAAAACGCTTGCCGAGCACGGTTCGCTCAATGGGTTGGTGGATCGCGGCGAGAACCTCTGGAAGAACTTCCAGGTAACAGAGGTCGAAGTTCACAATTACGGCGACCAGGGAATGCACGTCGTGGTCGGCGGTGAGCTGGACCATGCAACAAAGTTTACGGGCTTTGGTGAGGTGGTGTATAAGGTTTCAACACAAGCGCAGGTGTCTCAAAAAGATCCCTATGCTGCGACAACGTACCTCGACGGCGTGAAGGGCGCGCTCTATCATTTGCACTTTGGTGACTATGGCGGTTATGCGGTGAAGGGCATCAGCTTTCTACTGGGGCTTGTCACGTGCTTTGTCATCATTACCGGTATATTGATTTGGCTGGAGGCGCGTACTAAAAAGTCGGTGCCGGAAAAAGACAGGCGTTTTAACCAATGGGTTGGTCATATTTACCTGGCGCTCTGCCTGACGATGTACCCGGTTACGGCGGCGGTGTTTTTAGTGACCAAACTATTGCCGGCGGAAATGGATAATATTCGAATGACGGTATTGTATAGTTCGTACTTTGGCGGTTGGTTGTTGAGCTCGATCTTTTTTGCCTGGAGAAAAGACAATTACTTTATTAATAGATATACGTTGCTTTCGGGGGCCGTCATGGGTGCGCTGGTTCCGGTTGTTAATGGTATTGTTACGGGTAATTGGTTGTGGGTCTCCTTCCGAAACGGGCAGTCGGATATCTTTGTGGTGGACTTACTGTGGGTGTTGATTTCGGGGGCGGCGGTTTATGCGGTATTGCGGCTGAAGAAGGCTGATGGTGTGGAGCGTGGGGCGCCGGTAGCTGTCGAAGAAGAGATCGAAGTAGCGTAGACCCGCCAGTTGGCCAGTTGGCGGGCACAAGTTACCTTCCGAAAAGTCGGGATCGGACTTGCGCCAGTTGCAGATGTATGTGGGGGCTTCGCTCCTACCCGCCTTTTAGCGTTTTGTGCGCTGCGCGCATGGCTGCTTTTGCCTGATCCAAGCATGGACTTTGCTGTAGCTGTCATTATACGTGTATATTTTCTTCATTTTCCATTTTCGACCTAACGGTCGACATAGGTTTTATTCCACTGGGCGGCCAGCCCTAGCGTTAGTCGATTCGACTGGGTTGTCTGACACTCCATATTGCCAATTTGCCGCTGAAAAACCCGGCGTGAGGTGTGCATTATTACCGGTATGATACGTCGGCATTTTAAATCAGCGCTTTATAATTCTTCTATTATAAATTAATTGACAACCCTATGGAAATTTTCTATCAACATGTTAGACAAGCGGCCGCCGTATGCTTTCGGCAACGCTTTCTTTGGCTGGCAGTATGCTGTATGCTGCTGGCCAGTACACGAACACACGCCCAGTATATTACGGAGGACTTAACGCCTACCACCGTTATCCGCGAAGGCCTATCGCTGGCGCAAGCGCCTGATGGACGTATCTTTATTGCCGAACGCGCCGGTGTGGTGAAAGTATACCAGAACGGCACCGTGTCTACCGTGTTTTCGGTTACCACGACCACGGACAGCGAGCAAGGTCTTTTGGGTCTTACCCTGCACCCGAACTTTGCCAGCAACGGCTATATCTATGTGTTTTATACCCGTGCCGACAAATTCAACCACATCATTGAACGCGTACAGATCAACGGCAACAACCAGGAAGTCGGTCGCCAACAGATTCTTACGCTGGACCCCATCCAGGGCGGCTTTCACAACGGCGGTGACCTCCAGTTCTTTAACGGTTTCTTGTTTATCACAACGGGTGATAGCCAGAACAATGCGAACTCGCAGGACCTGACCAACTACCGCGGCAAAATCCTGCGTGTGACGGAGAGCGGTCAGCCGGCCCCCGGCAACCCGTTCTATGGCAGCGGCACGGTTCAACGCCAAAGCATCTGGGCCTATGGTTTCCGGAATCCTTTCCGCCTGGTGCCTAACGCCCGGGCTAACAAATTGTTTGTGCTAGACGTCGGTACGTCGTGGGAAGAGATCAACGACATTACCAACCCTGCGCCGCTGTACAACTACGGCTGGGGCCACCCACAAGGGGGTGACGGTATACAGACGGAGACCAATCTGTTTGTAAACCCCATCTTTACCTATGGCACCGGCTCGATCGGCAACGCGTTGACCAACGGTTTGTTGTATAACCCGACGGTGTCGCGGTACCCGGGTGAGCTGACGAACAAATTCATCATCAAAGATTACGTCCGCAACGAGATGCGGGTGTTTGATCCTACACAGACCAACCCCACCTCTACCATCTTCTATACGTCGCCGCACCGCTCGGCGCTGGGTATGATGCTGGGCAACGACGGCTATATCTACTATTGTGATTACGGCACGAATGGTAACCTGATCCGCCTGAAGTATGGCGAAGGTCAGGCACCGCAGGTGATCAACCACCCGGTGTCACAAACAATCGTGGAAGGCAGCCCGGTGACATTCGGTGTGGATGTTTCGGGCCAGGAGCCGTTCACCTACCAGTGGCAGTACAACAATGCGAATATCAACGGTGCCAACGCACGCACGTATACCATTCCGGCGGTGACCATGCAACAGGCTGGTAACTACCGTTGCGTGATTACAAACAGCGTCAACACAACCACCAGCAACAACGCAGTGCTGACGGTGCGTGAATTTAACAACCGGCCAAATGTGCAGATCACGGCCCCCATCACGTCGCTGACGTGGGATGCTGATGACAACATCTTCTTCGCGGCCACGGCCACGGACGTTGAGGACGGCGTGTTGCCGGCCAGCGCATTCTCCTGGAGCATTGACCTGTTCCACGAAGATGTGCCCGGTGCGGGCCACTCTCACCCCGGCGCCAGCCCGCAGGGCGTGCGGTCGGGTAACTTCGTTGCCGGCAACCAGGGTGAGAAGACTCCGAATGTGTGGTATCGCTTCCTGGTTACGGTTACCGACAGCGACGGCCTGACAGACACGGCCTATGTCGATGTTCATCCGAACCTGATCACGGTAACGGCCACGACGGTGCCGGCAATACTTCAGATCGAACTTAATCAGAAGCCGGGCACGGCGCCGCTCACGCAGCGTGTGGTGGTAAACGCCGACCTGCAGGTGTTGAATGCACCCACGCCGCAGTTCATCGGCAATACCCGCTACGACTTCGACCACTGGGACCACGGTGGTGCTGCTAACCAGCTTTTCCGTGCTCCCGACCAGGATGTTACGTATACCGCACACTACACGGCGACCGATGTTACCCAGCGCCCGTACCTGGGTGTGGTTGGCCAGATTCCGGGCCGCATCGAGGCCGAGCACTACGATGAAGGCACCGGAGCGTACTTTGATATCAACCAGGGTGGCGACGGTGGCTTCCGCGCCGGCGATGGCGTGGGTACCGAGGGTTCATCTGAAGGAGGCTATAACATAGGCTGGGTAGTGGACGGCGAGTGGCTGGAGTATACTACAAACGTTAACCAGGCGGGTAATTATACCATCGGATTCCGCGTTGCATCACAAGCCGACGCGCGCAAGCTGCACCTGGAAGTAGACGGCGTGAATGTTACCGGCTCAGTGAATATACCGAATACCGGTGGTTTCCAGACGTGGCAGACCGTCACTGTCTCTAACATTCAGCTGACGACGGGATCGCACATTATCCGTGTACATTTCGAGGCCAATGACATCAACTTTGATTACCTCGACTTTACGTACGATGGTGACGCGAACACTGCGCCGATCGCCGACTTCGAGGCCAGCACACAAACGGTTTGCCTCGGCGGTTCTGTGACCTATACCTCTGTTTCGCTCGGACAGATCACTGGTTATGCCTGGAACTTTGGCGCGGGCGCCACGCCGGCCACAGCCACAGGTGTTGGTCCGCACACGGTTACGTATGCCACTACGTCCACGGCCGGGCCACGCACGATACAACTGGTTGTAACCAATGCTGCCGGTAGCAACACGAAGACTGCGACGATACAGGCCACCAGCTGCACGAGCGTGCAGACGCCTTTTGGCGGATCACCTGCGATTATCCCGGGGCGTGTTGAAGCCGAGGCGTATGATCAGGACGGCGAAGGCATCGCTTACCATGATCTGAGTACCGGTAATGCCGGTGGTGCATTCCGCAATGACGACGTCGATATTCAGGGAGCTGCAGGCAGCAACTTCAACATTGGCTGGGTTGAAGCCGGCGAGTGGCTGGAGTATACCGTAAACGTAACCGTGCACGCAGAATATACCATCGCCTTCCGCGTGGCGACGCCATATGACAACAAGGTGCTGCACCTGGAGCAAAACGGTGTGAACATTACCGGCCCTATCGCGGTGCCGAACACCGGTGGTTTCCAGAACTGGCAGACCGTGAGCGTCACCGACCTTCACTTGCATGAGAACATCTCCGAGCTGCGCGTGGTGTTTGAAGGCGCCGACATCAACTTTGACTATATCGACTTTACGCCGGTTACGGGCAGTCATGATCCAGAGCCTGAACCAGAGCCGGAAGTACCGGGGACACCCATCAGCCTGACGCTGCAAGCGGAAGACGCGACGGTGAGTGGCGCGGTGGTGACCGCCAACCAGGCGGGTTATACGGGCGCTGGCTTTGTAGACTACGTAAACGCCAGCGGTGACTATATTGAATGGAACGTAACCGCACCAGCGGCTGCCGCTGTGACGTTGTCGTTCGACTATGCGCTGCTCGGTGGCAACCGCCCGCTGGATGTGGTGGTGAACAACACGTCGTTGGGTGCTTCTAACTTCCCTGCCACAGGTGCGTGGTCGACCTGGTCGTCGGTTGACGTACCGGCTACGCTGCAGGCTGGTAACAACACCATCCGATTGGCAGCCCGTGGTTCCAGCGGCCCGAATGTTGACCGCCTGCGCGTCAATAGCGTGAGCACCGGTAACAGTGACGCTCCTGTAGCATCGCTCGTTATGGTGGGTAACGAGTCGACGGTACGGGCATTCCCGAACCCTTCTACCGGCCGTTATACCCTTTCGGCCAGGGTGGCGTGGACGGTGGTTAATGCCGTTGGCAACGTGATCGTGTCGGGCCACGGCCAGGAGGTAGATCTAACGCAGCGTCCTGCGGGGGTATATACCATCATCGTCGGCGGTGGAAAGCAGAAAATCAAAGTGGTGAAGCACTAGCATTTCCCCAAACCTTACATATACAAAGAGGCTGTCTCCGGTGAGACGGCCTTTTTTATTGAACCCAGGTAAAATAATTTTATCGATCTCGTTGTATGTACGTGTCTTTTATGTAGATTTGAATATACCTGAAGGCAGATAGATGGTAAGTGATTGTAGCTCGGTTTTTTTCCGAAGCGTTATAGCGTAATTTCTGCTCAGGTCTCTTTTATCAGATACACATATATATTTTACGAGTACCGCAAGGAAATCTTGCGTTAAGCGTTCATTTGACTTTACCTGACGGTTTTGTCAATTGTTCGTAGTGGATTTTATTTTATCCTCTTCTGATGAAGGAGGTGTGTCATGTTATTGTGCTCATTCTAACCAATTAAAACCATGATAACCGTAACTCAAAAAACCAAAGAGCTTCTTATGAATGGAAGTATCAATCTTCAGGTTGACACCTTTAAAATAATGGCGTGCAGCCAATTCACACCAAACGCTGCCACGCAAGACTTTATACCTTCTGTCTCGTCGTTTGAAATCACAGCAACGGGATATACCGCCGGCGGCGCTACCCTCTCGGGTCAATCCATCGATCGGAATAATACGGACCTGCGCATATACTGGAACTTCAACGACCCCAGCTGGACTATCACGGGCACCATGACGGCTCAAATGTTCGTGATCTACAAGGACACCGGCACGCCCGAGACGTCGCCCATTGTTGCCATCATCGATAAGGGCGCGCCGCAATCCAGAACTGACGCGGACTTCGTACTGCAATTAAATGCAAAGGGTTTAATTGGATTATAGTATGACTATACCAATCGATCTGTACACGATTGATTTCGTGACGCTGGAGCCGGATATCGCCCTTGCAGAGATCCACATCGCCGCCTACGATCCGGGCAACAGTAAGGTGGGACTGAGCATTGACTATCCTGTCAACATCCTCACGGGCACGCCACGTATTGTTGGCCTGGGCTCTTCCACGATGGCCGCAGCCGGTGCCAGCAGCTACGCGAATGGCCTTCCCGGATTACTCACTACATGGGTGAACAACAACTCCGCCGGCGGTATATTCATCGAAATGGCCGAGAATGGCAAGTGGAGTGGCGCATTCATGCCAGACGGAGAGAACGCCGCCAGTGACTGGAACCTGAATATAGAGGCAGCGCTCGCGCTCCATCCCACGATCATTATCGTGTCGCTGCCCTCAAACGACCCGTCGTTTAACACCAATGCGCAATTCCTCTCCAATCTGCAGCGTGTCTCCGATGTTTGCCGGGAACGAAATATACACTGCTTTGTCACCACTACGCAACCGCGAACAGAGTATAACAGCACCCTGCAACAGATGCTGTACGATGCGGCGCAACTCATCCGGGATAGGTTTGAGAACTTTGCGGTAGAGGTATTCGCGCCGCTGGCCGAGCCGCACACCGCACAACTTCCGGCTGTTATAAAGCCGCAATACCGGCCCGGTGCAGATGCGATACATGTTAACAATGCCGGGCATGCCCTCATACGAGATGCCGTTGTCGCGACCCTGCAGGCTTACTTCATAAACAAAAACTATGTAAAATACCAGGTGCAGCGAAGCACCAGCCCAACGACCAACTTTTCCCTGTACCTGGATAATATAACCACAAACGACATTCAGTTTAACCGGCAGGATGGCCAGCGATATTACTACCGTGTTCGTGCACAACGCTCCGACCTGAGTTATACCACCTTTTCGAATGTTGTGAGCCTGCGGCAGGAGATTTACGCCGGCGAGGTTATCGAAACTGTGCGGATAAACTTTGCCAACACGGACCGGCCGGGCCCCGTTGCCGGATGGAATACGTTGCTGCCGGCAGGTAACGTGCCGACGGCCGGCCAGGAGTTTAATAACATGCTCGATGCCGCAGGCGCGAACAGTGGCATCGGCGTAAGGATTTCCGGAGCATTTGCCAGCGTGCGGACCAATGGCGGCAGTGGCGGCCCGGTCTTCCCGCTAGACGTTATCCGCACCAGTTGGCTCGCCGACGCCACCAACCGTGCCGAGTTGCGCTTCGCCGGTTTGGACCCGGCGTTTCTGTATACCTTTAAATTTCTTGCATCGTATGCTACTTCTCCGGACGCTCCTCCGTGGTACAGCGGCTATGTGGTCGGAAACCGTTCAGCATCTGTTGCCGCAAACAACCCTGTGACGTACGCGAATAACGGCACTACGGCCGACCTGCCGGGCCTCCAGCCAAAGCCAGACGGAACCATTACGGTCAAAATAAAAGCGTTGCCGGCCGTTGCATTTGCGTTTGTGAATGCGCTCATTCTTCAGAAGCTCAACCAGAGCAACGCGATTTCGCTGGACCTGCAAACATTTGACTTTACAAAGCTGGAGCCCGTAGTACACCTGGGTGGAATAACCGAGGGAACAGTAAATATAAACCTCACCGGACCGCTCGATACCGACGTGCCGACGTGGAACAAGGTAAACGCCACCACGTCGGAAACGGTCAACGATCTGACCAGGATCGACGGCATAAACACCAGCATGGGCATGCGTTTTACCAACATCCAGCAACCACGCACCGACAACGGACTGGGTTACCCCGGGTCTGCAGCCTACCCTGCCCCGGTAATGCGGTATAACATTTACCGCGCAGGCAACCCACCCATGGTCATATACCTGACCAACATTAATCCGGCATTCCGGGTGGATCTGGAAATCATGTGCTCGGCCAACGACACAAATAACGTACAGTCTCTGACGGTAGGCAGCGAGACAAAGCAGGTTAATGTCTATGACAATCTCGATCGCCTCGTCACGTTCACTGACGTGCATCCGAACAATAACGGCGAGATTGCTATTACTGTCGCGTGGATCTCAGGCCCGTCCACAGGCTTTACGTACGTTACTGCTATGAAGGCGACCCTACACGCCCCCAACCTGCCCGTGCCGCTGGATTTGTACACGATTGATCTTGTTCTGGAGATCAACCGACAAAGTATTCCGCTGCCATTATATACAGCCGTTGGAAACCAATAAAAACCCTCTAAGAGCCGTCAGAAGCTACACTATACTCGCAAGCATTGGCCTCTGGCATAGAACGCGCGTGACCTAGGCACCTCGCCTTTGAAGTGCCCTTTTTTCTATCCTGTCGGCCAGGATCGTCAATATTTACTGCAATTACGATTAATATCGTCCATATTTACTGCAATTACGTATAATACATTATATTTACTTCAATCACGTACAATATCTTATGAAAAAGACCAAACTCGGTGAATTTGAAGAGCTTGTATTGTTAACGGTTGCCGCCCTGCAGCAGGAAGCCTACGGTTTAAGGATCAAGCAGGAGCTGGAGGAACGCCTGAGCGAAGACCTCAGCATGGGATCTATACAATCAGCTTTAAAACGCCTGGAAGAAAAGGGATTTCTGAAGTCCGAGTTTGGCGATGCTACCCCACAACGCGGGGGAAAACGAAAACGCATTTATGAGATAACACCCTACGCGCATCGCACCCTGGCTGAATTAAAAGCTATTCGTGCGGACCTTTGGAAGTCAATTCCTAAACTGGCCGGTAGCCTGAAGACCATATGAGTACGTTTCACGAAATCCGTCCGCCGCAGTGGCCTCTAGCCATACTTCGTTTCTTTATCAAGAAGGAGTACCTAGAAGAAATTGAAGGTGACATGGAGGAGCTCTTTTATGACAATATTGCCCGATGGCCCATTAACAAGGCGAGAAAAATATATACCATGGAAGTGCTGAAGCTTCTACGGCCTGTGCTGTTAAAGAAGCTCGGGCGCTCATTCACTTTATCCCCCTACCCCATGTACAGAAACTACTTCAAAACTTCGCTCCGGGGCCTGATGCGAAATCCACTGACCTCCTTCATCAATGTCTTTGGATTGTCGGTTGCCATTGGCATTTGCCTGATTGTGTATGCTTTCTTGCTCTACGACCGGAGCATCGACCAGTTCCATGTCAATAAACACGCGCTATACCTTACCACTTTT
>JAESGK010000582.1_pt1 | contig 13194 bp, 13 predicted proteins | sample 9269681 | NCBI WGS metagenome assembly JAESGK01 (sample SAMN14515347, study PRJNA621673) | algae metagenome | isolation source: Timaviella obliquedivisa GSE-PSE-MK23-08B and co-occurring heterotrophs from... | place: USA: Grand Staircase Escalante National Monument, Utah | collected 2006-08-15
CCGTCTGCAAAACTTTCCCGTATCTTGTATCAGCATTTCACTCTAATGTTCACTTTTTTTAAATAGAGGAAAATATGTTGGTTTTGAGTTTACATATCTTCAAGTAGCCGCCACGGTAGATTTCTTACCGGAACGATTCTGCTGTTTTTAATCCTGACAGTTTTTGAAAAGTTAACAAGGTAGTCGCATCGTATCACGGTGTCGATAAGCCTTTGTGCTTTAGGTTTTAAGCGCAGCTGAAATCTATTCGCTTTATCATCTCGCGATTCGTGTTTGAATGGCAAGACGGCGGAGCTATGTATTTATAAGATCATGTCCCCGGGTGTGGGACAAACAAAGACAACTAATGGAAACAAAGAATATACATGCGCTATTAATTGAGCGCAAAGCAACCTTGCAGGCAATGGCTGTATCCTTGAAAGAAAAGTTCCTGGGTTTGGATGCCGTGATCGACGAGGTCACGTCGTTGATGATGCCCTGGTATCTTTTTCCCGAAGCGCAACAACGGCCGATGATCATTAATCTGTGGGGTCTAACGGGCTCGGGTAAAACGGCGTTGGTACGGGCCATCGTAGAATATCTGCAATATCAGAAGCTGTACACGCACATGGACATGGGTGAGTTCGAGTCGGATTCGGCGTCGTGGATGAAGAATATGCTCACCGACGACCTGAAGTTCTTCGATGGCAAACCGGCCATCTTTTGCCTGGATGAATTTCAGTTTGCGCGTACGCTGGATGCCGAGCGGCGCGAGCTGGGTAAGGATAAACTGCGGGTGGTTTGGGATTTGCTGGACTCTGGCAAGATCGACTATGTTCCAGGCCACTATACCTCTGCGATCTTTAGCGCTGAGAAATGCTTGCGCAAGTTGGAGAAGGCAGCACGTTGCGGCGTGACGGTTACAAATGGTCAGGTAGACGCCGACGGACTGGAGGAATTTAAGACGGTCTTCAATGGCTTCTATTTTGAGTTTGAAAACCGTAATAAGAGTCCCGAGGCGGACTACTTCTTGTCCCGGGATTTTACCGGTGGTCTGACGAGCTTATTTAGCGACGAAGACATTACACACGAGATCTTGCAGCAACGCATCGCGGTATTAGACCTGCGTGGGTTGATGCAGCTGGTAAATGAAGCGCAACGCTCACAACCTTTGACCCAGACGTTGGACTTGTCGGGTGCGCTGATCTTTGTATTGGGCAATCTGGACGAGGCATACACCATGAGTGGAAACCTGAATCCGGATATTAGTGCAGACGATTTCTACGAGCAGACGACAAAGATCAACCTGGCCGATATTAAACGCGCTTTGCGCAAGCGCTTTCGTGCCGAGCAGATCGCCCGGTTGGGTAACAACCACGTGATCTATACCTCGTTCAACACGGAGCATTTCCGCGAGCTGATTAAACGGGAGCTGCAACGCATTGGCGCCTTCGTACAAGAACGTTTCGGCTGGACGACGCTGTTTGATGATTCGATTGTAGACGTGGTATATTTGGAAGGTGTATTTCCGGCACAAGGAACCCGGCCGGTATTCACCACGGTCAGGAACCTGGTCGAGTCGCGTATCAGCAGTCTGGCGGTTTCGGTGCTCGAGTATCAACTGCCTGTCGCGTCGATTGCCTGGAAGTTTGAAGATGAGACCTTTGTCTATACCCTTCGGGATGCCGGTGGTACGATATTGTTGGCGATCTCGGACAAGGCCAGGTTGAAACTAGACAACCTTCGTAAAAGTGTAGACCCCGAGCTGCAGGCGCACATCGCGGTGCATGAGGCTGGTCATGCTGTGTTGGCAGCGCTTACGCTGCGCATCATTCCGACGGTCGTGGTTTCGCGTACCGCGTCGGATGCCGAAGGATTTTGCCTGGTGGATTTTCCGGAAGGCCCGATGACACGCGAATCGCTGCAGAAGGATATCGTGATCACGTTGGGTGGTTATGTGGCCGAGCGCCTGGTGTTTGGCGAGCAGTTTACTTCGTCGGGGGTAAGCATTGATATTGAGGAAGCTTCCCGCCTGGCGAACCGGGCGGTGCGCCAGTACGCTATGGGCTCGGATCCGATTCACCTGGCGGTAGATACGTCCGGCAACGAAGATGCTTTCTTTTTGTCGGATCGGTATGCCAGCGAGTCAATCATGATCATCAAGACGTGTGAGGTGGAAGCAGAGCGACTGCTGAACCGTAACAAGTTGTTGCTGTTGAAAATGGCAGAATATCTGACCACGAACTCCCGCATGGAACAGGAGATGATTGAAGAGTATGTGGCCCGTTATGGCAAGGAAGAGTGGATTGCGCGCGATGGGTTTATCAAACGCGACCAGTATTATCGCTTTCACGAGACGCTCAAAAAGCAGCTCAAAAGCCTGGAGCTCGAAGAGACACAGGCCGATATCGATAGTCTGGTTTCGGAAGCCAAAGCAATCCTGTCTGCATGATATTTAAGAGCGCAGGAGTAACCTGCGCTCTTCTAGCCTTAATGCAGTGCCCACCGTTGTTTGAAGTCCGACGGATTGGTGCCACGGTATTTTTTAAAGATTCTGTTCAGATGACTTTTATCGGTGAAGCCAAACTCATCGGCTATTTCGCCAATGCGCATGCTACTATGCAATAGCCGGTTCTCTACCAGTTGTAGTCTATAGTTGGTAATGTATTGCTGCAGCGTCTCGCCGGCATGTTTCTTAAAATACCGGCCGAGGTATGTTTCAGAGATTTGAAAGTGTTCGCTGATGACCTCCGCCCGTAACTGGTGCGGGGTGTGAATGTTGGTTTGTATATAGCGTAGAATGTCGTGGATGCGCAGCTCGCTTGTTTCGACCATCGCCGTGGGCAAGGGTTGGGAGATGTTTCGTGCGACTACAAGCAGCAAAGTATTGACGAGCTGGTTGATCAATTCGCGATGGTATAGGTGCCCCTTTTGGTGCTCATCCATAAGCATGTTCATCAGGTGAGGCACATACTTTTTATCGGATTCGGTCTTGAGGAGGCAGCGGGGTTCGTGGCGGGAGTTATTCAGGATCATCTCCAGCTGTGCCTGGAGCACCTGTCCGCTGCCGGACGATTGTATAAACAATGGGTTGAACCGGATGAATAAAATGCGCGACATCGTCTCGACTTCCAGCAGGTGGACGTCGCCCGGCGCCACTAGGAACAGACTGCCTGGATGGTACGGTACGCTTACTTCGTTGACATGTTGTCGGCCGGTACCGGCCACCACGTATATCATTTCAAAGAAGCTATGGGCATGTTCGCCACGCGGACAGGAATCCATGGGCCCGCGCAACACCAGCTCAAACGGCTGGAGCAAGTGGTCTTTTTTCATACGAAAACTTGTACCCTGGAAACATGTAAGAATACACCAAAGTTCGGGGCTATATTGTGGAATTTTGGTGCGCCAAGCCGACGGAGGCCTGGCGTATGTAAACGTATATGAAGGCATTAGTTCTAAAAAGCTACAATACACCGTTTGTATTGGAGGAAATCGAAACACCGGCGCCAGCTGCCGGACAGGTGTTAGTAAAGATCGTGGCCAGCGGCGTTAACCCGCTGGATCTGAAAATCAAGTCCGGTGCAGCGGTTCACGCACAGGTAACACCGCCGGCAATTCTTGGAATAGACATGGCGGGTTTAGTGGAGGCTGTGGGAAAAGGAGTAACGTCTTTCAAGGCAGGCGATGAAGTGTACGGCATGGTTGGTGGCGTGGCGGGTTTACCCGGCACCCTGGCCGAGTATATTTCGGTCGATGCAAACTTGCTGGCCCGCAAACCCCGCAATCTCTCTTTCCGCGAGGCGGCTGCGCTGCCGTTGATTACGATCACCGCCTGGGAAGGATTGGTGGACCGCGCGAATGTATCGAAAGGCAGGACGGTTTTAGTACATGGTGGCGCCGGAGGTGTAGGACATGTGGCGATTCAGCTGGCCCGTTATAAAGGTGCCCGTGTTTTTACCACGGTGCGGCCCGACAAAAACGAACTGGTAAAAAGCTATGGCGCTACGCCGATCGATTATACAACCACCAGCCTGGAGGACTACGTGCGGGAATATACTCAGGGCGAGGGTTTCGATATCATACTCGACACCCTGGGTGGCGCGGGATTGGACCATTCGTTCAAAGCCGTGAAGCAATACACGGGTCATGTGGTGAGTATACTGGGTTGGGGTACTCATAACCTGGCGCCGCTGTCATTTCGCGGGGCGACCTATTCGGGCGTGTTTACGTTGTATCCGCTCATTTCGGGTCAACATCACGCCGCGCACGGCGCGATCCTCACGGCAGCAGCACACATTGCCGAGGCCGGGAAACTGAAACCGCTGATGGACCGAAAGCGCTATACGTTTGATACGATTGAAGAGGCGTACCTGGCAATGCAAAATCGTACGACGTGTGGTAAAGTGGTGATTGATATTTAACTTGTGGTGGATGTTTAAGTTTAAAGATCATATCAAAATCATCGGCATCAATCCCTATGTATCAGTGCCGGATCGAATTCTGAAAAAGATATTTGAGCAGGCGGGTAAGGACAAAGGTCACATTCGCATCAAGGGGACTGTGAACGGAGACCCCTACCAGCAGACACTGGTGAAATATAGTGGTGAGTGGCGGTTGTATATTAATACTACGATGTTGAAAGATTCACCCAAACGAATTGGTGAAAAGATAGCGCTCACTGTTGAGTTTGATGGCGCGGAAAAAAAGGTATTTGATTCGCCGGAATTTCTGAAAGTCCTGAGAAAGGATAAAGCTGCTATGCAGGTATTCGAAGGGTTGAGCCCTTCGAGGAGAAACGAGATTCTGCGCTATTTGGCTTTGTTAAAGACAAAGGAAAGTTTGGATAAGAATATTCTGCGGGCTATTAATTTTCTGCATGGGAGGGAGCGGTTTATGGGAAGGGACAAACCATAGCTGATGGAGAGAAAGAATCGTTTTAGTCCTCAAACGTCTCTGCAACTGCATCCAGAAATATTCATCCGCCTCTGTTTTTTGAATGATCGAAAGGTATAACATCAGATCCTTTTTGGAAATAGGATTCTTTTCAAATGCTACTGGATTCTCCCGGCCGATAGCCAGTGCCTTTAATTGAGCCAATAGCTTTTTGAAATCACCCAATGTATCGCATATTTTCTCTTCTTCCCAATCGCCCATTCCGTGGTTTGCTGTGTATATGGTGTCATCGGTGATATCTATAAATATGGGATTTCCCCCCAGATTACCGATCACGTACCACTCGTTCTTCCAGTCTCCTGGTTTCTTACCGAGTAGAGATTTTTTGTTAGGCCGTTTACCCTATATCCATCTGTAATTTTTCAAACGAAGAAGTGTTTGCGATTTCAAAATCGGTGTAGTTGATGGATATCGTTTTATAATCGTTTCTTAGAAAATCTTCAAGCTTTTGATTCATACAGGTGTTCCTGGTTTTTTATTCACCAGGATATGTAAACAAAGATGCAGTGTCGTCCCTGTATGCCCAACCGGCGGGTAAGTGTTAGCGCCTATCGCTGCGTTTATTCAAAGCCCCATTTGTGCACGGACTCAGGGTAATGCTCTTTTACCAACTCCACGACCATCTCTACCAGGTTGCGCACGTCGAGCTCGCTTTTGCGGCCGGGAATTTTGCCCAGTAGTTCGTCGCGTTCGGCGAAGGCGTCTTCTGCCATGCGGGCGTAGCGCAAGCCTTGCTCGTGACGGGCGCGTGCGGGACTGACGCGCGAGTTGAGGTCGGCAATTAAGTGTGGCTTCACGGGGCTTTGCGGACCGGAGTTGCCGTGTTGCTCGATGATTTTTTCGGCCAACTTTATTAAGGCCTCGGCTTGTTGCGGCAGCGTGTACGTTGTGGCTGCGTTGGTGGTGTTGTCGTTCATGGTTACCATACTATCCTGAAATAAGTTCGGCCGATTCTACTTCGACCTTGAGATAACTTGTCGAGGAGGAAAGGTCACGCAGTTTTTTGCGGAAGTCGATGGGCTGCCCCGGGTAAATGACCTGCTCCGTTTTAATGCGCATGGTCTTAGGTTTGCCGCCGGGGGTGGCGTAGGTGACCTTGAGAATTACATTCTTATAGGTCGCCAGCTCGGCATGGTTCCATACCTGCCCGTATACTTCCGATTGATGTGCGCGGTCTTTTCGCCAGGCGTAGCGCGTAGTCAGGAAAGCGACCGGATTTTCTTTTTCCTTTTGAAAGGCTGGGTTGTTTGCCCGGCGCCATCCTGCATACGCATTGTTGATGATGGGAGATTTTTTGAAGATTTGGTGTGGGTGGTGAAAGGTTGCCTGCTCGCCATGCACGACCCGTAGAACCTCACCGCGGGTATTGTCCATGCGCGAAAAGTTAACCTTTCCCTCCTTCACCGTTAAGGTTGTAAGCGTATCGGTCTCCTTCACGTTAAAGGCGGTGCCGACCACACGGGTAATGGTCGTCTTCGTCAATACACGGAAGGGCCGTGTCGAGTCGGATCGTACTTCGAAATATCCTTCGCCTTCGAGGTAGATCCGCCGTTCGGTTATGTTGAAGTTTTTGTCGTAGCTGATGCGGCTGCCCGTGTTGAGCCATACACGGCTACTGTCGGGCAGGTATAACGTTGCCACGTGATCGCCGGCGGCATGTATAAAGTCGGGTATGTGGGTTGATGAGCCCTGGAACTGGGTATAAAACCACGCTCCCACGACGACGAATATAACGGCCGCGGCGACGCGCAACCATGGGCTGTGAAGTATGCGCACATTTTCGCTACGCTCATCACGTTGCAGGCGCGCCATGAGCCGGCTCAATTCTTCGTCGGTGCCGTAGTCGGCAGATGTCAGCTTGAGCCGGCTGCTCGCCCAGATTTTTTTAGCCTCTTCAAAGATTTGCTGGTTGGCTTTTGAATCTTGTAGCCAGGACTCAAAAGCCAATCGCTCAGAGGATTCCAGCTCACCCGACAGGTATGCGGATATTTTATTCCATCGTGGGGTTGGCGTATCTGCGTTCATCGGGTGAGTTTATACTGGAATTATATCCGCTGGGTCTTTTTTGTTACCGGCGGAGTATTCTTAACGTAAGTTGCACAGGTATACTGCGAACATGCTGAAAACAACATGGCAGAGGTGATTAAGATTAAGCCAAGCAGACGTTTCATAAGCGTAATGTTTTAATGATTAGGTATGCTTATAGCACGCAAGGGTATCCTTACCCCCAAACGTCCCCCTAAAATTTCTTAAAAATTTTACGATTCTATGAAAATAAGCCTGTAGAGCGCCAGGCCAACGATGGCCAGCCAGGTGACCATTTCGAGCGAAAGGAAGGGTTTTAGCTCCTGGCGGAGCTTTTCGAGGGCAATACCCATCTGATTTTCAACGGTTTTGAGCGATATGCCCAGGGTATCCGCTATTTCCTGGTATTTCAGGCCCTCCTGGCGGCTGAGGAGGTAAATGCTTTTACATTTAGCCGGCAGCCGGTCGATGGCCTGCCGGGTGCGGAGTTCCAGCTCACGAAATTCAATGGACTCCGTTTCCGGAAAGGCGCGCAGCATGTCCAGGCCTTTGTAGTCGTCTAACGAAAAAAGACGTTTGTGCGACCGCACATAATTATAGGCCGTGTGCACCGTGGCCTTATAAAGATAATGTTTGATCTGGTCGCCGAAGATGACGTGCGACCGGTTGTTCCAAAGCTTAACAAAAACTTCTTGCACAATGTCCTTTGCGGCATCACGATCGCACACAATATTATAGGCAAGGTCGCATAGACCCTTATGGTGTTGCCTGAAGAGGCTCGCAAAATCGGCTGGCAAAGCGCTTTCCATCGTCGGACCCCAAGATCAGGGTTTTTCCGGAGGTTATATACTCGAAATATAGACGATGTAAACTTTAATCTTACAAGTGTTTTTCAGCGAGGATTTTTTCAGCGATTGTGGTACCGCTGGCCAGGGCGGCCTCGACAGTGCCCATTTCCGGGCCATTATAGTATGCTTCGCCGGCAAAATAAAGTTTGTCGTCTACGGGCACGGCGAGTATTTTGAGTGCTTCGTCGTTGCCGACACTCTTATAAGCATAGGCGCCGCGGGCAAAGGGATCGGTGACCCAGTTAAAGACCCTGGCATTGCGAATATGTTGCCGTAAGTATACCTCGGTACAATTAAAAATATAGGCCAGCGATTGAAAAGCGTCTTGTAATAGCTCATGGTCACCTTTGCGCAGGTGTTTGGTAACGGGCCCGGATAGCCACCCCGATAATAATGTAGATTGTGCGGGATTTTGCGTCCACCATGTCGGAACATACGCGTCTGAGAATAGAAAGTGCAGGTCGGGCATGACATAGCCTTCCTCTGGCAGAGATCGTTCCCAAAACTTACCCGTAAATTCGATGAGGAATTTTACCACCCCTCCTATTTCAATGCGGCGCAATGCCTGCAGGTGCTGGATAGGCTCGGGCGAGAAGGCAACTGCCCCGGCGTTGAGTACGGCTACCGGTACCGTGATAACAACCTGGCGGCCAATATAACGCTCGCCTTCGGCGGTGGTAACTTCCACGTAGTCCCGTGTGTAGCGTATGTGCGTTACGTTGTTTTTAAAATGAAAAACAACATTTTGCTCGGTACATTTATGTTGCAGGAATTCCATGAGCGGTCCGTATCCCTGTTTGGGCCGGTAGCCCGTCAGGTTTTCTTCGGCTGCCCATTCTTCGCGTAGAGCAAACGCACTGGCTTTGTTGACGTCGGCTGCATCGTAGCCTTCGACCAGGCGTGTGATGTTTTCGCGCAGTGCGCGATGGGCGTCATCGCCAAAATATTGGCGGAGGAAGGCGCCGATGCTTATGTCTTCTTTCAGGCTTCGCAGTTTGTTGTTGAACTCATCCCACCCTTCGGGCAAGATGTCTCCTTTTTGCAGCCGGTGGTGTTGTACGTTCCACGTAGCGCCGTCGCCTTCGTAGAAGGGCATGCCGGCTTCCTGCATGAGGGCCGTTGTAAGCGGTAAGTTGCCGTGCATAAATTCAGCGCCGCCTTCGGCTACGGGCACGGTAAAGTTGGTGCGAAGCGTATGGATGCGCCCGCCGATGCGTTCGCGTGCTTCTAATACGGTTACGGATCGTCCGGCCCCACTTAAGGTGCGGGCGGCCGTGAGTCCCGCGGCACCTGCGCCTACGATAAGAATATCGACCATAGTATTGAAGTCATGTTAAAATATCAAGCCCGCAAAACACGAATATACGAGGCGTACTTTTTTAACGGCAAGGCCAATGCCCAAATTGCGGAAATAGGAAGCTTCAAGCATTGGGCAGCAGGTTGACATATTTTTGCCCGGCTTGCCCGAATTATAGGATTAACATAAATGTAATAATGCCCTACACCGGCAAGATCCTGTATGGGTTCGTTGCCGGAAAGTTGGGTGGAGGGTAAAGCTTTTGTTATTTTCGCAGCGTCTTGACTTTAATCTGATATGGAGCTTATAAAATCCCTCATTGACTTTATTCTGCACATTGACCACCACCTGGTCGAAATCGTTCAGGACTACCAGACCTGGACCTATCTCATTCTGTTTCTGATCATCTTTGCCGAAACCGGTCTGGTGGTCACGCCATTCCTGCCGGGTGACTCGCTATTGTTTGCGGCTGGTGCGATCATTGCCAAGCCTGAGACGGGTTTGAACGTAGGCCTCATGTTGATTCTACTGATCGTTGCTGCCATTCTGGGCGATCTGGTGAACTACCACGTTGGTAAGGCGGTTGGCCCGAAGGCCTTTAGCGGCAAGTTTAAACTTCTGAAACTGGAGTATCTCACCAAGACCCAACAGTTTTATAATAAGCACGGTGGCAAGACCATCATTTACGCACGCTTTATTCCCATCATTCGCACGTTTGCACCGTTTGTAGCGGGTATCGGTACGATGACGTATGGTAAGTTTGCGACCTTTAACATCGTGGGGGCAATAGCCTGGGTGACCAGCTTTTTGATGCTGGGCTTTTTCTTTGGTGGGCTGCCGGTGATCAAGAATAATTTCACGTACGTGATCTTCGGGATCATTTTTGTGTCGATCCTGCCGCCGATCATTGAAGTGATCCGCGAAAAGCGGAAACCTAAACCAGAGGGTGTTACGAAGGGCTAATTTTCTTTAGTTGCCCGGCTTCTTTACCTTAGCGCTTCAATGTATACCCACATGAAGACGAAAAGCCTTTTGTCTGCCATTCTGTTTTTTCTTTTTGCCGCGGCTGCGCCGGCACAAGACAACGCTTATATTGACAGTTTGAAGCACGATCTGGAGCTGGCCAAGACTGATGCCGCCCGGCTTGCCACGTTGAAGGAGCTGTCGGGTCTCTACATGGTGCTTGATCAGACGCAAGCGGATCGTTACGCGTTGCAGATGTTGCAGCTTGCCGAACAGACGCGCGACAGGAAATTAATGGTTCACGTTCTGCTGTTGGATGCGCAACGGTATTTCTCCGTGGGTGCCGGTAATCGCGATCAGGCAGCAAAGGCATTGGTGTCTGCAGAAAAGGCACTGGCGCTGGCAAAGACCAGCAACCTGGAAGGATCGCAGGCGGAGGCTTATGTCGTTCTGGCGCGGATAGCACGAAATAATGGTGAAACGGACAAGGCTCTCAATTACAGTAATCTGGCGTTGTCGTTGGCGGCTACCACAGAAGACGATTCTCTGCGGGTGATTTGTCTTGGATCTCTGGGTGATACTTACCTGGCTAAGAAAGAAAGGTTGTTAGCGTTTCGACAATATTTACAGGCGCTTTCGATCGCCGAAGCATTAGGCCACTATGAGCCGCTGCAATTGAGTTATTATAACATGGCAGACTTTTACCACAGTCTGGACGACTATGAGAAGGCAAAAGATTATTTATTCAAGATTCATGCGCTGACGCTTCGTTACCGAAAGCCGCTGGACAGGTTATTGTTATACCGCCAAATCGGCACTGTATATATGCGTGCAAAACAGTACGACATCGCGATGGAGTACCATGAGCGGGTGCTGGCTTTGTCGGACTCTATTCATTTTAGCGTAACCCGCGTGAATGGATACATCAGTATTCTTGAGCAATATTTACAAAGCGGTCAGACGGAGAAGGCATTGGCTTATTTCAAGGCTACGCCCGATCTGACTACGTTCATGCAGCGAGCTAACCTTGAATTTATTATTTTTCAAACGTACGGGTTTGCATATGCTAAGCTAGGCCGGTATGATTCTGCGCTGTATTTCTATACCAAAGCGGAGCCGTTGGCGGAAGCCCGCGCGAATACTTCAAACCTTTATAACTTTTATCTGCATCTTGTCCAGCTTTACAACGATTTGAAAAAGTACGATAAGTCACTAGTCTATTTGCAGAAGGCATATCGGATTGGTGAACGGTCGGGTAATCTCGAGATGAAGCAAGAGGTTTCACAAGAGTTGGATTCGGTTTATCAGCGGATGGGTGATTTTAAAAATGCCTACTTCTATAATCAACGCTATCATCAGTATACAGACAGCCTGAAACTATTAGCTACCGAGAAAGATCTGATGTTGTTGGAAGTGGCGGACGAAACAAAACGTCGCGAGCGGGAAGAATTGAAAGCTGCGGAGGCGCTGCATGACCGGCATAACCTCCAGTACATGGGCATTACCGTGGCGATTGTTGCTGTGTTTATTGTGCTGGTTATGCTGGGTATTTTTCGGGTGTCAAAGACCACGATCAAGATTTTAGGATTCTTTGCGTTTATTTTCCTGTTTGAGTTTATTATTCTAATCGCCGATAATCAGATTCACCATGCTACGCATGGTGAGCCGTGGAAGATTATGTTAATCAAGATCGTGTTGATCTCCATTTTACTGCCGCTGCATCACTATCTGGAAGAAAAGGTGATTCATTACCTTACGTCGCATCGCCTGTTGGAAAGTAAGGAATCTCTGATGTCCAGGTTCCGCAGTAAGGAGCACACGGAGACAGATACGGAAGCAGAGGCTCATTCGTAGATCGTCGAGCCTTAGTAAAGCAGTGACTAAATTCTGATTAGTATATAAATTCTCCGAACGGTGTGCGGAGGCTCACTTGCTTTTTGCCGGCTTCTACACGGCCGACGATCTGTGCGTCGAGGTTAAACGACCTGGCGATGTCGATGACGGTCTGTGCGTGCGCTTGCGGCAGGTATATTTCCATGCGGTGGCCCATGTTGAAGACTTTATACATCTCCTTCCAATCGGTGCCGCTTTGGTCGTGAATCAGTTTGAAGAGCGGTGGAATGTCGAACAGGTTGTCTTTGATGACGTGGACGTCGTCGACGAAGTGGAGCACTTTGGTTTGTGCGCCGCCGCTGCAATGCACCATGCCGTGGATCTGGCTGCGCAGTTGCCTGAGCACTTCGATGATGACGGGCGCATAGGTGCGCGTTGGGGACAGCACCAGCTTGCCTGCGTTGATGGGCGCTCCGGGTACGGCGTCGGTCAGGCGACATTTGCCGGTATAGACAAGCCCCGCGGTGACGTTGCCGTCGTAGGACTCGGGATATTTTATAGCGTAGTCTTTGTGGAAGACGTCGTGACGGGCGGACGTCAGGCCGTTGCTGCCCATGCCGCCGTTGTATTCGTTTTCGTAGGAGGTCTGGCCGAAGGAAGCGAGGCCTACAATGACATCGCCTGCCTGGATGTTTTGATTGTCGATTACATCGCTGCGCCTCATGCGGCTGACGACGGTGCTATCGACAACGATGGTTTTTACGAGGTCACCCAGGTCGGCAGTTTCCCCACCGGTGCTGATGATGTTCAGGCCGTGGCTGCGCAGCATGGCCAGTACCTCTTCCGTGCCTTCGATGACCGCAGCGATTACTTCGCCTGGAATGAGGTGTTTATTGCGGCCAATGGTGGAGGACAATAAAATGTTATCAATAGCACCGACGCACAGCAGGTCGTCGATGTTCATGATGATGGCGTCTTGCGCAATGCCTTTCCATACGGACAGGTCGCCCGTCTCTTTCCAGTATAAATAGGCCAACGAAGATTTTGTGCCGGCGCCGTCGGCATGCATAATGGTGCAGTATGCATCGTCGTGACCGAGGTAGTCGGGCACGACTTTACAGAATGCCTTTGGGAAAAGGCCCTTGTCTAAATTACGGATGGCCTGGTGGACATCTTCTTTGGAGGCGGATACGCCGCGTTGATTATAACGATCGGAATTCAATGGAAAGACTGTTAGCGAAAGCGAGTTATATTTCCTTTTTGATCAGGAATTGTTCCAGGTCTTTGAGGTTG
>JAESGK010000583.1_pt1 | contig 13175 bp, 7 predicted proteins | sample 9269681 | NCBI WGS metagenome assembly JAESGK01 (sample SAMN14515347, study PRJNA621673) | algae metagenome | isolation source: Timaviella obliquedivisa GSE-PSE-MK23-08B and co-occurring heterotrophs from... | place: USA: Grand Staircase Escalante National Monument, Utah | collected 2006-08-15
CGATCCCGCAAATCCTGACTGTAGGCGCGCGACATGATCCATCTCCCTCGCTCCGAAAGCGAAAGAATCAGACATGCCGCGATTTGGGAATCCCGCCGTGAATCGGATCAGGCAGAAACCGCTCTAGATTGCCAGATGGGGCTAAGTCAAAGCATAGTATGACCGATTTTATCTTCAAAACCCGTCCGGGTCGCCGCGCCGGCCCATAAATCAAACACCGAACCGATATCTATCGCGACGCCTCCGCTATCTCGAGCTATCTGGCAGTATTTTTTAGCTGCCAGCCCGGCACCAATCAGGAAAAGCTCCCCAGGTTCGCGCGACCTGACCTCTCGCACTATGTCTGCGTAGACGTCCGGCACGTGCCTACGGCCCTCCAGCTCCATCCAGCGGGCCTCCCCTGGTATCTTGACGTGGCGAACGTCAGCGTCAGGAAATCGGTTACAAAAGCGAGACAGGATGTCGCGCGACGTAATCAACGTGATTTTGGAGCTCTGACTAGCCAAAATGTCGAGGATGCCTTGTTCGAAGAGCGTAAAGTGCAGATCTCCAAAAAATTTCGAACTGCTTACCAACCCTTCGTGGTCGAGAATAAGCGCATTTGTGGAGTGCTGCAGATCACGCGACCACGGCACTGGCACGCCGATAATATCTGCGGTTCGGACGGCATTATCGACATCCACCAGAAATTCACCATATGAACTCACATCTATATCGTGTCCGAAGCAAACTTTCAGTGATCTGTTGAGCCACACCGGCGGATAGAACATTGGATAGGCCAGCGCTCGGATTTCGGCATGGCTTACCCGGACCACGGACAGCGGGCGACGTTCTTTGACCGCTGCCTCAATCCGCCGCAGAGCTTCTTCATTTGCAGTTGCCACGACCTGTCTCGGATATCGTAAAAGTGCGTCCGCCTGCATCGTCGAGAGATGGCCAAGACTATCGAGATTCTCCAGTTCTACCTGCGGGGCCGCGTCTTCGGTCAGAAAATGACTCTCGTCTAAACGTAGAACGCCGGAAGCATCCGCCACGAACGCATTTTGGCGCCTCATTGCGCGAACAACGACCAGTTTACCGTGCTTGTTGCCTTCACGCCGCACATCCGTAACGTTGACGCTGTCGACATAGACATTAGCGACCAGTGCGACGAACCTGACCCAAGCGGCTAGCCCATCAGGAAGCTTACTGACGATGAAACTGCGCCAGTGACGGCTGGTTCCGGCTGCAACCAGATGTAAACCAAGGCTGGCAAGAAATGTCGAAAATTCATCGTTCGACCAAAGCTGGTAGCAATCCTCGGGTATGGCCTTGTTCGCGACCGGATCAGCACGCAAGCTGATGACAATTTTGGCATCCGCGCCGCCCACTGCTACAATTTCCGACAACAAAGCGGCCGGATCGGGCACGCGTTCGAGAATACCCGATACATGGATGACACAACCAGATCCTACTAGTGCGCGTATATTCTCTGTTGAGAGCGGCTCGAAGCGGCTATCGGAAACTGCTTGTCGCAGGCGGGGAACAAGATGGGCATAGTCTAGCGTGACGGAGTGCCTTCCGAAGAACTGCAAATTAGTTCCGGTGGTTGCTTGGAAGGCAATGATCCCGGTGCCGATCTCCACCAATGATGACTGCTCACCATCGCCGGCGAGAAGGGTCAGCAAGAGCTCTGCGGCGGGATTGGGGCGGAGCGTCAACTTCTTTTGAAATGGCGCAACGAAATTCCGAGTGCGCTGAAGATCGAGTATACAGAGCCCTGTGTGGGCTTGGCGCACCATCGCCCGAAGTGAAGATGGAACAATCATTTTTGTTTCCCATATAGCTCGCGCAGGCGGACCTCTCACCCAAACCCCAACGCCCGCAATTCCGAGATCGCCGCTCGAACCGGCGTGTAGCCAGCAACGGCTTCCATCCCTGCGTAGCGCATCAAACTTGCCTCGGCCTCAGACATCGAGAACATTCGGTACATCGCCCTATCGACTGAGCGCGGGTCGCCGCAATCGACTAAAAAGGCGTTAACGCCGTCTTCGATAAAATCGGAAGCACCGCCGAGATGGGGAGCGACCGCAATGCAGCCGCAAGCCATCGATTCGGCAGCAGTCCGTCCAAATGCCTGATAATCCGAAAGATCAACAAAGAAATCGGAATCCCGCAGCAACGCCGCGACCTCGGGCTGCTTCAGCTTGCCAATGAACGTCACGCTCTCGGGCAGCGACAAGCCGGCTTCGATCATCTCCTGCTCGTCGGCCCCGAATGCCCTGACTTCGGCAGAGCCGAACACGCCCGCGGCGACCCGTTCGAGAAGCGCGATCGTCTTGCGCGGTGCGCGGCGCGGCGTGCCCGGGCGCACCATCGCGCATAGCACGCGGCGGTCGCGCGGCCACCGGCGCGCTGGCTTGTAGATCGTATGGTCGATGCTGGGCACTACCCGCGTCACCTCATGCCCATGCGCTGCCTTGACAATGTCGCACAGCCAACGCGTCTTGGCAAAGTAAGTACAATTAGGCAGCACCGTAAAGCTCGCCACTGCGATGCCGTGATCGAAGGTGTCGGCCTCGTAAAATAGTGGCTCGTAGTCCTGTACGTAGTAGGCGGTGCGAAAATTCGCGCGGGTCTCGGCGATCGCCTCGGCGATGGAATGGACCGAGGTGTTTGTTGTCGCAACGACGACGTCGGTCCCGGCGGCGATTTGGCCGAGTTCGCGCGGTCCGGTAAAGGGCAGCACCCCCTCCCGCGTCCAGCTATACCGGTCATAGGTTTCCATGAACGATGTATAATTTTGCTGGTTCACCAACACCATCACATCCACGCCTAGATCGCGCAACGCCGTCGCCTCCTGCATCACGGAATGCGCGCCGCCGCTGCCGCCACGCACGGGCAAGACGAAAGCAATTTTTGGCATTAGGCTTTGAGCTCCGCTTCTAGTGCGATCAGCTTGGCGCGAAGCTGCATCATTGTCGGATTGAATTGCATCCGGCGCTCGATCGCTGCGATGTTGATGCCGGGATGCTTGTTCTTCAACTCGAAGCCGCCCGCGCGGGTGAGTTGCGAGCGTTTGGCCGAGCCGAAGCTCACACTCTTCTCATGATACACAAAACAGTCATCGGCAATTACGAGCTTGAAGCCAGCAAGGCCGGCTCGCAGGCACATGTCGGTCTCTTCACCATAGCCGAGGGGGAAGGCCTCCTCATCGTAAATGCCGCAACGCTCGAAGACAGCGCGCGCGATGAGCGTGCAGAAGCCGTTAAGCACGGGTGAATCGGGATAGGCTTGTTCCGATACCGCCGCCAACCGCTCCTGGACTTGATCGACCAGATCGGCCGTGATGAAATCATTCTGCGACCAAGTGTTGTCAGCATTTTTTGCCTGCGGAATGGATTGCCAAGTTGCCGCATTTGAAAGGGGCCCGACCATGCCGGCATTAGGCACGTGCTTCGCTGCATCGTGTAGGCGCCGCAGCCAGCCATGCGGGACTACAGTGTCGCTGTTGAGAATCACAACCCAGTCCGCGTCGGTCAGTTTGATCGCTTCATTGATCGACTTGGTATAGCCGCGATTTATCAGACGCCTATGCAGACTGAAACGCGGATCCTTGTCGACCAGCTGGTCGACGAGCAGCGAGGTGTAGCCGCGACTACCGTCATCGACGATCCAAACGCGGAACGGCGTGTCCGTCGCACTCTGCACCGAGCTCAGGCAGCGCATGATGACGTCAGCGCCGTTGTAGATGGGAACGATCACGTCCGTCAGCGGATACGCATCAGCCGGCCCCAGTTCTGCCGGCGGTGTATCAGGCAACATAAGTACCTTGCGGCCGAGCTCCGGACTGCCGACCCTTGTCAGCATCTCGCAGGCAGCGAAGGCGCCGGTCAACCGCCCGTCCTCGAAGCGCTCATCATAAGAAATCTCAGCCAGAGGCGTTGGTGGGCCAATAACCAACCCGAAACAACGGGCGAGCGCAACAGACAGGAAGAGTTCGCCCGCCTGCGCCAGGGCGATCTCCTCAATTGTCAACTCGAGCAGCAGGTCGGTGGAAGAGAAGACACGCAGCGTCCGGGCGCGTCGAAGGCGCCGTAGCCGCTGGAAGCACTGGCCATCCCAGCGCGATAGGGAAATCTCTGTCTGGCAATGGGTGTAGTTCGAAACGGCGCGAGCGAGTTTGATCCAAAGCCGCAGCATTTCCGTCGCCGCCATGGCCGCAGCAGCCGTCGGAATGCGCTGATGGACGTTCCAGGCCGCCTCGTTGTCGGCGACGAAGCGGACGCCCCATTGGGGTGCAGCTCTTCCAACCGGCCCCTCCTGTCTATAGAAGCGTGCGGCGGATGCTAGCGGATCGACGTCGACATAGAGATCGTCGGTGATTTCGTTGAGATAAGGGGTCAAGGCGGACGCTAGACCATGCGGCCAGCGCATGGGCTCGACGCCGAACTCCTTGGCCCGGGGCGAGCTTGCGCCCTCTATGGGTCGAAGAATCAGCGGAAGATCGAACATTTCGCCACTGCGGAGGTCGATTACGCTGATCGGTTTTGGCTCAGCCGCATCGAGAATTAGTCGCGGGACGCGCCAATGGAAACCAACCGCATCGTCCGGTGCGCCAGCTGGGGCAGGCTCGGCGGCCTCCACAAGGCTGGTCACCGTCCCGCCATTTAGGATGGCAAGCGTCGCCGCGGGCTCATTGTGAGCCTGTCTTGCCAACCAGCCGAAGACCATTCCCTCCGCAAGATCATAACGGAGTCGAGGGCCGGTAATCGCCGAAGGGATCATAGGGCAAGTCCCCGCTTGGCCGATATGCGATCCATAGGAGCGAGGAGCGCGCTCCATTTGGTGAGCTGCGGCCCTTCCGGCCCGACCGCTGCGTCCAAGGCCACAGGCAACATTCCCAGTGGCCTTGGAAGGCGCAGCGCCGCCGCGGCGCGCACTGGCAGGCTCATGACAATCCAAGCGCCGCCTCGCGACACGAATAACGCCTCATTGTCGGAGAGCGTGAGGTCCAGTGGCAACAACCGTGCCCGCGACCCAACGAGGCAACTCTTGAGGTCACGACGCAGTATGCGCCTACCATCCGCGAAGGCCAGGGAGAAGGCTAGCTGGCAGGAGCCGTCCTTCAGCGATCGAGCCTCGAAATAGTAACGGATGCCGTTGCGCAGCAGGTCGGCCGCGTCAGGGAGCAGACGACAGGCCAGCTCCGCGCCGCCGCGCCGGGCTTCCAGATGCAGACCGTAATGCGGCAGGTTGCTAGCGCAGAACTCTTGCGGCTCGGCAAGCCGGTAGTCGACGACGCCGTTTTTACCCGTGGGCTTCAGAACGATGCCGGTTGCAAGCTCCACGGCCGTGACGACGCTGCCCTTTGCGGGGCCGCGACATTCTCGAAGCGTCGGGCTGACGAATATCTCGAGCGGTTTCGTCGCCTCTTTAAGGACGGCAATAGGTCGCCCCATCCCTAATAATTGATTCGCGATCTTACGATCTTCGGGCTGGGCCGCCGCCAGTGTCCTTAGATGGCGCTCGGCCATTACCGCGGCTCCCAGCGACAGATAGGCATCGACAAGCAGCCGATGCGCATCGAGGTCAGCGGCGTTCAGTCGGAGTGCAGTATGGCCGAGCTTCAGAATGTCAACCAACCGGCCTAGGCGCTGCAGCGATCGCCCGCCTTTGATGAGAGCTTCACGATACGCCGTATCCCCAGGTTTGACCATTTGCCAGAGGCGCACCGCATCAGCATAATCGCCACTGCTATAGGCGATCCGCCCCAAGATCACGGCAGCGCGGGGATGTGCCGGATGAAGTTCGAGCACCCTATTTGCCAGCCGGCGGGCGAGTTCAACATCACTTTGATTCGCCGCAATTCGAGCCCGTACCCAAAGCGCGTCGACATGATCGGGTGACAGCTGGAGGGCTTCGTCGAGATACCGGATAGCTTCGGATAGATCGCTTTGGCGTTCGGCCTGCCTGCCTTGGTCGACCAGCGATTGAACCAAGTTATGCGACGGTACTTTTATGGTGCCGACTAAGTATCCATCTGCAGTTTCTAGCCGAAGCACATCATCAGCTTTCGCTGAGCGCCAAACCGCGTGGGGGACGTCGAATTCGAATCCATGGCCACCGTCACCGATTCCCGCGAGCAGAAGATCACCACGGATCTTTGATGCCAGCTCCTGGGCGACAACCGTCCCGTTCCAGATTAACTTTATCGTAAGCCGTTCCTCCGGACGCTGTCCGTCCCAAACCCAGCCAAAGCAGCGACCGCCCTTGAATCCATCAATGCGTCCTTCCAAAGCGGGCGCCGCCCTGTCGAAAAAGATCTGTCGGCGATCAAGGGAGACCAAGTTACCGCTGCGGTCGATCGCTTGGAGAACGACCTCACGTGCAGCATCAGCCATCAGCGCGATTTGGACTCCGTTCAGCTGCAGCCTGATACCGTGAGCTCCATCTCCAATACCGGCAGCCTTCAAGTCTTGCCGCATTATGTCTGCGGCCAAGAAATCAGTCTCGGCACCATCGATTTGGAACCGGACTGTCAGCCTTTCGTCGGGACGTGAAGGATCCCAAGCCCACGCCTGCAACGATTTCCGCGCGACACCGTCTATACGACCCCGCATTTTAGTCACGCCGCGTCAACCCATGCAATCGGAATAGCAAAGCGAATAACCCCATAATCTGTAATGGCCACCCTTAACTGGCTTCCCAAAGAAAAATTGGCTTCCCCGACTTAGCGCGACCCAACGCCCGCCGAAAGCGCGCCACGTGCTTTCGGCCAATAATCACTCGCATCGTCTTAGCCACGCGACGGCCCTCCTCTCCGCTCGTAAGAAGCGGCAGTGGTTCAGCCATCGCAACCCCTGTCACAAAAACTGCAATGCCTGCGATAGATAAGTTTTTATAATAGGTTTGCAAAAAATCTACATAGTCAGCAAGCGTCGGCTTATACAAAATTGATTTGCTAAAATGCTCAGGAACCTGAAGTCCATCTGACATCAAATCCGCATCTTTATCGTAATAGCAGTGTTGGACGACTGTAAATTCGGTCCCGGCACGAACGATGTTTATCAGACCTTCACGAAAAGCTGACCGTCCCGGCAATTCCTGCAGAAGGTTGATCGCGAATGTCGCAGGCGCGAGGTTGCGCTGATCGAAAACAAGAACATCTCCGACCTGGCCTTCGAGCCCCTTGCTCTGGCAGCGTTCGATCGCTGCCTCCGCCCTATCGACGGCCAAACCGCGTCCAGGCGCACAGGCCAACGCAAAATCGAATGACTGGCCATGGCCTGCCCCGAAGTCTATGAACTGATACGCACTGGTCATATTACTGGCCTCATCCCCTGTTTACCCAAACCCGAGCAGCTGCTCGGGTCTGCATCCGGCACGCCCACCCTTCTAGCAGCCCTGCCTAACAACCAAATACTTTCTTAGCAGATTTCATGCCAAAATCCGTCGCGCGACACCTAACTCATCTGCAGGCGCATGTCAGACCATCGACAGCATTATCCACCCTTAGTGATCAAACGGCGTCCTTCAAAAAATTGAGCCGTTAGATTAGCGATGATACCGTTATTCATGAAATTAATTTTAGTTTTTCATTGCGAGCCTAATTTTTCAAATATCTTGTCAATTCCGCCAGATAAATCAGAATAGGTGATCTTATTATTCTTTGTCAATGCGCCGACGCGCCGGTAATTTGATTTTGTACATATAATTATCGCGGCCTCGTCCAAAAGATCTGTCGGCATACTCTTAATTTCCTTAAAAACAGCGCCACGAAGATCTAGTATATAATAAAGATGTAAATCAGAAAATTTTATAATATCAAGAGCACGCTTTGCAGAATCAGAATCAATAATGGAAATTATAAAACCAGCGAATTTTTGGAACTCCATGTCACTTGGGGCAGGAATTTGACTAATTGGCACAATAACGCGGCTCTTGCTGACAAAAGGATGCGAGAAATTCTTCACGGACCCGGGCGCTAAATGTCCCCAAATCGAGAAGATTGTGCGAGTTTTTAATAGAATTCGCCTCTCCTCGAATAGATCGGCATATAGTATGTCATACTGAGCAGCCATTATTGCACAGCCATTGTCGCGACCGTAGCCGCGCTGCCATCTCTTCACCTCTTCAATTCGAGCCGTTATACTCCCAGTGCTTACCGATAGAGCAGCCAATTGCGAAAGGATAATTTCTGGCGGATCGGTAAGTCCATGAAGCCAACCGGCACGATGTCTCAAAATTCGTTCCCCGACTGCTCCAATATCCGTGCCGAAGACCGGAAGACCGCAGGCCCACATTTCGGTCAGAGTATGGCAATAGGTCTCGGGCCAACGCGAAAAGATTGCTCCGATATGCGGCTTGATCGTTTCGACGTGGTGGTGAAAATCGTCACGGGCATAGCTTCCGTGAAGGAAGATACCGGGGCCAGCATCCAATTGGCTGAAATTGCCCAATACGTGAAATTCGAGACTTCGGCCTTGATCGATCGCGGCAATGTCCCGGATCAACCAGGCGCCTTTGGCCCGGGAGATATTGCCCGGAACCAGAATTCGAAGTGGTTCGCTTACCCCCTTTGGCTGAGCCAGTGAGCGCATGGCAGGAAAATCCCGCCCATGCGGGATAACCCGAAAATCGCGATTCTGAAGAAAAGGATAAGCTTGACTAAGCCTTCGCTTTGCTTCGTCTGTGGTTGTGACAAATGCATTCGCCTGCGACAGAGCGTCAGCCATCATCTCACGCCACCGGCTGATGAAGACCGGCTTCAAAATGGGAACACTGTCCTCCGGCCATAGCTCCGCCACGCAGGGGGCCGCGCTCGGCGTCGGTTCCAGACAGCAGGGCGCACAGACACTATCGATCAACTTGACACTGGGGCAGATCGTATAGAAATCGTGGAACGAAAATACGATGGGTATAGCAAGTCGTTGGCAGATCTTTAATATGTCGAGGCCGTGCCAACCGACGTGGCGGATGTGGACTAATTCGACTGCCGAACGGACCAACATTCCAGCTACGATGCAGGAATAGTCCTCTGACTGATGGATTGCCATCTCGACAGGCGTCTCAAGCGTGTGACTTTCAACCAACTTTGCCGCGTCAGTGATTTCGCAGTACTGGAATAGGAAAATTTGCTTGGAATTAGATTGCAGCAGCCAGGGCTCGTAACGGTTGCTCAACTCACGCATTAAATCGCGATTCGTTTGAGGCGTACCGCCGGTGTCAGAGGCGATCACGAACAGGATGCGGGGCCGTGGCGGGCGCTTCGCTGCCTTAAGCGCGTTCCTCAGCCGCCAGCGGACACTTAGAACCGGCCCACCGACGGTGAAGCTGCGGGTCAAGGGCTTATATTCAGGATAGCGCTGTTTGAGTATGTCCTGCGCCGATTCGTAGAGACCAATCTTTTCCTCGCGGAAGCTCGCAGAGCGTTTGTGTTGAACAAAGCTGCGATCATCCATCACATGACTATAGCCAGCACGCAGGGCGCGCATGCAGAAATCATTCTCCTCTCCATAGCCTCGGGTGAAGGCCTTTGCATCGAAAGGTCCAATCTCGTCAAGGCAGTCACGGCGGACAAAGAGGCAGAAGCCATGCCCAGTCGGAACGGTCGGTAGGAGGCTGGTACTCGCCTGCCCCACGAAACGAGCCATGTCCGCGCCGGTCCAGCCCGGTGGGATCATATTGATTTCGTTGGGCTCCGGTGCCGAGAAAACGCCAGCATTGTCTGAAAGCGGAGTCGCGGTAGCAACGCGTGGCCTGCTATAGGCAGCAAGCCTCAAGTTCTCAAGCCAGCGCGGACCTACGATCGTGTCGGAGTTCAGCAACACGACGTCAGAGCCGATTGCTTGGCCAAAACCGCGATTGCAAGTTTGCACGAAGCCCAAGTTTTGCTTGTTGCTCAGAATGGTTGTTTTTGGCAAGGACGCCGCTTCAGCAAGAATACCCGCTATACGCGGATCGGGGCTGGCATCGTCGATAAGTAGAAGGCGGCAGGGCAACGTAGTGTGCCGCCTAAGCGACTCGATGCACTTTCCCAGATCGTCAGGAGCATTATATATCGGTATTATGACAGTAACTGGACGATCTTCACGGATCATATCGTGTAATACCCTATTCCAGTCTGGATTAAAACTCGGCCGCTGTATACCGCTAACGCGCAGACTTTTTTGCCCAATAAAGTCCGACGAACCTGCGAGTGTTGCACTGACGTCAAACTCTGCATTCAGAGTCGGGTTTAACGGTAATTGAGCCGAAAAACCCCCGCAGTTCTGAGAAAGACCCCGGCCCGCCAAATCCTCGCGACGCGCACTCGCCGAAACCGTCATGTAGTGAGTGCCATCAATCTGAATCTTAACTTGTAACGGAACTTCCGGTTCCGCAATATTCACTGCCCAACCATGAATAACGCCGTCTGTGATCCGGTCAATATTTCCGCGCGAAACTCCATCTAATCTAAGTAACGATTCGGCAATCAGGGTTCCATTTGAAATAAGCCTAATGTTGTACTCCTTATTATTATTCAAATCTAATTCTTTGATAACTTTAATCGCACTAAGAAGAACATCGGCGTTAATAAAAAATCCAAGAGGGCGACTAGTGATTTGTAGGGCGGCGACTACATCATGCCGAAGGATGGTAGGCACGATATCGATTGAAAACTTGTCTTCGATTAGGATCCTTGGCCGAGCTGCGGCATGCCAAGAGGAAGGATCGTAAACCCACCCCTCGACGCCACCGGTATCGACGCGGTCCAACGCGCCGCGCGGTGAAAACGCGCGTGGTTTAATATTTTCGAAGCGCAGGCCCGATTTGTGACCCGGGCTAAAAACAGTTACGACCGGCTTCTCGGGAAGCGGTCCCTGGTAAGGCAAATCCAGCCGGAAGCCCGCTCGCCCGCGACAACGGTTGGAGTCAATCAAATCCTGACGAAGCAGCAGTTCTCCGACAGGAAAGAACTGCGATTGATCAATAGAAACATGGAGGTCGTGAGGTGTTAATCGATCATCCGTTGATGCAAACCAGCCATCTACAATGACAAAACCTGCCCCAAATTCGATTGAATCAATATTCCCGATATATCGATTCATTGTTGTATACGATGCTCTTCAAGAGATTTATATTGAGAAAACATATCTCTCACAGCCTCCTAGCGTCTATTTGAGCCGATGCCGTAATAGGAGAACCCGAGCGTCTTTAGCTCGGCTGCGCGATAAATATTGCGTAGGTCGACGACGACGGGCGTCTTCAGGGCCAACTTCACGCGCTGCAGGTCGAGCGCGCGAAAAGCGTTCCACTCCGTCACGATTACCAGCGCATCTGCGCCTTCGATTGCGGCATAGGCGCCATCCGCAAAATCGACGTCCGGCAGCAAGGGCTTCGCCTGCGCCATGCTCTCGGGATCAAAGGCGACGACCCTGGCTCCCGCCTGCTGCAAAGCGGGGATGATGTCTAGCGAGGGCGCGTCGCGCATGTCGTCGGTGTTAGGTTTGAACGCGAGGCCAAGCACGGCGATGCGCTTGCCCTCCACCGAGCCGCCGCAGGCAACGATCACCCTCTGCGCCATACGCTTCTTGCGGCTGTCATTGACCGAAACTACCGTCTCGATCAGGCGCACTGGGCTGCCCGCCTCCTGTGCGGTCCTGACCAACGCAAGCGTATCCTTCGGAAAGCAGGAGCCGCCATAGCCGGGGCCGGCATGCAGGAACTTCGCGCCGATGCGGTTGTCGAGGCCGATGCCGCGGGCGACGTCCTGTACCTCGGCACCGAGCTGCTCGCAAAGATCGGCCATCTCGTTGATGAAGGTGATTTTCATTGCCAGGAAGGCGTTGCCGGCATACTTGATTAACTCGGAGGTGCGCCGGCTGACGAAGAGCAGCGGGCCCTGGTTAATGAAGAGCGGCCGGTAGATCTCCGTCATCACCTTGCGGGCTTGGTCGCTGTCGGTGCCCACGACGATGCGGTCGGGACGCTTAAAGTCCTCGATCGCAGCGCCCTCGCGCAAAAATTCAGGATTGGAGACGACGCTGATCCCGGCATCAGGTCGAACCTGCCTTATAATCGCCTCGACATTGTCGCCGGTGCCGACCGGCACAGTCGACTTGGTCACAACCACCGTATTTTCCGGCGCCACGTCGGCAATCTCGCGGGCGGCGTCATAAACGTAGGTCAGGTCGGCATGGCCATCGCCGCGCCTTGTCGGCGTGCCGACCGCTATAAAGATCGCATCGGCACTGCGCGCGGCCTCAGTGAGGTCGGTGGTGAAAGTTAGCCGGCCGGCGCGGATATTGGCATCCAGCATCGTGTCAAGCCCCGGCTCGAAAATCGGCACTTCGCCCGCCTTCAAACGCGCGATCTTGCCCTTATCCTTGTCGACGCAGACGACCTCATGACCGAAATCGGCAAAACAGACCCCCGATACCAGGCCGACATAGCCTGAGCCTACCATAACAAGCCGCATATCGACGTTTCTCCAATCCGCTGAACTAAGCTATCGGTTAAAAGAAAGCGAGATCGATTATCGCCGCTGCCATACACAGCTGTATGACAGGAAAGGCCATGTCTTGTTGGTCGCACCCGTCCGGCCTCTCGACCAGCCACAGCGTCATATACAGCAGTCAAAATGCGGACAGACGTTGAGTTTTCCGAATGTGAGAAGTGTTATGCATAAAATGTTTAGCACCACCTAGCATTTTGAACACAGGTCGACAATTCTTGGTAAATTCCTGACAGGCTTTTGAAGAAATCCATCCCTTCGGCGGGGTTACGTTACTGTCCGGCAACATCCGGGTGACCGAGGGCGCCGAGTGAGCGCAATCAGCATCGACGGTTTCGGCGTGGGGCGTCGCGCAAGTTCGACGATGAGCGTTGCAAGGGCGTCGGTGGTCTCGCTCATGCCGGCATCAGGCGAACCTCATGTCCGGGGGAGGCGGCTCGGTCTTGAAGCGTGCAGTCTGCATATCAGGGCCGTCTGACGTCGCTTAGACCCCGATTGAAAAGGAGTTGAGCGATATCAGCAGGTTGTGATTCCCGTTTGGTGCTGAATCAAATGGGGTTTCCGATGGCTTGGACCGATATCGCTCGCTGCGAGCATAACCGCGATCGCCTGCGTTTTCCAAGCGATCTGACCGACCGCGAATGGGCTGTCGTCGCGCCGCTGATCCCTGCGTCCCGGCCGGGCGGGCGGCCGCGCA
>JAESGK010000585.1_pt1 | contig 13161 bp, 12 predicted proteins | sample 9269681 | NCBI WGS metagenome assembly JAESGK01 (sample SAMN14515347, study PRJNA621673) | algae metagenome | isolation source: Timaviella obliquedivisa GSE-PSE-MK23-08B and co-occurring heterotrophs from... | place: USA: Grand Staircase Escalante National Monument, Utah | collected 2006-08-15
GAACCAGTTGCGATAGGAGCGCGATGGAATGATCCAGTCGCGATAATAAACGCCTGTCGGAGATATCTAATTCGGCCGAATGCAGTTCAAAGATGCCTACCAACTCGCCATGGTAGTGTATGGGAAGAAGGACGAGCGATTTAATTTGCTCCGATCGGAGAATTTTGAAGGGCAACGTGGAGGTTTCTTCATCCAGTATAGTGGTATGAAAAAAATGCGAAGGTGTGACACGAAACTGATCTACGAATAAAAGAAGGTCCTCTTCCGAAACACCCGCCCGTTGAGCGGACTTTACCAGGTAGCTCAATTGCCGGCCTTCGGATACAAAAACGAGTTGCTGATTAACCCTCATGAATGGAAAGACACCAAACTCAATTTTAATTGTGCCTAGTAATGACTGCAGGAGTTTGAATATTTCTGCGTACGCGTTTCCCATGTCTCCAGGGTCATCGACCATCATGGCCTCATGGATCATTTCCAACACAAAGGACTCTGTGCTGTCTTTTCCCTTGATCACCGAAAAGCCGTCAAAGTGGAACAGCCGTAACGGAAGCTTCTCCATCAATACTTTCACGGTGGGCTCGTCCAATCGGCCGGAAGGCGGAAGGAAAATATGTATATCCGGCAGTTCACGTTTTGCCGTTACGTTGGTGAAACGAAGATCAAGCTCAATACACATGTACTTGACTAATCCGGTCTCTACTTCCCGATATCCCTGAATCACTTCGGTGGTTGGAACGACCGGAAGCCCGTATAGACGTTGCAGAATAAGAGCGTAAGCACCTTCCACGATTCGCTTGCGATTGGTAGCCAGGCCTGTTTCCAGCAACTCGATACGTTTATCATCGTGAACATTATTCTTCATTAACTCATAAAGCCGATCAGTACTGTAGAACGTGCCAGGGCTCATGGGCAACGCCAGGCCCCATACTATCTCCCGTTCATCGGTCGCCGGGGCTAACAGTGTGGCAAAGATCAACTCATATAGAAACGTATACTCCGAAATACGATCCAGATCGATTCCGTTTTTCCAATCCGGATGCAACTCAAACTGGTCCAGGATAAACTGGTAGATTTTCGCTTTAACCGTCGTTTCAGCGTACGTGTGTTTTTGCAGATAGTCGAAAAAAGAATGGAAAGACAGCGATGAACTGATGTCGGTATTCCGGCTAGCCAGCTCTTCTTTAATAACGAAATCCGTTTTCATCCGTGTTGTTGCTTCTGTTTATGTGTTACTATTATCTAGTTGCCGGCCAGGCCGTGTTCGTTGAAGGGAAGCAACCGGGATAAATGCAGCTCGTGGATATGACAGGTTAGTGGATCAGACGTCGCCGTTATGGTCATCAACGTGATTCCGATCAGGGCCAGCAAAAAGGCCTGGTCGGAAATGGTATAGCGATCGAATTCAGTTCGTATATCCGAAATGAAGCGTTCGATCTCTGGTGCGGAGTGACAATTACGAATAGTTTCCGTCACCGCATGTATGGAACGTGATGGCTCATTTTTCATATATTCGTTTTATTAATGTGTAGATACTATAGCGGCGGGTTTTGACCGGAATGCTCTCCATTTCTCACCGATGCGGTCTACTACATAGTAGGCCATCGGCACAACAAATACTGTCAGGATAAGGCTGGAGGCAAGACCGCCTATTAATACCCAGCCCAAACCATTTTTCCATTCCGCACCGGCGCCTTTGGCAAGGGCGATCGGCAGCATACCGGCCACCATGGCGATGGTGGTCATCAAAATCGGACGGAGCCTTGTTCTTCCGGCGGCGAGCAGGGCATTCAACGTGTTATCCCCCTTCTCTTTACGTTGATTTGCAAAGTCAACAATCAGGATTGCATTTTTGGCCACCAACCCGAAGAGCATGATCATACCGAGCATGGCGAACATACTCATGGATGATTGCGCCAGATTAAGCGCAAGGAAAGCACCTATAAAAGCAACGGGTATAGAAAAAAGGACAACAAAGGGATATACAAAATTATCGTACAGTGCCACCATTACCAGGTACATTAAGACCAGGGCTGCCAGCATAGCCAACGCCAAAGCACCCATGGAATCTGCCTGACGCTCGGCATCACCACTCCATTTGATATCAACTCCCGCCGGTAACGGATGTTCTGCTAATGATTTTTCGATATTGTCTGCCAATATTCCAGATGTAATGCCGAGGACATTACTTTTTACCGTAACGGATGTTCTGCGGTCCTTACGCTCTAACACGCTGGGCCCGCTGCCTTGCAATACAGTCGCGAACTGCGACAATTTAATTAGTTTTCCTTGTGCATTGAGAAAGGTAAGGTCCTGAACATCCTGAACACTGCGTCTGTCAAAATCGTCTAGCTTGATGTTGATGTCATACTCACTCGTACCCACACGGTATTTGGCATCGGTGTTACCGGAATACGCATTTTGCAGTGTTGCTCCAATGGTATTGATGTCAAGTCCGAGTTGTCCCATTTTTTCACGATCAATGTTGACCTCTGCCTGTGGATTACCTTCTTCTACGCTTAAGGAGACATCATTCGCACCGGGCATATCTTCAATCCGGCGCTTCAAATCATTGGCTGCTTTCATCAACAGCTCGCTATCTTCTGAATTCAATATAATCTGTATGGGTTCCCCAAAGGCGACCATCCCTATCACGCTGGATCGTATTTTCACACCAGGGAATTTCTGCTCCAGTTCCCGACTTTTTTTGATCATATAGCTTTCGGTAGAAATAGTTCGATGCTCCAGGTCTACCAGTTTTACCATGAGCTCGGATTTATACTCGCTGCCCACCGCCAGCATCGACTCAAAACCTGTTGTACTGGGGCCCGCCACATTGGCAAAAACCGTTTTTACTTCGGGTTGGGAAAGGAGATAATCCTCCATGCTTTTGGTGCGTAAATTATTCTCCACTACGGTTGTATTTTTGTCGTATTCCAGCTTCAACTGGAATTTCCCCTGGTCTCCGGCCGCTACAAGCTCACTGCCCAATATGCCCATGTTCATTACTGCCGCGATAGCAATAAACAAACCTACTACAATAGAGGTCATGATAAGTTTGTGATGTAACACCCACTGCAACGCGCCGATATACCAACTGGTCAGCCAATCCAAAAAGCTCTCAAAAGCAATCAGTATTTTATGCAACCAGTTTTTGTCGTTGAGTATGGTGATCTTTCCGAAACGCGAAGCCAGCCACGGTGTTAATGTATAGCATACAAAAAGACTCATGAGGGTTGCTGTAACAATGGTAAGAGAGTATTGACGAAGCATTGGCGATATAGTGGTATTAACCAGCGCGATGGGTCCGAATACCACAACATCTACCATGGTGATAGCCAGGGCCGAGAAACCTATTTCATTCCGTCCGTCCAGTGCTGCCTGACGTTTTGGTTTACCCAGGTGCAAGTGGCGGTGTATGTTTTCCAATATAACAATGGAGTCATCTACCAATATTCCGATGACCAATGAGAGAGCCAACAGTGTCATCAGGTTCAAGGAATACCCGAGCAGATACATCACGATGAAGGTCGAAATCAGGGAAGCAGGTATTGCCAGCAAAACGATCAGTGAATCGCGGATGCTATGCAGGAACAATAACATGATGGCGGCTACCAAGACTACCGCTATTGCCAGATCATGTGTAACAGCATCGGCCGATTCCATGGTGAAATCTGCCGTATCATCGGCGATGATTATTTTTACGTTGTCATTTGCATACTTTTTTTCAAGTGTGGCTATGCGTTCCTTCACCTGACTACTGATCTCCACTGCATTGGCACCATTTTGCTTTTTGATCAGGATGCCCATACCATTTATGCTATTATACCGGTTTACTGCACTGGTCTCCTTCACAAGGTCGCTTACCGAAGCGACATCGCTTAGTTTAATAACGCTGCCTCTGGCCGGCTGAGCAATGGTCAGTTCATTCACTTGTTTAACCGATGTGAATTTGCCCGTAACCCTCACCGTCATCTGTTCTTTCCTGGTTTTGATTTTACCGGTAGGAAATTCTGTATTGGCGTTAATGATGGCACTTGTTACCTGGGATATCGACAAACCATAATAATCGAGTCGATCTTTGTTGATATTGACCTGTATCTCCCGCTCTTGTCCACCGATGAGTGTTATCTCGCCGACACCGGGTATCTGTTGAAGCTGCGGGCGGATCTCATCTTTTACCACATCATAAAACCTCGCATTGTCCAGTGTAGAAGTGGCTGTCAGTTGCATGATAGGCTGATCGCTGGGAGTCACTTTTGAAATACTGGGCGTTTTTACATCGTCCGGAAGCGTAGACAGGATATTATTGATTTTCCGTTGCACTTCTTGCTGCTTGTCGTCGATATCAGTACCCATCGTGAACTCCGCCTGAATAACGGAATTTCCTTCCATGGATTGAGAGGTCGTGCTTTTTATACGGTCGATACCACTCAACACATCTTCGATTTTTTTGGTAACCGTTTGTTCCACATTGCTTGGAGCTGCGCCTGGATAGGCGGTTGCAATGATGAGCGTGGGCTGTGTTATATCGGGCATTAACTCGTAATTGAGTTTGCTATACGAAAACAAGCCTCCTCCAATTAATACCGCAAAAATCACAATGATGAGCGATGGCCGGTTTATGGCTATTTCGGTTATGGACATGATCTCTGTATTTAGTGTTAGCGCTACTTATTTTACAATGGAGACTTTACCACCATCCACCAGGTTGACTAATCCGCCAATGGCAATGATATCTCCGGGTTGAAGTCCATTGTTAACCTGAACTCTGCTTTCATTACCGGCGCCGGTTTGTATATCGCGCAACCTGGCGATGCCCGATTCAATGACAAAGACTTGCGGCTGCGTGGAGGACCCTACCAGGGCGGAGCGGGGAATGCTCATCGTCTCTCCCGAAGTTATATCAGTAAACGAAACCCGTCCATACATACCCGACTTCAGTGTGGTGACGGTGCTGTTGTTGACGATTATTTTTACCGCATAATTATGTGAGGCATCTGCCTGTACAGCAATCATGTCTACGGTTCCCTTAAAACTCGCTTCGGGATAAACATCTGTTACAACGGTCAGTGCCTGTCCTTTTCTAAATTGTGTAATACTTTTCTCCGGAACATTGATTTCTAATTTCAACCGACTGATGTCCACCAACTGTGCCATTTGTGTTCCCGTAGCGACGACAGCACCTAGCTCAAAGCTCCTGCTGGTAATAACGCCACCAAAAGGTGCCTGTATTGTACACATGGCTATCTGCTTTTTTAGTTGGTCCAATTGAGCCTGAGCAGTAAGTAATTGTGTACGGGCATTGTCCAATTGCAATTGCGTTACACCACTGGCCGCCTGTTCGTAACGTTTCAATGTGGCGGACGCATTATCATGGCTTGCCCTGGCTGATTGCAACTGCGCCTGCAGTAGTTCGGTATCCAGTTGAGCAATGAGCGCACCGGCACCAACCTGGCTACCTTCTTGTATGCCAACCTTTACGACCTTGCCCGTCGTTTCCGAAGAAATGGTTACTTCCCGATTGGGCGTAAAGGAACCGAGAAAGGAAGCTGTTTCACGAAACGGACTGTTCCTTATCGTATCGGCCTGAACAGTAGCACTGCGATTGGGATCTTTACGGAACACTTTAGCCTCTACTTCTTTTTTGTTGCTGAAGAGCTTTATAAAGGTAAAGCTTATCAATGCAACGAGTATCCCGGCTGTGATGGAATAACGAACGATGTTTTTCATTTTTTATAAATTAATCGGTTGATACGTATGAGATTACTGCATTAAAGTTCCTTGCGCCTTTTTAAGATTCAGCTCAGCTTGTTTGACGTTGATCAAGGCGTTTATATAGTTGTTTTGAGCGGACTGCAATTCTGTTTGAGAATTGATGACATCGGTAATTTTTACAAGGCCGCTTTTGTATTGTATGTTCACATCATCGAGTACTTTCTGCGCAAGCGCCAGATTTCGTTTTTGCGATTGCACGGTGATGAAATTGCTTTTCAGATCGGCGTAAGCATCTGCCAGCTCTCTACTATTCTGTTGCTGTGTTTGTTCGGCCTGAACATCATACTTTCTTATTTCAATTGCTTTTTGCTGTATCTGATATTTTCTATTGAATCCATCGAAAATGGGAATACTCAATCGCAGGTTTATAGAAGAAGACGGGTACCATTTATCGTTCAGGTTTTTAAGGGGATCGGCATTGGAATAATAACCCGAATAGCCATAGCTGCCGGTGAGGGATAAGGTGGGAAGGTAGCCTGCCCTAATATTCCTACGCTGCAAATCTGTTACTCTCTTGTTTTCCTGGATCTGCTGATAATTTGTTTTTCTAAAAGCATCAAAATCGGTTACATCGAGGATCGCTAAATTTGCTTCATCGTATTCTTCATTCACCACCAGAATATTATCCACCAGCGGAAGGTTCATTAGCAACTTTAGGAGGTTGTACTGTTTTTCCAGACTATTCACAGTGTTTTGCAGGCTGGCTTTTGTATTGTCTCTTGAGACTGTAAGGCGTTCCACATCAGTCTGGGTGGCGAGGCCTGCACTGTACTGATCCGTGGTGACCTGCAACAGCGCCTCGGTTTGATCCAGGTTGCTTTGGATAAGTCCCTGTTGTTTTATGATGGTTTGTATATTATAGTAGGTAGCTGATACATTGTAAATCAGATCTTCCTTAGAGCTCTGTATCTGGAGCTGGTTCAGGTTAACGGCTACTTTCGCAGCTTTCAGCGCGATAAAGGTCGAAGCATTGAACAACGTCTGGTTTAATTCTACCGTGGCAGACTTGGTTTGAGGTACACTGAACTGAACAGCCTGATACGTGCCTGGTGTACCACCAAACAGATCACCCGGCACAAGTTGCACGGGTACTTTAAACTGATACTGGTAAGATCCGCTTGCATTTATCGAAGGAAGTAAGCCGCTATAGGCCTGACCAATACTTGCCTTTGTTTTTTCAAGGTCATAGCCGTCCGCCTTTAACTGCAAACTATTCTTCAGGGCTATTTCAACACATTGCTGCAACGTGTACGGTGCTTGCGCTGCGGCAGGGAGCATACCGCAAAAAACAATGAGCATACCAATAAGGACCCTTTTTGTCATATGTGTTTAATTTATATGTTTAACATTTGTGTTAATTAATGGGCAAAAAAATTACCCTTCAGGGTATTCTTCGTTAAAAATGACCCGGTAGACCACTTTTTTTCTTTCCGTGAGGAATCGCTTGTATGCGTCTTCGTCATAGCCAAAAATGGTCTGTATAACAGGTTTTGCGATTAGCGGGTAATTGCACATGGATAACAAGTTGACCATAAAGTGATCAATCCTGATCGATGGCAAGGTGCCTGCTTCAATTTCACTTTGCAGCTGCTTTTCCATGACAGCCTTCACCTGGTCTGTATTCTTCGGATGGAGTTCCTGCATTTTTTCGGGGTTTTTGGCCATTTCGGTAACCATGAAGGTCTCCAGGTACGGATATTCCGCCATTTCCTCGATAAAGGCGTCAAGAAATGCCCTCACTTTCGATCGTAAATCCAGGTCCGAGCCAAATATCTCTCCTATTTTACCGGTTACGCCCCGCATTGCTTCCTCTAACACCATGTTGAAAAGGAAATCGCGGCTGCGGAAGTAGTAATGTATCAAGGCACGGTTCACTCCTGCCTCCTTCGCAATCTCTTTTGTAGAAGCGTTAACATGGCCTTTTGAGAAGAAGATCCGTTTAGCGGTTTCCTTAATCAAACTTTCGGTTTCTGTTGCTTCTTTATTCATTAACTTATGTGTTTAACACTTGTGTTAACGCAAAGAAACAAAATTGGTTGCCTATGTTCCAAATTTGGTATCCCAATTTTTTGTGATTGCGCGGACTTCCGAGATTGGACTTAAATCAAACGGTTGCAGGTGGTGAGAAATCCATCTCGTGGCTAATGCCCGCGTTATGTCAGCCCTCCTTTATATGACCGCTCGGGAGTGATTTTTATCAAGCTAAGCGTTGAGATACATCAACTGACAAATTTCAGCCTCTCTTTAGCTTTACATTCGGTCCCGAACCCAAGCAGCCATTATGGTATTCGAATTTCTCCGTTTAAGCATTGACATAACCGATGATGACTTTAATGCGATCTACCCGGAAAACATAAGGCTTCTGGCGAGGAAACACTGGACCCCGGTGGCCGTGGCAAAAGCCGCCTCCGAATTTCTGGTTGGCCAGCCCGGCACAAAGGTACTCGATATCGGGTCCGGTGCGGGCAAATTCTGCATGATAGGCTCCGCCAATACAAAAGGTAAATTTACAGGTATCGAACAGCGGCAACACCTGGTGGACTTATCCACGAAGCTCTCTGCTTTCTATGGCCTGCACACTGTAAACTATATCCATGCGAATATCACCGCTATCGAGTTCAGTGATTACAACGCGTTTTACCTCTATAATTCATTCTACGAGAATATCGATCTGCCTAACCGGATCGACGAGACGGTCCGGTTAAGTATTGAACTCTACAATGCCTACTCGCTGCATACAGTCGAGCAACTGTCAGGTCTTCCCGTAGGTGTACGGCTTGCCACATACCACACGCCGCTTGACATCGTTCCGCGAAGCTTCAGGCTGATGGACACCCTGTACGCCGGATATTTAAATCTTTGGAAAAAAGTATGCTAATCCTAAAAACAAAGGAACTATTCTTGGATTCAGCCCCATCAGGTTTGCTTCTTTAATTATCCCTTTCCGGTCGATGATGCGGATCATCTTGTTTGTTTTTTCTATGAGCCCGGCCTGGTTGAATTCCTGTAGTAATCGCACCAGCGTTTCCTTCGCGGTGCCTACCATGTTGGCCAGATCCGTGCGGGAAAGATTGATGTCACTGGGCATGCCGGGCTGGGCCGATGATTTGAATTTTTCATCCAATATCAGCAGGTTAAACGCGAGCCGCTCCCGGACCGACTTGGTGGCCAGGTTGGTGATACTATTAATGAATAAACTGAACTCGTGACCCAGCGCCTTTAACAGTGCATTGGAAAACTCCGTCGAGTTGCGCAGCACTTTCAGAAAATTATCTTTCGGAATAAAGGTGATCTGGGAGTTCTCAATGGTAGCAGCCGAGTCCGGGTAGAACTCTTCTCCCAGCAAAGCATGATAGCCCAGCAACTCTCCCTCACTGCACAGATAGAATATTTGTTCCCCACCCCTGGCTGTCGTCTTATATTTCTTTACTCGCCCCGACAGCACATAAAATATTCCCGTGGGAATACCGCCCTCCCGGAAAATGATCTCCCCTTTACTATACAAGTGCGTAACCCCCGATCCCATGAGGGATTCATACTCTTCGGCGGTCAAACCCTCAAAAAGCTGATCGGTTTTAAGGCGAAAGTTTCCCGATAAAAAGTTCCTTAGCATTGGCGGTATTAAATAGCGGCAAATTTTGCTCAATATATCAACACTCCGATTGACTTAAGTCAATGTATAAGTTGATAATTTTCAATATAAATTAAAGAATTGGCGTCTAACTTTGCCTCCGGGAGATTCAAAAACAGAGTCTAAAATATCTTTCAATGGAAGCCTTTTGTAGTGAGATCATAGCGGAGATCAAGGTGGCCAAAAGTGAAGCAGAATTAATAAATGTGCTCAGCCGTTCCATGTCTCAGCTTCGAAAGGAGCGAAATTCCTATAACGAATCGGGCTATATCATGAACATGATCGTTTCTCTTCGGTCTACGAAACAGGGGGATGTTACCGCTGAAACTCTCAACAATGTCAAACTGGCCATTGCCATTCTCAGGCAATTCCAGAAAGAAAGCCCCGAACGCATTTGCTGATCAACGAATGGGTTGACTTCACGTCATTTTCAGGGCCTGGCAAAGCTCAACAGACGCCGTCCCGAAATGGCTGCTTTTGTGCGTTTTGAATTATCGACTGTCCTAATCCATCTATACTATGAAAGATATATTTGAAAAATTTACCCCGTGGTTCCAAAAGATGTCGAGACAACACTGAGTGCCTTCACATTCTTAAAGTCAAAACTCGACAGTGGGTTTTACCACAGCGAGGAACTTGTCTCGGTAACCAAAATGGTTTAACTCGATATTCACAGGACAATGACACATTTCAAACAGACAGTGCTGTGGCAGATTCAGTCGGCCTCGGATGAAAAAGAGATCCAACAGGTGGTTGATCTTTCGATCCAGCGACTAAGATCCCAAAATGTGAATGGCCATATCATTCAACGGTTCATCCTGTCCATGGGTAAGGTTCTCCGCCAGGCTAAGGTGCAGGATCCTTCTGAAAAAACAGGGCAGAACGTGAACATCGCCATCAGCCTGTTCCAGAAACTTCAAAGACCATGAAGGGCTGCCTTATATCATTCCATCAGGATAGTATTCATTTAAACCAGGAAAGCGTCCATGAGATCACTTAAGATCGCCAAACAGATCACCAACCGCGAAAGCCAATCACTCGATAAGTATTTACAGGAGATCGGAAAAGTAGGTCTTATTTCGGCAGACGAGGAGGTGATCCTGACGCAACGCATTCGGGAAGGCGACCAGGCTGCGCTCGATAAAATGGTGAAAGCCAATCTCCGGTTTGTGGTCTCGGTGGCTAAGCAATACCAGAACAACGGCTTTTCATTAGGAGACTTGATCAATGAAGGAAACGTCGGGCTGATGAAGGCCGCCATACGTTTCGATGAGAAGCGCGGGTTCAAATTTATTTCCTATGCGGTATGGTGGATCCGCCAGTCTATTCTGCAAGCGCTTGCCGAGCAGTCCCGTGTCGTTCGGATTCCGTTGAACAGGGTTGGTACACTGAATAAGCTCAATAAAACGTTTGCCACGCTGGAACAGGAATTTCAACGCGACCCGTCTGCAGAGGAACTGGCAGAGGTTATGGAAGTCGCCCCGGAAGAAGTCCGGGAAATGGTTCAAATAGGAACACGCCAGGTTTCCATCAACGCCCCCTTTATGCAAGGAGAAGAAAAAGGACTGCTGGATGTGTTGGAGGACGAATCAGGAGCGACACCGGATTCCAGGTTAATCACCAGGTCTTTATGCCAGGATGTGCAACGTTCCCTCTCTACGTTAACGGTAAGGGAATCCGATATCATATCCCTTTATTACGGACTTAATGGTCTGCCGGCCATGACCCTGGAAGAAATAGGACTTAGGTTCAATCTCACCCGCGAACGTGTCAGGCAAATAAAGGAAAAGGGTATCGGCAGGCTCAAGCAATCTTCCAGGAGTCACATATTAAAAAATTATCTCGGGTAACGTAACTATTCTCCTCCATCGCCACCAATGGTTACGTTTTGAAGAGCCCACAACCTTATGGCTAGATACGAAAGACATCAATCGCACCATAAAAATTTCAGTGTCATCGTTGTTTTGTTACTTATGCCGCCCCTTTTTCTTATCAGCCAGTTCCGTTGGTGTGTGACCAAATAACTTTTTGAATGCAAAGGAAAAGTGCGACAGATCTTCGAAGCCCAGGTAAATGTAGATGTTCGACGGTTTTTCTTTCTTCTTATCAATGAGAAAGTATGCTTCCTGCAAGCGCTTTTTTATCAACCAGCGATTAGGCGTATCGTTAAATGTAGATTTAAAATCCCGTTTGAAGGCAGACAAACTCCGCCCTGTTAAAAAGGCAAACCGATCGATACTTACATTGAAGGTGAAATTGCCGTTCATGAACTTTTCCAGGTTTATTTTTTCAGGTACACCAAAGTCAAAGAATATACCCGCAAGCTCCGGTTCATTCTTCAGCAGAATAATCATCAACTCCGTGTACTTCACATCCTCGAATGCCTCGTCTAATTGATTTGAGTTTTTCAAATACGGCTTTAAAGAATTAATAAAATCGGGCAGTAGCTGAGTATTTCTTATTTTTACGAACGTGTCGTTTGAAGCGAAGGCTGTCGTTTTGGAAACACGCTGCTTTTGAAATGCTTTAAGGAAAGCCTCATCAAAACAGAAAAAACTGTATTCAAATTCTGTACTGACCTTATACCTGGCCAACCGATTTTTTCGAGCAATACAATAATCACCAGCCCTGAACAGATAGTTTTTGCCACCGTCGTAACCGTTTATTGTTCCTTTTGCCACGTACATAAAAACATGGTCAGGAATAAATTGCTCTGTTAAAATTCCCGGGTTGAGTACTTTATCACGATCGATCATTCCCTAACATTATTATTGGACCCTCGACCATCGCTTCGTTATTCCAAACAATGGAATACCTGCATACATCCTCAGATGTAATGTATTACCTTCAAACCACATTTTGCATTTCATGGTTCTTCCCATTTGCGCTACATACAATTTACCATCTTTATACCCTCCATCGGCAAAAACCAAACCTGATATAAATTCCATATTCAACAACGGCCTGCTTCTCAGCTTCGGATCTGAATTCTTGCTATCTTTTCTAAGCGTTTTTCCATCGTCTTCATACATCTCGTTGCCCCACCCGGCCAGTAGTTTGCCGGTGTATGTATTCCCCGATTTCAGGATTTCCATTCGTGAGTCTTGTGCGTCACTTATCCAGACACCGATTACATCGTCCGGCGCGGCGTTTGTTTTCTTTGTATGTGAAGTATATCCCATAACAATCCGTGTAACGAGAACAAACGTAATGGCTACGATGCCCGCATTTTTTAAACTAAACTTTATCATTATGCACTTGCTTTCCGATAATCTGCTGAAGGATTCCATATTTAATCATACTATTCACGGAAGCAAGGATGGCCTCTTCCTGGGTAGCCATCGGTGCCCATCCCAGCACTTTCTTCGCCTTGGCATTGTCCACATGGCGGTTCACGTTCAAGAACATGGCACCCGTTTTAGCCCTGTCATTAAATAGCGCGGCGAACTTTACAACCCAGTCCGGAACGGTTCGTGTCGACACGTTCGTTGCAACATCAGGCATTTTCGTTCTCAGAAGTGCAGCTATTTCCGGCATCGAGATTTGTCCGTCTGCGGCGGCAATGAAACGTTGCCCGTTTGCATCGGGGTTTATCATTGCGCGAATATGCAGGTCTGCTACATCGCGAACATCCACAATATTTAAAGCGATATTAGGCACAGCCTTCATGGAGCCATCTAACAAATGCTTGAGCATATCGAAACTTCCGGAAGTGTGGGCATTTAAACATGGCCCCAGGATAGCCACCGGGT
>JAESGK010000586.1_pt1 | contig 13057 bp, 15 predicted proteins | sample 9269681 | NCBI WGS metagenome assembly JAESGK01 (sample SAMN14515347, study PRJNA621673) | algae metagenome | isolation source: Timaviella obliquedivisa GSE-PSE-MK23-08B and co-occurring heterotrophs from... | place: USA: Grand Staircase Escalante National Monument, Utah | collected 2006-08-15
GTGATTTTGTCGATACGCATATTTACATTGGCCCGAACGGTGCGTCGGTGCCGGATGCGAAACGGGCAGCCTCCCTGGGCGAGTTCGGCGGCCTGGGACTGTTTGTCCGGGGGCATATGTGGCCGGTGGAGAATAACGCATACGATTATGAGCCGACAAAAGCGGCGCTCACAGATCGCTATATACTCCTGATGCATCAGGTCGAGCAATTAATGAAGTACAGAGGGCTCAGTGTCGCCATCTATACACAAACCACCGATGTGGAGCATGAGGTGAACGGTTTGTTGACCTATGACCGCGCTTTCGAGAAAATGGAGGTGAAGCGGATACAGGAGGTGAACCAGGCCGTTATCCAGGAAGGCAAAAAGATGAACCCGGGCAAGGTCGCTCCACCACGGTAACGAGGCTGGTCTCTAACCGGCAGGTACGGTTTTTTTTCGTCGCTCACGGTAAAACCGTGTGTTATGAATCTTCATGCCATCAAAACGATCTGTAGTAAAATCTACCACACTTTTTCGACAGAGGGTGCCCAGGAAATACCGGCATCCGACCTCTCGCTGCTGATCGCTTATCTGAACGTATCGCCCACCACGATATATTGTATGGAGGTGGATGAGACCGGCTTTGTTTTCTCGACCCGGACGGCATCGTTTCGATATCATCACGATGAAAAGCCCGAGGAGCGGTTGATCGATGTTGTTTAGCGGTTTTGTCGAGCGAGAATCTCATCCTGCCAGGGAGAAAGCCCACCAGGGCCAAAAACGCTGCCCTGGAGAAACCTATCTAAGAATTCATAGAGGGATGACGTGAGGGTGAACTCGGGATAAAGGTTATTAAATATCACGTACTTTCCTTCACCCGTCAGTCGCATTCCCCATACTTCAGCATAAATCATGTATTCGGAGAAGTAAAACCAGTCTGGCCCAAAGTCTTCTACCGGTTGTACGATTCCTGATAGGGGGATCATGTTAAAGATGTACTCATTGCAGCAGCCAAAACCGTTGCACAGCGAATAGAAAGTTTTAAAATCTGTTGGCAACGAAAAGCCTACTCGCCTTTCCACAGCAGAGATCTCGTGGGCGGAAGCCGGCGGGTTGACATCGATTTGGCCTATGCCATGTTTTGCTATGATAGCATCGATTAATTCCTTCATGAGGTTGTTTCGAATACTCCTGCCAACGATCATCTATAAAATTGGTTGTGGGATCGGTGACGATTTTTCAGAATTAACCCTTAAGCGCCCACACGACGCTGGCCGATAGCCCGAACGCGAACAGGTATTCTTTTGTGTGGTCGTCCGTTGAGATCGAGTTGAAATAATGCTCTATAAAGGGTTCTGCCCGGACAGAAAACCGAGGCCCAAGGGTATATTCCAATCCTGCGCCCAGCGTAGCCGACCAGGTAAATTTGGCAAAGCCTACGGTCTTGGCAGAGGCGTGGTGATCATCGCCCACGTCGACCTTCGTCTTGCGCGAGAGGAATACGCTCGTGGTAACGCCACCGACGGCATATACGCGCAGGTGTTCGCGGGTCGTGAGGGTATAATTTACATGTAGCGGAATAGCCAGGAATTTATAGCGATAGATGGTGCGGCTTTTTTCGGGCAGGCCCGCAGCATCGCCCGCCCAGGTAAGATCTTCATAGCGCGTCTTTATGCCGTGGTTGGCATACTCCACGCCGCCCAATAAGTCCATACGGTCACTGATGCGATAGCGCACTTGTGCACGCGCTTTAAAGCCGGCCCCAGGCACTTCATTGTCGCGCAGAGACTCCAACCACTGGCTGTCGGCATTGTACTGCAGGGCGCGGTAACTGTATTGTGGAGAGAAGGTAAGAATCAATGCCGTAAATCGACGGACCTTGGTTGTGTCCTGGGCGCTCGTGGCGATCGGTAACGACAGTATGAGCAAGAGGAAGTAGTATTTCATGCTACAGGCTTTTGATATAGGATCGAATGAGCTCAAGCGCTTCTTCGTGCACCACAGAGGCGCCAATCAGTGGCATACGTCCTTCCGACAACTGATCAATGATTTCGTCACGCTTTCCGGATATACCTGTATTCGAAAGGGAAGTGGTATACTCCAGCTGCAGCCGGTCGCCGCCGTCAAAGCCACCGCTGCGATGACAATGCGCGCAATTCACATCGAGGTAGGCACGCGTCCGTTCTTCCAGGCTATACGTTGTATTCTGCCAGTGGGGTAGTGCAGTGATTTGTGTAGGATATACAGTGCCTAGTATACCTTGTTGCTGGAAGTAGGAGAGTTGGTTGACGACAGCGCCCTCGCGTGACACATCCTTATTCAAATTTCGGAGCTTGGGCCCGATCGGTATGATGGCGTCATCGGACGAATGGCAAGTGGCACACTCGTGGTTGGAGGGTACGTGATACGAAATGACTTTTCCCGCACCGTGTTCATCTATCCAGTTCACGGTTTTATTCAGACCGGAGGTCACCAGCCGGGCGTCGGTCTGTGCTTCGTTCCAGAGGTAGGTGCCCACACTCCAGGTTTCTCCGGATTTAATCTCCAGGCGCGTCTCAATCAGTTGTCGCCCTTTAGACGTGTCGCGTTTGTCATGATAATAGTAAAATGTCTTTACCAGGATGGTTCCGTCGGGGAAGTTGGGCAAGCCGTCTTGTTGTGGCCCGAGGACCTGTCCGGACGGAACCTTCACGAGGCGTTGTTTTTCGGCGTAATCGGAGAAGAGCTCTGTCGATAACTCGTAGAAGTGAAAGCCTGCTGTGGGCTGGAGTGCCGCCGGATTTCCCTCGAAGATGCGGTAGTCCGACAGGACCGGTTGCAGGGTCACGGTATTTTCGATGTGGGCCAGACCGTCTTCGTCGCATGCGGTCACGATAAACGCCAGCAGTGCTGTCGCGATTAGACCGTTTAATGCGAAGTACTTCCAGGTGAACAGTGGTTGGCGTGCGTCCATGGCTTTCTCGGTTATCATGTACAAGGCTGGGACAACCGAAAAGACATTTACCCTCTGGATATGCGGAAATATTCTAACGTGAGTTCCGTGTGTTAAAATCTCCACATTTTTCTTTTCTTTGTTCTCTACGCAAGCCGACCAGTGATCCACCCGATAACCATCAACGATTTATGTGTTTACAGGCGTCGGTGCCGCTGGCGGATGTACGCACTCCCCCGGAGTTTGCGCAAGGCCATGTACCGGGGCCTTTAATCTGCCGCTGTTTAGTAATGAAGAACGGATAATGGTTGGCACCACCTATAAGCAGGTGGAAAAGGAGACTGCGATCTTACTGGAGTTCGACCTGACCGGACCAAAATGATCGGGATTTATCCGGCAGGCACTGGCGGCAGCGCCGCAAAAAGAAGATCGCCGTGCATTGCTGGCGCGGCGGTATGCGAAGCGGAGCCATGGCCTGGGCACTGGATCTATATGGTTTGAAGTTTATCAGCTACAGGGTGGATATAAGCAATACAGGCGGTGGGTGCCTGACCAGTTCGAGGCAACCCCGCAGACGAGCGGCGGGTTGTTGGTAGCCGTGGCGGCTGACGGGATTGGTGAATTTGAAGCGCTTTTGAGGGAGAGTGGTTTCCAGGAAGATCGTGCCCGGCCCTTTGGGGTGTTGAAGCCTCTGAGCGGTCAGGGCCTGATTAGCGTGGTGTAACGTCAGGAGCAATAGGGGTAGATTTGATTTCAGTAGTCATACCATTAAATTCGGATACCCCATGGCATGTATGAAGAACTCACTGGTTATTTTGTTATGTTTTTTGGCCATTTCATGCAAGGATGAGGCTGAAAACGACGATTTATCGGGCACCATTCAATTTGTAAAGCGTGAAACGCCTGTCTGGCAAGGGCAGTGGACTGCTGCAGATCCATCTGTGATCAGGGATGGTGATACGCTTCGCCTCTACTATTCCAGCTACATCCTTGACACAAACGAAAAGCTTGTTATTGCCGGGGCGAAATCCGTCGATGGCATCCATTGGATACCTGCTAAGAATCATTCCGGAGAGAGTATTGCGCTTGACGCGAATCCTGGCCAATGGGATAATCATCTTGAGGCAATAAGCGTTATACAAGATGGTGATGGTCTATCCATGTACTACTGTGGTTATGAGGTTGAGGCTGATGTAAGCGGAGCCATCGTGGCAAAAGGGCAAATAGGCTTGGCAAGAAGCACAGACAAAATAAACTTTGTGCGGAACGCAGCAACTCCGATACTATCACTTGGCAGCGCCAATCAAAGAGATGCGAACGCACTTTTTTCTCCTACGGTAATCAAAGAAGGAGATACATACTATATGCTTTATGTAGGGTATTGTATTGAAAATTGTAGCCCCGCTTTTATTGGAATCCTTGGCGCCACGTCGACGGATGGGATAACCTGGCAAAAGAGACAAGAGCCTGTTATCGCAGGCGTTGATTTTGATTTGCCCTGGGCGAACGTGATTAAAGAGCCAGCCATTGTTAAAGGCCCGGACAACATGTATTACCTGTTCATTTCAGGAGATGAAACAATCGGTGTGGCCCGAAGCAAAGACATCTTTGGTCCATATGAAGTCTTTCCCCAACCCGTTATAAAGAAGGAGTATAATTGGGAGTCTACGGCATCGATCGCACCGGCCGTGCTGATCGAAAACGGCAAGGCGAGGATGTGGTATATGGGTGTGGATGCATCCGATACAGGAGCGGACTTTGTCATTGGCTATGGAGAAGCGAATTTTCCATTCAATTGGTGATTTTTCGTTTTTAAACTAAGGTGCAGGAATGTGATCTGGGAACATCCAATTCCGGCCGCAGGGAGATCTCTCTTACGAATGTAGGAATAGAATGTTGTTTCCTGCTAAGATGTTCTCAGGCCACCAAAAAAGTTTCCGAATGCCGCAAGGCAATCTCTAGTCGATGGATTGTGTTTCGTGTTTTAGTTGAATTTTTATTTATACTTTAGCCAGGATTTCGATACGCCATGATTGATAGTCTCAAATTTACGAAGCACAGCTTTGTTCCTCCGTTTAGGATATCCGAAGGAGAGTACCAGGAGATAAAATCCACTCCGGACTATGTCAGGTCCGTGGTTAAACCAGATTGGAAGTTTTTTCATGCAAACTATACTCGACAGTTATTGCTTTGGTCAGTGCCGCTGCTAGTAGCATGGGCAAATGTGAATTTTCTCTTAACATCGCTTTCGGAATTTAGCGTTATTGTATTGGGCCTCTTTGCCCTTGTTGCTTTTAACAAGTCACTTCAATACGGCTTGAGCGCATATTCGCTTTGGGAGGTCATACAAAAGAAGCAAAAATTTTACAAAATGGTGAAGAGCTTTGTAGATAGGACAGGCACTTATCAGACGTTTACAGAGCGGTTTAATAACCGGAACGTACGATAGGGAATAAGGCGGATTTTAGTTCCAGCGCAGCGACGAACCTTCGCTGGCTTTTTTTTGCCTCGAGGTATTCATTCTGATGCGTAGCAATTGGGGGTTAGTATTTTGAAAGTTAGATACCAATTGGTATCTTCGCGATATGCGGGATCCTGAGGCTACGAAAGAGACTATTTTGAAGAAATCGGGTGTATTGTTTAATACGCAGGGGTATAAGGCGACGTCGATCAGTCAGATCACGGATGCTACGGGCTTTACAAAAGGCGCGATTTACCGGCACTTCGGCAGCAAGGACGATTTAGAGAAGGAGACGCTGGCGTTTTTGTCCAACATTCTCTTCGGGAAGCTGCGTGTGATCATTGTCAATGAAAGTAATGCAGTGGACAAGCTTCGCGGTATTTTTAAGTTCTTTGAATCGTATATCTCCAATCCGCCGCTGAAGGGCGGGTGTCCGTTGTTGAATGCGGCCATTGAGGTGGACGATGCGCATCCCGCGTTGCGGAAGGAGGCTGTTAAGACATTGACGGTTTTGAAGAAGTCTTTGATGACGATTCTTCAAAACGGGATTGACCACAAACAGTTGAAACCTGATACGGATGTGGTGTTTTTTTCGACCCTGATTATCGCTGTGCTGGAGGGGGGGATCATGATGAGCAAACTGGAGGGAAACAATAATGACATTCGTAAAATGATCAACCATTTGAATGATCAGCTGAAGACCATTATGCTTTGATTTTTTTTGTTCTGATAGATACCGATTGGTATCTATGAATCCTAATAACATAATGCTACGGCCATGAAAAAACTAATTACCAAAACGATCGGACTATGGATTAACTTCCTGGCCTGGGTGGCGCCCCGCCAGGCGGCACGGGTTGGATTTGAGCTCTTTTGCAGGCCGTTTCGGGGTAAGATGACGGACAAGCACCTGGCGTTTCTTCATTCGGGCGAACGGTTTTCTTTTACGCATGCAGGGGAGACTATTCAGGCCTATAGGTGGGGGAGTGGAAACCGGAAAATTCTTTTATTGCATGGTTGGCAGAGCCATACGTTCCGGTGGAAGAGTTATGTCGATGCGTTGGATAAAGAAAAGTATACCGTTTATTCCCTGGATGCGCCCGGGCACGGGTTGAGCAGTGGTAAGTTCATGACGATGCCGTTATATAGCGAGGTGGTCGAGAAGTTCATCGGACAAATAGGAAGTTTGGATACAGTCTTGTCGCACTCCATCGGGGGTTTTACAGCCATTTATACATTTTACCGGCTGCCGGAGCTGGCGCCGGAACGATTGGTGGTATTGGCACCGCCCGGCGAGGCACAGGACTTTATCTCGTTCTATACCGGCGAGCTTAAACTTTCGCCCAGGGCCGTCAGGCTGATTGTTGATTATTTTGAAGCACGGGTAAAACAGGCACCGGCATATTTTTCGGCGCCCAGGTTTGCGACAAAGTTAAACAGCCGGGGACTGCTGATCCACGACGAAGAGGATGGCGAGGCCTCGGTTGAACATTCCAAGAGGATCAACAGCGCGTGGAGCAATTCACAACTGATCATTACGAAGGGCTACGGCCACAACCTGCGATCGAAGAAAGTGATTGACTATGTGATGGATTTTGTGGAGCACGATCTTGTGGAGAATTAATCGTTGCGTATATTCGGGTGTTGCGGCCAATTTTTATCATGATGCCGTCTTTAGTTTCTATCCAACGCCATGCATACGGTTTCTATTCAATCGGATCAGATCATCATCGGCCAACACGTCGTCACCTTTCCGCTGCCGCTCGATACGGTAAATGGTATTTTCGGTCCCGACGCCGTCGCCAACAAAGCCAAGTTCAATACGATTTGGACCTGGCATGCGCTGGGCGTTTATGCCTATTCCAATGACGAAACCGTTGTGGACGGGATCGCCTTTAACGCTACCTGCGGTTTATCTGCGAAGTGATGGTGGGGTCTTTAATTTTATCGTCGTCGGCCAATAGCATCGCTTTGCTGAGTACCACCGATAGACCGGCGTCTCCCTCGAACGGCAGGAACACGTTTTCTGTTTTCACCTGTGATCGATCGGGCACGATACAGAGATACTGATCATTCGGCTCCATGAGAATGTTGGTGCTTCCGATGTGTATTTTGTACGTACTCAGCTTGCCCTTGACCACCAGGAATTTGTCTTGAATAGATGCCACGGATGCGATTTTTAAACGCGGTACGAGGCGCTCCAGTGTTTCTTTTCGGTTCTTCGCGATCTCGGAAAGGTCGCCAAAAGAATAGGACTCCCAGTAGGTTCGATAGGCCGGTACACCACCATTGTCGCGCCAGTTGGGATCATTGCCGACGCTGGCCACGCCCACAAAAAGGTCTACGTCCCGCATGATCTCCGAGAATGGAATCCGGGGCACCTGGATCAGGTCAACGGGCTCGTTTGTCTCGGGATTTACAAATCGCACCTGGTCCGTGGCGACATAGTTCCAGATGCCGGTTTCGTTGTAGGCGCCATCGGCATTGACCTCGTTGACCCAGTACTCGGCGCGCAGCCCGTATTCGGGTAGGCTCAACGTGGCAATCGCGTCGTCGCGTCCATCGTCATATGCCCCTAAGAGAGAATATTTCCAGCCTCTCGTTTTAGCCAGGGAATTAAACTGATGTTGTTTAATGACGTGGGCCGCCATGCGGTTGCTGTACGTTCGGGTGTTGATCTCGGCATCGGTCAGAATATATACTTCCCGGAACGCCTGCTTGATGGGCTGGCGGAGTTGTTTTTCCAGCAAGAAGTCTCGCCATTCTTTTATGTTCTTCACACTGCTTGTTACCGGATGCCACAGTGAAACTGTCGTCTCGTCGTCTGGCGTAACCAGGTGTCCATCGCTGGTAGTCCACGCCCCGTGGTGATAGAGTACTGCTTGCAATTCGCCACCGACGGTAAATTGCCAGATGATTCCTTTGGTGAGGAAGGACATCAGACCATGTGTGAAATAATGCTTCGTAAAATATTCCCAGGTCATGGTTCGTTCGCTGCGAAGCATGCGATCGATCCGGTCGCGTTGGGCACCGGTGGCGACTTCGATCTTTTTGACGAGCTCTTTGATCTTTTTGATCTTCTCAGGTGCTTTGTCTTTGACTACCGCGGGAATCGACTTCTGCGTATTCCCGTCAGGTTTGAAACACGTGAGCGCTACATCGTTGACGCCTTTGATCTCGATGCGGAAAGTATAGCCCTCGATCTCAAATTCACGTTTGTCGTGCACGAGCTCGAAGTCGTCCACCGCGAGGTCTTCGATCTCGGAGACCTTGACGCCTTGTTGTTTGGCGGCTTCTTCCAGGTACTTGTCAATTAACGATTGGGTGCTGCTTTGTTTAATGCGAAGCTTCAACCGTGACAGGTGGCCAATGCCCTCCAGGCCCTTCGATTTAAACAGGGTATAGAGGCATGCATTTCCAATCGAGGCCGCTGCCGGACCACGCCCCGGTATTTTCTTAAACGATCGCTCTGCCAGCGAGGCCAGCAATTGGAGGGTGCGCGTGTCGTGAAAGTTAGCACACATCCAAACGAACCCTTTGATCGCATCGATGTTTGGCGCGGCCAGGAAGTCGTAGGAGGCATAGTTGTATACATTGCCATTGCCGGACGTATAGAAATGGTGCTGTTCGATCTCTTTCATGTGGATCAGAAAATCGAACCAGTCGCCAAGCAGCTTTTTGAATTTGTCGACGCCCAGTGTTTTATAGAGCTCTTTACTCTGGTCGAGGTACCTTGCCGAGGGTTTGGAGCCGGAGGTTTTTTGAGACAGGGCTACCAATTTGTACCAATGAGGTTTTTCTTCACTACGTAATTCGTCCAGGGTTTTATTGGCATAGGAAGCGAACTGGTCTTCGCCCGGGAAGAGCGCGGGTTTAACAGCATCCTGGCCGTGCTCGGCTTCGAACAGCAAGGTGGTAACTTTCTCCAGGAGCTTGACGGTGTCTTTCGAAACGGGTGACGGCAACTTCTCCAGTGCTATCTTGATTCGGAGGAGCGTGGTTTTTACCGGCTCCGGCAATCCTTCCTTTTTGAAGTTTTTTTCAATTTGATTGATGAACAAACCGAGCGGCAGATACGTGATCTCGCGGTTTTCTTTTTTATAGGTGAAGAAAGCGTCGGCGATCGAAACGACATCTGTCGCGTCCCACGTCAGCCTGGTCTTGAGTAAGTGCAGATAGAATGCTTCCTGTACTTGCGATTGATTAAACGCGACGGAGTTGTTATCGTACGAACGCCTGTCTTTTTGATATTCGTATATAGACTTGAGCGCGTACAGGATAAAATCTACTTTTTCTTTCTCGGTCAGTGCCAGCAGGGTGTCCAGCGTCTTGAATTCACTGGCTTTTATACCCCAGTAACTCCCGATACCTTGCTTCTCCTGGACGGCGTTCTGTATCAGATCATTAAAAACGCGCTCATCTTTTGGCGAGAATGCATTTTTGAGAACATTGAGAAGGTCCATATTAGCCGCCTACGAGCGGGGTTAGTTTTACAAAGCTTACGATTGTCTGGGGCTTCACCAGGATCTGCTGCTCCAGGGACTCTGCCTGCTTGTCATCGACCAGCACGAAATATCCATTTTTTTGAAAGGCGTCCAGGGCAATATAGATTTGCTTTTCCGGGTCGACCACTTTGCGGTCACGCATTTTATAGCCGTTCAATGTTTTTTCGGCGTGTGTAGGTTGTACAAGCCCGTTGAAGTATTCCGGGAGCTTTGTGTTATAGAGGTTCACCTCATACTCGACGCGTGCAACGATAATTTCTTTTACTGTGACCGTTGAGCTCTTCAGCGGAATGTTGATCTCGTTCAGGACTTTACCGCCGCTGGTTTCGTCCTTAATCGTAAGAATGGCAGTTTCCATGGGATATAACAGATAATGTAATAGCGGACGTTAATTTACGGGATATCAACGCATTTTTAACAAGAAAGAGACGCTATTTGTGCTGCAAAACGGACTTTAAGATGACGGGTTCCCGGAGTTGGCTGGCTTCCATTAAGTTGTGTTGCTCGTCGTAACCCGACCATTGGCTATTGGCAATGTAATAGAACACGTCGTTTATAACGCAGCCATTGGTAGGCTCATGAAAGGCGGGGTGGGCTCGGTCAATGATCGTGGTGTTGGCGATGGCGTCCTGGGCTGCATTGAGATGATACAGGGTGGTTCGCATAGGGTTTGTTCCATTTTGAATGGCGATCAAACTATTCCGGTACCACAGCAACCCGTCGATGCCTTTTAATGAAGCTTCTTGTGTATTTTCGAGTAGTCTTAATTGCTTTGTTTTTACTTCCAGTCGAAAAATCCCCTGGATATAGTCGGCTATAAATAAGTAACGCTCGTCGCCTGAAAAAGTAATGCCTTGAAGGCTCCAGAAGTCAGACGAAGTAAACCAGGGGGCAAGTTGCTGCCTTTTTTCATCCAGCGTAAAGATGGTATTGTTCCGGCTGTCGGAGATGAAAACGGCCCCTTTCGCGGAGAGCAGGAGATCACCAAAGACAGCGTTGGTCTTTTCGGCCGTCTGGTATTTGCCGAGAAGCTTCCCGGTAGACAGATCGTACTTGAACAGCGCCGAGGTTTGAGTACTGTCGAAGTTCTTCATTTGGGGCAATGGCGAAGAACAGGCCCAGAGTATATTTCGTTTTTCGTCGAGTCTGATGCCGAGTACGGCGGTCAACCCGTCCTGTGCTTCTGAAGTGAAATCGGTCAGCACACCGTTGTGCAGGTGTACGATCTTGCGCTGGTGTACGGCGGCACCGTACAGGCCACGCTTGCCAATGGCAATAGATTCAAGATGAAGGCGGCGATCGGGTAGCACGAAGGCGGTGTCGGAGTGTATGATGGAAGTGCCGAGTGACTTTTGCAGCGCCAGTAGTTTTTTGAATTCGTCCCGGGGCTGTAGGCCTGTTAATGCTTCAACCTGAAGATCAAAGGCGGCGTTTGTGAGGATCGCGCGCTGGAGAAAACTAATCGCTTCTTCGGGTCTGTTTGTCAGCGCGCAGGCAATGCCACGTTCATATTGTATTCCCTGGTGATAGGGGTGTAGTATACTTGCCTGGACGATCATGTCGTAAAACCGCGGATAGTCTCCGGTCTTCCTGGCTTCCAGGGCCTGGTTGTAGTAATAGGAAAGATCTTTGTCTTGTGCGGTTGCCCATGACAAGCTGACAATGAATACAAATAAAGTAAGTATAGGTTTCACGAGCGTGCCTTAGTTTATTTTAACCGCTCCAGCTTGCCTTTCCGTTTGACCAGGTTTTTGTAATCCCATTGTATTTCGCGGGCTTTCTTGAGCCAGCGGGCGAGGTCCCGTTTCTTGACCTGGTCCGCGGCGGTATAGCGCATTTCGGCGGCTTTAAAGGTGCCTTCTTTTTGCAGGGTGTCTTCTTCAAAGGTCTGGCCGCTCCAGAACAACAGCCGGATGCCGCCTTTCAATTTGCTATAGCCAACGATGGGGTTACCGTCCAGGAACCAAACGGGGTGGGCATGCCAGATCTTGTTCTCTGCCTCCGGCAAATGGCGGTTGATCTCCATGGCTAACGCGTTGCAGATTTCCTGCTCTTCCGGCGATTGCCCGTCGTTGTAGGCCTGGACTTCTTTGTTCATTCGTACTGGGGTATGCTTGTAACGTGTTGAATTTTTAAGGAGACTTTTTGCTAAGATAGCGCCGAAATTCGAGTAAATAATAGATTTTTGGAGGTGAATAAAGAGGGGATAATGAAAAGAACTGTCGCACTGCTTACCTGTGAACGGCTGCCGGAGCTTAATCCGGCAGACCAGGCGTTGATACCACTTTTCGCTGAGCAGAACATCACGGCCGTGCCGGTCATCTGGAAATCTTCGGATGTTCGCTGGCACGATTTCTCAGCATTGGTCATTCGGAACACCTGGGATTATTACAAAGAAGCCGATACCTTTCGCGATTGGCTGGACGCCGTGGAAAAGACCGGTGTGCCCATGTTTAATCCTGTGCAGGTTGTGAAAGACAACATGCACAAGTTCTACCTGAAGCGATTCCAGGAAAAAGGCGTTACCATTATCCCGACGTTATTTTCGTCGGAAACCACTCCCGTAAAATGGGAGATGCTGCAGGCCCAGGCCTGGGACAAGGTAGTCATCAAGCCGGCGATTTCGGCGGGATCTTTCCTTACCCAGACTTATACGACCGATACCCTCACACCCGAAGCCTACTACGAGGTCGTTTCCCAGGGAGACAGGCTTATCCAGCCCTATCTTCCGGAGATCACGACGGAGGGCGAACTGTCAATAATATTCTTTAATGGCGCCTTCTCACACGCGGTTTTAAAGAAACCCAAAGAGGGCGACTTCCGCGTGCAGCGGCAATATGCTTGAGCTGATCGAGCCTGATTTATACTTTGAGTTTGGTGAAGATATCCGTCAGCGGTTTGTCGAAAGTATGATCGAAAAAATGGATAGCGCCCGTGTATGAACATCGTCATTGTATACAGTCACCCCAGTCAAAACTCATATACCTACCAGGTACTGGAACAGTTAAAAAGGGCTTTGCTGCAAAAGGCATGGTCGGTCGAGGTATCGGATTTGTACGCGATGAATTTTCAGAGCGATATGACGGAACAAGAGTACGACCGGGAGGCTTTCTCTAAAGTTGATTTGCCGGTTGCGCACGACGTTTTGGAGGAGCATAGAAAGATCCAACGCGCGGAC
>JAESGK010000587.1_pt1 | contig 13051 bp, 6 predicted proteins | sample 9269681 | NCBI WGS metagenome assembly JAESGK01 (sample SAMN14515347, study PRJNA621673) | algae metagenome | isolation source: Timaviella obliquedivisa GSE-PSE-MK23-08B and co-occurring heterotrophs from... | place: USA: Grand Staircase Escalante National Monument, Utah | collected 2006-08-15
ACCCACGCTGGGAAAAACAAACTGCTGCTCCGCATTGGTATTGATGTATCCGTACAGATTAAGCTCCCGGTTCAGCTCTGTTATACTTATTTGCAGGAGTTCTTCCAGCGATAAATCAAATAGTTCATCGGTCTTATAAGTTACCGTATCTTGTGCGTAGGCTGCGCTGTAAAACAAGACCATCGAAGAAATGAACAACCTTCGAAGGTTGTGGTGAAACAGTAGGGTAAAAATATGCATATAATGAGGGGTTAGATGCAATGCCAGGCTCAAAAAAAGTAGATGCGATATGATGGAAGTTAGGATTTTCCATTGACTGTTGCTACAAAGCAATAATAAAAAAGCCCATTCCCGTGGCAGGAAATGGGATTCGCAATCCTCGTTTCACCGAATTTATATGTATTATAGACAGTTATATATACATTTAATGCACCTCACCCGCTTCCATTTCTTTCTTGCCTGGCACACTATACGTACTGACAACGGTTCCCTTTACCCAAAGCTTGATCACGGTGGCCGCCGGGTGTAACTCCTTTTCAGGAACTTCTATGACCCAGTGCCCATCTTCTTTTATCACCTTCAGCTTCTTGCCCGTGGCAAGAAGCTCGGCCTTGTCGATCTGATTTTTAAGATCCGGAACGACCAGCGTGTGGTCTTGCGGCCAGTCAAAAACAGAAAGGTATAAAATGGCATTTCCATTTTCCATCTTGCTGGTGCATCTCCCCCAGGGCAATGGCGCCAGCGGGCTGCCCTTCGTAGCGTAAACCGCCTCTCCATTCACCTTCATCCAGGTGCCTACTTCTTTTAAACGCGCTACACTTTCCTCGGGAAATTCACCATCCGCTTTCGGGCCCACATTCAGCAAATAGTTGCCGCCTTTGGACGCGATGTCCATCAGGTTACGGATCATCGTTACAGCGCTTTTCCATTTGTCATCATAGCTCTTGTAACCCCACGTTCCGTTCATGGTCATGCACGTTTCCCAATCCTTGCCGTCGAGCTCCGCCAGATTAGGTATCCGTTGCTCCGGGGTCTTGAAATCACCGGGAAAATTAGGGCGCTTCAACCGGTCATTGGTAATGATGTTGGGCTGCAGGGCCAGCTGAGCCTGCAGTTTCCCGGCAAAGTCGTCGGTCATGTTCGTGGGTGTGTCCCACCAGAGCACGGCAATATCGCCATACTGCGTCAGTATCTCGCGCACCTGGGGCACGGCCACATCGTCTATATAGTGGGCCATGGTTTTGGTCGTTTGGGCAGGGTCCCAATGGCCGCTGTTCGCTTCCGTATAGGCGTCGATCCGGGTACTGTCGGGATTAGCCCAGCCTTCCGATGCTTTTTTGCGCGCAGCCGCTCCGCCGGGGTTTACCCAATCCTGCGCATGCGAGTAATAAAGCCCCAGCTTGAGCCCATACTTGCGGCAGGCTTCCACCAGGGGTTTGATCAGGTCTTTGCCATAGGGTGTGGCATCGACCACATTCCACGGTGAAGCTTTCGAGCCGAACAATGCAAAGCCGTCGTGATGCTTAGCCGTGATCACGATGTATTTCATACCGGCATCCTTCGCCATGCGCACCCAGGCATCGGCATCGTACTTCACCGGATTGAACGCGCGCGCAAAGGCCTTATAGTCTGCTACTGGAATTTTCCCGCGGTTCATGATCCACTCGCCAATGCGGTTTACCCGGTGGCCGTTGTACGTACCCGCCGGCACCGCATACACGCCCCAGTGGATGAACATGCCGAACCGCGCCTCGCGCCACCACCTCATGCGTTCATCGTTGCTTAACGTCTGGCAGCAAAGGTTGTTTGCCAGGCAGCAAACGATCATACCCGCTAAAAATATTTTCCTCATAGACATGCCTGTTTGTTTCGCGTATAAACCAAATCTTATTTACGTAAGAGCGCTGTGGCACACCAGAGCACGGGCGCCTGCCCGTGCATGTCGCCTGTAATGCGTTGCCGGTCGAGATAATATTGACGGTCGTTCTTTTTATTCGTGCCCTGGCATACTTCACGAACGTCGCCGTTCTCGTCGATATAAGAGATCAGGCCAAGCCAGCCTTTTCGTGCTGCGGGGCCATACGTCTTCTGATCCAGCCAGCCCTGTTGCACGCCGGTGATCATGGCAAAGGTAAACATACCGGTGCACGACGTTTCTGGCCACGACTCAGGGTCATCGATCAGTTGGTGCCACATTCCCCTTTCGTCCTGATACTTCAGGAGCGCGGCCATCATTTTTTTGTAACCTTCCATGATCCGCGGGCGGTCCGGATTATCCGTCGGTACCGAGCGAAGCAGCTCTGCTGTGCCGGCAGCCATCCACCCGTCACCACGACCCCAGAAAAAAGGCACATCGGGTGCGTGATAGAAGAGACCGTTATCCCGTTGCAGAGAATCCAGGTACATCACCATTTCGCGGGCCGCCCGGTCGATGTATTTTCTGTCGCCGGTGGCACGAAAAGCCTGTGCCTGCACGGCCGTGATCATAAACATATCGTCGATCCATAACCGCGTCTGCCAGGTATACCCCTTGTCATAAAAAACAAAAGACTCGGGTTTTACGCGCGGGCCTTCCGGAGGTCCCCATTGCTTATCCGCAATATTCTTACCCATGTCCAGATATCGCTGCTCTTTGGTTTCGATATATAGCTCAAGTGGTATGGAGCCGAATACGCAATAGTCAACGTGATCAGGCACCGGCACCAGGTTCGCTTCCGCCCCAAAGAGGGGTTCGAAACGCGCCACCAGCGCCTGCGTGAGCTTCTTGTCTTTGCTCGCCTGGGCAAAGGTCAGCGCACCATACCACGTACAAACTTCCGGATAGGTAATGGTCTTGGGCGGCGTGGGGCGTCCAAAGTTTGGATGTGGCGTAGCGATAAAACGGTCCGCCACGCGTTTTCCGATTTCCGCCGGCGAGGAGCCTTTTGGCCACTTCTGCAGATCGGCCACACCGGATTGCGCCTGTGCGCAGACGATCGATGAAACGAAGAGGAATACAAGGATTGAAATCTTTTTCATATGCTCATTTGCGTTTGGCTGTTACGGTGTTCTCGGGCATATAGAGTACAAAGCCACCTTTGGCAATGATCTTGACCCGGATATTCTTGCCGTTTGTCTTCCGGGTGGTGGCGGCAAAGGTTCCTGCTGCGGGACCATCGGTGATCTGGCTCAGCGTAACTTCTTTTTTCAGGAAAGGAAGATCAAATGAAATCTCTTGCTCTGCATCCTGGCCGTTGATTCCTGCTATATACCATACGCTTCCTTTTCTGCGGGCGATCACGATATATTTACCGGGAATACCCGTTACGTAACGCGTCTCATCCCAGGCCACGGGCACCTGCCGGAGAAAATTCTTGGGTTCTTCCGGCAATGCCTGGTAGGATTTCATGTTGTCGGCAAAGTGAAATACACCGGACTCGAACACCACCGAAAGGGCAAGCTCATGGGCAAACGTGGTTTGACGCTTAGCTTCCCTTTTATTGGTGAAGGTAACAGGCGTGTAATCCATCGGGCCCACAACGTTTCGTGTAAAGGGAAGTATCGTATTCTGGATGGGTGCGCGGTCGCAGAATTCCTGCCGCCCTGCACCCTCGGCGCCTTTCACCGATTCCATGGAGACCACGTGCGGATACGTACGCTCCCACCCTCTCGGCAAGGTAGAGCCGTGGAAATTGACCATGATCTTATTGGCCGCAGCGTCGCGCATGATATCGTAATATCGCCTGATCACAGGCTGTTTGTCGCCGTCGAAGAAGTCTACCTTCACACCCTTCACTCCCCACGCGGCAATTTTTTCAAATTCCGTTTTTCGCGCATCCGGAAAAGCCATCAGGTTGGCATCGCTCAGTGTATCTTTTTCCCGGCCCATTCCCGAATGGTACCACAATACAATACCTACTTTTTTTGAATCCGCATACTTCACGAGGTCTTCCATCTTTCCATTTTTCATTTCGTGCCAGCCGGCATCGATCAGCACATAATCCCATTTCATATCGGCCGTAAAATCGATGTATTGTTTCTGTACCTCAAAATCCCGGGTGGTTGCTCCGGCCGACCACCAGCTCCAGCTCGACCTTCCTGGTTTGATCCACGAAACATCCTGGATGACCGATGGCGGGCTCAGATTGGTTACGAGCGACGTCTCCTGAATGGTCGCCAGCGACGGACCGATCACGGCCGCACGCCACGGCGTTGTCCACGGCAACGTGGAGACAGGTTCAGGATCTGCGTCGCTGGTGACCTCCTCTTTCTCCGGGAAGCGGATGGTATATATTCCATTCCCGGCCTTGTCTTCCATATGCGTGCCCGGATAGGTTTCGTCCAGACCCGCTTCCGTGAGCAATACCCATACGCCTTTGGTGTTGAATAACGCCGAGAATGCCCATCCTGCCGGGTTTGGAGAGGGGGTGCCTACAGCGATTCCATTTTCATAAAATGCTTCATAGCAGGGTTTCTTCCGCACGTTCAGGTCATAGGGCTGCATCCACGCTTTTGCATCTTTGGCAATAGCAAAACCGGACTCCTCGCGGAGGATCTTGTGGGGGTTGTTGTCGGTTTTCGGAAAATGGTAACGGTATGCCATGCCATCGTCATACGCCCTGAAAATGAGCTGTACGCTTTCCTTATTTTCATTCTCGAAGGTCAGCGTAATTTCGTTGGCCTGATTGCGGCATTGCAGTTTCCTCCCGATGCTCAGGGTATAGGCCTCGTCTATCGCCGCGGCTGTTTTTGAAATAAACTTCAGGTTCTCTGAAAACCGCTGATCGTCGCGCACAATGCCCAGCGGGGAAGACCCAATGGCAGATGTGTTTGCGTAGGAAACCGAATAGCTGAGGCGGTTCCCCTTCGTGGCAATGGTCACCTTCACTTTTTTATCGGGTGAGGATACATCCCATCCCTGGCCCTGCAAAGTTTGCACGGCCGAAAAAGAAAGGAGCAAAATTAAGATTCCCAGGGGGGCAATGGTTCTGGCAAACATAATATCGGTTTTTATAGGTATATATAATACTTGGTTTATTTCGGAACGATCGTATAACGTTTTCCTTTTTCCGTTTCCACATCCATCACATAGCCTTCGTCGGAATTCAACGCGGGCAGCGTTGCCGCGCCGTTCTTTTTGTAAGGCGGAGCTTTCGCAGCTTGTGTGAGGCTATTAGGGTTGCTGCCCTCGACATCTTTCGTGGTCGTCTCTACTATTTTTACAGGCATCGACGTACGTATTCTGCAGTGGCCGCCAAGCTGCGATTGAATGGTGGCCGATTGCAACTTCCCATCTCGCCAGCGGATGTTCACTTCAAAGGCACCCCTGGCTTTCAGTCCGGCAACGCTACCATTTCTCCATTCGCCGGGAAGCGCCGGCAGCAGGCTTAGCGCTCCGTCGTGGCTTTGCAGCAGCAGCTCTGTCATACCGGCGGTAGCGCCGAAATTACCATCGATCTGAAAGGGAGGGTGCGCGTCGAAAAGATTGGGATATGTTCCTCCTCCACCCATGGTTTCCTTTTCCTGCTTCGGGTCGATGTAGGTAAGTCCTTCCTTCAATATCTTATAAGCATGGTCCCCCTCTTGTAATCGCGCCCACCAGTTTATCTTCCACGCCATGGACCACCCGGTGCTCATATCGCCCCGTTGGATCAGCGATTGTTTGGCCGCCGCGGCCAGCGCCGGCGTACGGGCGGGCGAGATCTGATTGCCCGGATGTAAACCAAAGAGGTGCGATAAATGCCGGTGCTTATCGTTAGGATCATCCCAGTCTTTGAACCACTCTTGCAATTGACCATACTGACCGATGTGGTACGGATAAAGCTTTGCTATAGCCGTTTCCACTTGCTTTGTGAATCCATCGTTGATGCCCAGCGTGCCGGCAGCGCTCAGGCAATTCTCAAAAAGCTGCCGGGTAATCGCCATATCCATGGTGGACGCCATGCTGATCTGGTATTCTTTTCCGTTGATTTTAAAAACGTTCTCCGGTGATGTCGACGGATTCGTAACAAGCTCACCATCCGGTGTTTCTACCAGCCAGTGCAGCAGGAATTGTGCGGCTCCTTTCATAGCCGGCCAGCCCTTGTCACGCAGAAATACCTTGTCTCCGGTAAAGAGGTAGTGTTCCCAGAGATGTGTGCTCAACCAGGCACCGCTCATCGGCCAGCAGGCCCAGCGCGCCTGGCTGCGTGGATCCCACTCAAAGCCGCCTGGCGGAGAAGTCTTCGCCCAGATATCGGCATTGTGGTGTGCGCACCATCCTTCGGCAATGCCATAGTTCGTCGCCGCGGTTTCAGCGCCATTCACCGCCAGCTGCTGTATGAAATCCAGCAAGGGCTCATGGCATTCCGAAAGGTTCGTGCTCTCGGCGAGCCAGTAGTTCATTTCTGTATTGATGTTGGTGGTATAGTTGCTTCCCCAGGGTGGTTTGACATGGTCGTTCCAAATACCCTGCAGGTTAGCCGGTGGGCCGCCCGGCCTGGAGCTGGCAATCAACAGGTATCGGCCGAACTGGTAATACAACGCCTGAAGCTGGGGATCGGGTTTGCCTTTGTTCAGGCGCAACATTCGTTTATCCGTAGGCAGGCGCATCGCTTCCGGATCGGTACCCAGGTCGAGCGTCACGCGATTGAAGAGCGGTTGGTAATCGGCAAGATGCCTGGCTTTCAGCTGCGCAAAAGTTTTAGTGGTCGCCGCATCAAGCACAGCCTGTGCTTCTGCGCCGGCATCTTTACCCTGCAGGCCGGGTGATTTATTAAATCCATTGAAGCTTGTCGCCCCGGTAAGATAAAGCGTGACGGCATCGGCCCCCGAGACGGAAAGCAGGGTATCTTGCTTCGTGACCTTACCGCCTTCGGCGTTGATCTTCAGGCGGACCTCAAAATTCATCCCCTCTCCTTTCCAGTCGCCATAAACAACCTGGAGGGGTTCAGCCTCGCGGTTGGCCACCAACAACGGCGCCTTGCCGCGAAGTATCAGCTGATCATCCGCGGATGTTGTAAGAGTATATTTCAATTTACTCCGCAACGATGTGTTGAACGAAACACTTTTTTTCTTATTCGCCGACAACCGTATCACCAGTGTTTTATCGGGATGGCTGATGAACATTTCACGGGTATAGGTTACTCCGGCGACAGTATAAACAACGGTAGCGATAGCGGTACCCAGGTCCAGGCTCCTGTTGTACTTTCCCGCCACCGTATCGTGTAAAGTAAAATCCAGGAAGAGATCCGCCATAGTGAGGTATCGTGCCGAATAAGGCCCCTGCATTTTTTTCCAATAGGCGGCGGCCAGCGCATAGTCGCCGTCGGATACCGCTTTGCGCACCAGGGGAAGATAAACACGGCCGTTTGGATTGTTGCCCGGCTCGGGGTAACCCGACCACAGTGTGTTATCGTTGAGCTGCAATCTTTCCTGGCGCACGCCGCCAAAAACCATAGCACCCATTTTGCCGTTACCCAACGGCAGCGCTTCTTCCCAGGCTGACGCGGGCCGTGCGTACCACAGCTTCAGATGCGGATCTGGTTTTAAAGACTGCGCAGCGCTTCGTTGCACCAACAAAAACAGGAATACCAAAAAAACCAATCGCCTTTTCATCAAAATCACTTCCTCTTTCACAGATTAAAAAAAATTATAGCATACCCCGCGCTTCTGATTTCATCCCCGCAGTCAGGTGGCACCACCTGACTGCTACAGCTTACCCAAACCATCAGAAACCTCCGTCCGTCCGGACGAGCGGTACTATCTTAATTCCAGGGTGAATTGTTTTCCCATACACCTTGCATTATATCGATCTGACCTTGCGGAACAGGCCATAAATACCCGTCGAACTTTCGCTTATCTCCCTTGGTGCTGTGTATAATTTGCGGGATCACTGTTTCCGCTATACCCCAGCGAATAATATCATTGTAGCGTATACCTTCATAAGCCAGCTCGACCCTTCTTTCGTTGCGGATGTTATCCTGGGTCAGTTCGGTCTTCGGCGGCATGTTTACACCAGGGCGGCTACGCACATCGTTCAATGCCTTCAGCGCCCGGGTGTCGGTACCCTGGCCGCTTTCAAACATAGCTTCGGCATAGAGCAGCAGCAAATCAGCATACCGCATCTTCACAATGTTCTGATCACTTAGCGTAGAAGAACCTGGGGTTCTGACCGTAGGATCGATCCATTTTTTAAAGGCCATGTTCGTAAAAGGTATCGTGCTCTCGGCCACGCTACCATCCTGCGCGAAGGTGCCCGTTTTGGTATTGTTCACCCACGGATCGCCCGCCTGGAAGATCGTCATCCCCAAACGCGGATCTTTCAGACCTGTGTCGGGATTCGTTTCATAGGCGTCGCGTAGCTGCGGCGTTGGGAAACACGACATGCGGCTGCCTACATATTGGTCCAGCTGATGATAATCGGCAGGCGCCTGGTATATTACCGAGAACATGATCTCCTTATTATCGGCCATTCTTTGTTCTTTAAAGAATAACCCGGAATAGTTCCCGTACAGGCTGTAGGGGTTGGCCGCATCGCCGATCAAAGACCATGCTGCATCCGCCGCTTCGCCAAAGCGCTGGTTGTTCATCAAAATACGAACCTTCAGCATAATGGCGCTGCCCTTCACGGCATGGCCGTCAGTATAGCGATCGGCCGGCAGCGCGGCAATGGCCACATCGATATCTTGCAACAACCTGGCCACCACGTCTGCTTTAGGAGAACGGGGCCTGTTTTTGAGAAGGCTAACACTGTCGATCGTTTGCGTATACAGTATCAGCGGCACGGCGCCATACCGCTGCACCAGCTCGTTATAATAATAGCAGCGGTTAAACAGAGCTTCGCCTTTATACTTGTTATAATTCGCTTCGGTCAAAAGGCTTTTAGCCCCATCGATATTGTTCAGGAAATAGTTGCACTTGGCAATGCCGTCGTAACAATCGGCCCAGGTTTGGCTGATCGCCCCCGTGCTGCTGGGACTGATACCCCCCTGCATCATGCCGGAATAGTTGACAAAAGAGGAACCGGTGATAGCATTATCTGAAAGTGCCTCGATATCCATCGCCACGCCGTTGGCGCCACGCACAGAGCCAAAAATGCTTGTACGATGCGTCGAGTAGGTAGCGGTCAATGCCGCTTGCACATCCTGTTCCGTTTTCCAGAAGGTATCGGAATCCAGCTGCGTTAACGGGTTCTTATCCAGAAAATCGTCGCACGCCATGACCAGTAGGGTCATCGTGAGGTATAACAATTTTAGGGTGATATTCTTTTTCATACTCGTGGGATTTAAAAAGTAGCTTTCACGCCAAGAGAGTAAATGGTTGCCTGCGGATAGATCGCCGCACGGGTCGGTACGGCCGTACCGGTACCCGTAAACTGATTTCCGAACGACGAGGCGCTCGAAGGGACAGGCGCCGCGGCACGCTCGGGATCCAGGCCCTGGAAGAAGTTGGTGAACGTATGCAGGTTGTCCACCGAGGCGAATACCCGTAAATTCCGCACCTTCACTTTTTGGCTCCAGGCTGCGCGAAGGGTATATCCCAACTGCACGTTCTTGATGCGCAGGTAAGACGAGTTGCCCAGCCAGAACGTAGAGTTTTGGTTGTTTGGCGTATACTGGTTATCCACATATACATGGGGAATGGTATTAGAAGTACCCTCGCCATCCCAGGCATCGGTTTTCCAGAAGCTCGGCGGAGCCGCAGCCTGGTTAAAGGGCGAAACACCCCAGTCTTTTACAAACGTTTTGCGACCATACACACCCTGAACGAAGACGGTCAGGTCAAAGCTTCCATACGAGGCCGAGAGATTGAAACCGTAATTAAACTTGGGAAATACTCCTTTTACCGGCACGCGGTCATAGGTAAGGTCTACGCGGCCATCGGGTACGCCATCGGGGCCACTCACGTCCTTATATTTCAGATCGCCGGGTTTGACAGGGATTCCCGGACTATACGCAGTAACCGGTCCGTTGGAGACTTCCTCCGCATTTTGATACACGCCATCCTGAAGCAGCAGGTAATACGTGTTGTAAGGCAAACCTTCCTCCCGGATATTGGTGCCGACGATGTCGCGGCTTCCATAGCGAACCAGCTCATTCCTGTATGTTTCCAGGTTGGCGCTGATGCTATAGCCGAACTTCCCGAACTGATGTTTATGGCCCAGAATAAACTCCCACCCTGAATTTCTCATGGTGCCGTCGTTGATGTACGGTGCATCCAGCCCCATGTGGTCTGGCACCTGCAGGCGCCGGAGAATATCCGAGGTTTCCTTTCGGTACCAGTCAACCGAGCCGAATAGTTTCGAATGAAATAAAGAGAAGTCAATACCAAAATCGGTAACCGTGGTAGTTTCCCATTTGATATTTGTATTATTCGTTGTTCGCTTGGAAACACCCTGCGTAAGCGTGCCCGCAAAATTATAATCCAACGTTTCATCACCGGGTGCAGTTGATATATTCAAAGAATTCTGATAGGGATAGTTACCAATGCTCTGGTTACCCAATTGTCCCCACGACCCCCTGAACTTCAATTCGTCTATCCAGTTCAGGCCCGACATGAACGACTCCTGGGTAATGCGCCATCCCGCCGACACCGAAGGGAAGAAGGCCATGCGGTTGTTATCCGGAAAACGCGAAGAAGCGTCGTCGCGGAAACTGAATTCCACCAGATACTTATCTTTGTAGTCATAGTTTATTCTTCCAAAAACCGATTGCGTCGCCCATTCGTAGGAATCACTGCCATTGTTTTGCACGGCGGGCGCTCCGGCCGACAGGTCCCACAGGGTCTTGGAGGGAAGCCGGGTGCGGTAAGACTCGAGGCGGTCATAGCGATAGCTCTCTTGCTGATACCCCAGCATGCCGGTAAAATGGTGCACGTCGGCAAATGTCTTTTCATATCGTAATGTGGCGTATGCGGTATATTGATTCTCGCGCGCGTTGCGCTGCGCCAGCGAATTCGTTCCGCCGTTCCAAATACTACCCTGTGCATGCACGCCGTTGGCATCCGGTATATACACATAGCCATACGATGTAACGATCAGGGCTTTGATCATTTCTTCCTGGAACTTGAACGCCCCGCGTACATCGGCTGTTAAACCGGGCAGGATTTTAAAATTGAGGTAGGGGCTGAACAACAGGTAGGTGTTGTCGATCCGTTTTCCGCCGCCATCGGTAGCGATGGCAATCGGGTTTTTGTTACCGCCGTGAAGGGGATACGCGTAGGCGGTATACCTTCCACTGCCATCGGGCAGCCACGGTTTGGTAACGGGCGGCGCGGCATAGGCGGCCAGCATCTGATCTTCCGACCCGTTGGAATCGATCAGGTCCGCGGTCGTGCTTCCCGAGGTTATCGCAGTATCGGTTCGTCTACCCCGGGCCACCGAGATATCACTGCCGAATGTGACAACCTTGCTCAACTCGCTTTTAAAATTAACCTGGGCATCGTACCGTTTGTAATCGGTGCCCAGCAACATGCCCGTTTCATTCAAAATTCCCAGGCCGGCGTTGAATGTGGTCCCTCCCTTTCCGCCGTTCAGGCTCAGAAAGTGCTTGTGCATCGGTGCCGTGCGGATCAACGCCTCCGTCCAGTCATAGCTGGGATACTGCTCTGAATTCGGATTATCACGATACGGCTGGATCATTTCGGGTGTATAATACCAGCCAGTCTGCCGGCCCGAAAAATCGATTGCTTTATTCATCAGCTCCATATACTCCACCGCATCGGTAACCCGGTCCACCTTAATGGAAGGGTTCATGCTCGAATATGTATAAGCATAATCGACATTCAGACGGCCTTCCTTACCCTTTTTAGTCGTCACCAGGATGACGCCGTTCGCGGCACGCGATCCGTAAACGGCGGCAGAAGCAGCATCTTTCAAAACGGAAATATCGGCGATCATATTCGGGTTCAGCATATCGAGACGGCCCTCCACGCCATCGATCAATATCAGCGGGTTATTCCCCGCACCGCTGAACGTACCCTGCCCCCGGATGCGTATATCATTGTTCTCCAGACCAGGCTGCCCCGAATTCTGAACGACCTGAAGCCCGGGCGTGCGTCCTTGTAAAAGCGAAACCGTGTTGGGCGACTGCCGCGACACGATGTCTTCCGCCGAGACCGTAGACACGGCTGCGGTAAGATTCACCTTCTTTTGCACACCATACCCCACCACCACAACCTCGGCCAGATTTTGAAGGTCCGTGGTCAACGTGACGTTCACGGTCGTTTGACTCCCGAGCGTAATGCGTTCTGTTTTATAACCGATAAATGAAAATACCAGCACGGTATTGGGTTCGCTGACCGCCAGCGAAAAGTTTCCGTCACTGTCGGTCGATGCACCTGTAGTGGTGCCTTCAATCAGTACGTTCACCCCGGGTAAAGCCTCGCCATCGTCGGCGACCACTTTGCCGGTTATTTGCTGCGCCAGCGATGCCTGGCAAAAGAACAGCATGATAATCGCAAGCCTCAGGGCAACAGAAAGTCGCCCCGGGGAAGCTGGCCGTTTCAGTAAAAAAGAGCTCATAGAGTTATCATTTGGTTTAGGGAATGAAGGATAAAATGAAAATAAGACCCAGCACAAGCAGCGTGACGAGGATGGCTTCTTTGATCCTGGCATGGCGGCTGGCCCGGGTGCTTTTCTGCATATCCTGACGCTTAAATCGTTTGCATAGCCTTACCCAAATTCGCCCCGTGAGGCGTCTTTCTAGGGTAAAAAAGGGATCGATCAGGGGGTAAAATTCGTTCAGGCCTGTTTTTAGCCTGAATTCCGACATTCCGGAACCCAAAAAGTCAGGATTCAAAGACCCGGGGAGTAGATCGGAGGGTGCTGCATCCGTGCGTGTGAAGCGTGAGAGCGAAGAAAAAAACAGCGCGAATGTGTTTCGCGCTCGCGCTACACACTCGCGCTGTTTTTTGTAGGGGGAATGATCACTCAATCTCCCCGAGATACTGGGAGGGCGATTTGCCGTAGTGATTGCGGAACGATTTGCTGAAATATTTGGGATCGCTGAATCCCACGGTAAAGGCCACCTCCGAGATGGTCAATTTCTTTTGGCTCAGCAGCATGGCGGCTTTCTTAAAGCGGAGGTCGCGG
>JAESGK010000590.1_pt1 | contig 13001 bp, 5 predicted proteins | sample 9269681 | NCBI WGS metagenome assembly JAESGK01 (sample SAMN14515347, study PRJNA621673) | algae metagenome | isolation source: Timaviella obliquedivisa GSE-PSE-MK23-08B and co-occurring heterotrophs from... | place: USA: Grand Staircase Escalante National Monument, Utah | collected 2006-08-15
ACACAAAACATGTGACCTACTTCCTGTGCCGGCCCCTCAGAAGCCCGCATTTTTGTATCGTTAAACGCAAACAAAACGCACCATGAGAAATTTACTGGTCCTGCTGGCGATGGCCATGATCATTCCGGCAACAGCACAAAAGACAAAACAAACGACAAACATGAAAAAGAAGATTCTATTCGTGGTCACGAGCCATGACAAAAAAGGAAGCACCGGCGAGCCTACCGGCTATTACCTCAGCGAAGTAGCCCACCCGTGGGAAGTACTCCACGAAGCCGGCTACGAAATCGACTTCGTCAGCCCGCAGGGCGGCAAAGCCCCTGTCGACGGCTTTAACCTCGGCGACGCCGTCAACAAACGCTTCTGGGAAGACAAGGAATACCGCTATAAAGTAGAGCACACCCTCAAGCCCACGGAAGTAAAGGCCGGCGAGTACGCTGCCATCTTCTACGCCGGCGGCCACGGCGCCATGTGGGATTTCGCCGACAACACTGCGCTATCTACGCTCGCCGCCCAAATATATACCAGTAACGGTATCGTAGCCGCAGTATGTCACGGTCCCGCCGGCCTCGTAAACATTAAGCTTCCCAACGGTAAGTATCTGGTGGAAGGTAAAAAGATCAACGCCTTCACCAACGAAGAAGAAGCCGCCGTCAAATTAGAAAAAGTAGTACCCTTTGCATTAGAGACTAAACTCATCGAGCGCGGCGCCCGCTTCGAAAAGTCCGGCATCTGGCAATCACACGTAGCCGTAGACGACCGCGTCATCACCGGCCAAAACCCCCAATCCGCCAAAGCCGTCGGCGAAGCTATCCTGGCCGAGCTAAGCAGATAGCGTACACACCCGGTGCATCTGGCGCAAGTCTTAGCCCCGTCTCGGGGCGGAGACTTGTGACTACCACTGTCGCCAGTCTTCAGACTGGCGTAGTGGTATTTTTGTCGAGTATAGTGCCCATAAGCCTTGATATAAGGCTCACCCAACGTATGGTCTGAATCTTCCTGTACGGCCACCGGAATAGCATAACTATAAACAGCACCCTGTCGTTTTTCTGCTACCATTTCCTTCATCGTATACACATACCGCACCTCCGGCTCCCGATATCCTCCTGACTCCCGCTCAAATTCCACTACAGGCGCATCCTCTGTTACTACGTCATTCAAAAGCTCTTCATCTTCCCCAACCCCATCATCATCAACCCCGCCCCCAGACGCCTCATCCTTCCCACGCAATGCCAAAATCTTCGCGGCTCCAAACCGCTTAACTTCCTCAATCTTCCCATTCTCCCGAAACGCACCATACTGAACTCCAATCGCCAGCATCAGCGTCCACCCATCCTCCGGCGGAAGTGCTTCCATGGCTAGCGCCAGTGTAGTGCTTCCCATCCCTTTCAACGACGGATTCCAATCCGTCGAAACATGCGTCGCATAGCATGACTGATCATACCACTTCGCCGCGAGGTATTCTTTTGCGGGTATATCATAATTCAGGTCTGGCACAATTCCCAACGTAATCGTCAGGCGAAACATCGCATGGTTATTCTGGGGGAAATAGTTAATATCGCGTAGCAGCTCCGGGATTTCCACGCGTACCGAACGATTGGCCCGGTCCATCGTATAGTATACGGGTGTGCGCACAATCGAGTCGAAGCTGGGGGCTTTCTTAGTTGTCAGAAAACCTTCGAGGATACGTGCGTGCTCTGACAGTATAATTTTTCGGCGGCCCCATTCGCCGGTGCCATCGCGCAGTTGCACCTGGCGCATGATGCTGTTGATGTCGCTGCCAAAATTATAGTCCGACAATTGTTTGATGTGGTGCATGGCCAGCCGCACATAGCTGCCCAATCGAGAGCAACCGCCAAACTCTGACATGGTGTGGCGCGTATTTTTAAAGCTGGGATCGCTTTTAATTTTTTCGCGGCTCGGGCCGCCCTTCCGCCGAACAATGATCTTGTCGAAGCCACGCATGCGATACGCGCTCAACATGTCCAGCTTGCCGGTAAAGGCGAATGGTCCTTCAAGAAAAGGCATAGTCGATTAGTTTTAGGGTAACGAGAGGGTTTTAGACAACGGCCTAAATTTCAACGGTGTCCAGGTCGAATTTAGGAAATGACTGGCATCTGTCAATATATTAGATAAATTAAATTTTAAGGAAAAGATCTTTATAAAGGGATATTAAATAGCTATATAATTATTTAATATCTATTCATTAAAATTTAATAAACTATTGGATATCTATTGAGTATCCTGGAATTTGAATGCAACTATACCGGATTTTTCAGGTCTTGTTCAGGAAGCAAGCAGGGGAATTTGGGAATCGTCCTCGCGAGCCATTTGCAAAAGGGAATCCTGGCGGGAATGATCTTGTCCCCAACCGCCGCGAGTGACTGGAATGATGAGTAAATTTTTTAAAAGTTCTTGCGAACGAACTAAAGATTTAGTATCAAATGAAACTATGCAACTGGGGCACCTGGTCGATCGGTGTTGGCTTATTGGTTGAAATAAAAATTCGCCGGCTCCTAACGGATTGGGTAAGCGAATGGTTGTTGTCTACCGGTTTTCACAGGAACGGGAATTCGCCAGTAAGTCCTGTGGTACTGACGAAGGGACGTGGGCGTTGGCGCAGGGGACTACGATTTCCGGGTCAGCAAATTTTGTTATTGGAGGGACTATCGCTGGGATTTTACACGATGATGCATTGACAAGAACAAAATCCGGGAGTCATGTGCAAAGAATATTTGTTGAACTCGCTGAGAATGACAGAAGTACTGGATATGGTATGTTGCATGGGACTTTAAATTTTGACTATGCTTTTATAGCGACAATGACAAACGACAAACAGATTAAATATGAGTGTATATTTATGTGGAATGATAGGATTGATCCTTCTGCGAGACAGGGTGACACTCCCTGGGTTATGGCCGCGAAATTATACTATAGTCCAGTGGATTACGATATAACAATTAAATGGGCGCACACATATATAATCGACAAATGAAACTTTCGATTAAGATATCTATATTGTTATCATTTTCTTTGACGGCAATTTGTTGCTTACAAAGCAACAGCAAATGGACTGGGGGCGCAATAGTAGAAGAAGGTATCTATGAAACGTCAAACATTCAAATAAGAGTTGAAGTGGACAATGATCTTGTTTATTTCAAAGCGCTTGATCATGCGGGTAAAACCATACTTCAAAACCCTCATGCTTTTAGCGCGCTACATCGATGGGTCCTATACTTAGATAGAGATGAGTCTTTTGGGTTTTAAGTAGTGATATTGGTCATTATATTTTTCGAAAACCCTACTACTGGTGAATACCAGTATTCTCAGTTTAGTCATTTCTTGGAGAGAAATGAAATTCCTGAATACATGTACAACGATTTAAAACCTTTTGTGAGTTTTCATTAGGCAAAGAATGCCCAGCAGGAAGATCCTCCGGGTTGGTGGGATTTATGACAACATTTTTTTTCGATTCGGATTAAACAACGTTTCCGGTAGCCTCTTTTGTGTGAGGGGCTGTGTGTCAATTCAAAACACAATGTTAGGTAACGCAACCGATATATGAAATTTTTTGTCGCGTAAGAAGTGTGACTTTCGGCCAATTTCATACTTTTGAAGAAGTTCTCGTGACGCCCGGTATCGGCAGATAGGTTCATTTTGGAAATGAGCGTCATGGAGATCAGCTAATCAACAATTCTATCTAACCTGGCAGTTATGCAAAAAAAAGCATGGAGCAGCACGTTTGTGCCTGGCATCCTTCGAACGTTGTTTTTAATAGCGTTTGCAACGTCTGGAATATCGTTTTCTGTTCGAGCGCAAGTCCCCGTCAACTTGTTTACTGGTACACCGCGGATTGCGGTGCCATTAGGAGGAGTGTCTGACCATGATCTTTCTGATGCCTTTGCGTTGACATATAACACGCGAGGTGTGTCCGTCAAGGCTGCTACTGGCTTTTACGGACTTGGCTGGCAACTGAGTGGTGGTGGTGGCAGCGTTGTGCGTGAGGTGCGCGGTCTTCCGGATGATCTAAATGAAATGAACGGAGCAGGTTCCCGCAAAGGATGGTTGAATGACCAGTCCAATGTCAAGACCGCTGCATTTGGTGACACCGCTGATCAGAGTGCAGCTACCTGTAGTGATGAATTGTCAGATTACAATCAATTAACAGCTCTCACTTACGTATATGATACGGAGCCCGATATTTTTCATTATTCGGTGGGTGGTGTCTCCGGAAGCTTTGTATTCGACAATAGTGTAACACCCCAGATCCGCTTAATACCGTACGCGGATATCAAGATCGAACCACAATTCACATGGCTAGGAGGGATTACAGCCTTTACAATAACGACAAACGATGGTGTTGTATACCAATTTTCCGATGTCAGCACCGAGACACGCCAGGCAATAAAATACCCGGGTACAGGCTATGTCGACTTTGGTGTTACGGAATACATGCACTACAAGACGTTGACAAAATTCAATACCGCTTGGAATCTGAGACAGGTGACCTCTCCGTCGGGGGCAAAACTTACTTACACCTACGAATTAATATTCTATGATGGAAAATATAGTGGCTATGATCCAGATAACACGCTGCTTGTCTCGGTGCGACGGATGGGGACTGACGAGGGATATTCGGGGCGCTATCAGTATCGTCTGGCAGTTAGTTCGATTGTTCCGCGTCTGAAAAAGGTAACGACATCTACAGGGGATCAGCTTGAGTTTTCATACCGATCCTGGAATACCGATGATCCGGACGACAAAGGGCTTTTAAGTCGAGTCTCCTATCGATCTTCCGACGGAACAACCAAGGATATTTTTATGGAGTATGTGTTACTTGGTTGTGGGTCGTTCTATAGTAACTGTGAAATGCCGGGTTCAGACGATAATTCGGCATCGTATGATTACTCAACATACAAGCGCGGGTTTTTGCGCTATATAACAGAAAAGTCAGGATGTGACCAATTGCCTCCCTATGAGTTTTTTTATAAAGACACAGATCTTGCAAACAAGACAACCACGCTACCTTTACCCAATTCAATGAGTGTTGATTTTTGGGGCTACTACAATGCCAGGGTAAATATTAATCGCCGACCTACTCTGCATATTTATCCACAGTTGGACCCGGCGGAGCGTTACCGCGTCTATCCCATTGATGGCTATACAGGTGAGCATTATGTCCTGAGTGGTTCCGATTTGATGGTCAACCCGGCAGCGATGCAGGCTGGGACCCTTAACGTGATCTCCTATCCCACGGGTGGCAGAACGATACTGGAGTACGAACCAAATGAATTTTACGACGCTGTCGCGGCACAATCATACCCCGGTGCTGGGCTGCGTATTAAGTCCATTACCCAGGAAGACGGTGTTAATGCCAATGCCGTCAATATTCAAAACTTTACCTACAAAGATGCCAATGATGTTTCTTCCGGGCGAATGCTTTACAAGCCATCTTATGCCGTCCCGCTGGTCAAATACATCAACCCAAGCGACTCGAGTTTCAAGGCCACACATGATCAGCTCGTGCAGCAAGGGTTAAATCCCTGGCTGTATCTAACAGCCAGGGTAGACGTGGATTTTGCACCTGACCAAGGCACGGTATTATACAAGCAAGTAAAGGTCTCAATGCCGGGAGCGGGTTATAGCGTTTCAGAGTTCACTGTGCCCGGTGTATGGGGGGCCAGCGCCACGGATATATGGAGTCCCGTAGCGCCGAAAATAGCACGCTCAAGTGCCTGTGCATCTGCCGGGCTTTTTACAACAGCTGCGTCTTTTACGTATCCTTACTTCTCAAATCCCGACATCGCATTCGAGCAGGGATTGCTACTGAACAGCCGTGACTATAACGAGCAGGGCTTATTGGTGCGGGAACAAATCAATACCTACCAATATATTTATCGTACGGGAACAACGGCCACCAACGTGTGGGGGTTGCAATATCATAAATTTTCACACAATGATTATGGGTTGTATTATAGCAAGTACGCTTTGCTGACCGACGTAACGAAGACGTTAGCGTCGAAAGTAGTGAAGGTTTATGACGTGTTGAATACGGGTAGGGTCATCTCGACCACGCAGGAATTTTATCATGAGAGCCCGCATCACCGTCTGCCTACGCGAACGCGGTCTGTGCAAAGCGATGGCACGGTATATACCACATATTCTAAGTATCCGCTTGACTATGGTGCTGTGCCTGCGGGTGCAGACAAACCTTCGGAAATGATCGGTGCGTTGCAGGCCGCTTTTCGCAATGGAACAGTTATTGAACAATATACCACGATGCAGCCAATCAGTGGCACGACCGTTGTGCAAGGTGCGTCGCTGATAAAGTTGGATAATTTTACGGGAACGACGCCCTTACTGAAACAACAGTTACAGCTAACATCTATCCCACTTAGTTCGTTTGTTTTTTCAACCATTAATCCTTCAACCAAAATATTTGAGCATCACGCTAACTATGAAGTGGTGTCAACGGTATCGGCGTATGATGCCTTCGGGTTGCCTACGACGACGCGGGCTGAGAAGGAGCGTGTGACATCATCGACAGGATGGGGAATCACGAACGGTGTGCCGACTGTAAAGGTGACTCACGCTGCGTCGTCCGAATATGCATTTTCTGACTTTGATATTAAAACGCTACAGTCGTTCGACATGCAAGGAGGCTCAATACCGACTAACGTTCGCATACCTCAAGGGCCTGCTCAATATGCCATCGCCCGTACCGGAAATAATGCGGTCTATCCCACTACTCGGCTTCGCAAGATACTGATCCGGGGGGCAAGTCGGTATATCTTTTCGGGATGGGTCAATCCTCAGCTGAGCAATGTCACGCTTACCTTAAAAATCATGAATAATGGTGCCACTACCACTTATCACACCAAGAACATCTCCGCGGCACCAGGCGATACTTACCAGTATTTTGAGTATGTTGTTCCTATTGATGCTTCGTTGAGCACATTCCTGGTGGAGGTGACAGGGACATACTCTGCGCTGGTCAATGGTAAAACGCCGGGTATCGATGACATTGCCTTTTATCCAGAGCATGCCGACCTGACGAGCTTTACCTATACGCTCCCATATGGTCAACGCGAACAGACCGTCCGCAATAGGACAGCATACACGGAGTATGATAAGCTTGGACGGGTTTCACGGTTGCTGGATCAGGACCGGAATATTGTAAAAAGAAATACTTATTCGTATGCCGAGCCACTGCGGCCTGTGCTGCGTGCAGGCTTTTCCTATCCCGCGGAGATTTTAGTGGGTAAGCCAGCCACGTTTACTGCCAACACGGATTGTACAGAAGGTGTTTTATATCACTTTACCGTTGATAGCCCACCCGGCGATGTAGGTGGGTGGACCACGCCGTCACAAACGTATACGTTTCCGTCCATCGGCCCCAAGACCGTGTATCTGCGTGTCAGCAACTCGGATGGGTTTGTCGATGTATACAGTGTCATAGTAGATGTGTTGTCAACTGAATAATGCAATTGCAAAAAAGCTATGAAACGGATGAGAATCTTATCAATCCTGAACCTGTTAACTTCTGCTATGCCGAAATTCAACTTTGATATTTTCCGGCCGTTCGTGTTATTGGCGTTAATGCTGGTTGCACAGCAAATCGATAGCTACGCACAATGTTCCCCTCCAACCTATGCGTTGTCGCACGATATGATTTGTCGGGGTAGCTCGGTGACGGTCACTGCTGCCAGCGATCCGGGAACTACAGTGCGTTGGTTTACGGTCGCGTCCGGTGGCACTCCTTTCTTTGAAGGCCCGACATACGTTACACCCGCGTTGATGGCGGGAACTACTATGTATTATATCAGTTCGCACACAGCGACGTGTTCGAGTACGCGCGTGCAAGTGGCTTTGACCACGCGTGTGCGTCGGGCACCGGTTGTCCGAATGGTTGGCCTTATCCCAGGGGAGGCAAAAGTCAAGCTTAAGGCCACGTTAAATTATGATAAACCCGAGCCAACAATCAACACCGCTACACTTGTTGTACGATGGTATGACCAAGGAGGTGGTGGCGGGGTCATGCTTCACGAAGGTCTTGAATTTGTCACACCGACTCTCACGGCAACTACTACCTACTATGCTGCAATAGCCAATACAGCAGGAGGCTGTGCGAGTGGTCGAACGGCGTTCACTGTGGCATTACCACTGGCCACGGCCAGTCAAACTAAGACGGATGTCATTCGCGTCGCTGGCATTACCGAATCCTCATTAATTTCCAACTTGTCCACCTCCCAAAAGAATACAGCTATAACTCTCTTAGACGGTTTTGGACGGCCGGTACAACAGAGTACGATACAGCGAAGCCCGACGGGAAAGAATGTCGTTCAACCCATCGAGTACGATGCGTTGGGACGTACGTCAATACAGTATCTTCCGTATACAGCCGCGAGCGCACCGGGTGTATTAGACGCAACATTTAAGATGACTCAGGCGGCCTTTTATAACACGCCGTCGGATGCCGTAGCAGACGATGCGATGCCATATACACAAACTGTAGTTGAGGCGTCGCCTCTGGGGAGAACCACAGAACAAGGCGGTGTCGGTACAGATTTTCAGCCTGGAAGTGGACACACACAACGAATGGCATATTCCTACAACGTTGCTTCGGAGGTACGTAAGTTTGCTCCCGATGGTAGCAGTACGGGCTTCTATCCTGCCAACACGCTCAAAATGCTGACCGCGACAGATCCAAACGGCAATAAGACCATCGTATACGAGGACAGTCAGGGCCGAACCATTCTAACGAAACAGCAGCTCGACAAGACCATCCAGGGCGTTTCTACACCCTATTTGGAGACGTACTATATATACGATGAGCTGAGCCGCGTGCGGTATGTCATCTCGCCGAAGGGTGTGGCAGCGATGAAAAGCAGCAGTTGGGCTTTTACGGACGTAGTGAAAACGCAATATGTATTTGAGTCGGTATACGACTATCGCAGTCGTGTGGTGGAAAAACGTACCCCGGGTCAGGCGTCGACATATTATGTCTACGATAAACTTAATCGTTTGGTGCTGGTGCAGGATGGATTGTTGCGCGTACAAAACAAATGGATTTTTATTAAGTACGATCGTAAAGAACGGCCTGTCATGCAAGGGCTGTACCGCAATGCAACAAACGTGACGCGCGCTTCGGTGCAGGCCCTGGTCGATGCGCTCTATACGCCGGGAAATGCTGCGTATCCTGAAAATAACTACTTCGAATCGCGGGGCAGCGTGCTGCATGGTTATACCAACGTCGGTTTTCCGAAGGTTAATGCTGATAACTCGGCCGTAGAGGTGTTAGGCGTAAACTACTATGAGAGTTATGATTTTGACTATAACGGGAGCCGGGATTTTAAGTATGACAGCCTTGCCTTTCCGGGCCAGGCGACTACATCCGATTGGAGGGCATACGGATTGCCCACCGGTTCCAAGCAGTTAGTGTTAGGTACCTCGACATGGTTGTATTCCTATGCATTTTACGATAGGTATGGACGTGCTATACAATCGCGGTCTAATAACCACTTAAATCCTTCCGCCATTGACAACGTTTCGACTGCTGTCTATGATTTTGAAGGGAAAACGCTGGCCGTCAAAACCTATCACAATGCAGGTACGGGTAAACAGACGACAGTAGTGAATCGGTATGAGTACGATGTTATGGGCAGGCTGCTGCGTGTGTACCAGAATAACAACAGTGCGCCAGCGGATCAATTGCTGGTGGAATATGTATACAACGAGTTGGGCCAGGTAGTCGATAAAAAACTCCACCAGGTTTCGGGAACTACGTTTCTGCAGTCGGTAGACTACCGGTACTCTATTCAAGGCTGGTTAAAGTCTATCAATAATGCCAAGTTGGAATCCAATACAACCAACAATGATGATATCGGCGACTATTTCGGTTTGGAGCTGCGCCATAACACGCAAGAGGCTAATCTGAATAATAAAGCGTATTACGACGGCAATATTTCGGCCGTTATATGGAAGGGAATAGGTGAGCCTTCCAGCACCATCTACCGTCGCAGCTACAAGTTCACGTACGATAAAGCCAACAGTTTAGAATCAGCAGTCTCACAAATGCACAACGGCTCCAACTGGAGCCGTGAGGTTGGCGCCTTAAATGAGCAGTTGTCATATGACCAGAACGGTAACATCCTTACCTTACAACGCAACCAACGCAAATACCTGGCAGGTACCACGGGTTCATACACCAGCGAAGCGATAGACAACCTCACATACACGTATGATAGCCAGCAAGCCAATCGTCTTTTGAAGGTAGAAGATGCCTCTGGAAATTTGGCCGGCTTTAAGAATGACGCGGATGTGGCAACGGAGTATACATACGACGTGAACGGCAACACGCTAACAGACCAGAATAAAGGCATTGCCAACGTGGTCTATAACTTTCTGGGTAAGCCCGATCAGATAACATTCAACGATGGCCGTAAGCTGGAATATGTATACAGCGCCGGAGGTACCAAACTGACCATGAAAACGTATCAGGGTACGACACTGCAGACTACCACGGACTATGTCGGAAGTTTTGTATACGAGAATGGCGCGTTGCAATTCTTCAGTTCGCCAGAAGGGCGTGTTGTGAAGAACGGTTCGGCACTGGAGTATCAATATTCCATAGCCGATCACCAGGGTAATTCCAGGGTGGTGTTTACGTCGGCAACACCTACGCCTGACGCTGCTGCTGCCAATTTCGAAGCAGCCACCAATACGGCCTTCCAGAACTACATCAATCGTAGCAGCCTGGAAATATTTGATCACACAGATACGGGACCCACGTCCACCTATTCACAGCTGCTGAACGGTGGTGTAAATGGTCAGGTGGGCCTGGCGAAAACATTGAAGGTATATCCTGGCGACAAGGTCAAGATCGATGCATACGCAAAGTATTGGAATCTCGGCGAAGGTAGCTCTAACCTGTCTGAGTTTGCTTCAATGCTGACATCGGCTTTCGGATTATCGAGCACTGCGACGGGTGAAGCGCTGAGAGCGTTCAACGCTGTAAGCAGTCGCGGTACCCTGGTGGCTGCCGGCACAGCGCATGGTAATGTCGCTGGAGATCCCAAAGGTTTTGTCACCATTATGCTGTTCGACAAAGATCATAATTTCCTGGATGCGGCATGGGATCAATTAGACGACTCTTATTCTCAGGGGACTAATATCGCTGTAAAAGACGCCTTTGACCATTTGCAACAAGAAGTGACTATAAAAGAAGAGGGATATGCGTATATTTATTTGAGCAACGAAAGTCCGACACTCATTGATATTTTCTTCGATGATGTGACGGTTACGCATACAAAGAGTCGTGTGATACAATACAACGAGTATTATCCATTCGGTCTGCAGACATCCTCGAGCTGGACACGAGAGAGCACTACAGGCAATCGGTTTTTGTACAACCAGGGCTCGGAACTGAATACTCAGAGCGGATGGTATGAGACTCCGTTCCGTAGTTATGATGCAGCACTTGGTCGATTTATGCAGGTGGATGCGTTGGCTACGGCAACAGTGGATTTTAATCCTTATCACTATGCGGCAAATAATCCGGTGATGTTTTCCGACCCTAGCGGTTTGTCGAAGCAGAGAAGCAGCGCATCGTTTTATTGGGACACCGACACCAACCAGTGGATTGATAGGAGTGCAGACAGTGGCCCTGGCGGTGATCGTGGAGATGATAATTTCTATAGATTCAGCATGCAAGGCTATTTTTATCAAAGCGCCTTGCCGGGATCTGGAAATCACTGGGGCGATAAATTATTTTCCAATCCCACTCGTGATCATTCCTTGATGAATGGTAACGCATTTCAGAATAAATATGGTATTTCGTCATACGACTATCGCAATTGGACCCAGGCGCAGCGACAGGCTACTCCATATACGGGATCCGTATGGGATCACGGATGGGCAGGGAATTCAATGAATGAGTACCGTTATGTTGATGGGAAAGCTGTTGGCATGACATCGTACAATATTTACGAAGGGGGCGGCGGGTTTCCTAACGACTATACCTTTGGATCCGAAAACAAAGACAGACTAAGTTCATTTGAAAAAGCCCTGGTAGCGATAAATGAATTTAATCCTGTAGCGAATGGGTATGATGCGATATTAGGTTTTGTAAGTGGAGCTGATCGATTTGGTGATTCTCAGTCAATAGGCGAAAGCAGCATTAAAGCCGCAAGTGTTGTTCCGTGGGGGAAGCTTATTACGTATTCATCGAAGTTCTATCGTGCCTATCCAGCTTTTGAGAAATTTATAGGTAAGAAAATGATGGAGATTCATCATAGAATACCACAGAGATATATCGATAATGGATTATTTCCCGAGTCTATGCGAGCTTCTTTGTCCAATTTGCAAGCGCTTCCATACAAGATTCATAGAAGTGTTGTAACTCCCGCGTGGAATGAATTTTCAAGGCTTAATCCCAATGCAACCCGCGCTCAGATTATGAAATTTGCAATCGAAATGGATAAGAAGATTTCGCAGTATATTGGTGCCATAGGTAGATAAAAAAATAAACATGGAGGAGATAATAAAAAAACTATTCTCGTTATCGGAGCGTTCTAGCCAGATAACGCTATACAAAGGGGATATCGTGAATATAATGAAGGGGACGGGGCGAATTGTTGGTAAGTTTGATAAAGAGTTATTGGAATTTTTGAAAGCCACCAATGGAGCTAGTATTTTTGACTATTGCTTTATGGGGTTTAAAAATTCTCGATTAGGGGTCAATTTAGATAAATATCAAATGGACTTTTGGCCTTCTAATAGCAGGTTAGCCGGGCGCTTTTTGACTTTCGCATCCACGAGTACAGGAGACAATTTTGGCTACCTGATAGACGTTATAGATGAGAAGGGATGTCATCCGATTGCATATTATTCAGAGTCGGTGGATGATAGTATCTGTGTTATAGCATCTTCTTTCAAAGAATTTATGAGGACATTTTTGGCGGATGTTGAAGATGAGCTAAATAGGAGCGGTGGTAAAATTA
>JAESGK010000594.1_pt1 | contig 12971 bp, 12 predicted proteins | sample 9269681 | NCBI WGS metagenome assembly JAESGK01 (sample SAMN14515347, study PRJNA621673) | algae metagenome | isolation source: Timaviella obliquedivisa GSE-PSE-MK23-08B and co-occurring heterotrophs from... | place: USA: Grand Staircase Escalante National Monument, Utah | collected 2006-08-15
GAGGCGATGGACGATACGCTGGAAGTGTATTTGAAGAATTGAACGAGCACGAAGCCGTCAAGCCGGTTTGGATCGCCAGGTCGGTTTTTCGTTTTTCCCTTGCCGCGCAATAAGCATTTTTGTGATTTATTCTTATCCGTGCGACAATGGCGGAAAAGGAGTTTCACAATGGCAACCATGACGATATCCCTCCCCGACCCTATGAAGGAATGGATCGAAACCCAGATCATTAAAGGTGAATACGCCAGCACCAGCGATTATGTCCGCGATCTCGTCCGCCGCGACCGGTCTCGCCGCGATCAGGAATTGACGATGGAGGAGCTGAGACAGCTCGTTGCCGATTCCAGGAATAGCGGCGCGGGCACGCAAACCGTGGACGATATTTTCAAGAACGCCGAACGGATTGCAAAAGCCAGAGGCATTGTGCGTGAGTAGCTATAGGCTCAGCCGTCGCGCCGAGGATGACCTGTTGCATCTGTTTTTGGACGGAATCGACATGTTCGGCCTGGCTCAGGCCCACCGCTATAAGGACGAACTGGAGCGCTGTTTTCAATTGCTCGCATCTCGGCCGCATATGGGACGGCTTGCTCCATCGATCGGCGAGACTGTCCGCCGGCACGAACATCAAAGCCACATCATACTGTTTGAAGAAATTGAGAACGGCGTCCTTATCCTTGCGATCGTGCCAGCGCGCAGCGTTCGCCTTCTTAAACTCTGATCAAGACCGCGGCCGCTTCTTCTCAGGATCGTAATGCGCAAACGCCACGATCCGCGCTGGCAGCCGCTTCTGCTGGCCATCGAGCTTGCCGATCTCGACCTCGGTCCCGGTTGCCGAATGCAGCACGTCCATCCGGGCGAGCGCGATGGTCTTCTTCAGAAGCGGCGAGCGGGTCGAACTGGTGACGACGCCGACCTGTGCTCGGCCGATATGGACCGTGTCGCCGTGGCCAACGGCATCATTAGCGTCGATATCGAGCCCAACCAGCTTGTAGCGCGGGTTTTCCTTGCGCTTGATCAGCGCATCGCGGCCGATGAAATCCTCGGTCTTCGATTTCAGCGGCACGGTGAAGCCGATGCCGGCCTCGAATGGATCGGTCTGGTCGGAGAAGTCATAATGAGCAAATACCAGACCGGCCTCAATGCGCACCATGTCGAGCGCTTCCAGCCCCATCGGTTTCAGCCCGTGCTTCTGTCCGGCCTCCCAGACCGCATCGAACACGGCAAGCGCGTCCTTTGGATGACAGAAGATTTCATAGCCGAGTTCGCCTGTATAGCCGGTCCTTGAGACGACGACCGGCGCGCCTTCGAAATGACCGATGCGGCCGACGGCGAAGCGGAACCATTCGAGTTCGCCGATCGACGGCTGGGTGGGCGAGGTCCAGATGATTTCCTGGATGATCTCCCGGCTCTTCGGCCCCTGCACCGCGAGATTGTGCATCTGGTCGGTGGAGGAGCGCACCCAGGCCTTGTAGCCCATCTTTTCGGCCTGCTCGCGCAGCCAGATGCCGCTGACGTCATCGCCACCGATCCAGCGGAAATTGTTCTGCCCCAGCCGGAACACCGTACCGTCGTCGATCATGCCGCCGTTCTCGTAGCACATGGCCGTATAGACCACCTGCCCCGGCGACAGCTTGCGGATATCGCGGGTGACGCAATATTGCAGCAGTGCCTCCGCATCCGGTCCCGTCACCTCGAATTTGCGCAACGGCGACAGGTCCATCACCACCGCCTTTTCCCGGCAGGCCCAATATTCCTCGATCGGTCCTTCATTGTTGAAGCGGTTCGGCAGCCAGTAACCGCGATATTCCACATGGTTGCGGGTCAGCGCCGAAAAGCGCGGATGGAAGGCGGTTTCCTGGGTCATGTCGGGCTCTGCATCGGGGGTCATTCGGATGGCGACGGCGCGCGAGAATTTTTCCGTGTCCGAATAGGTTCGGACGTGAATGTCGGTCGGGTTCCAGGCGTTGGCCGCATCGATATCATCAGGGCAGGACGAGGAGACGCAGACCAGATCGGTCAGCGCCCGCATCAGTACATAATCGCCCGGCCGAGACCAGGGCTCGTCGAGATAGAGCTGGTTCTGGTGATCGACATTGGTGTTGTAGAAATAGTTGAGCGCTTCCCAGCCCTTGCGTGGCGCAATGCCATAGGGCGCCAAAGCATGGTTGAAATTATCGGTGCAATTGATATGGCCCGGATAACCCATGTCGTCGTAATAGCGCGAATTGCAGGCGGTGGCGAAGGCATCATGGCGCCCGACCGTATCCTGGACGATCTCCACCAGCGGCTCGAAATCCCGATCGAACGCCTTTGACGGCAGGCCCGGCGTCGGGTAGCTGCGCCCGAGCAGCGTGCGCGTCACCGTCGCGTCGAGCGCCAGATCCAGTCCCTTGTCGACCTTGCGGGCCGAAAACGCCTGAAAATCGGTGCATTGCCGGCCCGAGACATCGATGACCTGAATGAATTCCCCGGCCCGTACGAAATAAGCCGAAGCCCGCGCTGCCTGAATGCGCAGATCCTGCACCGGATCGGCCATCGGCTCCGGCAGCATTTCCTCGTAAGAGCGTTCGATCCTGGATCGGGTCACGCGCAGCTCAAGCGCGGTCGCGGTATTCTGTGCCTCCGCGTCCATCGGCGGCGCCGGTGCAGCGACGATCAGCAGGCCGTCAAGCGCGATCGTCAATTCGGCCACAGACCCCGGCGACGAGCTTTCACCAAACAGAACCAGTGCCTGCGCGCCTGCGGGATCGGCATTTCGCCGCTTCAAAGCGGCAAGCGTTCGCCGTGCGCTGTCCTCATCGCGGGCAAGTATCTCCTGCAGGCCGTAAGCAGCCCGCGAAAACCCGACGCCAAGACCGGCCGCATTGAACCTGCCCCCGGCATCGACGAAGCCAACCTCGCAAAGCTGTCCGCCCTCGATATCCTTGAAGCTGACCCGGTCGCCTGCCATGACCTTGACGACCGTCGTCCCGCGTCCCTTGACGCGGTAGCGCTCGACGCCGGCGGCGAGCGCCGGAATGCCCGGCCGCAAAATCGTACTGGGCCGTGGCGGCATCAAGGTGCCGGCAAATCGTCCGGAATCGGTCATCTCAGCTCCCACCCGAAGTCACAGTCGGCTCAGCGGTCGATAAGCACCACTTTATGCACCGGCAATATGGCCAAACTATCCTATGGGAGCCCGCCCAAAGTAAAGAGAGACTTGACCGAGAAGAAAAAAAATTCACTATGAAGATAAGTTGCGGTCGCGAAATTGAAAACGGGAACAGATGGTGACACTGCGAAAACGCAGGCGCCATCCAGCGAAGAAACTGCAGCGATAACCATCATAAAGGGGACGCGCGGCAACGCGCTTCAAGACAAAACTGGTCGAGGAGACTGTTTATGGCATCTATCGTTGAGACCGAGAAATCGGCCGCTGCGTCAGGCACCGGGCTGATTCGCGCGCTGGACTGGAAAGGGGCATTCTGGGTCGCTGCCGGCGTACCGCCGCTGGTGCTCTTCTCCATCGGCGGCATTGCAGGCACGACAGGCAAGCTCGCCTTCGTGGTCTGGATCATTTCCATGGTGATGGGCTTTCTGCAGTCCTTCACCTACGCCGAAATTGCCGGCATGTTCGGCAACAAGTCCGGCGGCGCGTCGATCTACGGCGCCACCGCCTGGCTGCGTTATTCGAAGTTCATCGCGCCGCTTTCCGTGTGGTGCAACTGGTTCGCCTGGTCGCCTGTCCTGTCGCTCGGCTGCGCCATTGCGGCGGGCTATATTCTGAACGCTCTCTTCCCCATTCCCGGCGCCAATTCCCCGGCCGTTATGGAGTGGATCAATGCCAATATGGCGACACTGACGGCAGAAAGCCCCCGCGTGGCGGAATGGCTGGCTGCCAATGCCGGCAAGACGCCGCAGGACGCCATCTCCGCTCTCTTGTCGACCGACGCCGTCGCCGCCCTCACCCCGGCGATCCGCAGCTGGTCGCTCATCACCTTCGACATTCCGTTCCTTGCCAAGGCCAACCTGAACGCCACCTTCGTCATCGGCGGCATCCTGATGCTGGTGATCTTTGCGATCCAGCATCGCGGTATTTCCGGCACGGCCAGCGTCCAGAAATGGCTCGCTATCATCGTTCTCCTGCCACTCCTGATCATCGGTCTTTATCCGATCTTCTCCGGCCAGATCGACAGCGCCAACATCACCAATCTGGTCCCGCCGACAGCCGGCTATTCCGGCATTGACGGCGTCTGGAGCAATGGCGGCTGGACCCTGTTCCTCGGCGGCCTCTATATAGCCGCCTGGTCGACCTATGGCTTTGAAACAGCCGTGTGCTACACCCGCGAACTGAAGAACCCGAAAACCGATACGTTCAAGGCGATCTTCTATGCCGGCCTGCTCTGCTGCCTGTTCTTCTTCCTCATTCCCTTCACCTTCCAGGGCGTTCTCGGCCATGCCGGCATGCTCGCTCCCGGCATCGTCGATGGCACCGGTGTCGCGGAAGCCTTGGCAAGTCTCGTCCATGGCGGCCAGATCGTCACCCAGATCCTGGTACTCCTGATGATCATGGCGCTGTTTCTTGCCATCATGACGGCCATGGCCGGCTCCTCGCGCACCCTCTACCAGGGCGCGAAGGACGGCTGGCTGCCGAAATATCTCGATCATGTCAACGAACACGGCGCGCCTACCCGCGCCATGTGGACCGACTTCGCCTTCAATCTGATCCTGCTTGCCATCGCATCCGATGTCGCCGGCTACTTCTTCGTGCTGGCCGTGTCCAATGTCGGCTACATCATCTTCAACTTCCTCAACCTCAATGCCGGATGGATCCATCGCATGGATTCCGGCCACATCCCGCGCCCCTGGAAAGCACCGAGCTGGCTGATCGGCCTCAACACCGTTCTTGCCTTCGTCAACGCGCTGTTCCTCGGCGCCGGCGCCAAGGTCTGGGGCTATTCCAACGCGCTCTGGGTCGGCTTCATCTTTGCCGCCCTCATCCTGCCGGTCTTTGCCTATCGCCATTATGTGCGTGACGGTGGAAAATTCCCGGCCGGCGCGATGGACGATCTCGGCCTCGTCGGCCAGGACCTCGGCGTCAAGAAAGCCGGTATCCTGCCCTATGTGGCGCTTGCCGGTGGCCTGGCCGTGGTGCTGGCGGCAAACGCCTACTTCCAGCTGCCAGTCTAACGGCCACCAGAACGAAGCCGTTACAGGGCCCGCGCATCGACAGATGCGCGGGCCCTGTCCGTTGCCAGACCAGGACGGCGCAAAACAGCAGCGCTTGACACACAGTTCCGATAAACCTGTAATTCGGCAGCGTTACACCGCCCCCGACTGGTCAAATCAGTGAGTTCCACCATGACAGACGAAACCCCGGAAACGAAACTGACCCTGTCAAAACGCCGCTGGGCCGAGCAAGGCAAGTTCCTGACGGGAAAAATCACGCGCGCGGAAACCGACCGCCTGCCACCGGGCCAGCATCTGGTCACCAACTGGCCGGTACTCGATCTTGGCCAGCAGCCGCTCATCCAGCAGACGGAATGGACGCTGCAGATCGTCGGCGGTGTCGAAAATCCCCTCACACTCGATTGGGATGCGTTCCACCGGCTGCCACAGAGCAGCAAGCTGTCCGACATCCATTGCGTGACGACATGGTCACGCTACGACAATCGCTGGAAAGGCGTTGCGACCCGGGACCTGCTCGATCTCGTCATGCCGAGCCCGCAAGCCCATTTTGTTATGCTGACCAGCTATGACGGCTACACCACCAACCTGCCGCTTGCCGATTTTGCCACTGAAGAGGCCATTCTCGCAACAGCCTGGGAAGGCGAACCGCTGACACGCGACCATGGCGGCCCGATGCGGCTCATCATCCCGCATCTCTATTTCTGGAAAAGCGCCAAATGGCTGCGCCGCATCGAATTCCTGATCGGCGATCAGGCCGGCTTCTGGGAAAAGAACGGCTATCACATGCTCGGCGATCCCTGGCGGGAACAGCGATACTCCGACGATTGAGCGTCAGGTGCGCTCCTCTGCCTGCGTCTGCGGACAGTGCGTTGGCAACAGCGCCTGATCGTTTTCGCCGACAACCTCGAACAGTTGTAGCGCGGTCGCCCTGCCCTTGACCTGTGCCTCGCCAAGCGCGCGAAAGATGATCGTTTCACCGCATGCCGCCACCACCGCGCTGCTCGCCATGATCGCCGTCCCATAGACCTTGTTCATGCCTTCGAGGCGGGAGGCGACATTCACGGTATCGCCCATCGCCGTATATTGCAGCCGCTCCTTGGCCCCGACGCTGCCGACGACCGCCGTGCCGGTATGGATGCCGAAGCGGGTGCGCAATTCCGGCAGGCCCCGCGCCTTCAGATCGGCGTTGAACACTCTGAGTTTTCGATCGACCGCCAAGGCGCAGAGGCAGGCGTTTTCCGCATGATGCTCGTCGGCAACCGGTGCATTCCACATGGCAAACACCGAATCTCCGAGAAACTGGATGATCTCGCCGCCATGCTCGCTGACGGTCTCGTTGAAAATGTCGAAATAATCCGACAGCAGCGCCACCACCTCTTCCGGCGTCCGCTGCTCGCTCAGCGTGGTGAAATCGTAGATATCGGTAAACCAGGCCGTCACGTCCTGCCGCCGTGCCCCGCGTCCCGCGAACTGCCCGGATTCGATACCCTTGCGCACCAGCTCCTTCGGCACATAAAGCGCGAAGGTGAAGATCGCACCGCGCGCCCGGTTCATCGCCCGGTCGAGCGTCGATATCTCGGTGACATGCGAAGACACCTCGGTTGGCGCAGTGAAGTCGAGATCCTGCAACCGGTTGGCATTGGCGGTCAGCTGGCTCAGCGACTGTGTGATCAGCCGCGCCATGAAGAGCGCCGCGACCAGCCCGAAAATGACGATGGCGGCGGCAATGGCGAGTCCCTGATACAGGTGGCGACTGGCCGCTGCCGTCAGCTCGTCAAGGGGGGCGGCCACCACTGTGCGGTGTCCGGCAAGCAACAGAACAGATGTCACCGGCGTCGCCATGATGATGTAGGCGCGGCCGCCGATATCGGCAAAACTCACGCCGTTGCCGGCCGGAAGGTTGGCCGTGATGCCGGAAAGCAATGGATCGGCAGGTCTTGAAACATCCCTCTCCCCCTTCTCCTTCAGCGCCGTTATGCGGGCCATCAGCCCGCGATCCGAATGCATGATCGGCTGGCCCGCCGCATTCATCACCAGCGCGACGGTTTCGGCGGTCAGGCGTTCGCGCGCGATGAAATCGGTGATCGTGCCCAGGTCGATATCGGCGCCGATGACGATGCCGCCATTGCCGCGATGCGCCTGGGAAACGCTCATGCCGAGCGCACCGGTCGTCGCCATCGTATACGGACCGATCGCCGCCGGCATCGTGCCATTGACAGCTGCCTGGTACCACGGACGTTGCCTCGGATCGAAGCCCGTGGGAGGAAGACTGCGTTCCAATATCTGATTGCCCTCCCAGTCGAGAAAGATCAGCCGGTTGCTACGCTCACCGGTCGGCTCCAGCTGCATCGAACGAACAGCAACCGTTGCCATCTCCGGCGCATCGAGAGCAGTGCGCCAGGCCGGCGCACTAAGATCGACCGCCTGGATGAAGGCACCGTTGGGATAACCCGCATAAATGCCGTCCAGGTTGGAGGACTGGACGATGATTTCGCGCAGCAGCGCGATCTTGTCGTTCATGCGCTCTGGCGGCGGCACCAAGAAGGAATTGGCGATCGATGCGGTGAACCCGACCAGCGCGGTCGTTCGCCCGGAAAGAACGCCCAGCCGGTCGATCAGGCGCTCGGAAAAGGCCCGCATATCGGCTTCGGCATCGACCAGCGCTGCATCGCGGGCCCGCACATAGCCGAGACTGATCAGCGTCCCTGAAACGGCGATCAGCAGAGCCGCCATGGCAAGTCCCAGAAACGATCTCAGCGGCTTGGTCCAGACCGTGGACCGGCTTTTGACGGCAGGCGCGAGCGTTACTTCCGGCATGCTTTGCCTCTGACCCTGAATACGCCAATGAAATCCAAAACTTGGAGTTGAATGCAGACTATCAGCCGGTGGTAATTCCGTACAGGAAAACCATCAAGCTGCTGCCCGGCGCTATCGACGTTCCACAGGCCCGCCTGAACCGGCGGAAACCTCGGCTGCCGCCTCCCGGATCGTCTGCATCAGGATCGCCAGCGGCATCGAGGGGATGGCATTGGCCCGCATCGTCAACCCGACCGGCCCCTTCGTCTCGCTGGTATCGATCGGCAGAGCCGCAAGCACCCCGTCCTCGATATCGCCGGCCACCACCCCCGTCGAAATGATCCAGATGGCATCGCTTGTCCGCACGAAAGCCCGCCCGAAGGAATCGGAGACGGTTTCGATCTGGTTGGGCAGGCTGGCAATCCCATTGGTGATCAGAAAGCGTTCGACGAACGGCCGGATGATCGACGCCCGCGTCGGCATCAGCACCGGATAGACACCGAGATTGTCGAAGACCGACTGCTTGGCCGTCAGCAGCGGGTGGCCGCTGCGCACGACGAAGACGACCTGCTCCGAATAGAGGTGCTCGAAAGAAAATCCGGTCATCTGCTCTGGCGCCGCCAGCCGTCCGACGACGAGATCGAGATCGCCGACCCGCAGCTGTTCCAGAAGCACCGCATTCTCGCCGGTAACGATCTTGATGCGGCTGCCGGTTTCCTCCTTGAGGAAATTCTCCATGGCCCGCGGCATGATCCGCGTCGAGACGGTCGGAAGCGCGCCGATCCGGACCGGCGGTCCATCGCCGGAGCGCTCCTGCGAGACGGAATCGAGCCCTTGCCGGAGCGCCGTCAGCGCCGCCCCCGCATGCCGCAGGAAAGCCTCGCCGTAACGGGTGATCTTGATGCCGCGGCCGTCGCGCTCGAAGACGGAAACACCGAGCACCTGCTCCAGCTCGCGGATTGTCTTGGTCACCGCCGGCTGGCTGACATGCAGAAGGTCGGCCGCCTTCATCACGCTCTTCTGGCGGGCAACCTCGACAAAGGTCTGCAAATGGCGGAATTTCACACGGGCGTCGATCATGGCAACTCATAACTTGGGAGTTAATGATAGGCAATAAAATGTCATTTTACCGAACCAGATTAAAGTACCAATCTGGTTCCCGAGGAGAATTTCCGTGCAGTTTGCCCGCATCAACGACGTTACGCTTCACTATCAGGTCATCGGCGCGTCCAATGACAAGCCGGTGCTGGTCTTTGCCAATTCGCTCGGCACCGATTTCCGCATCTGGCGCGACGTGATCGTGCGGTTCGCAGGCGATTTTGCCATGGTTCTCTACGACAAGCGCGGCCATGGCCTCTCCGATGTCGGGGATATGCCCTATTCGGTCGACCTGCACGTCGCCGATCTCGCCGGCCTTTTGGATCTGCTGTCGGTCAAACAGGCGATCATTTGCGGCCTGTCGGTCGGCGGCCTGATCGCACAAGGACTCTACGTTGCCCGGCCGGATCTGGTCCGGGCGCTGGCGCTCTGCGACACCGCCCACAAGATCGGCACGCCGGAATTGTGGAACGCCCGCATCGCCGCCGTCGAACAGGACGGCATCGCCGGTATCACCGGCAGCACTCTCGAACGCTGGTTCACGCCCGCCTTCCGCCGGCCGGAAAACAACGCCCTGAACGGCTATCGCAACATGCTCGCCCGCCAGCCGGTCGCCGGTTACGCTGGCACCTGCGCTGCAATCCGCGATGCCGATTTCACCGAAGCAGCCAAACGCATCGTGGTTCCGGCCATCTGCATCGTCGGCGATCAGGATGGCTCGACGCCGCCCGATGTCGTTCTGTCGACCGCCAAACTGATCCCCGGCGCCCGCTACGAAGTCATCCGCGATGCCGGTCACATCCCCTGCGTCGAGCAACCGGAAGCGCTGACGGCCGTGCTGCGCGCCTTCATCGATACCGTCCTGTCTGGAGAACAAGCCCATGAGTGACGCCGCAGTTCCCACCGAACGTTACCGCCAGGGCCTGGTCACCCGCCGCGCCGTGCTCGGCGACCGGCATGTCGATCGCGCCCAGTCGTCCACGACCGATTTCGACCAGCCGTTCCAGGAATTGATCACCGAGGCCGCCTGGGGCAACCTCTGGTCCCGGCCGACCTGGACGAAACGCGAGCGCTCGATGGTCACCATCGCCCTGCTCGCCGCCCTTGGCCATGACGAGGAAGTGGCCATGCACGTACGCGCCACCGCCAATACCGGCGCCAGCCGCGAGGATATCGGCGAGGCGCTGCTGCACGTGGCGATCTATGCCGGCGTTCCCGCCGCCAACCGCGCCATCAAGATCGCCAAGCAGGTTTTCGAACAGATGGACGCCGAACAGGCGGCATGAGGCGAAACGACATGTCCGATCGTTCCAACAACAAGCCCGAGACCGGCGCCTTCTTCCAGCGCGACCGCGCTTGGCACGCGCCTGCCTTGACGCCAGGCTACAAGACCTCCGTGCTGCGCTCGCCGCAAAAGGCGCTGCTGTCGCTCGACAACACGATGTCCGAGATCACCGGCCCGGTCTTCGGCCATTCCCTGCTTGGCGATCTCGACAACGACCTCATCCACAATTTCGCACAGCCCGGCGAAAGCGCCATCGGCGAGCGCATCATCGTCCACGGCCGCGTGCTGGACGAGCGCGGCAAACCTGTGCCCGGTGCGCTGCTCGAGTTCTGGCAGGCCAATGCCGGCGGACGCTACCGTCATAAGAAAGAGAGCTATCTCGCAGCGCTCGATCCGAATTTCGGCGGTTGCGGCCGCACCATCACCAGTGAGGACGGCAGCTACCGCTTCCGCACCATCCGGCCCGGCGCCTATCCCTGGCCAAACGGCGTTAACGACTGGCGGCCTGCCCATATCCATTTTTCGATCTTTGGCCATGGCTTTGCCCAGCGGCTGATCACCCAGATGTATTTCGAAGGCGACCCGATGATCTGGAAGTGTCCGATCGTCACCACCATTCCCGACAAAAGCGCCATAAAGCAGCTGATCGCGCCGCTCGACTGGGCCAATACCATTCCGATGGATGCGCGCGCCTACAAGTTCGACATCGTCCTGCGCGGCCGCCGTTCGACGCTGTTTGAAAAACGGATGGAGGGAAACTGATGGCCCAGGATCTCGGTCACCTGAAGGAATCGCCGTCGCAGACCGCTGGTCCCTATGTCCATATCGGCTGCACCCCCAATTTCGCCGGGATCACCGGCGTCTATGAAAGCGACCTCGGCACCACGATGGTCAACGACCGGACGCTTGGCGAGCGCATCACCGTGCGCGGCCGCGTTATCGACGGCGCGGGTGTGCCTCTGAAGGACGCGCTTGTCGAAATCTGGCAGGCCGACGCCGCCGGTTTCTACAACAGCCCGTCGGACCTGCGCGGCACCGCCGACCCCAATTTCACCGGCTGGGGCCGCTGCCCGACCGGCGCCGACGACGGCATCTTCACGTTTGAGACCATCAAGCCCGGACGCGCGCCCTACAGAGACGGGCGCAAGATGGCACCGCATATCACCGTCTGGATCGTCGCCCGCGGCATCAATATCGGCCTGCACACCCGGATGTATTTTGCCGACGAGCAGGAAGCGAACGCCGAAGACCCGCTGCTTGCCCGCATCGAGCAACGCCACCGCGTCACAACCCTGGTCGCGCCGCGCGACGGATCGGTCTATACTTTCGATATCCATTTGCAGGGCAAGAAGGAAACCGTGTTCCTCGACATCTAGCGCAGCCCCTCGCCCGACAACCAAGGACTGACATGACCGCTTCGGCCTTCGACCATCCCTATCTCTCGGGTCTTCTGGGCGACGAGGAAATTTCTGCCTTCTTCTCGGCGGACGCGGATATCCGCGCCATGCTGTCCTTCGAGGCCGCCTTGGCGCACGCGCAAGCGGCTCACGGTGCCGTTTCAAAGGAAACGGCTGTTCGTATCGCCGAAGTCTGCGCCACGTTTCAGCCGGATGTCCTTGCCCTGCGCCACGCCGTCGCGACGGATGGCGTGGTGATCCCGGAACTTGTCCGGCAATTGCGCAACGCGGCCGGCGGGGAAGCGGCGGAAAAAATCCATCACGGTGCCACCAGCCAGGATGTCATCGACACAAGCCTGATGCTGCGGCTGAAGGCGGCTTGCGCTATCCTTTCCGATCGATTGTCGCGGCTGCTGGGCTCTTTCGACGATCTTGGCCGCGATTGGGGCGGAAACCAGCTGATGGGCCAAACGCGCATGCAGGCCGCCATCCCGATAAAGGTTGCCGACCGCCTCTCCGCCTGGTCATCGCCGCTTGCCGATTTTCGCGACAGGCTGAACAAAACCGCGTTCCCGCTTCAGTTTGGCGGCGCAGCCGGTACCCTCGATAAACTGGGCGATAAAGCCGGCACCGTTCGGGCCACACTGGCCGAAAACCTCGGTCTTTCCGGCCGCCCGCAATGGCAGAGCCAACGCGCTGTTGTCGCCGATCTCGCCCATCTCCTGTCGCTGATCACCGGAAGCCTCGGCAAATTCGGCCAGGACATCGCCCTGCTGGCCCAGACCGGTGACGAAATCAAGCTCTCGGGCGGCGGCGGCTCCTCAGTCATGCCGCACAAGCAGAACCCGGTAGCGGCCGAAACATTGGTATCGCTTGCCCGCTTCAACGCCGTCCAGCTTTCGGGCATTCACCAGTCGATGGTGCATGAGCAGGAACGGTCGGGGGCCGCATGGACGCTGGAATGGATGATCCTGCCGCAAATGGTCATCGCCTGCGGCGCGAGTTTGCGGCTCGCTTCCACGCTCGTCGGCCAGATCGAGCGGCTTGGTCGTTGAAAAGCGGGTCAAGGCTGGGCGCGCCAAAGGTTTCTGCCGCGAAAGCCCCTCATCCGCCCTGTCGGGCACCTTTGTAACTTCCCTTCGTCCGTATTCGGCGCTGTAATGCCGGTTGCGGTGGCGGATGGAAGACCGTTGCACCTTTGGGACACCAAGCCCGTGGGAGAGCAA
>JAESGK010000596.1_pt1 | contig 12919 bp, 4 predicted proteins | sample 9269681 | NCBI WGS metagenome assembly JAESGK01 (sample SAMN14515347, study PRJNA621673) | algae metagenome | isolation source: Timaviella obliquedivisa GSE-PSE-MK23-08B and co-occurring heterotrophs from... | place: USA: Grand Staircase Escalante National Monument, Utah | collected 2006-08-15
TGTTACACTGCTTTGTTTAAATTGTTTCCGGCCCGTGCACGCCCAACCGAAGGTGGTAAAAACAACTGCCGGCCTTATCTCGGGCACACATACTAAAACCGGTGACGTTCGGATTTTCAAGGGGATTCCCTATGCAGCTCCGCCGATTGGTGATTTGCGATGGAGAGCCCCCCAACCCGTCGCCCCATGGAAAGGCATTCGTACCTGTGAGGATTTTGGCGCTAATGCTATGCAGGAAAAACCCGTTCCGGCGGGTGCATATGGTCCGGAAATCCTAATTCCTGCCAACGGAAAAATCAGTGAAGACTGCCTGTACCTTAATGTTTGGACACCCGCGAAGCAAGAAAATGAGAAACGACCGGTGTTAGTGATTATACACGGCGGAGGATTCACGCACGGATCCGGCTCCATTTCATTATTGGATGGTGAAGAAATGGCTAAAAAAGGATTGGTCGTGGTAAGTATTAATTACCGTCTGGGCATTTTCGGTTTCCTGGCACATCCGTCATTAACGGACGAGTCTCCACATCATACCTCTGGTAACTATGGAATATTGGATCAACTGGCCGCCTTTCAATGGATCAAAGAAAATATTGCTGCTTTTGGCGGCGACCCCGCAAATATTACAGTCGACGGCGGTTCCGCAGGCTCTTGCAGTATGTTGACCATGATCGCTTCTCCGCTGGGAAAAGGCCTGTTCAAGAGGGCTATCTCGGAAAGCGGACCACTGTTTAAACCGAATGAGTGTCGCCTTCTGAAAGAAGCTGAGCAGGAAGGCGTAGAAACCATGACAAAAAAAGGGGCGTTGACCTTGCCGGAAATGCGCAAGCTGCCGGCAGATGTGTTGCTTAAAAATGACCGGCTAAGGCTGCCTGTGGTGGATCAATATGTATTGCCCGATCATATCCTGACTATTTTCTCGGAAGGCAAGCAAAATGATGTCGACTTGCTAATCGGTTACAATGAAGGCGATGAAGACTTCGGTCGCCCCATTTACTCCGCGGAGGTATTTTCAGCGGACGCGCAGCAGATATACAAAGACAGAGCAACCGAATTCTTGCGATTGTACCCAGCACATAACGACCAGGAAGCCGCGAGATCGCAGGTACTACTTTCTCGTGACCGTGTATTTGCATGGGGAAATTACCAATGGGCCAGGTATCAATCTGCAAACGGAAATAATAAAGTCTGGTATTACTATTTTAGTCGCACAGCTCCCGGGTCTCCAAACTATGGGGCCTTCCATGGTTGCCAGGGGGCGTATGCACTCCATAATCTGCACAGATGGAACCGACCCATTGCCGAATGGGATCGAAAATTAAGTGATATCATGAGTGCTTATTGGATCAATTTTGCCACTACAGGTAATCCCAATGACAAAAGCTTACCGTTATGGCCTGCTTTTACGGAGAAGGATACCAAAGTAATTGAATTTGGGAATGAGGTGAAAGCCATTAATCTTCCTTCCTTAACGTCCTTTGAATTCTTCCGCGACAAATAGATAGAAACCGGTATCAACGTAATGGCCGTTTGAATGCAAAACTTTTCATGATACCCACGTAACAACATTTCCTTCATCACCAGCTTTCTTAACCGCCGCCAGGAGTTGTGAGGGGACGTCTGTTAGTTTTCAATCGAAGTAGATGTGTTTGTCTCCCGCATGTTCGGATCGGCGACAGACTTTCGTTACCTTGTATACGAACCTAAATCCTTTTACCACCGATGGGATGGCGTGCTGCTATTGGTATACTGCTGGCAGTGTTGGCGTGTGGCTGTGTGTGCGGTCAACCGGCCCAATACCGTTTTAAACGACTGGACAACAACGACGGTCTTTCCAACAACTACGTTACCTGTTTTCTAAAAGACAGCAAGGGCTTTTTGTGGGTCGGGACCAACTCCGGCCTGAACCGGTACGACGGCTACTCGTTTACCATTTTTACGCACCACGCCACGGATACCACCACGTTGGTACACAACAGCATTTCGCGGCTTTGCGAAGGCCCCGACGGCAAGATCTGGATCACGACCCCGCAGGGCGTGAACGTCTACGACCCGGCCACGGAGCGAATAAGCCGTAACCCGGCGCCTTTTCTACACGCCCTGCATATACCCAACGGCGTTATTAGCAGCATCGTCCGCGACCCGGGCGGTAATTATTACTTCGTGCATGCCACCGCCGGTGTTTTTCGGTATGACCACAACCGCACCACCACGGAACTGCTACCGGCTGCCGGCCCCCATGCCCGGGTGAGCCCCATTGTCAGCGTGGTGTCTGACCCGCATAACAACCTGTGGCTGCTGCACGCCGACGGACTACTGGAAAAATACGATACCCATACACGCACGATAACCTACCGCAGCGACTACCTCAAAACCCGGCACCACGGCGCCTCCCTGCCCTACACGCTGCTGTGCGACCGTGACGGCGACTTGTGGATACACGTATACCTCGACAACCGCGGTCTGTACTTCTTTTCGGCCGCCGAACAAACCTTCGCCCCCGTGGGCCAGGCGCCTGGCGGCGTTCCCATCAACACGAGCGCCGTGCGCAGCGTGGTACAAGATAACAACGGCCTGCTGTGGGTTGCCACCGACCACGGCGGCATCAACATCGTCGATAAAAAAAAACACACCGTGCAGTACCTGCTGCACGACCCGCTGGACGACAAAAGCCTGGGCCAGAATACGGTCAATACGCTTTACCGCGACGACCAGGGCATTATCTGGGCGGGTACCTACAAAGCCGGCATTTCGTATTACCACGAAGATTTTTATCGCTTTCCCGTATACCGTAAAAACCCGGCAGCGCCGCACGGCCAGCCGTACGACGACATCAACCGCTTTGCCGAAGATGCCCGGGGAAATCTGTGGATCGCCACCAACGGTGGCGGGTTACTGTATTTCGACCGCCTGAAAAATACCTTCCGACAGTATCATGTCCCCGGCAGCGATGTGATTGTGAGCCTGTACATCGATCGCCAGGACGTGCTCTGGATCGGCACGTACTACGGCGGCCTGTCCCGCTACGACGGCCGGCACTTCACCACGTATCGCCACCACGCCGGCGACACCACCAGCCTGGCACACGACAGTGTGTGGGAAATCTACGAAGACAGCAAAGGCCAGTTGTGGATCGGCACCCTCGACGGCGGCCTGGACCGGTTCGACCGCCAGCGAAAAATCTTTCATCATTATCCGGCCGGGCGCAAAAACTCCATTCATTCGTCGTACGTCAGTGAAATACTGGAAGACGACCACGGGCTGCTGTGGATCGGCACGGCGTATGGCCTGGAGGTGATGAACCCGCACACACGGGACGTGACGCACTACATCAGCAACCTGAACGATCCACACAGCCTAAGCGACAACATCGTGCACGCACTATACCGCGATCGCGCCAACCGCCTCTGGGTGGGAACCGCCTCGGGCCTGAACGTATTCGATCCTACCACGCAGTCGTTTCGGGCTTTCCGCCAGGAAGACGGGCTTCCACACAACACGGTACTGTCGATTACCGAAGACAGCGCCGGCAACCTGTGGCTGAGTACACCGAACGGACTGGCACGCGCCACCGTGACGGGCACCGCCCTACCAGACCTGCGCGTACAGGTAGCGCGTTACGACGCGTCAGACGGGTTACAGGGTGCGCACTTCAACGAAAACGCCGGCACCCGGCTGCGCAGCGGCGAGCTGGTGTTCGGCGGCCTGAACGGGTTCAACATTTTCAACCCCGACAAGATCACCCCGAACGCCTATATCCCGCCCGTGGTGATCAGCGGCTTCGAGCTGTTCAACAAACGTATCGGCGTAGGCGAGCCCGTACACGACGGCGACCCCGTGCTGCCACAGTCGATTACCGAAACCGCGACCATCACCCTGCAGCACCACCACGACTTTTTTGCGTTGCAATTTGTAGCCCTGAACTATCTGCATCCGGAGAAAAACCAATATCAATACCGGCTGGAGGGATTCAACAAAGACTGGATTACGGCAGATCCGCACACGCGCAAAGCCACGTATACCAACCTCGACCCCGGCCGCTATACGTTCCGCGTACGCGCCTCCAACAACGATGGCGCCTGGAACGATGTGGGCGCAGCCGTTGCCATTGTCGTCGAACCACCGTTCTGGAAAAGCGAGCTGGCCTTTGTGCTCTACGTCATCTTCCTGGTCGCGATCCTGATCGCCGCGCGCAAAGTTTTGCTGTTGCGTGAGCGGGCCAACGTGCGGCTGCAACAGGAGCGGGCCGAAGCACAGCGCATGCACGAGCTGGACCTGATGAAGATTCGCTTCTTCACCAACGTGAGCCATGAATTCCGTACCCCGCTGGCACTCATCCTGGCCCCGATGGAGAAACTCACCCAGCTGGCGGACCACACCCACGCGCGCCAGTTTCAGCTGATCCAGCGCAACGCACGCCGGCTGCTAAACCTGGTCAACCAACTGCTGGACTTCCGCAAACTGGAAACACAGGGTATACCCTATTACCCTGCCGCCGGCGACCTGGTGCAGTTCGTGCGCGAAACGACCTATAGCTTTTCCGATCTGTCGGAAAAGAACGACATACACCTGAGTTTCTATACCGCCCTCGAACGGCTGGACACCCTGTTCGACCCGGACAAACTCGAAAAGATTTTATTCAACCTGCTGTCCAACGCCTTTAAATTCACGCCCGAGCACGGACGCATCAGTGTGCGCCTCGATCACGCCCCGGGTGCAGACGATGCCAACCCCGCCGTACGCATTTGTGTAGAAGACACCGGCATTGGCATTCCGGTCGAAAAACAGGGCCGCATCTTCGAACGCTTTTTTCAGCACGACCTGCCCACCGGCATGATCAACCAGGGCAGTGGCATCGGGCTGGCCATTACGCGGGAGTTTGTGAAAGTACACGGCGGTACCATTGGCGTGGAGAGCGAACCCGAAAAAGGCAGCCGGTTTACCATACTGCTGCCCTTACAACCTATACCACAGGCAAGCACCGCCGCGCCCGTACCCTTTCCGTTGGCGGCCACGGCACCGGTCGCTATCCCTATACCCCCGCCGCAACCGACCGTTGCCGTGACGCCGCGCGACAGCCGCAAACCCCTACTATTATTAGTAGAAGACAACCACGACTTCCGTTTTTACCTGCAAGACAACCTGCGCGAAGAATATACCGTACTGGAAGCATCTACTGGCACGGAGGGTTGGCGTCTGGCCCTGGAAACTATACCCGACCTGATCGTGAGCGACGTGATGATGCCCGGCCTCAGCGGCACCGACCTGTGCCGACGCCTGAAAAGCGACGAACGCACATCGCACATACCCGTGGTGCTGTTAACGGCCCGCAGCTCGGAAGAGCAGAAGCGCGAAGGATACGACACCGGCGCCAACGACTATGTCGTCAAACCCTTCAGCGTGGAAATATTACAATCGCGGTTGCGCAACATGCTGCGCCAGCAGGAAGCCACCCGGAAATCATTTCAGCAGTACCTGGCCGTGAAGGGCAGCCAGGTAAACATTACGCCGCTGGACGAAAAACTGATCAGCAAAGCCGTGGCCATGGTGGAAGCCAACCTGGAAGACGCCGATTTTTCGGTCGAGGCCCTCAGCCACGAGCTGGGCATGAGCCGCATACACCTATACCGCAAAATCAGCAGCTTAACCGGCAAGACGCCCGTGGAGTTTATCCGGTCCATCCGCCTGCAACATGCTGCCCAGCTGCTCGAAAAGAGCCAGCTCACGATTTCTGAAATTGCCTACCGCGTGGGCTTCAACAATCCCAAGTATTTTACGCGGCAATTCAAAGACGCGTACCACGTACTTCCGTCCGAATACGCCATGCGGGGTGTTAAAAAAGACACACCCTTTCGCGGGGGTGGCTTCGCGCACGGCGTCTCCTGAAAATCTTCGATGTTACACGGTGTTTCCGGGCACATGTAACGACTGATCCCCTAAGATGTAACAATAGGATACCCCCTCCGGGCCGTGTGTGCCCTAGCTTTGGATACTCCCGCACGAAGTATCCACCTTAACCTATATCCTATGAAGTATGTTCTACTATTCGTGTTCAGCATGGTGGCGGTCCTGCACGTCAGGGGCCAGTCCCAGACTGTCTCCGGCGTCATCCGCGAAACCGAAGGCAACACGCCCTTGCCCGGCGTATCCATTCTACTAAAGGGTACCAGCATTGGTACCTTTAGCGACGCAGAAGGCCGGTACGCCATCGATGTGCCGGCAGATGCCACCCTGGTTTTCTCTTTTATTGGCTACACCACGCAGGAAGTTGCGGTCGGTACACAAACGCGCATAGACCTGTCGATGCAGCCGAACCTGGAGATGCTGTCGGAAGTGACCGTCACGGCCCTCGGCATCAAGCGTGAGAAGAAGACGCTGGGGTATGCGGTGGCCGACATCGGCAACGAAAACATCGCCGGCAACGGCGAGACGAACCCCCTGGCATCGATTGCCGGTAAAGTAGCGGGCGTCAACATCGCGCAGACCACCGCCGGCCCGACGGGCTCTACCCGTGTGGTGATACGCGGTATCCGCGGATTAAAAGACAACAGCCAGCCGCTGTACGTCATCGACGGCGTACCGGCGGTAAACTCCAACATCGGCAGTGCCAGCCAGTGGGGTGGCTTCGACCTGGGCGATGGTCTTTCGGACGTCAATCCCAACGACATCGAATCCATCAGCGTATTGAAAGGTTCTGCGGCCTCGGCGCTCTACGGCAGCCGCGCCCTCAACGGTGTGATCCTGATCACCACCAAAACCGGCAATCGCGGAAAGGGAATCGGCGTGGAATTCAACAGTTCCTTTACCCTCGACCAGATCTCCACCCGCCTGGACGAACGCCAAAAACGTTACGGCCAGGGCAACGATGGTGTATTTCCGACCGACCCGTTGCAGTCGCAGAATATCACGTCTAACTGGGGACCTTCGTTCGACGAAGAAACCGAAATCACCCAAATGGACGGCACCGTACGTCCGTACCGGTATCTCGACAACAACATTCAGGATTTCTTCCGGACCGGTAAAACGTGGATGAACACCATCGCCGTTACCGGCGGTACCGATAACACGAACATGCGGTTGTCGTACTCGAGCATTACCAACGACGACATCATCCCCACCAGCGGTTTCGACAAAGACATTTTCGCCCTGCGTACGACGTCTAAGATTACCAAAAAGCTCACGGCCGATGCCAAGATCAGCTTCGCCGACGAGCGCGTAAAAAACCGTCCGGCGCTGACCGACGACGTCAACAACATCGGCAACGGCCTGCTGGGGCTGGCTTCTAACTTCGACCAGGAATGGCTGAAGAAATACCAGACAGAAGATGGCAACTACATCAACTACACCGGCAATATATACCGTGCCAACCCGTACTGGACGATCAACAAAACATTTAACGAAAGCCGGAAACAACGCGTGGGCGGGCTCATCAACCTGAACTACGAGCTCAACGACATGTTCAGCATCAACCTGCAGGGCGGCACCGACTTCTTTACGTTCAAGCATGCCAATTTCTACGACCAAAATACACCGGCGATTGCCGGCGGGGCGCTGTATACGCTGGACCAGACAACCCAGGAAACCAACTTCCAGGGTATGGTGAACTTCAAGAAAGATCTGAGCCCTAGTTTCAAACTCGGTGCCATGGCGGGCGCCAACCTCATGCAGCAGCGCAGTTATGGCGAAAACATCCAGGCCACGCAGATCATCCAACCTGGCACGGCCAACCTCATCAATTTCTCGGAGACCAGAATTGTACCGTTTGACGCGCGCAAGGAAATTCAATCGGTATTCGGTTCGGTGAACCTCAGCTACAAGGAATATCTCTTCCTGAACCTGCAGGGCCGTAACGATTGGGCCTCTACCCTGCCACGCGACAACTGGTCGTTCTTCTACCCTGCTGCCGACGTGAGTTATGTGCTGACCGACGCGTTCGACCTGCAGTCCAACGTATTGTCGTTCGTGAAACTCCGGACCGCCTGGGGACAGGTAGGTCGCGAGCCCGATCCGTATAAAACCGGCTTTGCGTACGACCTGACGGGCCGCTCTATCAACGGTCAGCCCATGGGTAACATTCAGGGTGACGTCATTCCCAACCCTAACCTGACGGCCGAAACCAAAACTTCCTTCGAGATCGGTGCCGATGTTCGGCTCTTTGGCGATAAAATAGGACTCGACTTCACGTACTACAACGAAGTAACAGACGACGTACTGCTCGACCTGACGATTCCCCAAACCACCGGGTATAGCTTTGCCGCGCTCAATGCCGGTAAACTCAGAAACCGCGGCGTGGAATTACTCATCAGCACCACGCCGGTGAACTTCAGCAACGGTATCCGTTGGGACCTGAGCTTCAACTTTGCCCGCAACGTGAATGAAGTAATGGAACTGCACCCGCTGCTGGCCACGTTTACCGTAGCCGAAGCACGCTGGGCAGGTGCCACGGTTGTAGCCGAAGAAGGCAAACCCTTCGGTACGATTCTCGGCGCAGGCTTTTTGCGTGACGAAAATGGCAACCGCGTGTTCAATAGCAGCAACGGCGAGCCGATGCCTACCGCTACCCCGATTGCGTTAGGCAACATCCTGCCCGACTGGACCGGCGGTATCATCAACACCGTTTCCTACAAGGGCTTCCAGTTGAAGGCGGCGTTCGACATCCGCGTGGGTGGCGACATCTTCTCGATGACCAACATGACGATGCACATGAACGGCGCACACGCCAACACCGAGGCGGGTCGCGAGTCGTGGAACGAATACCAGCAGGAACGCCGCGCCGCACAGCTGGAGGCGGAAGCGAATGGTGAAGTAGCGGAGGTGGACAACCCCGACAACCCTTACTATGTACCGCGCAACAACCGCGGCTACATCGGCGAAGGTGTTAATCAGGAAGGCACCCCCAACACGATTCCGATCAGTCCCGCCGCCTATTGGCAAAGCATCGGCAACAACATACCCGAGCCGTTCATCTACGATGCCAGCTACATCAAACTACGCGATCTGACCTTTACCTATAATTTACCGTTGTCCATGCTGAAGGGCACGCCGTTCCGTTCGGTATCGCTTAGCGCCATTGGCCGTAACCTGTGGATCATCCACAAAAACACGCCCAACATCGACCCCGAGTCGACCTATAATATCAGCAACGGCCAGGGCCTGGAGTACGGCTCGCTGCCCACACGCCGCCGTTACGGCTTTAACCTGGTTGTAAAATTCTAACGCACTACCGACATGAAGAAACTATTTTATATACTGTTCATTGCCGTCGTCGCCCTGCAGGGTTGTACGGACGATTTCGAAAAACTCAACACCAATCCGGCGGGGTTCCCGGAGATTTTCCCGGGCATTCAGCTCGCGAAAGTACAGGCGGATCTTTCGGGCCTGCGGGAAGACGTATGGCGTTATGACCTGGCGATTACATCCCCGCTCGTTCAGCACCTGGCCGGATCGTGGTGGACGCAGCACGGTGGCCAATACCGCGTGGTAGACAAAACACAGTGGTATACATTGTGGGAGACCTCCTACCCCCGCGACCTGAAAAACATTCAGGACCTGGTAGACCGCACCGCGGCCGACACAGCGCTGGTGAACATGCACGCGGCCGCCCGTATCCTGCGTGTCTATATTTATGCGCGTATCACAGACCTGTATGGAGACATTCCGTATTCGCAAGCAATTAAAGGGTATACCGAAAAAATATACCTCCCTGCCTACGACACGCAGGAAGAAATCTATACCGACTTTTTTAAAGAGCTCGAGGAAGCCGTGACCGAATTAGACGCTACGAAGGGAGCCATCGAAGGCGACCAGTTCCTGGGCGGCAACATCGACCACTGGAAACGCTTCGGCAACTCCCTGCGTATGCGCCTCGGCTTCCGCCTGACGAAGGTGGCGCCCGACGTGGCACGCACCCAGGTAGAGGCCGCCATTGCCGGTGGGGTGATGACCAGCAACAGCCACACCTGCCAGATGCGACATGAAGCCATTCCCTACGTAGACGGCGAAAACCGTGGCAACGGCCGCTCGCAGGTATTCCAGTCGGAAGTAACGTCGGCGGGCTTCCGCCTGACCAACACCCTGGTGGATTATATGAAAGCAACCCGTGACCCGCGTCTGTATATCTATGGTGGCACGTACCTGCCCGAACCCGGCGAAGAAGAAGAGATCGATAACAGCGACAACCTCGACCTGACGGAATACCTCCAGGAAGGCCTGGCGTATGGCGCCATGTCGTGGAACCTCTGGATGCCCGTACAAGAAATTACACAGAACGACGGCACGACGGTAGGCCTGGACGTAGGCCATCGCCGCATGCAGCCCAGCAAATACGTGGCAGCACTGGACGCACCGTACTTTCACTTTACCTATGCCGAAGTAGAATTTCTGCTGGCAGAAGCCGCCGTGCGCGGCTGGGGCGGCCAGACGGGCGTGCAGGAGCACTTCGAAAAAGGCATCCAGGCAGCCTGTGAGTTGACCTCGACGTATCCCGATGCTCCGAACATCGTTCAAGACAGCATTGACGTATTGAAGGCACAGTTCCTGCCGTTCCCGACCAACGAAGCTGGCCAGATGCGCGTGATCCACGAACAAATGTGGGTAAACTTCTTCCTCAATGGTCCCGAGGCATACGCCAACTACCGCCGCACCGGCTACCCTGCACTGGTTCCCTTCACATCGGTGGAGTGGTATACCAGCGGCACCAACGGCGTGATGCCCCGTCGCTTCTTCTATCCGGAATCGGAAGCCGTGCAGAACCCCGAGCACTACCAGGATGCCGTCGGCCGCATCGGCGGCACGGACGACTGGCTGAAACGTGTATGGTGGGATTCAGAAAACTAACATTGCAAGTCTCTCTATAAAATCGGGAAGCCCATTGTTCCGCTGTGAACAGGGCTTCCTTTTTTAGCTTACTATACCTATGCATAGCCTATACCGAACCTTGCCGCTCCTACTTTGCGTGTTGCTGTTGACAGCCTGCCAGGATGACGACAACACGTCGGGCATGTCTGCCACCATACACCCGGTCACCACCGACGAAACGTCTGCCTTGCAGGCGCGCGTGAACGTAACCCTGACAATGCCGGGCGACGTCGTGGTATATTACTGGCCGGCCGGAAACAAGGACAATACACGTACTGCGCAGTCCACTGTTAAGCGCGGCCATTCCATTCCGCTGCTCGGGCTGCAGGCAAACACAGCATACGAATTCCGTATTATACCCGGCGGCACCGAGTCCGCTGCGAAAGACGGCACCTTCACTACCCCCTCCATTCCCCAACACGTAACCGACTTCTACCAGGAATCAGAAAACACCGTATCGCCGGCCGCCAGCGGCTACTACCTCTTCGCCAGCATGACGAAGCCAGGCTGCCTGTACCTGGTCGACGGCAGCGGCAAGATCGCCTGGTACCGCACCACACCCAACGTGATCAAGGCAGCACGCATCGCGCAAAACAACACCATCATTACCCTCGAAGACAACACCGACAACGCCCTGGGGGATGGCAACATTATTTTACAGACCACCTTTGCCAACGACACCCTATTCTATCAGGTAAGCGGCCACAACGGCTTCGACCGCATGGCCCACCACGACGTACAGGTGGCCGCCAACGGCGACGTGGTCATGATCACCAACGAAATGAAAGACGGTTACCCCGGCGATGGCCTCCTGGTGCTCGACTACCGCGGCAACAAAAAATGGAGCTGGTCCACCTTCGACGCCATGCCCGACATCAACCCCGAAAACTACCGGCAGCCCTGGGGCAACTCGCTGTTCATCGACACCGACGGCCACTACATCGTTTCCTTCCGCTCGCTTTGCCAGGTATGGAAGATCCACAACACCACGGGCGCCGTGATCTGGACGCTCGGCAAAAACGGCACGATCGCCTTGCCGGAAGGCGGCGAATTCCTATACCAGCACTACGCCCACCGCAACGCTGACGGCGACATTATGCTGTTCGACAACGGCGACGCCAGTCGCCCGACGTCGCGCGTCCTCGCCTTCACGCTAAACGAACTACAAACAGAAGCCACCCTAACGCTGAACACACCACTCCCTTCCGCGTTGTATACCAACATCATGGGCAGCGCCCTGCTGTTGCCGGATAAAAATATCCTGGCCGCCAGCGCCGTGAACGGCCGGTTGGTGCGTTTGTCGCAGGCGGGCGACGTACAATGGCAGCTAAAAACGGCGTCGCGGGTATACCGGGTGGAGTATGTGGCGCAACCGTGGTGAGAGAAACAGTGTGAGGGTGGAGTGTGAGAGCGAAAAAACTTTCGGGTAATTTATTCAATTTTACAAAAAACCAAGACCATGCGATGCCGGTCCCCCGGCTCGTAGAGGAAGAAATGCTCTTGAGTATAAAACCGAAAGACTGTTACATACCATGCAGGCTATTAAAGTATTGTTGTCGTTTGCGTTGGTGGGCGTCTCGCTGACGTGTTCCGCGCAAGATTATTTCAAGAAAGGTAATAAAGCTGCCGATAAAGGCAATCATGCCGAAGCGCTGCGGTTGTTTCGGTTGGCACTGGAAGAAGACACGACGGATACATACGTGCTCTTCAACATCGCAGAAACCCTGTACCAGTTGGAAGATTACCAGGCGGGCATAACCGTAGCGACACAGGCCATACGCCTGGACTCATCCGATGCACCGCCGTATTTTTGCCGAGCCAAATGTTATGGCGCGCTCGAAAACTATGAAAGCGCGATCCGCGATTATACGACGTCCATAAGACTTGATCCCCAGTATTTCTCCTATATTAATCGCGGACTATGCAAACACAGCCTCGAGGATTGGCGCGGGGCCATCGAGGACCTCACCGTTGGTATTGAAAAGAAACCGAAGGAGTACACACTTTACCAGGATCGCGGAAGCTGCTATGAGGAACTTGGCGAGCCCGACCGTGCCATGGT